>Ga0081455_10002566_pt1 | contig 21561 bp, 20 predicted proteins | sample TabmetS3T2R1_FD_70207 | JGI IMG/M metagenome (GOLD analysis project Ga0081455, IMG submission 70207) | Tabebuia heterophylla rhizosphere microbial communities from the University of Puerto Rico - S3T2R1 | ecosystem: Host-associated > Plants > Roots > Rhizosphere ...
AATGAGCGGGCGCCATGAAGCGGCTCCACCGTTCCGCAGGCCACCGGGAAGCGCTTGGGATCTCGCTGCCGATAGGCGGCCACCGTATCGTTGGAACGCATCGTGTCCTTGATTCCGTCCGCCTGAATATAACCCGTCGCTGCCAAGATTGCCGACATCGTCACACCGTTCGACTCCATGATTCGGACACGATTGTCATAGTCCCGGTCCTGCCAGCCCGCTCCCTCCTGCAGGCTTCCTCCCGTTAGAGAACCGAGATGATGATGGATATCGAAGATCTCCATGGCGCCTCCTTAAAGAAGGATAGAGTTCATAGTGAAGCTGGGCAGTTTGTTTTTCAGCGAGAGCGGATTCCGCGTCATGCCACGTCGAACGGCACCTGCGTGGGCCCCTGGCTCTGATTGTACTCGTCCGTCTTACCGTCATACCGGCCCTGAAGTGTTCTGCCAACGAGCCGCTCGGAGCGAACAATCACTCCGACCGACCTTGTCGGACCACCTTTTTCGGAATGGATCGCAAAAGGCGGCACGAGATCAACCTTGCCGGGATAGCCCTCAGTGAGGCTTTCTAGCTCGAGCAGCGCGTATCCGGCTTTTTCCCCTTGGTCGACGCGACGGTAACGTTCGAGCCGCTCGGTACCATCGAGCACGCCGTAAGCTGTCCATGCGTGCGCATGATCGTGAATCCGGCCGTCGCGCCCGGGTGTGCGCACGACCGCGTTGACCACGAACTGATAATCCGGATCTTCATACAACAACAGGTTTTTATGACCCTCGGTGGATGGCCAATGTTTAGAATGCTCCCGTATCGTCGGATCCTTTACCAGCCCCTCGAGTAAGACTTTCACTCGTTTCATGCGTTTCTCTGTGTCTGGTAACTCCGCCCAGGCCGTTCGGACATCTTGGATAAACTTTTCAAATGCCGGAAGCCGTTTAATGCTGGCCATAAATTTTGTCTCCTGTCTTTGTTAAAAAGCATCTCAGCTATATCGCGCTAAAAAATAGAATTCCAGCCTCTTCGATGTGTCAGGTTGTAATCAAGGTTTGTTGACACCACCGATTCGCTATACTATCGCTCAACAAGGAGGAGTCACATGGCCAAGCAAGGTTTTAAGATTCTGGATAGTGACATGCACGTTATGGAGCCGCCGGATCTTTGGGAGCGTTACATTGACAGCAAATATCGATCTCAGGCGCCGCGCGGCGTGACCAGCTCCAACGTGCGCGACCTCCGCATGGTCTATCCCGATGGCAGAGACTGGGCCCGAAAAACGATTCGGCAACCCCGGTCAGATCCAGGTCATAATTTTGAACGCAACCAGCAGGTCTATCGAAGCTACGCGGAGCGCGGATGGACGGCGGAAGTCCAGCTTGAGGCTATGGATATCGAAGGCATCGACGTCGCCGTGCTCTATCCAACTCGGGGCCTGAGAGCCCTAGTGGTAGACGACATGGAGGCGGGCTTCGCCGCCGCTCTCGCACGGGCTTACAACGATTGGCTCTACGATTTTTGCGAGCGAGATCCAGGCCGCCTGATAGGCGCGGGCATGATCTCACCCTATGACATGAGCGACGCAGTCGACGAAGCACGTCGGTGCGCGCAGGAATTGGGTTTTCGCGCGGTTTTTCTGAGAGCTAACCCGCTCGTTAATCATCAATGGCACGACGACTATTACGAGCCGCTCTGGAATGCTTTGGAAGAGCTTGATTTGTCATTGGGATTTCACGAGTCCACCGGCACTGGCAAACACCAGATCGGGGAGCGATTGGAGCCCAATCTTATGCTCCGGCGCATTTACGCTCAGCCGATGGAACAGATGATGGCACTCGGAAGTTTTTGTGCCGGCGGCGTGCTTGCCCGTCATCCAAATCTGAGGATCGCTTTTCTCGAAGCCAATTGCAGCTGGCTGCCGTGGCTATTGTGGCGGCTGGATGAAGGATGGGAACGGGAAGGGGATGTCTGGGCACCGGATCTTACCTTGGCGCCAAGCGAATACTTCAAGCGCCACTGTGTCGTCTCGGTAGAGCCCGATGAAATCACTGTTCAGCATGTGATCGACACCATCGGCAGCAACAACATCGTTTTCTCCACCGACTATCCCCATGGGGATTCCAAATATCCGGAGGCGGTTGATCGCTTCCTCAAGCTACCCCTCACCAACGAAGCCAAGAGAAATATCCTGTGGGATAACTGCGCTGCCTATTACGCCATGCACTAAAGATGAGTCGATACAGACGGTACTGACGGATTCAGAGCGACAAGAGTCAGCTAAGCGTGCAGCCAACTGCTACCGTTTATCGCTTCTTGCGCAGCTCATCGTAGCGCCGCCGCAAATTGTCGCGTTGATCCGGCGGCAGGCTTTTGAACCGGTCCCACTCTTCGCGAAGGTGCTCTTTGTCTTGCGGCGGAAGATTTTGCCAGCGCTGGTAGTTGCGTTGAACATTCTCTTTCTCTTTGGGACTGAGACGGCGCCAATTATCGCCGCCATCCTTTGCCCATCCATAGGCGGGCAGCAGCAGGACCAAGCAAACACCCAAAAATCCTATAGTTCGTTTCAACATGCTGACCAGCCCATTGCTCTTTGCGTGATTGCGGCCATCCATCGCATTAACCGTGTTGGTTATTTCCCGGTTGAACCTTGGTGCCATCCTGGCCCTCGAGAGAGCTTAGCGTTTCCAACATATCCATCGACTTGAAAAACTCCAACTGGTTCGTATCCGACAGGATCTCCTGAGGGATCTGCGCTTGAGTTTGGCTGAAAGGATAGTGCCAATGGCCTCTACCAATCACGAGACCGATGGCCAGAGCAGCGACCACGGCCGTACCAAAAGCCGGCACCATCCATGTCCGCATCGGCACAAACCAGTTCTTCCACCAAGCCCGGCGTTCCTTGTAAGCAGCCAACTTCTGGATCATCTCGTCGTAGTAATTGTCCCAAAACGCTGCTGGAAGTTCGCTCGGCTTAGCCATTTGTGGAAGCAACTTTCGCAGGTCTTCGAGAAACTCCCGACAAGACGGGCACGTCTGCAAATGGCCTTCGACCCGAATCCGTTCATTTTCGGAACCATCCTCGTAGTAATACAGCACCAAATCTTCTTCGAAATCCTTGCAAGCAGTTCGCAATTTGTCGCTTTGTTCCTTCATGACGTTCTCCCTAAACGAATTCCATCAGGCTCTGTCTCAGTGCCGCCACTGCCCGATGAAGGTAGACGCGAACTGTTCCTTCCGTGGTTTTCATCACCTTGGCAATGTCCGGAATGGATAACCCTTGATGATTGCGCAACAAGAATGCCGTCCGCTGCTTATTGGGCATCGCCTCCAGAGTCTGATCCGCTCGCCGTTTGGCCTCTCCCGCAATCGCTTCTTCATCCGGCAACGAAGAGCCGTCGGCTAGTTCAACAGTTTCCGCAGTGCCTTCTTTTTCCTTTTCAAGCCGCTCCCAAATGACCCGGCCCTTACGGCGCGTGTGGTCCAGGCAGATGTTAACAACCAATCGATAGAACCAAGTATAAAAACTGGATCTTCCGTCAAATTGTTTGATCCGCGAGAAAGCGCGCAGAAAAGCCTCTTGGGAGAGATCCTTGGCTTCTTCGGTGTCATGCGTGAAATCGAAAGCGATCCGAAATGCCTTCTCCATATACTTCCGCACCAAAACCTCAAAAACTTCGCGCTGTCCTTGCTGACAGAGCGCCACGATCTCCTCATCCCGAAGGTCTCGCTGAGCAGTCTGGTTCATTTAAAGTCCTTCGACACCGAACCGGCCTCGGGATGGATTTTGAGGTATCCCGACAGTTATTTAGACGCTCGCGAAGGGGAAAAGTTAACGGATATGGGCGAGAGGAGAATCCCTTAAAAATGCGTGAGAAAACAACAAGTTAACGGATTGGGCAGGAAAGTTTTGCCACTCCAGAGATCGCGGCTGAAGAATCGCGCTTTGCTGCCGCTAATAGTCACCAATTCCCGTAATCTTGATGCTCCCGTGCTTGGACTTGTACTTGCGGTTGAGAGAAATAATGACGCCCGTAAGTCCTTCGATGACGTACGCATTGCCGGCGGGCCCGCCATCGAAAGCCCGTGCGCCGATGCGCTGAATGATTTCCATTACTTTTTGTTTTGCCTCGGCATTGTCGCCGCACACCAACACATCTCCGAGCGGCGCATCCACATCGCCCAAGTCCACGGCCGAAATATTGTGCAGTGCACCGACAACCGGAGCCTCCCCCGCTAGAATTTGCTGCGCTTCCTGCAAAGCCGAACCCGCCGGCGGCACAAAAGGCTTCCCCTTGTTCAGAGGAACAACGGCATCGATAACGATCTTCCCTGTGAGTTGCCCTTTGAGATCCGCGACCATCTGGGAATGTCCTTCGTAAGGCACTGCGATGACGACAAAGTCGGCACCTTTGACCGCGGCTTGATTGGTTGTTCCTTCCATTTCTCCGGCGCGCAAACTCGGCTTGAGAGTTTCGACGGCCTTTTTGGCCTTCTCCGCGTCGCGCGATCCAATGATAATTTTTACGCCTGGCGCTCCGAGACGCAGCGCCAATGCGCCGCCGAGGTTTCCAGTTCCACCCACAATCGCTACCGTAAACGCATTCTCCATATGACCTCTAGAAATGGCGAAAGAGATCTTCCGCCTCGGGGCGAAGAAGCTCCCTCACCGATCCCTCCTCCTTCTCGATCTCACAGCCCCGAACAATAACGACAGGAACGCCGGCACGCTTTCCCATGACGAGTTCCGCGGCGGCGGCAATTTCGTCGGCAGTGGCCGCGACGGCGGCCTTGAGTTGATACCCGTGCCGGTCCGTCAGTCCTCGCTCGTCCTTGATGGATTTCAACCCGGAGACTCCAACCGCGACATCGACCGTACCGATTCGCCACGGACGGCCGAAACTATCGCTGATAATAACGGCAGGTTTCTTCCCAGTCCGCCGTTGAATTTCGTCTCGGATCGCCCGGGCAGAGCCGTCCGGGTCTTTGGGCAGCAGCGCGACTCGTCTTATTCCGACGTTGGACTGGTCCACCCCGGCATTGGCGCAGATAAACCCGTGATGGGTCTCTACGATCAGCGCCCGCCCGCCCATTCTGACGATTTGGCGGCTTTCGCGTAGTATAACTTCGACCAGCGCTGGCTCTTTGTCGAGCTGTTCGCCCAATTCGATGGCGCGCGCAGAGGGTTGGACGTCGTCCAGGCAGATTGTTCGTTCCTCGGCTTTGGAAACAATCTTCTGGGCAACCACCAGGACATCATCATCCAGCAGGCCGAATTGTTGCCGCGAACAAGCATCGCAGATCAAAGCGCCGACGGAATCGCCTTTTCGAACTTCACCGATCCCCTCAAGACCGATCAATTCAAGCCGCTTCATAAAACTCCGATGCCGCGGTTTTTTTCTGCGACCTGATCGGCCAGCATCGCGCGCACCGCGCGCGTAGACTCGCCGTCTTCAAAACCAAACGACAAGAAACGCTCAAGATCCTTCGGCTCATCGATATCCAGCGCCAACCGCTCATTTTCAATGAATCGAAGCGGCAGCCCTTGAGCCGAAATCTGGCTCATATGGTAAGTAAAACTATCGTATCCAAAACGAAGTCTAATGATATCTGGCGGCGCCAATAGCAAGGCGTTGGTCCCCAGGCGATCGCGCGACGGCACGAGCAGAGCAAACGGGGAGCCGGCTCCTTCGGGGACCTGCGCTAGGACCTCTTCGATGTCGGCGCTCCGAACCAGCGGCATATCGCCGGGAATAATAAGGACCGCTTCACGATTTAGCTGTTTCAGCTCACTGCGCGCGAAATCAACCGCGTCCGTCTCGCCCTTTTCCACTTCTTCGCGAATGAGTTGGGCGCCAAGACTCGTAGCAATCTCGGCCACCTTGCTGTCCCCTGTGACCACATAAGTCTCGACCAGGCCTCTGACCTTTAGCACTTGCTTGAGGATATCGCGAAACATAACCTCAGCTAACAGCTCGCGGTCCGCGGCATCCAATAGCGGGCTCAGCCGCTGCTTGGCATTACGGAAACCCTTTACTGGGATGAGAGCGGATACTTTCATAGCTCAATCGAAAAGTTTTTCTAACACTATTTTTCGACCAAGGCCAAGACCTGCCGAGCCAATGCTTGCTTATCGGCAAGAGTCTTCATACGAATCGAAGTTTTTACGACCCCAATTCCCAATGTTTCCAGTTTTTTCGTCAAGGCTTCGTCCTCATTATCGATCACAAACTGATCGAGAAAATCGGCATAACCTTTCGCCACACCAAGAGCCGATGACTCCATACCCTGCGCCGCCATGAGCTTGTGCGCGGGCCCGCTAATCGCCGATTTTCCGATCATCGGGCTTACCCCGACAATTGAAACATTTACCCGCTTGAGCGCATCCCTAATCCCCGGAACCGCCAAAATCGGGCCGATGCTGGTCACGGGATTGCTCGGACAGACGATGATCCCAGCTGCGGCGTGAATGGCTTCGAGCACCCCGGGCGCCGGACGGCTCTTTTCCACCCCGGCATAGAAAACGTCGTTAACCTCGGCTTGCCAGCCTTGTTTGACGAAATATTCCTGGAAAGAAATCTCGCCTGCTGGCGTTTCAACTCTCGTCGCGATGGTATCATCCGACATGGGAAGAATCCTGGTTTTGATACCGAGAGTGTTCCGCAGTCTGTCCGTTATATCCGACAATTTGAGACCTGCACTCAGGAGGTGTGTTCGAGCAATATGCGTGGCGATATCTCTGTCGCCGAGCTTGAACCAGGTCTTAGCACCGAGTCTTTCCAACTGCGTTAAGACCGTGAACGTGTCGTCCTGGATTCCCCAGCCTTTTGCACGGTCAGACATACCCGCGAGGGTGTACATGATGGTGTCGAGATCCGGTGAAATATTGAGGCCGTGGAAGACAAAATCATCTGCGGTATTGCAAACGACGGTTAACTGAGCAGCATCAATCACGTGGCTGAGACCTTCAATGAGTTTGGCACCGCCCGTGCCGCCGGTGAGAACGACTATCATGAAGGCGTTTCTCAAGACGCCGAAGGATCGGCATAGTGGGTCGATGGCAAGCTACGTAGCGGTCCGCCGCCCTTGACTAAGCCGTCAATGTCAGCCAAGCGTTCCACATAGGAGACCAGTGATGCAGGAAGGAATTTCTCGGCTTGCGCGATGAACTCAGGATAAATCGGCAAGCGCGCCTTGAGATCGAAACCAGCCTCGGCGCTCTTTTGCTTTAACGTTTGCAATGCCGGCCAAGGCGCTTCCGGGTTGATGAAATCGGGCGTCAGAGGAGAAACCCCGCCCCAGTCATTGATTCCCGCATCAAGATAAAGTTCATATTTTTCAGGAGTGAGGTTCGGCGGTGCCTGAATATTCATATCGCCGCCGAAGATGAGCCGGGCAATCGCAATAGTTTTTAGCATGTCATCGTAACTGGCGTTGGGATGATCACGCATGGGAATATCCGGCTTGACGCGAAAGTTCTGCACAATGACTTCTTGGATGTGACCATAGCGTTGATTTAAGTCGCGGATGGCGAACAGCGAGTCGATTCTTTCTTTCCATGTTTCGCCGATACCGATGAGAATGCCCGTCGTAAAAGGAATACGGAGCTTGCCGGCTTCTTCCATGCTACGCAGGCGAACCGCGGGCTTTTTATCCGGCGCATTAAAGTGTGGTCCGCCGGCCAACATGAGTCGTTCACTGATATTTTCAAGCATGAGGCCCATGCTGACGTTGACTTCTTTCAGCCGCTGGAGATCCGCCCTGGCCATCACACCGGGGTTGGAGTGAGGCAATAGCTCGGTTTCTTCCAGCACGATCCGGCAAGCCTCGTACAGGTAACCTAAGGTGCGCTGGTACCCCTCTCTGGCCAGGAATTGTTTCATCTCCGGGTAGATCGCCTCCGGTTTATCGCCGAGGCTAAAAAGTACCTCGGTGCAACCCAGAAGTTTTCCTTGACGCACGACTCGAAGCACTTCGTCGATGGTCATGGTTTTCGCGCCGGGCTCATCCGGCGCCTTGCGGAAAGTACAATAGCCGCAAAAATCGCGGCAAAGGTTTGTGAGCGGGACAAAGACTTTCGGCGAGACTGTAACGACTCTTCCTTTCGAGCGGTCGCGCATCTCGGCCGCTGCCGCCAGCAGGGATTCCACCTCATCACTCTGAGCATCCGCCAGCGCCAGTGCTTCAGCCTGGCTTAGAGTTCTTCCATCTAGACAATCTCTCAGAGCGTTCGGCATCTCACTAACTTGCATATCGGATCAACGTAGGAGGGTCAACGGCAACCAATTGCGTCAACTTACCCATAGGCAGCAAAAAAAAACGGGCGTCGTTTGAGCCTCTTCGGCCCTTCAATCAGTTTCGTCGAGACGCCAGTTGAAACTGGCTTTGGCGATAGCCTATACTCCGACCGAAGCGCCAAGAGCGTACAGGAGGACCGCCGATGGAAGATTTCGATAACGTACTCGTGATCGATGCCGATGGTCACGTGTATGAAGGCAATGTCGATCTGACAAGCCGAATGCCGGAAAAGTGGCGCTCGCAAGCGCCGGTGCGGCTCAAAGACAACGAGGGCAATTCACGAATACTGCTCGAGGGGCGTCTGTGGTCCGCGTCCCAGGGAATGGGGCCGGGCGTGTCCGGTCCGATGACCGAAAAGGCGCGCGGCTACCGCCCCGGCATGGTGGACCCGGCGGCGCGGCTTAAAGACATGGATCAAGAAGGCATTGATGTGGCGATTCTCTTTGGCACCCAGATCGCTCTCACCGTCAACGGATTGATGAACAAGGAACTCGCCGCAGTGCTTTGTCACGCGGTCAATGAATGGCTCATCGAATACTGCTCGGCGGATAAAAAGCGCCTGCTTGCGGTAGGCCTGATCCCCTGCCAGGATCCGCCCGCTGCAGTGAGAGAGCTGGAATACCTCAAGAAAGCCGGGGCGGTCACGGCGATGCTGCCGACCAACGTCTATGGGCTCAACAACATGGGCGACCGCATGTTCGATCCGATTTATGACTGTGCGCAGGCCCTCGCCATGCCGCTTAGCGTGCACCCGCAAACCGGCCACGACGGTGTTCCCGGCGTCTCCGGAGTTATGGGCGCGGGTAGCGAACGGATGCGTAAATACGTCTACGTGCACATGACGGCCTTTCCTTTTGAGCTGATGATCGCCATGATGCACATGATCGGTGAAGGAGTCTTCGATCGCTATCCGAAATTGCGGGTGGGCTTCATGGAAGGGGGAGCCGGCTGGCTGCCTTTCTGGTCCGAGCGGTTCGACGAGCACCTCGAAAAGCTGGCGCCGCAAATGCCGGATTTAGAGCGCCGGCCCAGTGAAATCATCAAGAGCGGGCAGGTGGTTCTCACCTGCGAGTCCGAAGAGACAGGTCTCGATCGCGTCTTCGAAGCCAATGGGGAAGACACGGTTCTCTACGCTTCCGATTACTGTCACTGGGATTGCCATTTCCCCTATTCCGTCAAAGACATCGTCGACGGCAAGGATCTCTCGTTCGCCCAAAAGGAGCGGCTGCTCAACCGCAACGCCATCGATTTCTTCGGTTTAAAGAATCTTCCGCAGCCCAACGCGCTCAAGATCGCGCGTCAAAGCTGGGAAAACAGCAGTGCGCAGAAAGTCGCAAATGCGTAAGGAAAATAAGCATGATCTCGGTCACAACGAGGTTAACAACACAGCGTCTACACATTCCTCTCAATCTGATGGCCATCTGACCCTCTCCCGCCTCGGGAGAGGGAAGGGTGAGGGTCACTCCCGGTCGGCAAGTTTTCTGCTAGCGCTCATTCTGTTTGCGCCGCCCATCGCCCACGCAGCCGAGGCTATGTACAAAATCCGCATCGGTTTCCCATCTCTGGCTTTTTCCTACATGCCCTTCTACGTCGCCCGGGAAAAAGGATTTTTCAAGAAGTACGGAATAGAATCCGAGTACATTCAGATGCGCACGCCGATCCAAGCCCAGGCGGTGATGAACGGTAACATCAACTATTTAACATCCGTTTCCAATGGCATCTCGGCAGCGGTGGCCGGCCTGCCATTGGTGATTCTCGTCACCTTCTGCGACACTTCGCCGTGGATTTTAGTCACGCACAAAGACGTCAACAAGCCGCAGGATTTGATCGGCAAAACCATCGCGCTCTCGGGTATTCGTACTTCGCCGTACTACTTCTTTCAGGCGTTCTTGAAGAAATTTGAAATGAGCGAGAAAGACGTTGGAACCATCAGCACCGGCGGCACCGCGGACAGTTTTCTTGCCCTCACCACCAACCGCGTCGCCGGCACGGTTTTGACGCCGCCTTTCGATGATAAGGCGGTCTCCCTGGGCTACAAGAAATTCATGCAACTGGGCGATTTGGCGGATATCCCCTACGTCGGTTTGGTAACATCTCAGGCTGAAATCAAAAACAACCGGGAGTCGGTGCGCCGCACGGTCGCAGGGGTATTCGACTCCCTTGCCTGGTTGCGCGCCAATCGCGCCGAGAGCACAAAGATGATCGTCGAGAAATTCAAGGTGAACCAAAGTGAGGCGGAAAATACTTACGCAACATTGATCAAGCTTTTGAATAAAGACGGGCGGCTAAATCCCAAGGTCGCCCGCGGTTACTTGGATATCCTGCGCCAAGAACGGCCCATCCCGGCGGATTTCGACCCGATGAAACTGGTAGACGTCTCATTTCTGCCCGGAAGCCGCTGAGTTTAACCGGGAGACTGGAGACCATGCCAGAAATGAAAGCATGTCTTGGTATCCGGTTCATGGTCGTCCTGGTGTGCTTGATGCTAGGCATGCTGCCCATCGGCAACGCGCAAAACCGCCGGCAAATAAAAGTGCTGGTTGAGTCCCAACAGTCCGGAGCCCAGAGCCAGGAGGCGGTTCAAGGATCCGGGAGTGTTATTGTTCGCAGAGGCAACGTGCAACCCTCTGGTCGCTTGGCTGCTGGCGACAGACAGACGACAGTACAGCGCTCCACCGGCATTTTCACACTGGTGCAGGATGGCGGCGAGTCGATTCTTTCGGTGGCTACGCAGGTGCCGTACAGCCAGACTGCTTACTATTACAATTACGCCGTTGGCAGCGGCTATATCCAGAGCCAAATCGTGTTCACCAATGTCGGAACTTCGCTTCGCGTCAATGCCGCCATTCTTCCCGACAACCAGATCAGAGTGCGTTTAACTCCACGAATCAGTTATTTCTCTGCCGAGCGCTCCGGCGCCATCGATTTCACCGAAGCCACGACGGAGCTTATCGTACCCAGCGGCCAATCCGTTTCTCTTGGCGGCTCGACGACTAATGTCCACGAAGTAACACGCCACATCCTAGGGTACCGAGACCGGGTCAGCTCCGGCGAAACCAATCTCACGCTAACTGCGACTATTCAGTAGGCCATAATTGAGCTTAGAACCGACTGCCGTCAGTTGCTCCGACCAAGCACGCTGCCCTTTTTCAACATGTCAGTCGGCAATTTTATTCGATAGGATAGTCCTCATGATTGGTCTCATGGCCATCTTGTTTATCTACCTAGTTCCGACTCTCGCATTCGCCCAACCAACGGATCATAGGCTTCGCGTAGCCACGCGGATAGTCAAGCCATTTGTTTTTGAAGAGAACCAGGCGCTCACCGGTTTCAGCATCGAGCTTTGGCAAGAGATCAGCGGCCAACTCAATGCCAAGTCTGAGTTCGTGATGAAAGCCACGGTCAAGGATTTGCTCGAGGCAACTCGTTCCAAAGAGGCAGACCTCGCGATCGCCGCAATTTCCATAACGGCCGAGCGTGAGATCGACTGGGATTTTTCTCAGCCGATGTTTGACGCCGGGCTACAAATCGTGACACCCGCACAGGGGACGAACAGTGGTCTTTTTACCGCCATCATCGGCGGCGTCTTTTCATCCACTGTATTGCCGTTCCTAGGCCTTGTTCTGCTGATGCTCCTCGTTCCAGCTCATCTCGTGTGGTTGTTCGAGCGAAAGAATTCCACTGGTATGCTCACTCATCGTTCATACTTTCCCGGCATCTTCGAGGCTTGCTGGTGGGCAGCCTCCACGTTAGCAACCCAAGCCGACCAAATGCCGCGCGCGGCTCTGGCGCGAATCGTTGCCGTGATCTGGATGTTTGCTAGCGTAGTTTTTATCGCCTACTTTACCGCCGCGGTGACCTCTGCTCTCACCCTTCAACAACTGCGCGGAGATATCAACGGCCCGGAAGATCTCCCCGGCAAACGCATCGCCACGGTGAAGGGCAGCACGTCCATGGATTACTTGCGCAGCCGGAATATCGAGGCAACGGAATTCGCCAACATCGAGGAGGCGCTTCGGGTATTGCGGCAAGGCTCGGTGGACGCCGTCGTGTACGACGCTCCGGTCTTGCTCTACTATGCATCCCACCAAGGCAAGGGGAAGATGCAAGTCGTCGGCAATATTTTCCGAAAAGAGAGCTACGGCATTCTCTTTCCTTCCAACAGTCCTCATCGGAAACCGGTCAATGAGGCGCTGCTGAAACTCAGGGAAAACGGTACGTATGATCGGCTCTATCAGAAATGGTTCGGCAGCAACGGTTCATGATGACTCCCCGCTCAAAGATTTCCCATGGGACCGCAAACCGGGCTTGACAAAATGCAGGTGGTTAATGACATATAATAAAGCGGTGACAGGAGGACTGCTTTATGCCATTCAAAGGCCATACGATCATCGACGGTGACGGACATGTGATTGAAGATACCAAAGCGATCGTTGAATTCATGCCCCCGGCATACCGGGAGAAGTACGATACCCATCCCTTCTTCAATCCATTCCCGCCGCTCGATCATCTTCATTCTTCGAATCTACATGACTTTCCGGCGGGTGCCTTCAATAAAGTCGGTCCAGACGGCTGGATAGATTTCTTGGAAGATGTGGGAATCGAGACATCCGTGCTTTACACGACTCTCGGCCTCGCTTTCGGCAAGATCGTCAGCCGCGATTGGGCCATCGACGTTGCGCGCGCTTACAACGATTGGCTCTACAACGCATATATGAAGAGAAGCCCACGCTTTAGAGGAATGGCTTTGGTTCCCCTGCAGGAACCGCAAGCCGCGGTGGAAGAACTCAAGCGAGCAGTGAAGGAATTGGGGATGTGTGGCGCGATGTTACCTTCGACGGGCATTCAAGCAAACCTGGGCGACAATCGCTACTGGGCGATCTACCAGGCGGCCAACGAATTGGGCTGCGCGATCGGCATCCACGGCGGCGCCCATGAAAACTTGGGCCTCGATGACGTGACGCCTTATGCCCCGGTTCATGCCCTCGGCCATCCCTTCGGCCAGATGATCTCTTTTGGTGGAATGGTCTTCAACGGTGTCTTCGACAAGTTCCCCAACGTGAAGTTCGGCTTCATGGAAGGAGGGGTCGCTTGGTTATTAGTCTGTTTGGAGCGCTTCGACCGCTCCTGGGAGACTCACATTCAGCATGATCCGCGCAAGCGCTTTTTGGAGCTTCGCCCCAAAGAAAAGGTCAGCGACTACATCGTCCGCCACATCGACGAGGGACGCATTTTCGTCGGCTGCGAAGGCGATGAACCCGACGTCGCCCACGCAGTCAAGCGAGTGGGCAACAAGCCTTTTGTTTATTCCAGCGATTTCCCGCACGAAGTAAACAACGAGTTCTGCAAGCATGAAATCAACGAAATGTTGGAGAACGAAGAATTGACTGGGGTGGACAAAGCCGCCTTCCTGCACGGCAATGCACGAAGATTTTACAACCTCGGAGCGCCGGGACTATGAATACCCAAGCACGGATCGGCTTAATCATTCCTTCCGGTAATCGGCTGACCGAGCCGCAATTTTACCGGTACGCGCCGCCAGGCACGGGCATTTATGTTACCCGGCTACGCATGACCGGCCAGTGGCGCAAGCCGTTAGGCGAGCTGAAAAAATCTCTCACTGAGGCCGCGGAGGCGTTATCGGACACAAAACCTAATGTGATTGTCTTTCACTGTACTGCCAATTCCATGGAAAATGGGCTCGGCCACGAGGCGGCTTTGGTGGAGACGATTCAAAGCGCCAGTCGCTGCCCGACGATCACAACGGCACAAGCTATCCGGCAGGCTTTCACGCACTTCGGCATCAAGAAACTAGTGCTCATCAGTCCCTATGTCAAAGCAACCAATGAACACGAGGTACAGTACCTCAGGGAAACCGGCTTTACAGTGCTACACGAGTTGGGGCTCGGGCTTGACAGTGACAGCTACAGCGACGTGACGCCGGAAGCCTGGATTAAGATCACCAGAGAGAATACGCGGCCCGACGCCGACGGCTATTTTCTCAGTTGCACAAACACGCGCATGATTGAAGCCATCGATCCCCTGGAACAAGATCTCGGCAAGCCGGTTGTCAGCAGCAATCAGGCCACGCTGTGGGCCTGCTTAAAAATACTCGGCATCGCTCATACGAATAAGGCACTCGGGCGGCTATTCCAACAGAATTAGAACAATCGGCTCGCCGTTTTCGAGATCTCTATCAACTTCTCTTTCAGGCCGGTATTTCTCCTCTCCAGGCGGACATTGCGGATCGCCATCGCTAGCGCCTTTCTACTGCCTACCAGGACGACTAATTTCTTCCCTCGGGTCACCGCTGTGTAGAGAATGCTGCGATGAAGCAACAGGTAGTGCGAGGTGTGGAGTGGAATAACCACAACCGGGTACTCGCTTCCCTGGCTTTTGTGAACCGATGTCGCGTAGGCAAGGTTGATCTCGTCCACCTCGTCGGATTCGTATTCGACCAGCTTGTCGTAAAAGTCGACTTTAATACTACCCTCTTCTCGATCGATACTGGCGATGCGCCCCAAATCGCCATTGAATACACCTTTGTCGTAGTTATTGCGCAATTGCATCACTTTATCGCCCAGACGCAAAACCGATCCACCGCGTTCCAAAGCTTCTCCGACCGGATTGAGCAGCCTTTGCATCTCACGGTTGAGGTTGATCGTCCCGAGCAGGCCGCGATGCATCGGCGTCAGGACTTGAATGGCTTGCGACACTTCCTGAGATTCCAATTGCAGCGAGTGCGGTATCTGTTTTCGCACGAGCTCCTTGACCGTCAGGAGAATTTCTTCCTCCGATTCTCGTGCCATGAAAACAAAATCTCGCTTTGCGTTTTGTTCACCTAACACCAAGTTATGACCCTGAAGAATTCGATGGGCGTTGACCACGATCAAGCTTTGGCGGTCCTGCCTGAAGATACGACGCAATACCACCGTGGGAATAGCGCCCGAATCGATGAGATCCCGGAGCACACTGCCGGGGCCGACGGATGGCAGCTGATCCATGTCGCCGACCAGTATCAAATGACTGTGCGGGTCCACCGCGCGCAAGAGGTGGTCCATCAGCACCAGGTCTACCATCGATGCTTCGTCCACGATTACGAAATCAACTTGCAACGGATTGTCTTCGCTCCTCTGAAAGCCACCTTCACGAGGATTGTATTCCAGCAGCCGATGGATCGTCATCGCTTCTTCGCCAGCGCTTTCGGTCATCCGCTTTGCCGCACGCCCCGTAGGCGCCGCCAAGACGAACGATACCTTGGCCCGCCGGAGGATAGTCAGGAGCGCCATCAGTAGAGTCGTCTTGCCGGTTCCAGGGCCGCCGGTAATAACCAGAACCTTCTGACGCAAGGCTTGCTGCGTCGCATGAACTTGATCTTCATCTAAGGTGATCGTGGATGATCCGAACAGCTCCGGGCTCGCCAGATCAATAACGCCACGTGACATTCCGCCTGAACTACTCCATGGACCGGAGATTTTCTCTCCTTGCAGAGAAGAAGGCGTCGAAAGCAATGCGTGCAAGGCACCAGCTACCCGACGTTCAGCGTGAAAGAGCTCTTCGAGAAAGACCTGCCTCACTTCGCCATCGCCGGCTTCCTGGAGAACCAGCTTGCCCGCCGCCGCCAGCTTGTCGACTGCGGCTTCTACAGGATCCTCTTCTACACCCAGAATCGCTGCCGCATTGCGCTTCAAGGTAATAAGAGGGACAAAACAATGACCATGCTCTGCAAACTCTCTAAGCACATGGAGAACGCCGGCGTGAACCCTAAGGGGACAATCGCCGCTGATCCCTATTCTGTTCGCTATTCGATCCGCCAGGAGAAACCCGATGCCGTGAACTTCCTGCGCTAAAGCGTATGGGTTCTCTCTGATGTGGTCTATCGTCTCGGCACCGAACACACGATAGATTCTCAGCGCCATTGACGCGCCTACTCCATGTCCTTGGAGAAACACCATGATATCCTGCATGCCCCGCTGCTCTTGCCAGGCTTGCATGATCCTACGGGCACGTACCTCTCCGATGCCGTCGACCTCCAAAATACGCAGCGGTTCGTCAGATAAAACCTTCAAGGTGTCGAGGCCAAAGGCAGAAACCAGCCGCTTCGCGTAAGTCGGACCGATGCCTTTGATCAAACCGGAGCCCAAATATTTTTCGATGCCTTCGACGGTGGCTGGATCGATCTTATCCCAATGGTCGACCTGGAATTGCAGACCGTAGCGCGGGTGGGACTTCCAGAACCCGATGACTTTGATTTCTTCGCCTTCAGAGACCGGAAAGATAATACCCACAACCGTCACAGCAGAGGCGCCGTCGACCTCTATGCGCGCGACCGTATAGTGGGTTTCGGGGTGCTGGTAGGTGATTCGACTGATGGTTCCCTGCAAGGTTGTCGGTGCGCCCTGTTTCCCGCGGTTTTCCACGGCGCCATCCTACTGCAAAGACTCAGCAATCGTAAGCCCTGAACGAAGATTGTGTGTGGAGATCGGCACGGTGGGCTTAACGCAGCGTTTTTGCGGTACGGATTCTCTGTGTGGTCACATTGCCGCTGGCTGGAGCATTGGATGGGCCTTGCCTTTTGTAGGCGGAGAGCTAAAATCCGATTGATGCCCAGTCAGAGTTCCACGACTCGGCCCGCCCATTTCGAAACCTTTTGTTAAAAGTGCAAAAAATCGCCGCCGTTTTCTTCGGTTGGGACCGAAGAGAAATAGGAGACGTAATTCATGATTCGTCAATTTATTTGGCTTGAGCCAGGCCTAATATTCGCTTTGATTCTAGCAAACGGCTTTTTCGCGGCGGCCGAGATTGCCATCATCGCCACGCGCAAGAGCCGCATCGATGCCCTTTTAGAAAAAGGAGTCAAATCCGCCGCCGCTGTCGGACGCCTGAAAAATGATCCAGATCGGTTTTTGGCCACTGTCCAGATCGGCGTGACTGTGGTTAGCTCTTTGGCCTCGGCCATCGGTGGGGCCGCGGCAATTGGCTACTTGGAACCAAAGATTGAATCTCTTCCAATCCCGATGGTTGCTCGCTGGGCCGAATTCATCGCGATTCTTGTTGTCGTTGTGCCGATTTCTTACCTGTCGTTGGTACTAGGCGAACTGGTTCCGAAGTCCCTGGCTCTGCGTTTTTCAGAGCGCATCGCCTGTCTCACGGCCCCACTCATTGATTTCCTTTCTCGAATCACCTCGCCATTGGTGAAAGCTTTGACGGCATCCAGCGATGCTATGCTCTGGATTTTTGGTGGCAAAGAAAACGAAGGAGCGAGCTTTATCTCGGTTGATGAAGTGAAGTTTTTGATTCGGGAAGGAGCGGCCAAGGGGATCTTCAACGAAATGGAGAAGGAACTGATCCACAGCGTCTTCGAATTCGCCGACACGCCGGTGAAGGCTGTGATGGTGCCGCGAACCGAAATCCATGCCCTCGATGTCCACGCATCGCTGGGGGATGTTGCCCAAAGCTTTGTCGAGAGCGGCTTTTCTCGAATTCCAGTCTATGAGGGTGGACTGGATCGAATAATCGGCATTCTCTACAACAAGGACATCTTCAAGGCCCTGCAGGAAAAAACCGACTTTAATATTCGCGATTTTCTCCACCCAGCGCTCTTCGTTCCCAGTTCGCTCCGCATCAGTGAGCTGCTCAAGCAACTGCAACGCCGACGCCTCGCTATGGCTTTGGTAATCAATGAATTCGGAGAAGTCGAGGGTCTGGCAACCCTAGAAGATCTGCTGGAAGAGATTGTGGGAGAAATTCGCGACGAATACGACCGGGAAGAGCGTGGCCCGGTGGAGCGCCTCGCGGACGGCTCCATGGTCATTCAAGGTTCCGCGCTGCTAAAAGATCTGAAGTCCGATTTCAATCTACCCTTCGAAGAGTCACCCGATTATCACACCTTGGCGGGTTTTGTTTTGGCGAAGCTGCAGCGCATCCCCCGCGCCGGAGAAAGAGTGGAGCACAATGGGTATAGACTCACCATTGTCGATATGGAAGGCCGACGGATTGTAAAGATCAAGCTGGAGGAAACCAAAAACGTGTAGCCGCAGCGGGCTCGAGTGCGCGCACCGCGTTTAATAGCAACGGATCTCGACTTCATTCCCGTCGGGGTCGAGAAAATAAACGGAGGTCGCTCTGCCACGCGCGCCCCATCGTGAAATCGGGCCTTCACGGACGCTAATTCCGTGGAGCGCGAGATAATCAACAATCCCCGAAAAGTCCTGTCGGTCCACTACCATGCAAAAGTGATTGAGATTCCCCGGTCGCTTGTCCCCCTGCTTAACCGCATTCTCAACGCCTCGAGTCGGGAACAAGTCGATAATCGTGTCGCCGTTGATTCGCACCGAAGGAAAACCCACTTTCCCTGCTTTGAACTCATCAAGACGCTCCGCCTGCAAGCCCAACACGTCGGTGTAAAACTTGAGTGAGCGTTCGATATCAGCGACATTCAGAACGATGTGGTCCAACTCGGTAATCTTGATTTTCTCCATTTTCGTCCCCTTTCGTTTGAGCAATCGCTAGGCGGTGGGATTGTTGCCAATGGCTTTCATCTCTTTCAGCAACGCTCGGATTTCCTGAGGTGTACCGACGGTGATGCGAAGAGAGTCCTGTAAACCTGGCACGTCGAAATAACGTACCAAAATCTTCTTGCTTTTCAATTTTTCGTACACGGCTTTCAAATTCTGTCCCTTCTTCCGCGCCATGACGAAATTAGCATGCGACGGATAAACGTAAAAGCCCATTTTCCTAAGTCCGTCACTAAGCTGCCAGCGACTTCGCTGGATTCGTCTGATATTGCGCGTCATCCAAGTCATATCGCGCAGGGCGGCGGTCGCCGCGACCAAGCTCAAACGATTCAAATTGTACGAGTCCTTCACTTTCATCATACCGGAGATAACTTCCTCGGACGCGAAAGCGAGTCCGATACGCATCCCCGCGAGCGAAAACGACTTTGAAAAAGTGCGTAACACGACGAGATTCCGAAAGTGTCTAATCAATGGCAAGGTGGAGGCCCCTTCGCTTTCGGCAAAGTCAACGTAGGCTTCATCAATCACTAGGATACCCGAGACCGCGCGTGCAAGTCGTTCAACGTCTTGGAGCGAAACGAGAGTGCCCGAAGGAGAATTGGGGTTGCACAAAAAAGTGAGCACCGCATTTTGCGACGCCAAGGTTTCCGGCACGGCAAAATCCGGCGGATAATCCACAGTGATCCGCTCTCCTTGCTGGATTGCGACCAACGTGTCGTAAAGCGAATAAGTCGGCACAGGAAAGGCCACCCGATCCTGCGGTCCAACAAACGAACGCATGATGATCGAGAGAATTTCATCGGAGCCGTTTCCGGCGAGAATATTTTCAGGCCGCACACCGTATACAGTCGCCGCAACGGCGCGCAAACTTTCCGCCAGCGGCTCCGGATATAAACGCAAAGATCGATTGCTCGCTTTCCGCAGTGCCGCAATAACCTGTGGCGACGGAGGGTACGGGTTCTCGTTTGTGTTGAGCTTAATAACCCTGTTGTCGCGCGGTTGCTCTCCGGGAACGTACGCCGCGAGAGCCGCAATATTTTTTCTAAAATAGCTCGACATCGCTTGGATCTTAACCCTTAGCTGTGGCCCGTTTCAATTGCACACCTCCTGGCACTCTTGTGCCGTTTTCGAAAGCAGTTCGCTCTCCTCAAATACCGTTTGTCCAAAGAGCCTAAAGACATTTTTGTCAGAAGTTTTGCGATTTTGTCCAGAATTCTTATTTTTATCGTCACGGCTACTATAAGTGTCCAACCGAATAAACCTAAATAGTCGAATTGATGGAGCTTTCTAATTACTGGGTGGCACGCTTTTGGCAACCCGTCATTGCTTCGTTTCGCCGTTGCGCGTCGGGAGAATATCATACGCAAGATTAGTAGGCCCGATATGGAGTCCGGTAAGCAACCCATCCATCCTTCCCTCGTCCTGATAAACGAAGAGATTCTCTCCACACAAGTCCGCTTGATGGAGCTCTATGTTAAGCAAGCCCAGGCTACCGCGGCGGACGAAGCGGCAAAAGCTCAGGAGCGCTTGCAAGCAGAGCTGACCTCACTACGAACGGAACTTGAGCAAAAAAATCTCGCTCTAGAAAGCCAAAAAGCACTTTCGGACCAGGCCGATCGAAACCTAAAGACAGATCTGCGTGCTCGACTGTTAGGGAGCCCACGTTTGTTGGAAGCTCGGGAGACTGACGTTGGAATAACCGACGCCGCGCAGGTGTTGCGTCAGCGCATCGCTCAATTGGAATCAGCCATCCAAAAGGCACAGCTAACCACCGAGATTGAAACAGCTCGGGCTCGAGAAGCGTGGCAAGCCGAACTAGCTGCCCTGAAGGGAGAAATCGAGCGAAAAGAATCGCCGCCACGGGTCGTTCGGGCTTCAGCCAATGAAGTTGCAGGAACACTGCGCGCAGAAATCCAAGATTTGCACAGCCAGCTAACCGCAAAACTTGAACTTCTCGAACACCGCACGGCTGAGCTACAAAACGCTCGGACACAGATAACCTTGCTGCAGCAGCGAATCCAACAGCTGGAACTCACTGCCGCTCAGACAGAGGAGACAGCCAGCGAGGGAACAAGAATCCGGAAAACTTTGCAAGGCGAACTGGTTGCCTTGCGGGCAGCATTTGAGCAAAAGGATTTAGCGTTACAAAAAAATCATACGGCTCGGAAAGAATTGGAGCAGCATCTTAACGTCCAGCTACGAGGTTTACAGAGCCTGTTGGCAGAGAAGCAGGAGCTGCTTGAAACTCGCAGCCAGGAGGTCGGTGAACTCACCACCAGGATCAACGATCTACAGGAACAAACCGTCCGTCTCGAACTGGCAAATAAGCAAACCGTCGAACAAGCCCAGTCTTCAGCCAGAACGCTCCAAGACGGTCTGCGCGCCTGCCTCCAAGAATTAGAAGCGACCGTTTCAGAAAAAGCGCAACTGTTGCAGAACCGCACTGCAGAGCTTGAAAACACACAGGCCGAGATCGTTCTGCTGCGGGAGCATGTCCAACAGCTTGAACTTAACAGCGCGCAAACAAGAGCGGTAGCAACCGAAGCAACCCGAATCCGGGAAACCTTGGAAGCCGAGCTGGTCGTGCTGCGGACAGCGGTTAAGCAAAAGGACTCATCGCTACAACACGCTCACGCGGCCACCAGGGAACTGGAGGAGCGTCTCAACGCGCAGTTGCACGACCTGCAGAGCCAGTTGGAGGACAAACACAGCCTGCTTGAAACTCGCGGCCGCGAGATCGGCGAACTCACCACAAGGA
>Ga0081455_10002567_pt1 | contig 21554 bp, 19 predicted proteins | sample TabmetS3T2R1_FD_70207 | JGI IMG/M metagenome (GOLD analysis project Ga0081455, IMG submission 70207) | Tabebuia heterophylla rhizosphere microbial communities from the University of Puerto Rico - S3T2R1 | ecosystem: Host-associated > Plants > Roots > Rhizosphere ...
GCAAGACGGCGGTCGCGCAGGCGGGAGCATTGGCGGCGGAGTTGCCGCCGGACAACGTCTCCCGCTACTTTGCCGAGCGACACCTGCAACAGGCGATGGTGGAAGCCGGCAACGGCGAATTCGACGAGTGCCTGGAGATGGCTGCGCGTGCCGCCGAGCAGGCGCGAAATCGCCACCTCGATCGGCACTCTGAAGTAGAAGGCCATGTCGGGCTTGATCGCAAAGCTGTAGAGTTTGCGCACCCATTCGTTTGAGACGCCACGGACGACGTCGCGCGCAAAGGCCGTGTACATGTACCGGTCGGCCAGTACGAGCATGCCGGCTTTAAGCGGCGGCAGAATCTCGTGGTAGAGGCGGCTCGCGAAATCGGTGGCGTGCAGCAAACTGAACGTGGTCGGGGTGAGGCTCTTGTTCTTCTTCCCACGCTTGGTCGTGTCTTTGACGAGTTCGGAGGAGTTCCATTCGGTGAAAAAGACTTTGTGGCCTCTTGATTCGAGCCACTTGTGCAGAAGGAGCAGTTGCGTGCTCTTTCCGGACCCGTCGATCCCCTCCACGATGATCAGTTTGCCAGGGTAGGGATGGGGGGCGCTCGTGTTCGGTGCTGGTTCGCTCATGCCACGTCCTCCGATTCGAGGGTCAATTGTACCCGCCGGCGGAAGATTCGTTCAAATAGATCCGCTCTTCCTTTCGCCGCCCAAGCCTCCATTTGGGCGTCCCCCGTGACATGGGCAATAATCTTAATACTTGCGCCTATTTTCACGTCCACTGTCCTGACGACCGAGAAATGTGTGCGGTCCAAACCGTCAGCGATCCGCAGCAGCGCCGACAGAATCCTCACCGAGCGCTGCAGTTTTGGAGGTAGCGCGTCAAAGGGGTCATGTTTATGGTGCGGGAGCGCCCGCCGGTGGTAGCGGGCGATGTTGGCGACGACCAGGATTTCCTCCGCCGAAAGGCCGCCCAGCTCGCTGTTCGTGATCAGATAGTACGTGTGTTTGTGGTGCTGGCGCTCGTTGATCAGATACCCGATGTCGTGAAGAATCGCCGCGTACTCGAGCCAGTCCCGTTCGGTGTCGCCCAGGTTATGCAGCCGCTTGGTCTGGTCGAACAACCGCAGGGCCAGCGCCGCGACGTGCAGGCTGTGGACTTCCGGTACCTGACAGCGGCGGGCTAACGCCAGCACATTGCGCCGTCTCAGATCGGGAATGTCGGCTTCGGCCTTGAGGCGCTCGCGGTGCCGTTCGATGAAGTCGTAGATCACACCTTCCCGGATGGCCTTGTCGCAGAGGACAAGTTCGTCCCGGCCGGTCAGCTCCATTAAACGGCGGATGACGATGGTAGCCGGGAACAACGTATCCCCCCGTTTGGGGTCAAGACCGGGAATTGCCAACCGCTCTTTGATCGTCGACTTGCGCAGCACCTGCTCGATTTCCTTAATCTCTTTTAGCGACACCGTGGCGAGGTTGAGCTGGGGGAGGGGGCGGTTCGTCCTGCGCAGATGAATCACCTCGGCCAGATTGCCGGCCATGCCGGAGGTGGCAATGAGACTGTCGAAGCGTTTGGGCTTAAACGATTGAATTGTCTGCGTCAATTGCTCGTTGACCAGCTGTTCGAGCTCCTCCAACATTCGCTCGGACGGCGGTGTGCGCTTGAGGAATTGATCGGAGAGTCGGATCGCGCCGAGCTTGAGGCTTTTCGCGTGCAGGAGCTGATCGCGGTTGCCCGCCATGACCTCGACCGATCCGCCACCGACGTCGACCGCGAGCGCCGGCTGCTCCGTCATGGGGACTGCGTTCTTGATGCCCAAGAAAATCAAGCGGGCTTCCTCTTCACCGCTGATGACTCGCACCCTGATACCCGTTTGTTCCCTGACGAGATCGATGAAGTCGCCGCCGTTCTTGGCTTCGCGCACCGCACTCGTTGCCACGGCGAGCATCCGGTCGTAGCCTTTGTTCTTGGCGAGCGTCACCAATCGGCCGATCACGTTCAGCCCCCTGGCGATCGCCTCATCGGACAGGCGTTGGGTCTCGAAGGCCCCGTTGCCGAGGCGGGCCATGTCCTTAAATCGATCGAGAATCTTGTAGGTGAAATCCGGTCGGACTTCGGCGAGCACCATGTGCACGCTATTGGTTCCGACATCGATGACGGCAATTTTTGACATGATGAAGATTTCTGGTAGCTCGCGAGCCCGGCACATTGTAGATGAAACGCAGGTGAGTGTGAAGAATGTATGTTTCGAAGCTCGCAATGTTAACTTTCTGTTACAATCCGCGCCCGTGAGCAGGGGGACATGATGGCCGCTTCTCGATTCGTGTTGATTACTGGCGCCTCGACGGGGATTGGCGCCGCCTGCGCCATTGGTTGTGCCGAGCGCGGTATGACGGTGTTTGCGGGGGTCCGGGACCTCAAGGCCAGCGATGCGCTTCAGGCGAAGGCCGGTGGCGCGATCATTCCGCTGCAATTGGACGTGACGGATGGGGACTCGATCGCAAAAGCGGCTGACGTCGTGGCGCGTCAGGCCGGGGACGCGGGGCTTTCCGGCCTGGTCAATAACGCGGGGATCGGGATCGGTAGCCCCTTAGAACTGATCCCGCTTGCACAACTCCGCCGTCAACTCGAGGTGAACGTGGTCGGTCAGATCGCCGTAACGCAAGCGGTGCTGCCGTTGTTGCGCCGTGCCCGTGGCCGCATTGTCAACATGGGCTCGATTGCGGGACGCGGAACCATTCCGATGATGGGGCCCTATTCGGCGTCGAAGCATGCCTTGGAAGCGCTGACCGATGCCTTGCGTTTGGAGCTTTATCCGTGGGGCATCGAGGTGTCGATCGTCGAGCCGGGCGCGATTGCCACGCCCATCTGGGATACATCGCGGAAGATTTCGCTGGAGGTCGAATCAGAAATGCCGGTCGAAGGCAAACATCTTTATGAAGCTGCTGCCAAGCGGATCAGAGAATCGGTCGACCAGGCCGCGGCTCGCGCGATCCCGCCGGATGCGGTTGTAAAAGCAGTACTACATGCGCTCACGGCCCGGCGGCCGAAAACACGTTATCTCGTCGGACGTGACGCCAAGCTGAGAGCCATCATGGTGAGGTGGCTTCCGGATCGCCTTCAGGATTGGATTCTGAAGAAGGTGCTGAATTTGCCGGACCGGCCTGGCTGAGATCTTGGCTTTACGATAAGAGGATCGAGAGCAGTTGCTATTCGACTAAGGAATGTCCAATTACCTCTGCGGCAATCCGCCGACCCTCCACATTCCAATGGGTATCGAACGGGTAATAGAGCAACTTGCCCGCTCTCGCCTGTTTCCTAAACTCCGGAAGGAGATCGACGACACGTAACTTGGTACCTTTTACAAGCTGCAAGAACGCCTCATGTGAGTTGTTCTCGAACTGTAATTGCGTCTTGATCTTCTGTAAGAAATGTTTGCCGCTTTTTTCAAGATATTGAGAACCGTACACTTCGATCTTGGTGGGCACGAAAACAATAACGGGTTGGATGTCATACTGTGCTGCCAGACGCTCATACTCTTTTAAAAACTGCCCGATGGCCTTCCATTCTTCTGTTTTCAATAAGTCATCAGTTGTTGTTAGCGAATTCCAGTATATAAACCGCATGGGCACCGGCTGACCGCCAATATTCATGAGTCCAAGATCGGGAGCAATTCCTTTGTCTTCCGAGTGTCCTGAGTGATTGAGCCCTTCCGTTGTGTTGGCACCAGAGAAAGTGGGAGTAGGTGAAACGATACTTTTAACCAGAATGCTGATGTGGTCTAGGATGTAGTGCTGGATATCCCGGAATGCGGTGAAATACCTCCCGATATAACTCTTGGTGCTCAGGACGAATGAGTAGTAGCTTCTGCCTCCCTGCCACTTCAGGAATTGCCTCGTATCTTCTGCATCGTTGCCATCAAAGAAACATAGCGTGGCATACCGCGGTCTTATGGTTGAGCCGTATCTTTTAAGAAGCTCGAGATATTGAAAAGGTCCATACCACCCCCGACCCAGGTTAAATGTCGTTAGCCCGGACACTTGCTTCAGTTGCTCGCTCAATGTGAGAGCGTCTTCTTCGCCGATTTCCACATAAGAATCACCAACGACAAGGACCTTGAAATCTGACGTGGAACTGTTGCTTCGAAACCCGTCGGAGGTGTACGTGGCGTAGTACTTCACCGCTGTGACTGGGACGCCATAGTCTGGAGAGTATAATTCTCCATAGAACTCAGTTTGCAGCGTTGTGGGGGTGCCTTGCGTGGCTTTCGTTGGGATGAAAACTAATGTGTCATCAGGACGATAATCCCGCGATTGAGCGTAATACCGAATCGATTGAAGATTCATATACTGTCCTAAACCTGGCGCAAATTCCAGTAGTGAGAAAAATAGAAAGGTAGAAGAAAAAACGAGGTAGGCGACAAAGAGCAATGACTTTGCCACTCGCAATAGTTGTCTCTTCATGGTGAGTGTGCTTGTTATGCGACTGCCGTGATCGCCTACCGTCACAGAAATTTGACTACCTCGTCAAGCCGGCGTCGAACCGCCCACCCCGTGGTAGGAAGTCATTGCATCATCAATTTTCTGTGGATGTCAGGGTCGGGCGTGAGAATGCCCGCGTGTGTGCTAGCCGACCAACTCGGGGTTCAGACGATTGAGCGACTTGATGGAGAGTGCCTTGATCTCGTTGTAGATGATCGTGCGTCCCGCCTGGCGAAGTCGTGAGAAGATGCCCTCGACGATCACTTGATCGCCTTCCTTCACTTCCGCTTGCCCGAGTGCGATCACTTTGATGGTTCCCGCGCTATCCTTGAGGAGGAATCCATAGGCCGGCTGGCCCTGCCGGTTGGTGGCGAGCTGCACGTTGGTGACCTGCCCGGTGACCACCACTTCCTGCCTGTCATATTGATCGGGGTGCGCGATGATGTCGGCCAGATCCAGGAGACCGGCCGCGCAGACGACGCCAGAACAGAGGACCGTCGCCAAGAGCACCGGAAACATAGAGATGATGCTGAAGCGCCGTCTTGAAGCAAACATGTTAGCGCTCACTATAGCTTAGGATGAAAAATTTGCAAGGAGAACTACTATTTGCCACCACCCGTCAGATCAGGATGCTGCTCGCCGAACATGCTCCTAAGCACATGCTCTCTCATCTCATTGGTGACCGGTTCAGCGGCAGCTTTCTCGGGGAGTTGCGCCTGGTCTTCATGCGCTTTCGGCGTGCTGCGCGCCAGCATAGCCTCGTCGAGCGCTTCGGGAGAAGCATCAAAGTCATTGAGAATGGCGACCGTACGTTGCAGGCCAAACAGACTGCGGGTGATCTCCGAATGGACCGCATTCGAACTCGCGCCCTGAACGAGTGAGAGCCAAAACTTCGCCTCCACGTCCTCGGTGAGAGTGCCCCAGGCCAACGACGACAACTTCTCGAGGAGTTGAGCTTCCGTACGCTCGAGGCCGTCGTAGATCGACATCGACCGCTCCACCGGACGAGTCGCCAGCACGGCGAACGTCTCCTTCCACAAATCCACCGGGGACGTCTGTGATCCTGCCGCCGTGGTGCCGCGTTGAAGCGCGGCCTGCAAGGCCTGCAGATACTGCGTCATATATTTCACCTTGCGTGCCGCCAGGCTTCCGGCAGGGAGACCCCAGATATGACAGACTTCATGGTCTTGAAGGGAAGTGAAATCGGCGGTCTGGCGTTCGCGTTCGGCGAGATCGAGCCGCTTGCGATATTTATCCGCGAGGCGGAGATGGGTCTGCATCTCGATGCTCAGCCGCTGCTGCTGATATTCCTCGACGGTGAGTTCACGCGCGTCCCAACGCTGCTCCAGCGCACGAAGGGCCGGCTTCGGCAACGCAGTGCGGGCTTGCGCCTTGAGCTGAGCCAGGGCATCAGGAGATGTGGTGAACTTGGTCGTCAATAATTCCGCCGCCCGGTCGGCCATGGCCATCCGAATCGACGCCAGCTTGGCCAGAGAGTCGCATTGGAGTCTCGTGCGTTCGCGTTTGAGCCGGACATGCCGCAGATATTGGTCGCGCTTCTCGGTGACCGCCTTGATGGCATCCTGCGTCAAAATATTGTGCGTGGGCTTGGAGCCGGCCACGCACCGGGGGTCTGGACGGTCGGCGGTCATGTACTGGATTTCTTCATCGGTGACGTCAAAATGCTGGAGCAGAACCAAGCGCAGCATGATACGGCCCTGGATGGGCAGGCTGCTGATGACCGATTCGATCAGCTCAGGCGTCAGCGATGTGGCGGCAGGGGCAGTAGTGGTGGTCATAAGTTTATGGTGGTTATGCGGTTCCAGTTTTTTGAGCTTCTAAATACACAGCCACATATTCGCGAACTTGCTGTACGGTCCCCGTGGAGAACAGCTCGCGGGGAATTTCTACGCGCGTGAGCGTGGCGGGGTCGACCCCTCGCTCAGCCGCATATTCTTCATCAATATAGAGGCTGACCGACCCGTCGGCATGGCGTATGGCGTACAGGGCGTCGTTGTCGGACATGGGTGCCAGGCCTCTAGCAAGTCTTTACTGGTAACACAGGCGGAAAGTGAGTGTCAAAGCGGGAAGACGGGCATAGGGCTGGTGGTCTCCTTTGCTCGCCCAACGCGCACACCAGAATGGGGATGGACCAGCCTGGTCAGTCCTTGTGCTCGCGGAAGGCGGCACACGGGAAACAATCGTATCTACACATTGCGGAAGGTGCTCCTTCACGCGCGCACGTTTGGACTGATCCAGGCTGCTCTTTGAAGGAATAAGCAGACTTGGAGGAATGGTCGCGGAACGAAGGCATCCCTTCTTTGAGTTAGGAGCGTTTCGGTGTGGGGGAGGAGGAGATAAGAATTGCGAGCACGGGGGGGCTGTTCGCCAGGACAGGACCCGCGCACCTATTCTAAGCCGCCGAGGCGGGATTGAAGAACGCTGATCGTCGCGATGGCTGCGGTCTCCGCTCTTAAGATGCGTGTTCCCAACGTGACGGCGGTGTAGCCATTCTGAAGCACTTGTCCAAGTTCCGCGTCGTCCCATCCACCCTCCGGCCCAATCAGCAGCCAGAGCTCCTCGCCTATGCCGGGCAATGGCACGGTCGTCAGCGAGGTGCCGCCTGATCGTTCTGCCAGCACAATTTTCGAAGTGGCGGACTTCGAGCGTGCCAGCAGTTCAGAGATCGCGACTGGTTCGTCGATGACCGGCATAGACCAGCGTTCCGATTGCTGGGCGGCTTCCAGGGCGATGCGCTGCCAGCGTGTTCGTTGGTGCTCGATCCGTTCCGCTCGCGGCCGGACCACGCTATGGGTCGCCAGAGTTGGCACAATGCGATCGACGCCCAATTCCGTGGCTTTCTGAATCACCCAATCCATCTTCTCACCTTTGAGCAGTGATTGAGCGAGAATGATCGACGGGCTTTTCGTGGCGGGGGCAGGAGTGGTTTCGAGAATCCTGCCGGTCAGCGCCTCGCTGGTGATCTCGACAATCTCGGCACAGTAGCGCGTGCCTCGGTCGTCCGTGACGGTGAGTGTCTCACCCGGCTGTAGACGAAGACTCTGTCGCAGGTGGCGAAGCAAAGGACCGGTGATGCGGACAGTCGGCGGGACGATGGCCTGGGAGGCCACAAAGAACGTGGGCATGCGAGACAGACCCCGATCCGGCGGGTTGCGGCGTTACTCGAAAAAGGTCTTCATCTTGTCGAAAAAGCCGTCGCCGTCGGCTTCCATCGACATGCCGCTTTCCTTGGCGAATTCCATCAGCAGCTCGCGCTGCTTGGCGGTCAGTTTGGTGGGGATATGGACTTTGATCGTGAACAATTGATCGCCGGTCGTATGGTGCTTGAGGCTCGGGATCCCGAGTCCTTTGAGACGGAGGATCTTGTCGGGCTGGGTCCCGGCGGGCACTTTCATCACGGTCGTACCCTTCAGAGTGGGCACTTCTATTTTTCCACCCAGTACCGCCGTCACGAAGTTGATCGGCACGTCGCAAATAATATCATTGCCCTTGCGTTGGAACACGGGATGCGGCTTGACCGTGATCGCGACGTACAGGTCGCCGGGGGGCCCTCCGTTGACACCGTGCTCGCCTTCATTGGACAGGCGCAGGCGCATGCCGGTTTCGATACCGGCCGGAATGTGGACGGCGATGGTTCGCTCGCGATACACCCGTTGACGGCCTTGGCAGGCGGGGCAGGGTTCGGTGATGATGCGCCCGGACCCTTCGCACTGACCGCAAGGCCGGCTCACGCTGAAAAAGCCTTGCTGCAGCCGGATCTGTCCGGCGCCTTTGCAGCTTGGACAGGTTTTGACCGCTGTGGCTGACTTGGCTCCAGTGCCTTTGCAGTCGGTGCAGGATTCCCACCGCGGAATCTTGAGCTTGGCTTCCTTCCCGTAGACCGATTCCTCGAAGGTAATTTCCAGATTGTACTGGAGGTCGTTTCCGCGCTCGGCGCGCGTACCGCCGCGCTGGCCGCCGAAGAAATCCTCAAAAATGTCGTTGAAGACGTCGCCGAAGCCGCCGCGTCCGCCGAAGTCGAAACCTTCAAAGCCGGCGCCGCCCTGCGTTCCGGCATGACCGAACATGTCGTAGCGTTTCCGCTTTTCGGAATCGCTGAGATGTTCGTAGGCTTCGTTGATCTCCTTGAACTTTTCTTCGGACTGCTTCTTCTGTTGATCGCCGTTCTGCAGGTCGGGATGATATTGACGGGCGAGCTTGCGGTAGGCTTTTTTTAGATCATCGTCGGACGCCGTCCGTTCGACGCCCAACGTTTCGTAAAAATCTCGTTTCGACACGGAAGCCATTGTCCCTAATGGTAGTGATCGCTGAAAGACCGAGTCCCGTGCTCGGCGAAACTCGGTCCCTCAGCAGCCGTATTCTATCTTACTTTTTATCTTTGTCCACTTCTTCGAACTCGGCGTCCACGACTTTTTCATCCGTCTTGGCACCGTTCGGACTTTCCGCTTCGGAAGGCCCGGCGCCCGGCGCCGCCGAGGCAGAGGCTTTCTTGTACATTTCCTCCGCCAGCTTGTGCGAGGCACTCGTCAACGTTTGCGTCGCGGACTCGATCGCATCGGGATCGTTGCCTTCCATCGCCTTTTTCAGCGCGGTGACGGCTTCCTCGATCTTGGTTCGATCCTCTGCCGAGACCTTGTCGCCATGCTCCTTGAGGTTTTTCTCTGTTTGATACAGGAGATTGTCGGCTTGGTTCTTGGCTTCGGCCGCTTTCCGGCGCTTCTTGTCCTCTTCCGTGTGGCTCTGCGCGTCCCTGACCAGTTTTTCCACTTCCTCCTTGCTGAGACCGCTGGAGGCCGTGATCTTGATGGATTGTTCCTTCTGCGTCGCCAAATCCTTGGCCGACACGTGAACAATGCCGTTGGCGTCGATGTCGAACGTGACTTCGATCTGCGGCATGCCGCGCGGAGCAGGGGGAATGCCCACGAGATCGAACTGGCCGAGCAACTTATTGTCGTTGGCCATTTCGCGTTCGCCTTGGAACACGCGGATGGTGACGGCTGTCTGATTGTCGGCTGCCGTCGAGAAGACCTGACTCTTCTTGGTCGGCACGGTCGTGTTGCGCTCGATCAGCTTGGTGAAGACGCCGCCGAGTGTTTCGATGCCGAGGGACAATGGTGTGACGTCCAACAGGAGCACGTCCTTGACGTCGCCCTTGAGGACGCCGCCTTGAACGGCCGCCCCGATCGCGACCACCTCATCGGGGTTCACGCCCCGATGCGGCTCTTTGCCGAAGAAGTCCTTCACGATTTGAATGACCTTGGGCATGCGGGTCATCCCGCCGACCAGGACGACTTCCTGGATGTCGCGGCCCGAGACGCCGGCATCGCCCAGTGCCTTGCGGCAGGGTTCGACGGTCCTTTGAATGAGGTCGTCGACCAGCTGTTCCAGGCGCGAACGCGTCAGCTTGATGACCATGTGCTTGGGACCGCTGGCGTCCGCCGTAATGAACGGCAGATTGATTTCCGTTTCCTGCGAGGAGGACAACTCGATCTTCGCCCGCTCGGCGGCTTCCTTCAGCCGCTGCAGCGCCATGCGATCTTTGCGGAGGTCAATGCCCTGATCCTTTCTGAATTCATCGACGAGCCAATCCATGACACGGAGATCGAAGTCGTCGCCGCCCAGATAGGTATCTCCGTTCGTCGATTTGACTTCGAAGACGCCTTCACCGATCTCGAGGACGGACACGTCGAACGTTCCGCCGCCGAGGTCATAGACCGAAATTCGCTCGTCTTTCTTCTTGTCGAGCCCGTAGGCCAAGGACGCGGCCGTCGGCTCATTGATGATGCGCAGGACGTTCAATCCGGCGATCTGGCCGGCGTCCTTCGTCGCTTGCCGTTGGCTGTCGTCAAAATAAGCGGGGACGGTGACGACGGCTTCTGTCACTTTCTCGCCCAGATAATCCTCCGCCGTCTGCCGCATCTTTTGAAGAATCATGGCGGAAATTTCAGGCGGACTATAGCGCTTGCCGCGCAGTTCCACGTGGGCGTCGCCGTTGTCGGCTTCGACCACCTTGTAGGGCAGCCGTTTGATCGCCTCTTGGACTTCCTTGCTGCGGAACTTCCGGCCCATCAAACGTTTGACCGAGAAGATGGTGTTCTCCGGATTCGTGATGGCCTGCCGTTTGGCGATCTGGCCGACGAGCCGTTCACCTTTGTCGGTGATCGCGACGACCGACGGAGTCGTGCGGGCGCCTTCCGCGTTGGCAATCACAACGGGATCGCCGCCGCTCATGACGGCGACGCAGGAATTGGTCGTGCCTAAGTCGATGCCGATGACTTTACCCATGATGTACTCCTTCCTCTCCCAGGCTGTTGAAAAACGCCGTCATTCTCACCCACCCGACCCCGACGCGCCGGGACGCGTCTTGCACCGGACTTTGTTCTCGCATCACGGCCTTTTTGAACAGCCTGAAATTTCTCCTTGTCAGTCTGCGTTATCTATTCGTCTCCATTTGATGCTGCTTCTGTGCCTGATGACACCGTCACCATGGCAGGTCTGAGAATCCGGTCGTGCAACCGGTATCCTCGTTGGAACTCTTCCACCACATGCTTGTCCGGTACCTGCGTCGACGGCACTGAGGCGACCGCCTGATGGCCGGAGGGATCAAACGGCTGCCCTGTCGTCGGGATGGACTGGACCCCGAACTTCCCGAGGACGTCGTGCAACTGTTTCAACGTGAGATCGACACCTTTGACCAAACCTTCTCCGGCCTGGCTGTCCTTCGCCGCTTTGATCGCCCGCTCAAGATTATCGACGACCGGCAGCAGTTCCTTGAGGAGTCGCTCATTGCCGAACCGGATCTGGTCCCGCTGATCCCGTTGTGCGAGCCGCTTGTAATTGTCGAACTCGGCCGCCAGCCGGAGATACTTATCGTTGAGCGCCTTCAACTCCTCATCCTTGGTCGAGACCTCGGAGGGAGCTAGAGGAGATTCACCGTCTAAGTTATCGATTGTATTGGGGTTTGGTTCTTCGTCCGCCACGATTCGTCCCGTTACACTGGCGAGATAGTCACCCGAGATCATAAGTCAACAGTAGCCCACAAAATTAATTACTTGCAGAGGTGAGCTAGACCCAGGTGAGGGCGGGTGAGCCGCCGGTTGCCCGCCGATAGAGCAGGGCCAGGCCTTCCAGTGTCAGCAGGGGTTCGATGGCTTGGATCGAGGCGGTTTCTTTTGCAATGACGGTGCTCAGACCGCCGGTGGCAATGACATAGCTGGAACGGCCGAGTTCATGCTCAATCCGCCGTACCAGCGTGTCGACCAGGCCGGCATACCCAAACAGCAGGCCCGACTGAATGCTGCTTCCGGTATCCGTCCCGATCACGGTTTTCGGTCTGGTGAGTTCGACCTTGGACAGCTTGGCTGCCCTTGCGAACAGCGCTTCAGCTGAAATGCCAAGTCCCGGAGCGATCACTCCTCCCAAATACTCTGCTTCTTTCGTGACGGCACAAAATGTCGTTGCGGTACCGAAATCCACGATGATCAGGTCACGCCGATACTTGTGATAGGCCGCGGCGGCGTTGACGAGGCGATCACTGCCGATTTCCTTCGGATTGGGATATCGAATCGTCAGCCCCGTATCCGATTCCGACGTCACGATCAATGGGCGCTGACGGAAGTATTGCTCGATCAGTGTTTCGAACGTGGCGGTCAGCGTCGGGACCACACTGGACATGATGGCGCCAGACGTCTGGGCCGGAACGATGCCCGCTGAGGTCAACAGGTTTGTAAAGAGGATGCCATACTCGTCGGCGGTGGTCTTGGCGTCAGTGGCGAGGCGCCAATGCGCCTTCAGCACCGGACCATCGTAGATGCCCAATACGACGTTGGTGTTTCCGACATCGACGACGAGCAGCATGGGGCTTATTCTACGGGGGAAATCCGGATTTCGCCACCGGAAGCGTTATCGCAGGTGCACGATGTCGGCCGCACGCAGCTGCCGGACGACAGGCGAGGCCGATCCGGATCGCTGCGCCACCGTCAAGGAACCGTCCTGCTCGATGGCTTCCGCTACGCCGATCCATTCCTTGCCGTCAGCCAGCAGAGCCTTGACGGTTTTTCCGATCGTGGTGCAGCGCCGCCTGTAAGCGAGCGCGACGGGTTCGCGGCCGCCCGAGAGAAACTCCTCCAGGCAGGATTCGAGTTCGTTGAACGTGAGCGCGACGAGCCGGTTCCGATCGATGAAAGCGCCTTTTTCCTTCCGGATGGTCGTGGCGATGTCTCGTAATTCGTCGGGAAAATCCTCACGTGTTCCATTCACATTGATGCCGATGCCGATGACTTGAAACGGTCTGGATGCTGCGGAGGCCACGCTTTCGCAGAGAATGCCTCCCACTTTGCGTTCGCCGATCAGGAGATCGTTCGGCCATTTGACCCCCACTGTGACCGCACCGACGATCTCGATGGCTTCCGCGGTGCCCAAGGCGGCCATCAACGGGAGCCATGAAAGCCACGCCGCTCCATATTGAACATCAATCGTGCTTCGAATGACCACCGACGCGTACAGATTGACGCCCGGGGGAGAGAACCAGGACCGGGCCATCCGGCCTCGTCCCGCCGTTTGGGCATCGGCCAAGACGAGCGTGCCGTGTTCGGCGCCGGCTTGCCCTAATGCGACCGCTTCACGGTTCGTGGACTCGAGGCGCTCATGCAATTCAATACGACGGCCCAGACATCGGGTCGTGAGGTGACTCTGAATGCTGTGGATATTTAGCGGTGACGAGTGCGGCACCGGTCAGCGACGCCTCTTGCGGTTCCCACTTACCGGTTCAAGCTCAAGCGTCATCGCCGCGGCAGGAGCCGAATGGGTGAGTGTGCCGACCGAAATGCGATCCGGACCTGCCGCCGCCATCGCGCGCACGTTCTTTAAGGTGATGCCCCCGGACACCTCCACGAGCGCGCGTCCCTTGATCAGACGCACGGCCCTCTTGACCATGGGAGGTGTCATATTGTCGAGAAGAATCACGTCCGCCTGTCCTGTCAGGGCCTCTGCGACTTCGGCGAGCGATTCAACCTCGACGATCGTCGGCATCCGGCTCCTGCTTCTGCTTTTGGCCAGTTTGCACGCCTCCCGCACCGCCCCTTTTTTGGATAGAAGGCTGAGATGATTGTCTTTGACGAGCACACCGTCGGAGAGCGAGAGCCGGTGATTGGTGCCGCCCCCGAGTGCCACGGCCCATTTTTGGATCGCTCTCCAACCGGGAAGTGTCTTGCGCGTGTCGAGGATCGCGACGGGGTAACCCCGCACCGCTTGGCGGAATCGGTCCGTGAGTGTGGCAATGCCCGAGAGGTGTTGCAGAAAATTCAGCGCGATACGCTCGGCCGTTAAAATAGACCGGCCATCTCCTTCGATGCTCAGGAGCATTTCGCCGGCCGCCGCCCGTGAGCCGTCCTTTTTCATCACCGTTAATGCGAGTGATGGATCGACGGCGAGGAACGTTTGGACCGCGGCCGCCATCCCGGCAACGATGAGGTCCTGTTGCGCGATGATCCGGCCTTGGGCGGGAACCGCGGTCGGAAACAGGGCCGAGGTGGTGACGTCGCCTTGTCCCGCGTCTTCTTCCAACCCTTGCCGGACGGCGCGTCTGATATCGGCGGCGGGGAGGACGGCCATGACTTAGGCCCCAAGCAGAGCCCGAAGCTGCTGCTCGCTGCTGGCGAGCATCGTTTGATCGTGCTGCAGATTTCGGAGGCGCGTACGATGCTCCGTCAGCACCTCCGCAGGCGCCTTGGCGACAAAATCCTGGTTGTCCAGTTTTCCGGTCAGACGGGCGATGTCTTTCTCTTGTTCCTCCCGCTGCTTCACGAGGCGGTCCAGCGCTTTCTTCAGATCCACATCTCCGGACACCACCAATCCGATCGTCAGGCCATCGGCCACCAGTCGAAGCCGTTTTGCCTGAGGCCATGTAGTTTGCGCGCTGATCTCGGGGGTCCCCCGGCACAGGTGAGCGAGATGAGGCTCGAGGTCTTTCAAGAGCCGCTGTTTCTCGGGGTCGTCGTGGACGATGCCCCATTCGATCTGCTGGCCGGGCGGATAGTTCAACAACACGCGCCCCGTGCGGACCAAGCTTACGGCTTGTTCGAGCAGAAGGAAACGCCGCTCTGCTTCCTGAGAATCCCAAGCGTCATTTGGCATCGGACAGTGCTGAATGACGATGCTCTCGCCCTCATGCGGGATCGTCTGCCAAATTTCCTCGGTGATGAACGGCATGAACGGATGCAGCAGGCGCATCGTGACTTCCAGGCTCTCAATGAGCGTTTGTCGCGTCGTCGGTCCGTCCGGATGTGCGGGGTTCTGCAGAGCCGGCTTGATCAGTTCGAGATACCAGTCACAGTATTCGTGCCAAATAAAATGGTAGAGCGCACTCGCTGCGCGGTCGAACCGATAGGCTTCCAACTCGGCCGTGACCGTTCTGATGGCGTTGTTGAGTCGGCTCAGGATCCAGCGGTCGGCGAAAGATCGTTCTGAAGGCGGCTTCGCCGTGCATGTCCCTTCGAGATACATGTGGCTGAAGCGCGCGGCATTCCAGATCTTGTTGGCGAAGTTCCGATAGCCTTCGATCCGTTCTTCCGCCAGTTTGAGATCCCGGCCGGGCGACGCCATCGAGGCGAGCGTGAACCGCAGGGCGTCGGTGCCGAACTGATCCATAACATGCAATGGATCGATGACGTTGCCTTTGGATTTGCTCATCTTCTGCCCTTCGGCGTCCCGCACGAGCGCATGAATGTAGACGTCACGGAAGGGGACGTCGGACATGAATTTCAACCCCAACATGATCATTCGCGCGACCCAAAAGAACAGAATGTCGAGGCCGGTCACGAGCGTGGACGTTGGATAGTAGGTCTTCAGTTCGGGTGTCTCTTCCGGCCATCCCAAGGTCGAGAAGGGCCAGAGACCGGACGAAAACCACGTGTCCAACACATCCGGATCGCGGAGCCATTGCGACCCACCGCACTGAGGACAAACGGTCGGTGCCGACCGGGCGACGACGGGCTTCGCGCCTTGAAGGAGCGTGACGCGGGTAATGGCGGCGCCGGCCGCATTGGTCGACGTCTGCCTATGGATGAAGGGTTCGTTGCAGCGCTCGCAGTACCAGGCGGGAATTTGATGGCCCCACCAGATTTGACGCGAGATGCACCAGTCTTTGATGTCCCGCATCCAGCCCAGGTAATTGTTGGTCCAACCCTCGGGAATAATTCGAATGCGGCCATCTTCCACGGCTCGGATTGCCGGCTCCGCCAGCGGTTTGATATCGACGAACCATTGCGGTGACAGGTAGGGTTCGACGACGGTCTTGCAGCGGTAGCATTTCCCGATCGCCATCTTGTGGTCTTCGACCTTGACGAGGAGACCGCGATCTTTCAGCGCCTGCTCGATCTTGGGTCTGGCTTTCGGCACGGGCAATCGAGCAACGGTGGCGATGATGTCCTCCTCGACACCTGCGGCCGTGAGGGCGGCGGGATCGAGCAGTGCTTGATGATCGAAGATCGGCAGACGGGGAAGTTGGTGCCGCTCGCCCGCTTCATAGTCGTTGAAGTCATGGGCCGGCGTGATCTTGACCGCACCCGTGCCGAACTCGAGGTCGACGAGGATGGGGTCGCCGACGATCGGAATCTCCCGCTTGGTCAACGGCAGGTGGATTTTCTTTCCAATGAACTGGCGATGGCGCGGATCATCGGGATGCACGGCGACCGCTGTATCGCCCAGCATCGTCTCGGGCCGCGTAGTGGCGACCACCAGCGAGACGTTTGGATCGTCGGCCAGCGGATAGCGGATGTGGAAGAGTTTCCCCTTCACGTCCTCGTGTTCGACTTCGATGTCAGAGAGCGCCGTCAGGCAGCGCGGGCACCAATTGATCAGCCGTTCACCCCGATAGATCAATCCCTCTTCGTAGAGGCGGACAAAGACTTCGAGGACGGCTTTCGACAAGCCTTCGTCCATCGTGAAGCGCAGACGCTCCCAGTCACAGGACTCGCCCAGTTGCTTCTGCTGTTCGACGATCGTATTGCCGGATGTCGCCTTCCACTGCCACACCCGCTCGACGAACCGTTCACGTCCGAGGGTTTCCCGTGAGACGCCTTCGCTCAACAGCTGCTTTTCCACCACGTTTTGCGTCGCAATCCCGGCGTGATCGGTCCCCGGCAGCCATAAGGTGTTGCGTCCCTGCATGCGCCGCCAGCGGATCAAGATGTCCTGTAACGAGTGGTTCAGTGCGTGGCCCACGTGCAGGGACCCTGTGACGTTCGGGGGAGGGATCACGATGCTGTAGGGCTGGCCGGGATGAGTGGTCGAGGCATGAAAATACCCTCGTTCGATCCAGGCTCGGGACCAACGGGCTTCGACGGCTTTGGGATCGTAGGTCTTGTCGAGGCGGAGGCTGCTCATGATTCGCGTGCGAAGAAAACGCGAGGCATCTTAACACGCGCACTGGGAGCCAAGGCAACGCGTGCTCTTTCTTGAGAGGTGTGCAGGCTTGTGCTATACCAGCGGCACCGTTCACCTATTGTGAGGACACGCTATGGCCACAGGACGAGACAAGGATCGGAAGACGAGAAAGAAACACCGCAAGAACGTCAAGCGAATGAAGGCGCTGGCGAAAGCACGGCGCGGGGGCAAGAAGGGCAAAAAGGGATAAAACGAGCTATTCGGCTTGGGTGAGTCTTCTGATCTCTGCCTTGATCTGTTCCTCGACCATTGAGGGAATCAATTGCTCGACGGTCGTCTGAATCTGTTCGTGGGCGGCGGCCTTGATCACGTCACCGGCGAGTTGTTCAGTCTGCTCGAGCGCGGCCTTTTTGAGTTCTTCGCGCACGTCCCCGTCCATCGACCGGAGATGCTCCCGGACCGCCTCGGGCAGTAACTGCTTTACCGTATCAGCCTGATCGCGCACCATCTGTTCGACCTGATCCTTGATCAAGGGGCTGGCGATTTCAAAGATACTGTGCCGGATGATCGGTTCGAGCACGGCCATCTCGCTGGTCAAGACCTTAGGCAACGCTTTGTTCAACAAGGGCTCGATGATTTCGGAGAGTCGTTCCTGCGAAATCGTGACGCCCAATTGTTGATGGACCTCGGTCTCCACGGCTTTCGTGACGTGGGCTTCGAGTTTTGTGCTCACGACCTGCGGGAGCATCTCGGCGATCTTCTGTTCCGTCTTCCCTGACATGGATTGCAGGAGTTGTCCGAACAGCCCCTTCATCGCTTCTTCCGGTTCGCCTGAGGCAGTCGGAGTAGATGCTGTGGCGACGGTTGGAGCGGGTACCTCGGGCGCGTTTTTCTTCTCCGGAGCCTTGACCTGCACAGTATCCTGCACAGAATAGGGAATGGTGGCTTCCACTTCTTCGTCCTGCCCGGTGGCATCATCCGCGAGATCGTCGTCGGAATCTGTCGCACTCGACGTCGGCGGCCAGGAACGTTTCTTTTTTCCTCCGTTGCCCGCCGTGCCCGATCGATCGAGATCTTTGATCACATCCAGGAGATGTTCGGACTGAAAGGGCTTTTTGAGGAACGCCTTCACACCGAGGGATTTGAGGTGAGATTCCTCGAGCTTATCGGTCGCGCCGGTGAGCGCAATGATATACGTGTCGCTCAGGTTGTCGAGTTTGTGGACCTCTTTGCAGAACCCAGAGAACGTCATGTTATCAAGGTGATAGTCGGTAATGATCAGGGTCGGACTCATCTTCCTGGCGGCCTCCAGGGCTGCCGGGCCGTCCTGAAAGCCGATCACGTCGTATCCGGCGGGGGTGGAGATCTGCTCAACCATGCGACGGACCGCCGGGCTGCTGTCGATGACAAATATGGTGGAAGGCACTTAAGTCTCCAATTTCATTGAACTAGTTCGAAGCTAGCAGGGGGGGTATTCTTTGTCAAGAAAACCGCCGATAGATGCGCCCTCTGAATTGAGTTATTCTCCGTAACCGCACGGGATGCTCATGACGAAGGATCCGGCAATGAACCAGCCGATTCGGGTGGTATTTTTCGATGCCGCGGAAACCCTGTTCCATGTGAACGGATCAGTGGCCGAGATTTATCTGCGGCACGCGGTCACGTTTGGCTATCAAGCCAGGCCGGACTCCGTCACGCTGATCTCAGAGGCGTTCCGGCGAGCGTTTCACGACGCACCTCCACCGGTCTTCGCGGTCACCGACTCCGCGCAGATCAAACAGAGCGAGCGGCTGTGGTGGTTCGATGTCGTGCACAATGTGTTCTACCGGGTCGGTATGTTCGAGCGGTTCGACGAATTCTTCGACCACGTGTTTGAGGTGTTCGCGGAACCCGGCTGCTGGAAACTGTTTCCTGAAGCGGTGCCGACGCTCAAAGAACTGCGGAGCCGTGGCGTGGAGCTGGGCATTATCTCGAACTTTGATTCGCGCCTCTTCAATGTCTTGAGGGGATTGGGCATCGCCGAGCTCTTCGACACGGTGACGATTTCGAGTCTGGCTCACGCGGCGAAACCATCACCCAAAATTTTCGAGTTGGCGCTGGAGCAGCATGCCGTCGAGCCGGGGGAAGCCATGCACGTCGGCGACAGCATGCGGGACGATGTGGAAGGCGCGACCAAAGCGGGACTTGCCGCGGTTCTCCTCGCGCGGCAGGGAAAGCAGGCCCCGCCGGGCGTACCAACCATACGCACGCTGGACGAACTGCTGCCGCTGGTCGGCCGGTAATCTCAAATCTCAAATTCTCAAATCTCATATTTGAGATCTGAGACCTGAGATTGTCTCACAAGAGCAGCGGCACGACCTCCTTGGCCCGACCCTTGAGGGAAACATCGACGAGGTCGGAATGTGGCGTCGGATCTGGATTGATCTCTGCCACGAACGCGCCGGCCTGCTTCGCCACAGAGGCGAAACCGGCCGCCGGGTACACGACGCCGGATGTACCGATGACGAGCAGCACGTCGCACGACTGTAGCGCAGCGGCGCAACGCGCCAGGTCGCTTGTGGCTAACGATTCTCCGAACCAGACGATATGGGGGCGAAGCAGCCCCTGACAGTGACGACAGGAGGGAAGAATCGGAATCGGAACCTCGCGATTGTCTTCAACGACGCCGCACACCGTGCAGCGCACCTTCCAGATGTTGCCGTGAATCTCTGATAATTTTTCCGAGCCTGCCGCCCGGTGCAGCCCGTCCACGTTTTGGGTAATCAACCAGAATTGCGACGCACGGCGTTCGAACTCCACGACCGTGTCATGGGCCGGATTCGGTTTCTTGGTGGCGATCAATTCGCGCCGCCAGTTGTACCACTCCCATACGAGGCGAGGATCGCGCTCGAAGGCTTCCGGCGTGGCGAGCTCTTCCGCCCGGAAATTCCGCCACAAGCCATCAGCGCCGCGAAAGGTGGGCACGCCGCTGTCAGCTGAGATCCCGGCGCCGGTTAAGACCGCGAGCGAACCCGCTGTCGCAATTTTCTCTCTGACGATGCCGAGGTCGCTCGCTGGAGCCATGGCGTTTTTCGATGGGCCGTGCCGCTGTCTGTTGGCGAGGCTGCATGCTATAGTACGCACGTCCTTCAGGCAACGGCTGTGGCGCGATAGGGTGATCCTCTCCATGAACCACATCATGATGGTCGGCGCGGGCTCAGTCGGCGGCTATTTCGGCGCGCATCTCGCCAAGCACCATCCGAACGTGTCGTTTCTTCTGCGGCCAAACACCTTGGCTGCAGTCCAGCAGCAGGGGCTCCGGGTCCGCAGCGCCTCGGGGAACATCACCGTGCATCCACGTGCGGCGTCCGACGCGAAGCAACTGCCGACGCCCGATCTAATCATTCTGGCCGTCAAGGTCTATGATCTGGACGAAGTGCTGGCGCAGATCGAACCGGTCTTGACGGATCGAACAGTCATCCTGACCCTGCAAAACGGCATAGATACAGAGGACCGCATCATCGCGCGGTTCAAACGGGATTGCGTCGTCGGCGGAGTGGCGTTCATTTATTCGAAGATCGTCTCGCCAGGCTTGATCGATCATTATAAGAAGGGAGCTGTGGCGATCGGCGAGCTCATGGGTCATGAAAGTGAGCGTCTCTTGCAGATCCGCGATCTGTTCACGAGCGCGAGTATTCCCTGCCAATTGTCCAAGGACATCCGACGGAGCAAGTGGGAAAAGATGTGTTGGAACTGCGTCTTCAATCCGCTGACCGTCCTGATCGATGACAAGGTTTCACGAGCACTCGATCATCCCGAGATGAAGCAGGTCATTCACCAGATCGTGGCTGAAATTACGGCCGTATCTGCGGCCGTGAAGGTGCCGTTGCCAGATGACATGCCAGACCGTGTGGTGAAGTGGACTCAGGAAATCCGGGATATCCATACGTCGATGTACGACGATTGGAAAGCCGGACGGCAAACGGAAATTCGGAATCTCAACGGATACATTGTCAATCAAGGGCGGGCTCTGGGAATCCCCACGCCCGTGAATGAGGCGTTGACGGCGATGATCAAGACGATTACCGAAAAGCCGCGATCCGGTCCCGGCATCGTCGCGATCGACGGAGCCGTCGTCCAGGCGGTCTCACTGGACCGGACGGCGATTGGGCAGCTGCCGATCGAGCATCAGATCGACGACGTCAGCCGAAAGATGCCGAGCATGCGTGGGCGCGCCATTACCGTAAGAGGCTTGTTGGACATTCCTGCGCTGCAGATCGATGCGGATCACGTGACGTTCCATTCGGGCGACGGCCAGTACGCCGCAACGCTGACCCTCGCGCAGGCGAAAGAGTTCGGCTTGTTGCTCTACGAGCTGGATGGTGAAGCGCTTCCAGTTGGCAAAGGCGGGCCGTTCCGGCTGATCACGCCCGGGCTCGGCGATCTGTGCGCGAACGTCAAGGGCGTGAGCCGGATCGAAGTTCGCAGAGGTGCCGGAAAAGATACTAGACCATCAGAACGTCCGCCTTCATGCATGAGCTAGCAGGAGGTTGAAAACGCCTCTTTTCCACCCGCCCACCCTGCGCGCCGAGACGCGCTCTCACCAACCTTCGTTCTCGCGTCGCGGCCTTGTATGGGAAAGGCACCTCGTGGTGCCGGGGTTGGGGGGGTGAGAAAGGGTCGTTTTGAACATCCTGCGGTGCT
>Ga0081455_10002568_pt1 | contig 21552 bp, 14 predicted proteins | sample TabmetS3T2R1_FD_70207 | JGI IMG/M metagenome (GOLD analysis project Ga0081455, IMG submission 70207) | Tabebuia heterophylla rhizosphere microbial communities from the University of Puerto Rico - S3T2R1 | ecosystem: Host-associated > Plants > Roots > Rhizosphere ...
AATCCCATTAAAGTAAGTTGCCCAAACGAGAGCTTTATTACCACCGGTTTACGCCTCTACCCTCCTTTCCCGCCGTGCCCGTATCCGCAGGCAAGCGCTTTTTCAGGCTGCCTACTGGCGGACGCCTGTGTAACGCCGGGCGCGGTGCGCGCCATACCGCCGGCCAAATTGTCACTCAGGTCGTCATCCGGCGCAGCCAGGACCGCCGAAAGGTCATACTCATCAGGTTCCGGCGGCTCCGGCATTGGCTTCATCCGGCGACGCGGGGGCTGTCGGGTTTCCTCGAAGCATAACCAGGCGATGCCGGTTAGACAGATGGCCGCGCCCGCGATCGCTAAGATGATGGTGATCAGCGCGATGGCTTCGAGCATCGTCGGCAGGCTGGGATATATGCCTCCGTTCATTGCGCTCAAGGTTTCGATTTCCATTTTTCCTCCAGTAGACATAAAAAGGTGTCCTCCTTCTCCTGCGGCGACCGCATCTGTGGGCGGGCTTGTTTTTTCAGTCATCCTGCTGCGGAAGCCCATCATCCGGCGGAGACGGGTCCGTCTCCGCCTCGATAGTTGTGAGCAGGTCTTTAGGCGCCTTGCGCAAATCACGCAAAGTCGGGGCGCTCGCCCTTTCCAACAACGCTTCTTCCTCCGGGGCGGCCTTGCAAGTCGGCGCCGGAATCACTTCATTGGCAATCATTCTTTCCTGCGCCTCCTCCTGCGGCCTCGCTGAGAATGGGCGATGATCAATTAAACTAACTCCTTGTATTTGAATTTGTGATTTTGGGCGGTGGGATGAATTGGTTCTCCGCGGCGATATCACGCGATTTACCGCCGCTCAGTCGCAGAGGGAAGATCATCGGCGTCTGTTCGCGATACCGCCGGTAGTCATCTCCGTAAAACCGGATCAGGTCCCGCTCTTCGAATTGAATGGCCACGAAGATGTAGGCCGTCGTCGCCACCGCGAAAACCAGATGGGCCGCGGTCATCCGGGGCGTCGCCCAGAAGATGATCAGCCAGCTCAGATAAAGCGGATGTCGAACTTGTCGGTACAGCCACGGCGTTCTGAAATTGATCAGAGCCTGTCGGCGGCCACGCAGGTAGAGCCATACCTGCCGCAGCCCGAACAGATCGAAGTGATCGATCAGGCATGTGCAAATCAGCAGCAACACCCAGCCGAAGAAGTACAAAGCATAGATCGCCCGGAGTCCCACTTGATTTTCGACGCTCCAAACCAGGCCGCCCATGGGCTGCCATTGCCAGAACAACAACAGCAGCGCGAGGCTGGAGAAGAGGACATATGTGCTGCGTTCGACAGGTTCGGGCACGATACGAGTCCAGGCGCGTTTGAACCACTGCCGCGCCATCAAGCTGTGCTGCGCTGCGAAAAGGCCGAGCAGGCAGGCGTTGATCAACAAGGCCGAGGCCAGCGGGACTTGCGCGCCTGAGTCAATTGATTTGGGAACGATCAGGTCGCCGACGAACCCGATCGCGTAGAGAAAAGTTGCGAAAAAGATCAGATAGCAGATCACTCCGTAAACAAAAGCTGTAGCTCGCGCGAGCATGACAATCTCCTCAAAAGAAAATGGTAGGGCAAACTGTCAGTTTGCCTGGATTTCCCGAAAGACCGCGTTGAAGGAGTCAAGGCAAACCGCCTGGTTTGCCCTACCCTCGGGCCGCGATTTTCATTCTTTCAGGGCGTCGCAATGCGACATGAAGGTTCCTTGAAATTGAACCTGTGGCGGTTATCGAACCGCCACATGGCCCACATGATGTTGATGACGCAACAATCAATTTTCATTCTTGATCGGCACACGCAGTGTGAGCGCGCCCACCCACTGCCCCGGGTTATTCGTCTGCTGAAAGAACTCATTGGTGAAGTTCGTATGGCAGAGCGCACAGGCCTGGTGGAAGGTGTTGCTGAGGGCGACCGAGCGCCGGTAGTACCAGCGATTGCCCACGCGCTCGACCGAGGTGTTCGCCTGGCCCTTGAGCGCCAGGGCCAGTGACTTTTGCTCGAAAAAGTCGCTGGGAAGGTCATTGAACCCGCCCTGGAGCGGTGGGAATATGCCGATCAACCGCATATCCCTGTTCGAATCGTTGAAGATCAGCGAGATGGCCTGCTTGCCATGCTCTACGTTGTCCGGTGTAGTCTCGTTGAACTCCTGGAACAGCGCGGCGAGCAGCTCATTGAGCATGAGGTCGCTCGTTTTCTTGGCGAAGGCGACCGACTCGTTCGAGGGGGAATCGTCGGCGCGCCCAATGCCGACCAGCCCGGCGCCGCTGAGCAGCGCGACAAGCGCGATGACACGTTTTATTTTCATGAAGCGCATTGATGCTGACTCCTTTCAGTTCTCGGAATGATAGAAGTAATACTCTGCGGTGTACGGCGCATCTACCACCTCGCCGATGAATGAGCCGGGAGTGGTCGGAGCTTTACCGCCCGTGGTGTTCACTCGCTGTATATAGGTTACCGGGCCGAAAACGCCGGGGCCCGAGGTTTCGACCGCCCGGAGCAGCAACCAGTCGATGGCGGTCGGATCCGGGGAAGCGCAGCCCGCCACACGGCTGGCGCGCACTTTGCTGCCGCTGTAGCTCTCCCAAGTGGGGCCGGCGTAGTGAATGCCGATCTCCCCATGATAATTGGGGGCGGCGAACAACCTGGCGTCCGGCGCCACGAGGCCCCAACTCGAGCCGTTCCAACTGTAGATCTGCACGCCCCGAGCGTACGCGTGGAAGGCCACTTCATTTCCCGGCGGTACCTGCAAGTTGTCGCAGGTGGGGGTTGGCAAGACCGGCGTCTGGTTGTCCTCGTCCGCCCGCGCGCCCGGAATGGACGTGAGCGCTACCCCGGCGATGATGAGCAGAGCGACGAATCCGATGACTCGTTTGTTTTTCAAATAGTTCATAAACTGATTCCTTTATTGATGTTTGTGCGGATGACATAGGCGAATGACGCCGTCGGGCGCGCGACCGTCCGGCGCCTGGCGCCCACGAAATTTAGTTTCCGCTCTCACTCTGATATGCGTCATCCGTCGAAGAACTCCATCAATCGACGAAAACTTTTTGATTTTTGGTTTGTGCGTGTCTTAATCTTCCCTTTCAATGTTCAGGCCGAACTTGCTTTCATACCTTGCCGAGGCGGATTACTAATGACGATTCCTGAATCGGAAAACGTGACACAACTGCTGATTGCGTGGGGGCAGGGTGATGAAGCGGCGCGCGACGAGTTGATCCCGCTCGTTTACGGAAGGTTGCGCCGGATCGCGCGTCGTCATTTGCGTGGCGAACGCGCCGGCCACACGCTCGAAACTACTGATCTGATCAATGAAGCCTATCTCAAACTGGTCGATCAATCTGTTTCATGGCAAAGCCGCGCGCACTTCTTCGGCATCGCGGCGCGGTTAATGCGTCAACTTCTGGTGGATTACGCGCGCGCCCGGCAAAGGCTCAAACGCGGCGGCGACCTGCGACAGATTTCGATCTCGGCGGCGGCCGAGATCGCGCAGGAGCAGGCCGTGGACCTGCTCGCCCTCGATGAGGCGCTCGGAACCCTGGCGAAAGTTGATCCGCAAAGAAGCCGTATCGTCGAGCTTCGCTTTTTTGGCGGATTGACGATTGAAGAGACTGCTCAAGTCATGGGCGTCTCGGCTCCCACTGTCGAACGCGGATGGCGCGCAGCCCGCGCCTGGCTGCAAACAGAGCTGAGCCACTTGATTTCAAGACATGAGTCCCGAACAGTGGCAAAAGATTCATGAGCTTTTTGAAGCCGCTTTGGAGCGCCCGGCTGAGGACCGCGCCGCGTTTCTCGATCGCGCCTGCGTAGGCGCCGAGGAGACGCGGCGGCGCGTGGAAGCCATGCTCGAGGCCGACGCGCAAAACGATCTGTTGGTGGATCGCCCGGCTTACCAGGCCGCCAACATCTTCGCGCCATCAAATTCAGGCCCCGACGATTCGCAGAGTTACAGCGGCGAAACAATCGGCGTTTATCGTCTCATCAAAGAGCTGGGGCGAGGCGGGATGGGAACAGTTTATCTCGCGTACGACACGCGCCTCGGCCGGCAGGCGGCGCTCAAACTCCTGCCCTCGCACCTCGTCAACAATCCGGAGCGGGTGCGCCGGTTCCAACGCGAAGCCCGCTCGGCGAGCGCTCTTAACCATCCCAACATCATCACCATTTACGACTTTGGCCAGGAGGGCGGGCGCTATTACATAGTCTCGGAATTTGTCGAGGGCCGAACGCTGCGTAATTTTGTCGGCAGTCCGGATGTTGCGCTCAACCAAATACTCGACCTGGCTGTCCAAGTGGCGAGCGCGCTCGAAGCGGCGCACGCGGCGGGCATCGTCCACCGCGACATCAAGCCGGAGAACATCATGCTGCGGCCCGACGGTTACGCAAAATTGCTCGATTTCGGGCTGGCCAAACTGACCGAGCCTGAGTCGGGCGGCGACGAAGCCAGGACCGATGTTTCATGGGGGCTTCCGGATTTCGAGACGCGGACCGGAATGGTGCTGGGAACTGTCAACTACATGTCGCCGGAGCAGGCGCGCGGGCAGAAGGTGGACGGGCGTAGCGACCTGTTCAGCCTGGGCGTCGTCCTTTACGAACTGATCACCGGGCGCCGGCCCTTCGGCGGCGAGACCTGGCATCACACGGTAGTGGCGATTACGGACGCCGAGCCGCCGCCAATAGCGCGTGACGTGCAAGGCGCGCCCGCCGCCTTGCAAGAGATCATTGACCGGGCGTTGGCCAAGGACCGCGAGCGGCGTTATCAAACTGCGCGCGCGCTGCTGACCGACGTCCAAACGCTGCAGGGCGAACTGGCTGCGGACGCCCGGATTCAACGGATCAAGACCGGACGCGCGCAGGATGCGACGAAAATTGAGGAGCAGATAACTCGGACGGAAACCCAGGCGGCCATGACCAACGACGAAAGCGTACGCGACAAACTGATCGGCGCGGTCTTGTCGCTCGCCAGGTTCAAACGGCGCCGGGTCATCGCCGCGGTCGTCATCCTGGCCGCTGTCGCCGCTTATTTTTTATTCGGCCGGGGAGCCGGCCCCGGCCGGCCGGCGCTGACTGACAAGGATACGATTCTGCTCACGGACTTCGTCAACACCACGGGGGATGCGGTCTTTGACGACACGCTCAAACAAGGCTTGGCGGTGCAGCTTGAACAGTCGCCCTATCTGAACATTTTCCCAGAAGAGCGCGCCAGAGAGACGCTCAGGCTGATGGAGCGGTCACGCGATGAGAAGATCACGCGCGAGCTCGGGCGCGAGATCTGCCAGCGGCGCGGGATCAAGGCGCTGCTCGTCGGGACGATCGCCAGCCTCGGACGCAATTACGTGATCACGCTGGAAGCGGTCAACAGCCAGAACGGGGAGGCGATTGCGAGTCAGCAGGTCGAGGCGGAAGGTAAAGAGCAGGTGCTCCGGGCGCTAGGCCGGGCCTCGACAGCCATACGCGAGAAATTGGGTGAATCACTCGTCTCGATCCTCAAGTTCGACGCGCCGATCGAACAGGCGACTACCGCCTCGCTCGAAGCTTTCAAGGATTATACCGTCGGAGTTGAATTGTGGCGCAAGGAGCAATTCGCCCAATCAGTTCAGGCGCTCAATCGGGCAATCGAACGGGACAGCGAATTCGCTCTGGCCTACTCACGCCTCGGGGTTTCATATCGTGAGTTGCGCAATCTGGCGCTCGGCAACCAATATCTGGAGCGAGCCTACCAACTGCGCAACCGCGTCAGCGAGCGAGAGCGACTCGCTATCTCCGCGACCTATTTCAGATACATCACCGGCGAACTCGAAAAACGCATTGAAACGACTTCGCTGCTCACGCAGGCCTACCCGCAAGACCCCTCCGGGCGCCATACCCATGGAAACTCGCTCATGATCGCCGGAGAGTACGAGCAAGCGGCGGAGGCTTACCGAGCGGCGCTCAGACTGGACGCCGATCAATCCCTCTCTCGCGCGAACCTTGCGCTGGCCCTGATTGGGTTGAACCGCTTCGACGAGGCGCAGGAAGTCATCGAGCAGGGGCAGGCGCGCGGCCTTGACTCCATCCGCTTCCACAACCGGCTCTACCTGATTGCGTTTTTCAAGGGCGATGCCCAGGCGATGCAGCGCCAGGTCGCGTGGTGCGCCGGTAAGCCGGATGAATATCAGATGCGTGAAATTCAAGCCCGGTCATTCGCCTTTGCAGGAAGGCGGCGAGAGGCTGGCGAGAACTTCGCACAGGCCGCCGCGATGGCTGAGGCGCGAGGCCTTATGGCGGAGAAGGCCAGAATCCTGGCCAGTGAAGCCAATCTGAACGCGATTTTCGGACTCACCCGATTGGCTGTGAAGCAAACCAGCCTCGTCCTGGCTCTGCTTGAAAAGGAAGACATCGCTCTCGAAGAATTGGCCCCTACAATAATCCAGCAATTGGATTCACAACCCCTGGCCTGGACGCTCGCATTATGTGATGAGGCTGCAAAGGCGCAATCGCTCTCCGACGATCTCGCCCGAAAGTTCCCCCTGGATACGATATACAAATCGGTTTGGCTGCCACTGATCGCCGCCACATTAGAATTAAGGCGTGGCTCGGTGGCGGGGGCGGACAAAGCTATTCAACTGCTGCAACAGTCGCGACAGTACGAGGCCGCCACCTTTTTCAGGCCGGTCTGGATGCGCGGACAGGCGCAGTTACAGGCGAAGAATGGGGCGCTCGCGGCGGCGGAGTTTCAAAAAATCATCGATCATCGCGGCTGGGATGTGCTCTCGCCGCTCTGGCCGCTGGCGCATCTAGGGCTGGCGCGGGCGGCGGCGTTGCAGGGCGATGTGGCGAAGAGCCACCAGGCTTATGAAGATTTCTTCCGGCTGTGGAAGGAAGCGGACGCTGAGCTGCCATTATTGATCGAGGCGAAGAAAGAGTACCAAAGATTGAAATGACTGCGAGCGCTTGCCCGATTGAACAAGTTCGTTAGGCGGCAAAACGATGAAACAACGATACGAGAACAACTACGACCCACAGATGATGGATTTGGATTCTTACCGCGCTGTTGGACCGTTCCGGTTCCAGTTTGATGAATATTGCGAGGTTATAGAAAAGGCTAAGGCTGCTTAACACCTTTTGAACCGGAGCCAGGCCAGCCGGGCTGGGGCAACCCACTGTCGCTAGTCATCAACTATCATTGCCTTCCACGGCCTGTTCATTGCGGGCGCCGCCCGATCTCCATTACCGCATGAACCCGGCCATCACGCTCAAACACTTCGAAGCGATGGCGCTCAGGAAACGCCTGCCGCAAACGCTGACGGACGTTCTCGATGCCGACGCTTGCTCCACGGCCATTTGCGGAACCTTCAATCCACCTGCCAGTGTTAACGACCTCAAGGCGCAGCGCGCCGTTATCGGCTCGCGCGTTGATCTCCACCCTGAGAGGCATCGGGCTTGTTTGCATTCCGTACTTCACCGCATTTTCGACCAACGGATGAATCAACATACTCGGCACGCGGAAGGCGCCGGCCCCCGGCTCGACGTCGAAGCTGACGATCAGCTTATCCTCGAACCGAATTTTCTCGATGTCCAGATAGTTGCGCGCGATTTCCAGTTCGTCGCTGAGCGAAGCGTCGCCCGCTTTCCCGTCGGCCAAAGTGTGGCGCAAGAGCTCCGACAGCTCACCGATCATCTTCTCGGCGCGCACCGGATTTTCACGGATCAGCGCGCTGGCCGAATTGAGCGAGTTGAAGAGGAAATGTGGGTTAAGCTGATACCGCAGCATCTGCAATTCGGCCTCTTTCGCCAGCGCCTCCGCGCGTAAGGCTTGTTGTTGTTCCTGTTGTGACCGCCGCCAGTATTTGATTCCGAAATAAAGCGCGCTCCACGACAGGAAGAGAAACGGTTTGTGATGCGTTAGCGTGCCTTTGAATGTCTGAATGAGATATTGATGGAGAGGTAGTGTTGTTGGCTCCATCCAGCCCAACCGCCGGAAGATCGCCATGCTAACGAGCAGCCACAGATACGCTGTGAGAATCGAGCAGAAGAACACTATTAATCCGATCTTCCACACCGACGGCGACCTTTCCCAAACTTCGTGGTAGACCGGACGCAGGCAGAGAGTCAATGCAAACGCCACCACAATGTAGCCGAGGCCGCCCGGGAAGAACCATTGGGGCCCTTGAATCCACCGATCGATCGCATAGCCGCAGAATCCGACCGTCTGCAATATCCAGAAGAGCGGAATGTGGTCGGGCAGCTTCTTTAGAGTCATCTTCATCCTTTTCCGCGTTCCATGCGAAAGACCGTTTCAGCCGGGTTTCCTTGAGAATCGGCGTATCTCAGTCGAGCGAGCCAAATGTCAGGAGATTCTTTTTCGAACGAATATGAATTCCTCGGATTTTCTTGCGATTCGAAATGCACTGATTTGTCGTCAATCGCTATCACGATCGATCCCATGGAATCCCCTCGGGAAAGAATTGCACCATCTTTGTAGGCAATTGTTCCTTGCCTTTTAATTTTGGTCAAAGTTTGATCCTGGCCGAATGATTTAAATTCGATAGTTGTGTCGTCTACGAATTGGTAACGTTCGTAAAAAATGAGATCTTTTCCGTCGGTTCCTCGCCAGGTTCCTTCAAGCCAGCGTAATTTTCTGAAGTCGGATTGTAAGAACTTTTTTTCGGGAAGGGCATTTTTGCCGGTTTGATTTCTTATGGGCGGAGGGCTTTGCCATAGAACGTTGATGATTTTCCATTTGCCGTCGTATTTGGCGAGGTGGAAATAATCGGTTCCCCATTGCGCGACCAACTTTGCGGAGGCTGTTTGATCCTGGACATCGAAGATAGTGATCTCCTTGGGAGCATTAGCAGGCAATTTCCCCTCTTTGTTCCAGTTCTTGGCGACTTCGACTAAGCCTCCGAAAGTCATCTTTCCGGATGCGTAACCCTCTTTCTCCTTTTGCCGCCAAAAGCCAATTTTATTCAGGTCTGGATGGACGCTGCGCTCAATGCGTGACGGGTCAACATTATAGACACCTTCGACATAATCCAGCACCGCTTGCCTGACCGCCTCCTTTTCGTCAGACGATTGCGATTGCGTCCAAATTAAAGGCGACGCTAGTAGAACTACGGCGGCGACTAGGATCAGTTTTTTCATTTCAGTTTTCTCCATTTCGGAATGCGGATCGGATGTCGCCCCCAAGCGAATTCATTAGGTCTTGGCGAATGACGACGCTCCGGAGGCAATGTACGCGGGGCGCCGATTGAGGAGAACGAACACTTTGAGAGCGGCAAATAGATTATGTGAGCGGCGAATAGATTTGGCGAACGATCGAACGAAAGCGCTGCTCGAAATACCATTTGATTTTGAAAGGCGTTTTGCCCAGGCGCCCAATAAAATCAAGGGTTAACGTTAATGACACGCTCTATCCCAACGTTATTAGATCGGTCGGAGGACTTTACACAAGTTCGGAGTCGGAGAAATTGGCGATCGAGTTTCTGGACGACGCTGATCCCGAAGTCGTTATTGGCGCGGCCACGACGCTCCCGACAACACGGTTGCGGCCGGCGCGGAATTTGCTCGTAAACAACACATGCGCGGAGAACTATGCTGAGCCTGACCGGAATATCAAAAACCTATCCAGGCGGGGCGCGAGCGATGCAGGATATCCATCTGGACGTGCCCAGAGGGATGTTCGGACTGCTCGGCCCCAATGGCGCCGGCAAGTCGTCGCTGATGCGCACGATCGCCACACTGCAGCAACCCGATTGCGGGTCCATCACCTTCAACGGAATCGACATCCTGCGGGACAAGACCGCATTGCGCCGCACACTCGGTTACTTGCCGCAGGAGTTCGGCGCCTACCCCCGCACCTCCGCCCTCGCGATGCTCAAACATCTCGCGGCCCTGAAGGGCATCCACGGCAGCCAGCGACAGCAGGTCGTGGAGAATCTGCTGGTCAAAACCAATCTGTGGGACGCTCGAAACAAGAGCGTCGATAAGTTTTCCGGCGGCATGAAGCAGCGCTATGGCATCGCGCAGGCATTACTGGGCAATCCGGCGCTTCTGATTGTGGATGAACCCACGGCGGGACTCGATCCGGCGGAGCGGCGGCGCTTCCTGAACATACTGGCCGAAGTCGGCGAGGAGACGGTGGTGATTCTTTCCACACACATCGTCGATGATGTGGAGGAACTCTGCGCTCAGGTGGCCATCATGGGGCGCGGGCGCATTCTGAAAGTGGGCGAGCCGCTGCAAATGATTCGCGAAATGAATGGCAAATTATGGACGAAGGTGGTTAAGCGAGAGGAAGTCGCGGAGATTCGCGCGCGCCACACCGCGTCATCCACAGTGCTATCTGGGCGACTCAAGGCAGGCTCCACAGAGATTCGTGTGCTGTCTGACGCTCAGCCCGAAGGCATGCAGCCCGCCGCCCCCGAGCTGGAAGACGTCTACTTCAGCACGCTGATCGAACACAACCTCAAAGATAATCTGGAGTAGAACGGATGCGCGCGCTTCTGGAGGTCATGCATTTCGAGATTCGCTATCAGCTCCGCTCGCCCTTCTTTCTCGGCGCGCTGCTGATGTTCGCGGTGATTCATTTCATGTCGATCACCCAAACCTTCATTCACATCGACAACTTCAGCAACCAGATCGCCATCAACAGCGCATATGCCATCTTACAGATCGAGCAGGCGCTCTTTATCCTCGGCATGCTGCCCATCGTGGCCTTTGTCACTACCGCGATGACGCGCGATTTCGAGCTCTCGACCGCCTCACTCCTGTTTGTCACGCCAGTCTCGCCCAAAAATTTCGTGCTGGGAAGATTTCTCGGGGCGCTGAGCCTTGCGCTTTTGATCGGTCTCGCGGGGCTGCTGGGCGCGATGATCGGCACATTCATGCCGTGGCTGGATCAGGCGCGCATCGCTTCATTCTCGCTACTGCCCTGGGCGTATATCTTCTTTGTCATCATTCTGCCCAACGCACTCGTCTTGTGCGCCATCTTCTTCAGCGTCGCGGCGCTCAGCCGCTCCTTTGCGATGACCTTTGCCTCGGCGATGGCCTTCTTCGTTGGAGAAGCTCTCCTGAATCTCTATGCGAAGCCCGAGAACGGAGCATGGGGCGCCCTGGCCGATCCGTCGGCCAGGCTTACCGTTGCGGTTGAGACACGCTACTGGACAGTCGCCGAACTCAATACAAACATTCCGCTGGGATTGCTGCTGCAGAATCGCCTGCTCTGGTTGACGGCGCCGCTGTTGGCTCTGCTGCTAACGCTGTGGCGCTTTCGTCTGGATTTAGCGCAACAGGCGCCGTTCCGCTTCAAACGACGAAGCCGCAGCGCCGCAACAGCGCAACGAACGAGGGGCCCCGCAATTCAAGAGATTACGCCGGTACTGAGCTTCTCCCCGCGAGCATCCTTCGCGCAGTTCGTCTCGCAACTGAAGATGGATCTGTCCTGCGTCTTCAAAAGCCCACTCATCTACATCATCCTGGCGCTCGAAATCACGAATATGATCGGCGAGTTTCAGGGCAATGTCAGACGGATTGGACTTGAGACGCCGCTGTACCCGCTGACGAGTCTGACGCTTCCCATTCTGCGCTTCGGTATGCTGGGGAATATCCTGCTGGTTGGCCTCTGGTACTCCGCCGAATTGATCCATCGCGAACGCGCATCCGGCATTGGGGGGATCATCAACGCATCTCCTTTCCCCGACTGGCTCATGATTCTTTCGAAGACTGCGACGATGTGCCTGGTGGTCAACGCGCTGATGCTCGTGGCGGTGGGCGCCTTGATGGCGCTGCAGACAGCGGCAGGCTACACCCACTTCGAGCCGGGCCTGTATCTGCAATCCGCGTTCATCTACAACGGTATTTACTACTGCATGCTGTGCATCCTGGCCGTGGTCATTCAGGCGATCTCGCCGAACAAATGGCTTGGCATGCTGCTCGTGCTGGGCGTTTACATCACCCTGCTGAGCCTGGAGCCGTCGGGCTTCGACCATGTGCTGTACAGCTTCAGCATCCCCGACGCCGTCTACTCCGACATGAACGGCTTCGGCCACTTCGTCAAACCGGTGTTCTATCTGATCGCCTATTGGGGGGCTTTCTGCGTCCTACTGCTCATTGCCGGGCATCTGCTCTACCCGCGCGGCAATTATTCCTCCGTGCGTGAAAGATTGCGGGATGCGGGCGCCCGGCTCGGGGCGGGGGTTAAGGGCGCCGCCGGTCTCGCCGCTATCGCCTTCATCGCTATCGGCGGCTGGATCTTCTACAACACGAACATCCTCAATGAATACCTGACGCCCTACGAACGCTTGCAGCGCAAGGCCGATTATGAAAAAGCCTATGGGCGCTACGACAACGCGCCGGCGCCGTCATATGACAGCATCAACATGGCGATTGATATTTTCCCCGAGCAGCGCCGGATGGAATCGCGGGGCAGCGCGATTCTGGGAAACCACAAGAAAGCGCCAATCAGCGAATTTGTGGTGTCAGTCACTCCTGTGCTGCACGTCAATCAGCTCGCTGTGGAAAATACCGCGCTCGTGCAATCCGATCCGGCGCAGGGATTCTATCTCTTCCGCCTCAACGCGCCGCTGCCGCCAGGCGCTAGGGTGAAAATGACCTGGAACGCGACGCGAAGGAACGAAGGCTTCGTCGCCGCCGATCCCGATAACGAACTTGTGGCAAACGGCGCCTATCTCGACACCAACGTGATGCCGATCCCGGGTTATGACGGCGGCCGCAGGATTACCGACAATGCGTCGCGCCGCAAGTACGGACTACCCCCCGCTCCACGCACGCCGAAGCTGGGAGACCTCGCGTATGCTGACAGGCTCGGTTACGGAGTAGACAGCCGCACCGAGTTTGAGATCATCCTCAGCACCAGCGCCGATCAGATTGCGGTCGCGCCCGGCGTACTTCAGAAAGAGTGGCGGCAAGACGGGCGGCGTTACTTTCATTACAAGGCCGAGAAGCCGATCTTGCCGAACCTCTCGTTCTGCTCCGCGCGTTACGAAATCGCCCGCGACCGCTGGAAGGACGTGGCGCTGGAGATTTACTACGATCCCAAACATCCCTTCAACATCGCCGCCATGATGGAGACAGCCAAACGCGGTCTGGAGATGTATTCCACCGAGTTTGCGCCGTACCAGTACTCGTATCTCCGCATCCTGGAGTTCCCGCGCTACCGTTCGGTCGGCAAGTTCCATTCCGGCACAGTGCCCCTCTCCGAAGCCGTCGGCTTTGTCAACGACCTGCGCGCAGTGGAAAACGCTGACTATGGCGTCTTGCACGAACTAGCGCACATGTGGTGGGGCGAACGCATCACCGGCGCGCAGATTCAGGGACGGTGGATGCTCACTGAAAACATGGCGGATTACTCCACTCTGATGCTGTTCAAGGGATACTACTCGTCAGTCTTTGCCAACCGCATTGCCCGAGGAATGCTGGACGGTTACCTCAACGGCAGAAGCCGGGAGAATGAAGCCGAACTGCCGGTGATGTACACCGAAAGGCATGGCTACCTCAGAGCCAAGGGGCCCCTGGCCCTGTACGCGCTGCAGGACCTCATCGGCAAAGAGAAGGTTCACCAGGCCCTGCGCAATTTCCTCAAGGACTACTCCTTTCAAACCTCGCCCTGTCCCACCTCCAGAGACCTGGTCAACGCGCTGCGCGCCGAGGCGGGCCCGGAATATCAGCAACTCATTACCGATTTGTTCGAGAGGATCGTGCTCTACGATCTGCAGGTGGATGCGGCCAGCGCGCGGGAGATTGATGGCGGGTATGAAGTGACTATCGATGTGACGGCGAAACAGTTTGCGGCGGACGGCCGCGGGAAAGAAACCGAGGAGCCACTTGATACGTGGTTCGATGTGGCCGTGTTTGCAGAGACCGACAAACCGCTTGAGGAGGCGCCGCCGTTGTACATCGAGAAACATCGGCTGCGCAGCGGGAAGCAGATGTTGACAGTTCGCACAACACAGAGGCCGGGAATTGCAGCGCTGGACCCGTTTCACAAGATGATTGAGCGCAGCTCGGGGAATAACAGCTTGAAAATTGCTGCGCGGCCCATCACAGTGTCGAGATTGTCCCATTAGATCTAGCCGCGCTTTACCACACCCAAACTTAGTCTCACCCTCTCGAAATCACCGCCATCACTCAACGACTCACTGCGAAAGTGAGCAGGGCGTCCTAATCGGGTTCAAGGCGCCTTTTTTCCTTCAAGACAAGCGGAGCCGCCTCTGTTTTACTGTAGGAATCTAGCGGCTTGTCACTTTCTGTATTAGAACGGCGGTAAAAGCCCGGGTTTTAATTTGCGCCTGGGATTTCGAAATATTCCATGAGGAAACGAATGATGATCAAAGGTAGAGGATTATTGGCGAAGGGATTGACGCTTGCGCTTGTCGCCAGCGGCTGTTTCTACTCATTTGCCCCGGCCGGCGCTACTTATTATGCAAACGCCGCTGGCGGAGACACGCCGGAGCTTAACGAGCTTGATTCCTCCAAGAGCGAGATGCGCCCCGTCATCGAACGCTACGTGGCGGATCAGGGAAGTTTGTCCCGCTCCTACCCGGTCGAATCGTCGCCCGCGCGGCTGGCGCGGTTCAAGCAGTTCTACTCCGACTGGTTGGCGCTGATCGGCAGGATGAACTTCGACGCAATGAGCCAGGACGGCAAGGTTGATTACGTACTCTTCAAATTTCACGTCGAGCGCGAACAGCAGCGGTTAGAGATGCAGAACAGATCGCTTGCCGAGATTGCGCCGCTCCTTCCGTTCGCGCAGACGATCACCGACCTGGCCGAAGCGCGCCGTCGGATGGAGAGGCTTGATCCGCCGAAAGTCGCCGCTCAGCTCAACGATTTGACGAAACAGATCGATACGACGCGCCGCGCGCTCGAAGCCGGCCTGCGCGCCGAACCGAACAAGGTGAAGAAGTCGGCCGCCAATCGAACTGCGAGCGCAGTCAACAGCCTGCGAGGCGCGCTACGCGTGTGGTTCGGGTATTACGATGGCTACGACCCGCTCTTCACCTGGTGGGCGGAGGAACCCTATAAGGCGGTGGATCAAGCGCTTGGCGATTACGCGACCTACTTGACTGAAAAAGTGGTCGGCCTGTGGTCGAGCGACGCCGGATCGACAATGGCGCGGACCGGCGGCCCAGGTCGCGCCGGCGGGGCAGGAGGCGGCCAACGAGGCGCTGATGGAAGGCCTGGAGAGGGAAACTCTGCCGGCCCTGCCGGGAGAGGCGGCGGGACTGTCAACGCCCGGACAGGGGATTCCAGCGACATCATCGGCGACCCGATTGGCCGAGATGCGCTGATGAACGAACTCGCTTCGGAAATGATTCCTTACACGCCGGAGGAGTTGATCGCCATCGCTTACAAAGAGCTTGATTGGTGTGAAGGCGAGATGAAGAAGGCTTCGCGCGAGCTGGGCTTCGGCGACGATTGGCATAAGGCCCTCGAATTCGTCAAAAACAAATATGTCGAGCCGGGCAAACAGACTGAGGTGATTAAGGAATTGGCGCTCGAAGCCATCGAATACGTCGAGAAGAACGACCTGGTCACCGTGCCGCCGCTGGCGCGCGAATCGTGGCGCATGGAGATGATGTCGCCCGAACGTCAACTGGTGAACCCGTTCTTTACGGGCGGGGAAGTGATCAGCGTTTCCTACCCCACCAGCGGCATGTCCCACGAGGCGAAGTTGATGAGCATGCGCGGCAACAACCCGCACTTCTCCCGCGCGACTGTGCAGCACGAATTGATCCCAGGTCATCACCTGCAGGGTTATATGACCGCGCGCTACAAACCATACCGTGGCCTGTTCAGCACGCCGTTCTGGGGCGAAGGTTGGGCGCTGTATTGGGAACTGCTGTTGTGGGACAGAGGTTTCGCCAAGACGCCGGAAGACAAGATCGGCATGCTCTTCTGGCGCAGCCATCGCTGCGCGCGCATCATTTTTTCGCTCAGCTTTCACATGGAGAAGATGACGCCGCAGCAGTGTATTGACCTGCTCGTCAATCGCGTCGGGCACGAGCCGGACAACGCCGCTGGCGAGGTGCGACGTTCGTTCGCCGGAAATTACGGGCCGCTCTATCAAGCCGCGTACCTGTTGGGCGGAATGCAGCTCCACGCGTTACACAAAGAGCTGGTGGATTCGGGCAAGATGGCCAACCGCGCATTTCACGACGCGATTCTGAAAGAGAACCGAATTCCGATCGAGATGGTGCGCGCGATTCTCACCAAGCAGAAGCTGACGCGCGATTTCAAATCTAGCTGGAAGTTTTACGGCCCGGTAAGCGCACAGTGATGTTCCGATTCAGACGACTCGACAAGGAGGACTTGTATGACAAAAACAAGATCAATTATAGCCATCGCAGTGACGCCAGCCCTTGCCCTAACGCTCGCTCTGAGCGCAATGACGACTGCGCTGGCGCAGGAACCGCCGCCACCGATCAACCCCGCGCCCAATCGGGGCGCTGACGAAGGACGGGGGCCGTTCAAAACCCTGGTCATCCGCGGCGCCATGCTGATTGACGGGACAGGCGCGCCGCCGCAAGGCCCGGTGGACATCGTGATCGAAAACAACCGGATCAAGGCGATCCGCAGCGCCGGGACGCCCGGATTGCCGCTCAAGCCCAACCGCGAGCCGCAAAACCCAGACCACGAAATTGACGCCGCCGGGATGTACGTCCTGCCGGGATTCATTGACATTCACGTGCATGCCGGCGGCGCGCCGAAGAACCCCGACGCGGAGTATCCCTACAAACTCTGGTTGGCGCACGGCATTACGACGGTGCGCGGCGTGCCGCTCGCCTCGAATCAGTTCACGGTCAAGGAGAAGGAGCGCAGCGCGCGGAACGAGATTGTTGCGCCGCGCATCTTCAACTACCAGCGCGCCGGGACCGGTTGGGACAAAGGACCGGTTGAGACGCCCGAGGCGGCGCGCGAGTGGGTTCGCTGGGCGGCCAACAACGGCATTGACGGATTGAAGCTCAACTCGCACAGGCCCGAGATCATGGCGGCGCTGCTCGACGAGGCTAAAAAATTCGGAATGGGATCGACGGCTCATCTGGCGCAGACCGGCGTCGCGCAAATGAACGCGCTCAAGGCCGCGCAATTGGGCCTAGGCACGGTGACCCATTTTTACGGCCACTTCGAGGCGCTGCTCAAAGATTACGTGGTGCAGCCCTGGCCGGTGGATCAGAACTACAATGACGAGCAGATGCGCTTCGGCCAGGTGGCCCGGCTGTGGGACAAGATTCATCCGCCCGGCAGCCCCGAGTGGAATGAGTATCTAAAAGCTCATCTGAAGTTGGGCACGACCTTCGACCCGACGATGACCGCCTACGCCGCCGGCCGTGACCTGATGCGCATGCGCAACGCCGATTGGCACGACAAATACACGTTGCCCTCGTTGATGGATTTCTACGCGTCGAGCCGCAGCAACCACGGCTCCTATTTTTACTACTGGACGTTGTGGGACGAGATCGCGTGGCGGAACTTTTATCAGGTCTGGTTTCGGCTGTTGAACGATTACAAGAAGATGGGCGGGCGCGTCACGGCCAGCGCCGACGCGGCTTTCATCTACAACACCTACGGCTTCGGCAACATTCACGAGATGGAGTTGTTGCAGGAGGCCGGCTTCCACCCGCTCGAAGTCATTCAGGCTGCGACCATGAATCCGGCGCTGACGCTGAGCGAGCCTAAAGGCAAGCCGATTGATTTCGGCGTTGTGAGGCCGGGGCTGTTGGCCGATTTGGTGATTGTTGACCAGAATCCGCTCGAAAATCTCAAAGTCCTGTACGGGACAGGCGCGCTCAAGCTCAACGAAAAGACCGGCAAGACCGAGTGGGTCGGCGGCATCAAGTGGACTATCAAGGACGGCATCGTCTATGACTCCAAGAAGCTGCTGGCCGATGTGGCGCGCATGGTCGAGAAGCAAAAACAGGAGCGAATAAAGGCGGCGGCGAACGGTCAAGGCGCTCAGAAGGAGTAGGCCTCTTGCAAAAGTGACTCTGGCTTCGGATCCGTGGCGCTGAAAGAAACCGGGATCGCAGAGGGCGTAGCGCAAACTGTCCGGTTTGCGCAGGTTCATCGATCGGCCGATCATCAAAGCCGCGCAAACTGGACAGTTTGCGCTACGGCCGCCAATCCGCTCGCTCTATCCCACAGGATTTTTGCAAGAGGCCAAATGAACGTAGATTGTTGATCTGACCGCCTAGTTCGGGCGCCAGCCGGAGGCCACTTTGTTAATTCACGTCGTCGGAGTAAGCGGACTCGTCCTCGTCTTTCTGATTGGCGCGTTGCGTCCCATCAATCTGGGGGCGCTCGCTCTGGTGATGACGTACCTGGTGGGCTCGATCTTTGTGCGCGAGGGCGTGAAGGAGATGTACAGCGGGTTCCCGGTGGACCTGCTGGTGTTGTTGGTCGGCGTTACTTATTTGTTCGCCATAGCAGAAAGCAACGGCGCTGTCGGGCGCGTCGTGGAAGGGGCTGCGCGCCTGGTCAAGGGCCGCCGGGCGCTGCTCCCGTGGGTTATCTTTGTCGTGGCGGCGCTGCCGGCGATGGCTGGGGCGCTGGGGTCGGCAGGCGTAGCTCTGCTGGCGCCGCTCGCGCTGCGGCTCGCCCGGGCGTACGAGATTGATCGCCGGATGATTGGCTTGATGGTGGCGCATGGGGCGGCCTGTGGGAATTTTTCTCCGCTGAATGCGCTGTGCGCCATTGTCACGCAGGCGGTGACCCGCAACGGACTGCAAATGTCTGTGGCGGCCTTATTCCTGGGAAACCTCGCATACAATGTGGCGCTCGCCGTTGTTATATACCTGGCGTTCGGCGGGCTGCGGCTCAGTTGGCGAGAGGCGAAAATCGCGCCGCACGCGGGCGCTGACGACCCGGTAAAATCGGCTCCGCAGCGTTTAAGCGGCGACCAACTTTGCGCGTTGTTGGCTATGCTGGCGGTGGCTGTCGCGGCCATCGGCTTCGGCCTCAACATCGGATTCGTCGCCTTCGCAGCCGCCGTCGCGCTCCACTTGATGTTTCCCGTGTCGAGCGGCAAGGCGGAGCAACGGATTGCCTGGGGAGTGGCGCTACTTGTCTGCGGGATCGTTACGTATGTCGCCGCCCTGCAACGCTACGGCACAGTAGAGGCGGTCGGTCGCGGCATCGCAGGCTTGAGCAGTCCGCTGGCCCACGGGCTGCTGCTTTGCGTTGTCGGCGCGGTGACTTCGGCTTTTGCGTCGAGCGCGGGCATTCTGGGCGCGCTGATCCCGCTTGCCGTTCCGTTGATGGCGCGTGGGGAGGTCAGCGCTACGGGTCTGGTGGTTGCGCTGGCGCTTTCGGCGACGGTTGTAGACGCGACGCCGTTCTCCACAGTTGGCGCGCTCGTGGTTGCGAACGCCGAGGATGAAGAACGTGCGCAAGTTTACCGGGGACTATTATGGTGGGGGATGGCGATGGTTATTACCGCTCCGCTCCTGACCTGGTTGCTCTTCATTCTACCCGCCAGGTGAGACGATATGAGAATTACCCTGCTAGGAACCGGCACGCCCGCGCCGTCGCTCGAGCGGCAAAGTTCGGGCTACCTCATCGAAGTCGGCGGCGACCTGATCGTTATGGATCACGGCCCCGGCGCGCACCATCGCCTGCTTGAAAGCGGGCATCGCGCCGTAGATGTGAGCCACGCCTTTATCAGTCACCTGCATTACGACCATTGCATGGATTATGCGCGCCTCGTGCTGCAACGCTGGGACATGGGCGCGGACCTCATTCCCGACCTGAAGGTTTACGGGCCGGCGCCGATTGCGCGTATGACCGAACTGCTCTTCGGCGAGGAGGGCGTTTACGGCCCCGACATTCGCGCGCGCATCGAGCACGAAAGCAGCGTCTTCGTGTTTCAGGAACGCGGCGGGAAGCCGCCCCGCAAGCGTCCCGCGCCCCAGGTGAAGGAAGCGCAGGCAGGCGACGTGATCGAAGGCGCCGGATGGAAAGTCACGGTGGGGAAGGCGTCGCACGTTCAGCCGTTTCTTGAGTGTCTGGCGTTTCGCTTAGACAGCGACGAAGGCTCAATGTGTTACTCCGGCGACAGCGGCGGCGTGTGCGAAGAAGTGATCGAACTCGCGCGCGGCTGCGACGTGGCCATCCTGATGAACCATTACCTGAGCGGGACCGAGCCGACCGCCAGTTACCGCGCGGCATGCGGAAACCACCAGGACAACGCAGTGATAGCGCGGCGCGCGGGCGTCAAAACTCTGGTGCTCACTCACGTCCTCGCCCAGATAGACCGGCCCGGCATCCGCGAGCAGATACTCCGCGAAGTCAAGCAGGAGTTCGACGGCAATGTGATCTGGGGGAAAGACCTGATGCGGCTCACGCTCACGGAACACGGTCTCGTGAAGATAGAGCAAGCCAACTAACCGATTGAAAGAGAAAGACCTTTATGAAGCGATGGCTGCAATTTACTTTCTGCTTTGTGGCGCCGGCCACAATCCTCCTCGGCGCCGACTCGACGGCATTACGGCTGCGGCTCAATCTGCACGGCGCTTGGGTTCAACCGGCGGCGCGCGCGCAAACCGCTCAGCCACGGCGACCGAATATCGTGCTGATCTTCCCGGACAACCTCGGCTGGGGCGAAGTGGGAGTTTACGGCAGCGTGCGCGGCGTGCCGACACCGCGCATTGACCGGCTTGCGGCCGAGGGAATGAGGCTCACCAACTTCAACGTCGAGTTTTCGTGTACGGTCTCGCGGGCCGCGCTGCTCACTGGGCGCTACGCCGTGCGCACAGGCGCGGTGCAAAATTCCGGGATCACTCAGTGGGAGATCACGATCGCCGAAGCGTTGAAGTCGGCGGGCTATGCGACGGCGCTGTTTGGCAAGTGGCATCTCGGCGGCCTCAATTGGCTGAAGAATAAACGCGCGCCCACCGATCAAGGCTTCGACGAATGGTACGGCATACCTATGACCAGTAATGAAGCGCAGACGACGACCATGCCTGATTTCAACCCCGCCACGACGGAAGCGCCCTACATCTGGGAAGGTAAGGCTGGCGAGCCGTCGCGCAAGGTGAAGGTTTTCGACCTCGACACGCGGCGCACGCTCGACCGCGAGGCGGCCAAACGCGGCATCGCTTTTATGGAGCGCAACGTGAAGGCGAACAGACCATTCTTCTTCTACTATCCTATCACTCAAATCCACTTCCCCACGCTCGCGCATCCTGACTTTGCCGGGAAGACCGGCGCGGGCGACATCGGCGACGCGATGGCGGATGTGGATTACAACACCGGCCTGGCGCTCGACGCGATCAAGCGACTCGGGATTGAACGGAATACGATTGTCATCTGGTGCACTGACAATGGCGCGGAGATGCGGCGGCCCTGGCGCGGTTCTGCAGGTCCGTGGAATGGTTTTTACAACACGGTGATGGAAGGCGGCATCCGCACGCCTTGTATCATTCGCTGGCCAGGGCGGATTCCCGCCGGGCGGGTGTCGAATGAGATCGTGCATCAGATTGATTTTTTCCCGACGCTGGCGGCGGCCGTCGGCGCGGACATTGCGCCGAAAGATCGCGCGATTGACGGCGT
>Ga0081455_10002569_pt1 | contig 21545 bp, 18 predicted proteins | sample TabmetS3T2R1_FD_70207 | JGI IMG/M metagenome (GOLD analysis project Ga0081455, IMG submission 70207) | Tabebuia heterophylla rhizosphere microbial communities from the University of Puerto Rico - S3T2R1 | ecosystem: Host-associated > Plants > Roots > Rhizosphere ...
AGTCAGTTCCTCACTTGATCCCGGTGATCTTGACCTGGGTGTACTTCTGACGGTGACCCTGGCGCTTCTTGTAGCCGGTCTTGTTCTTGTACTTCTGGATGACGATCTTGGGGCCCTTTGCTTCGCCAAGGACCTCGGCGGTCACCTTCACTTTGGCCAGCTTGTCAGCCTCGGAGGTGATGGTGTCGCCGTCGACCACGAGGACAGCAGGAAGCGTCAAGGTGTCGCCGATCTTGTCGGCAACCCTGTCGATCTGCACAACGTCGCCGACAGACACCTTCTGCTGTCCGCCGCCACTGCGCACGATTGCGTACACCACTGGATCGTCCTGTTCGTTCGGAAAACTTTGATCGGCGCGCGTCGGCACCGACCGGCCATTCTATGAAGTCGGTTCTGCCTCGGGCAAATCGCCTCCGGAGCTGTCGGCCGACGCGTCGGTCGCCTGGTCGGCCGCTTCGGTCGCACCTTCGGCTTTTCCGCCGCCAGCTTTGCCGCCACTGGCCTTTGAGCCATCCTTCTTGTCGCCGCCGCCCGGCTTGCCGCCGCGGTTCCGACCACCGCGCCGATTGCGCGAGGTGCGGGGTTCGTCCTTCTTCGGCTCCACCGGTTCGGCCGTCACGACCACGCCACGGCCCTTGCAGGTCTCGCATTCGTGGCTGAACGACTCCAGCAGGCCGGTCCCGATCCGCTTTCGGGTCATCTGGACGAGCCCGAGGGACGTCACTTCGGCGACTTGGTGCCGCGTTCGGTCGCGGCCCAGGCACTCGACCAGCCGCCGGAGCACGAGGTCGCGGTTGCTCTCCAAAACCATGTCGATGAAGTCGATCACAATGATGCCGCCGATGTCGCGCAACCGGAGTTGGCGGACAATCTCCTCGGCTGCTTCGAGATTGTTCTTCGTGACCGTCTCTTCGAGATTGCCGCCAGAACCAGTGAACTTGCCGGTGTTGACATCGACGACGGTCATCGCTTCGGTGCGATCGATGACCAGCGAACCGCCCGACGGCAGCCACACCTTGCGCTCGAGCGCCTTGTGGATCTGTTCGTCAATCCGGTAAGCGGCGAACGCGTCGGCTGGCGCTTCGGCGTCGCCCTCGGGCTTGGCCCACCGTTGAACACGTTCGGCGAGATCTGGAGCCACATGGCTGATGTAACCGTTGATGTTGTCCCAGGCGTCTGCCCCGTCGATGACGAGGGACGTGAAGTCTTCGTTGAAGAGGTCGCGTACGACCTTGATGATGAGATCGGGTTCGACGTACAGCGCGGCGGGAGCCTTGGCCGACTCCGATTTCTTGACGATGTCGTCCCACCGAGCAGTCAGAGCGGTGACGTCTCGCGTGAGCTGTTCCTCGGTGGCGCCCTCGGCTGCGGTACGGACGATCACTCCCGAGTCCTCCGGAAGCACTTCCTTGAGCAGCGCCTTGAGGCGTGTGCGTTCGTTCTCAGGCAGTTTGCGCGAGATGCCGCTGTTCTGACCGCCCGGAACGTAGACGAGAAAACGGCCCGGAATGCTGATCTGGCTCGTCAGCCGCGCACCCTTTTGCCCGATCGGGTCTTTCGAGACCTGCACGAGCACGGCTTGCCCGGGCTGAAGCGCCTCTTCGATCTTGCGAGCCTTGCCGTCGCCCAGCGTGCTCCAGTCGACCTCACCGGCGTACAGGACGGCGTTGCGGCCGGCGCCAATGTCGATGAAGGCCGCTTCCATGCTCGGAAGGACGTTTTGCACCTTGCCGAGATAGACGTTGCCGATGAGGGACGTCTGCGACTCCCGGGCGACGTAGTGCTCGACGAGGACACCGTCCTCCAGCACCGCGATCTGGGTGTAGTCGTCGTCTGAACCCTTGTCGGAATGCTGCCGCACGACCATCTCGCGCTTGACCGACTCGCGGCGCGCCAAGAACTCCGCCTCGGACACGATCGGCGCGCGACGACGCCCGGCCTCTCGGCCCTCGCGGCGACGCTGCTTCTTGGCTTCGAGTCGGGTCGAGCCGCTCACTCCGGTGATTTCGTCGTCGGCGCTGCGACCTTCGCGCACCTTGACGACGGTGTTGTCGGGGTCGTCGGGTGATGCGCCTGCGTCTTCGCCGGCGCGAGCGCGGCGGCGACGCCGGCGAGTGCCATTGTCGTCGCCGGTGTCATCGTCTGAGTCGTCGTCTTCGTCGGACGTCGCGTCGGCACCGTCTGTGGCGTCGCCGACTTCGTCGTCGTTCTTGCGCCGTCGACGCCCGCCTCGACTGCGTTTGCGCCGTCGCGGCGCGCCGTCGCTGTCGAAGTCGGAATCGTCGTCCGCATCGTCGTCTTCACGCGCGTCGCGCTCGGGCTTCGGCAGCGCCGGAAGCAGGGTCGTGTCTGGGGCCTGGAACATCAGGCCGCCGCCACCATCGGGCGGGCCTGCCGGTCGTCCGGCGGAGCGCCGGCCGCCGCGGCTCGAGCCTTGCGCGGGCGGGTCTGCCGTGGCCACTTGTTTGGAAGTTTCAGTTGGGGTGGAGGTGTCCACGCCGTCGGAGTCGAGCACTTGCTCTCCTATGCCCGCATCCGCGAATTCCGCGGTTACGGACTTTCAATTCTGTGCCGCACAGTGCTCACTCGTGAGGTTCACAAGTGCGTGCGGAAAGCCTGTTGTTTCGGTTTGGTGATCTGCGGTTCATCTGCCCGCCGCGGTCAGCGACTCGCGCGTCGCGGTCAGGGGGATGTTTGCTGATCGACTCAAGTATCGCACAAGGCGCGCAAGGTGCCGACTTCCGCACGTCAATCCCGCAACGGATCACCGACGGCCGTGCCTCGCAACGGGCCCTGCTGCAGGCGCTGAGCGACTGGCGTACCGGTCGCCCCGAGGCCTTTTTCGCGCAGAGCAGCAATGATGTCGTCGGGCCGCACGGTGGGGACGGTGGCGCGGACGACGGCAAAAACGGCATCGCCTCGAGTTTGCAAGAGAACGACGGCGCCGCGAACGTCGATCGCGCGCATGCCCCGTTTGGTCATGCGGTCAACCGTCACGGCGTCGGCCGCCAAGAATGTCGCAACGGCCGCCGCCAGCTCCGTCGGTTCGGAGCCTGGCAGTTCGATACGCCACTCGCTCGCTTCAAGACGATCCGCCAGCGAGCCGGGTCCGGCCTGGACGATGTCGACGATGTCCAGGCCCGGCGGCAGTGCCGCATCAAGAGCTTCACGGACTTCGTCAACGTCGCGTTCCTCCGTGAGCCCGATCTCCAGAAACTCGGCTTCGCTGCCCGTTCCCGTCGGGGCAGCATTCGCATACGAGATCTTGGGATGCGGGCTGAAGCCGGATGAGAACCCGATCGGAATGCCGGCTCGACGGACCGCGCGCTCGAAAGCACGGGCAAAATCGCGGTGACTTGTGAACCTCAGGCGGCCTCGCTTCGCGTACCGCACGCGCATCCTCTGGACGACCGGGCGTTGCGGATTTGGAGCTTCCGGATTCACTGGCTCTTGCTGCTGCATGGGAAGTCCACATGTTAGCGAGCCCCGCCAGACCTCTGGGCCTGCAAAAGGTTCCGGAAACACCTGCGCCAACACTCGGGATATGGACAATTGCGCAATGTGACCACCTCTCTCCAGACACGGCGAGCTTTGGGTCTCGAAACGACCCGCGTGGTGCGACTGGACATCCAGGCGCTGCGCGCGGCCGCCGTCGCCCTGGTGGTGATGTACCACGTCGCACCCCGCATGGTTCCCGGCGGATTCGTCGGTGTCGACGCATTCTTTGCCATCTCGGGGTTCCTGATCACGACGATGCTGATTGAACATCCGCCGACCACCCTGAAAGGACTTGCCGACTTCTGGGCCCGACGGATTCGCCGTCTCCTGCCGGCCGCACTGCTGGTGCTGGCGGTAATCGTTGCTGCTGCATGGTCGCTCCTTCCCGCGACACAGTGGCAGTCGACGGCCTCGCAGGTTCGAGCTTCGACGCTTTACGTCGTCAACTGGGCACTGATTCGCGACGCCATCGATTACCTGGCCTCCGCCCAGGCGCCCACCCCGGTCCAGCACTTCTGGTCGCTCGCCGTGGAGGAACAGTTCTACGTCGTCTGGCCGATCCTCATCCTCGTGCTCACGTTGATCGCACCGCAGAAACGCCGTCGGCTCACGTACGCGGCAGGCCTCGGAGTGGTGGTGCTGGCTTCACTTGCCTATTCGATCCACGCGACGTCAACCGACCCAGCCGTCGCCTACTTTTCGACGCTGACGCGCATGTGGGAACTCGGGCTGGGTGGCCTCCTGGCCCTTGCGGCCCCGGCACTTGCCGGTCGACTCGCAGATCCGCGCCTTCGTGGCGTGTTGGCTGCTCAGGGCTGGGCCATCCTTGTCCTCACCGGGCTTATCTACTCCGACAAGACGCCATTCCCCGGCTGGCAAGCGGCGTTCCCGGTCGCCGGAAGCCTCCTCGTCATTGCCGCTCAGTCCGACTTCGAGTGGTATGCAGCCCGCCCGGTGCACTGGCTCGGCGACGTCTCGTACTCGGTCTATCTCTGGCACTGGCCGTTGACGATCTTCTTGCCACTCGCCCTGGCTCGCTTCGCGCCAGATTGGCCCGGGATGAAAATCCTCGAAGTCGTCGTCATCATCTCGGCAACTCTCCTGCTGGCCGGTCTGTCCAAGGCACTGGTCGAAGACCGTTTCCGCACAACAACGTGGAAAGGGCGGCCGCGGGCCACCTACGCACTCGCAATCACGAGCATGGCTGTCGTCGTTGCGCTGGCGTCCGGCCTGACTCTGGAGCTCCAGCACCGGCAACAGCAAGACCGGCGTACGCTCAACTTCGCGCTGACCTCGAGCAACCCGTGCCTTGGCGCGGGTGCGATGGATACGAGACTGCACTGTCCGACACCCCATGGGGCCCTCATCCCATCACCGGCTCTGGCCGCAAAGGATCTCTCGCCCTCCTATCGCGATCAGGTCGACGGCGACGACTGCCTGGCCCGACCGAAGAAGTTCAAGGTCCGCACCTGCAGTTACTCCGTGCCGGGCTACCGCACGAACGTAGTCCTCGTCGGAAACTCGCACGCCGCGCACTGGGTTCCGGCCCTGCTGGAGATCACCAAGGCTCGACGCTGGCACCTCACGACGTACATCGCGGCAAGTTGTCCAGGCTCTGACTCGGTGCCTGCATTCAACAAGCACAAGACGTCCAAGCACTGTGCCCGGTGGGCCCGACAGGTCGTCGATGCCATCAAGACCAAGCGTCCAGACCTGATCATCTTCGCCAGCCACGTTGCTCGTCGAGCTTGGGGCGCAGACGATCTCCGCGAGAGCTACCCCATCTTCGAGGACGGCTTCCGACGAACATTGCAGGACTTGTCGAGCAGTGGGCGCCCGGTCGTCGTCATCCGTGACACCCCGAAACCCAACGAGGACGACGACTTCGACCTCGTCCCCGATTGCGTGGAGGAGAACCCGACCGATCTCGCTGTGTGCGCAGGCCCCCGCGCGGAGTGGATACCGGTCGACCCGGCCGCCTTGGCTGCTCAGGCTCTCCACCGGCGCAACGTTGCCGTCGTCGATCTCGACAACTACTTCTGCGATCGGAAGACGTGTTTCAGCACCATCGGCGGCGTCATCGTCTATTCAGACGGGAACCACATGACCGCCACCTATTCGCGAACCCTTGCGCCCTACCTAGACATGGCGCTGGCCAAAGCACTTCCGCACATGGCCGCGTCCCACGGCGCCTAGAAGCGGGCTACTAGACGATCCGAAGCGCTGTCGACCGGTCAGTGGTCGCGATGCGCTCGAGCCGCCGACCGGCGTGTTCTTCACCAAGCCAAGCTTCAACGATCTTCGCCTCGTCGGGGCGGATCGTGTCATCCAGCACGATCACGGCATGATCGGCAAGCCTTTCAGCCAGCAGCGGAAAGGCCGGGTAGCGAACCTCCGGTGCAAGAGCGCCGGCCGGGCCATCGACGAAGAGTAGGTCGATGTCTCGTGCCGCGTTGGGAAGCCTGCTGAGGTCGTACCACGGCCGAGGATCGCGTCCGTTCGCGGCGGTGTCGACGAGCGGGGCGTCAATGACCTCCGCACGGTGGCTCAAACCGACCTTCTCCAAGTGGGATCGGGTCTGCTCGGCAAATGCCGGGTCCGACTCCAGCGCGAACACACGCCCCTCCCCTCGTTCCTCGAACGATGCGGCAAACCAGACGGTGGACGTTCCCGAACCGCACTCCAAGACCCGTGACACGTCGCCCGACGCGAGGTGGTCGAGGAGCCAAACCAGCGTCCCCGGCGTCAGGGCCCAGCCGCTGGCCGCCGGCATCAGCCGGTCGTGTTGGACAAGCTGCCGATACCGTCGGCCCAGTTCGACCGTCGTTCCGGGAAGCCCCTGCATGGCAACACTCAGCCGCTCGATGTCGCGCCTGAGTTGGGCGAATCCCCCGCGCATCTGCTCCGACGTGTGCTGTCCGTGCTCGGTGACCCGTTCGTTCAGCTTGCGCATGTTGACCGTGACCCGACCGTCATTGGTCAGTTGCTGCCGAATCCAGGCCAAGTCTTTCGAAGTTTGCTGCTGGCCCTGATGGACGTCGTCGAGACCGCCACGGAGACTCGCCACGTCGTCGGCCGCGGCCGTTGACGACCGTCGAAGCTCGGCCATCTCGGCGTTCATGCGGCGCGTCCAGAGCAGTATCCAGCTGAATCCGGCGAGCAGGGCCGCGCTCAGCGCGGCGATGGCCCACCCGGTCAGACCCGCGATCGCAGCCGCTGCCGCTACCCCCGACGAAAGGCAAACAGCCAACAAGATCAATCGCCGAAACGTGAGCAACATTTCCCTTCCCGCGACCCAGACTCTAGCGGCCGGGTACCTCAGACCACCACGAGCGGGAGCAGGGTCTTGCCGGTAGGCCCGATCTGGATCTCGGTGTCCATCTGCGGACAGACTCCGCAGTCGAAGCAGGGCGTCCACCGACAGTCATCAAGCTCGCGCGCGCCACTGGGATCGATCGCGTCCTGCCAGTCTTCCCAGAGCCAGTCGCGGTCGAGGCCTGCATCGAGATGGTCCCAAGGCAGCACCTCGGCGTAGTCACGCTCACGCAGCGTGAACCAGTCGAGGTCAATGGGTTCGTCGGCGAGCACTTCGGCAGTTTGAGAGGTCCATCGCTCGTAGCTGAAGTGCTCACTCCAGCCGTCGAAGCGTCCGCCGTCGCGCCAGACCGCTTCGATGATCCGACCGACGCGGCGGTCGCCCCGGGACAGCAAACCTTCGATAATGCCGGGCTCACCTTCGTGATAGCGGAATCCAATGGCACGTCCATATCGCTTGTCAGCCTGGACGGACTCCCGTAGCTTTCGCAGGCGCGCATCGGTCGTCTGCGCGTCCAATTGAGATGCCCACTGGAACGGCGTGTGCGGCTTCGGCACGAACCCGCCGATGGACACGGTGCAACGGATGTCGCGTCGTCCGGAGACCTCGCGGCCGACATCGATGACCCGCTTGGCCAGTTCGCCGATCTGGAGGACGTCTTCGTCGGTCTCGGTCGGCAAACCGCACATGAAGTACAGCTTCACCTGTCGCCAGCCGTGTGAAAAGGCCGCCGAGACGGTGCGGATGAGGTCGTCCTCACTGACCATCTTGTTGATGACCTTGCGCAGGCGCTCGCTGCCTCCCTCGGGGGCGAAGGTGAGACCGGATCGGCGACCGTTGCGACTGAACTCATTGGCCAAATCGACGTTGAAGGCGTCGACACGCGTGCTGGGTAGCGACAGCGAGATGTTGGTTCCCTCATACCGGTCGGCCAACTGCTTTGACATCTCGCCGATCTCGCTGTGGTCGGCGCTGGAGAGGCTGAGGAGGCCCACCTCGTCGAGACCGGACTTCTGCAGGCCTCGGTCGACCATCGCGCCCACCGTCTGCAGACTCCGTTCGCGTACCGGCCGGGTGATCATTCCGGCCTGGCAGAAGCGGCATCCGCGGGTGCATCCCCGGAAGATCTCGACGCTGTAGCGCTCGTGCACGGTTTCGGCCAGCGGCACCAACGGATTCTTCGGGTATGGCCATCGATCGAGATCCATGACGGTGTGCTTGGTGATGCGCCACGGAATGCCCGGGCGATTCGGGACGACGCGCTGGATTCGTCCGTCGGCGAGATACGTCACGTCGTAGAACTTCGGGACATAGACCCCGCCAGAGACGGCAAGCCGGCGCAGGAGTTCGTCACGACTGCTCGGCATTTCTCCCGCCGGCTCGCCCTCATCCTTGTGTTCGCGGATCACTTCGCTGATGGCCAGCGCGATTTCCTCACCGTCGCCGAGGACTGCAGCATCGATGAAGTCGGCGATTGGCTCAGGATTGAAGGCACTGTGACCACCGGCGAGAACGATCGGGTCGTCGTCGGTGCGATCGACGGCGTGGATCGGAATGCCGGCGAGGTCGAGCGCGGTCAGGAGGTTCGTGTAGCCGAGCTCGGTGGCGAAGCTGACGCCAAGGACGTCGAAGGCCCGCACCGGGCGATGCGCGTCGACCGTGAATTGCGCGATCCCATGCTCGCGCATGACCCTCTCCATGTCCGGAAAGACCGCGTACGTCCGCTCCGCCAGGATCCAGTCGCGCTCGTTGAGCACTTCGTAAAGGATCTGGACGCCCTGGTTGGGCAGTCCCACCTCGTAGGCGTCCGGATACATGAGCGCCCACCGGACGCGATGGCCGCCGCCGGGGTCGTCCCAGTCCTTCGTAACCGCGTTCAGTTCGCCGCCGACGTACTGGATGGGCTTGCTGACCTGCGGCAACACGGGCTCCAAGCGCGCAAACAGCGACTCGATCGGCATGCCCGCCAGCGTAACAACGCTGCGAGCGGTCGGAAAATGCGTCAGAGAGACGGAAACCAGAGCGCGATCTCACGAGCCGCGGACTCTGGCGAGTCGGACGCGTGGACGATGTTCTCGCGGTTCGACAGCGAGAAATCACCGCGCAGCGTTCCTGGTGCCGCCTTGCGGCCGTCGGTCGCCCCGTTGATCGCGCGGACGACCTCAATCGCCTGATCACCCTCCAGTACCAGCGCCACCAAGGGACCGGAAGTCGCGAACTCGCGCAGGGGTGGATACCACTCCTGTTCGATGTGATCGCGGTAGTGCGCGTCGGCCATCTCGCCGTCGATGGAACGGTGCTCCATGGCGACGATCGTGAGCCCTTTGTCTTCGAAGCGGGCCAGGACACGACCCACAAGTCCGCGGCGCACCGCATCCGGCTTGATCAGGACGAGAGTTCTTTCCGCGGTACTTTTCTCGGGGCTTTCCACGGGGGTCACCGTACCGCCCGGGCGCGATCGATGTTCAAGCCGATGACGTAGGCGGCAACCCACAAGCTCGCGAACAACAACCCGATGAACAGGACCGGCGCAGCCAGCAAACCCATGGCGACCATCAAGACCTGAAGGACATGACCGAGCACATAGCCCCATCCCCTGCCGAGAACGCCTACCGCAAGCACGCACGCCACAGCCATGCCGCCGCCAGCGCCCGCGGCTGCTGGCACCGGGAGTGACGAAAATCCGTTGAGGACAAGGATGCTCAACAGCATGAGGATTGCTTCAAAGCACAACACAGCCGAGCACAGGGCCTGCGTAACCCTGCCCGGAGCGTTCACTGCGTCACTCATTGGGGCGCACCACCCAGGAGGACGCGGGCCTCGCCCACCGTCACAACCGAACCCGTGATCAACACGCCACCACTTCCGAGGGCTTCCTCATAGCCTTCGGTGGTCTCCGCCAGGGCGATGGCACGTTCGATTGCCTCATCGAGCCGGGGTGCGACGAGCACGCGGTCGGAGCCGAAGATCCCGTCCGCCAAATCGCCCACATGAGGTGCCGGCATCGACCTCGACGAGCTGTTCTGCGTGCAGACGACCTGGGCAAGCACGGGTTCGAGCAGCTCAAGAATCCGCTCGACGTCCTTGTCACCCATCACGCCGACGACCCCGATCAGCGGCGCAAAACTGAAACTGTCTTGAATCGCAGCCACCATGGCCTCGATGCCATGCGGGTTGTGGGCGGCATCGAGCACGACCGTGGGGCTGCGGCGAATGACTTCCAGACGCCCCGGCGATGTCACCCCGCCCAAGGCGGCTGCAACGACATCGGTAGGCAAAGCCTTGCCTCCGAGGAATGCCTCCACTCCCGCAACGGCACACGCGACGTTCTGCGCCTGGTGGGCGCCATGCAGTGGAACGAAGATGCCGTCGTATCGCGCTGCACAACCTTGGATGCTGAGCTGCTGTCCGCCCACCGCGATCGCGTGATCTGCGACGCCGAAGTCACGCCCTTCGTGCAGGACGCTGGCGCCCACCTCCGCGGCTCGACGCGCGATCACGTCTAGAACGTCGGGAAACTGTTCGGCGACAATGACCTGCGCGCCCGGCTTGATGATTCCTGCCTTCTCGGTGGCAATCGAGATCGGGTCGTCGCCCAAGTAGGCAGCGTGGTCGACCCCCACTGGCCCAATCACGGCAACAACGCCATCGGCGACGTTCGTGGCATCCCACACTCCGCCCATCCCGACCTCGATGACCGCCGCATCGACCGGCGCGTCTGCGAAAGCCGCGTACGCCATGGCGACCATCATTTCGAAGAACGACAGCGGCTGCGCTGCGGAATCGTCGACGATCTGGGCGTAGGCGGCGACGTCAGCGAAGGCGTCGACAAACTCGTCCTCGGTCAACGGACGCCCGTCGATGCTGATCCGCTCCGTCATCGATTGGAGATGGGGGCTGGTGAACCGTCCCGTTCGGAGGTCCAACTCGCGCAGCAGCGCATCGATCATGCGAGCCGTCGTCGTCTTGCCGTTCGTGCCGGTGAGATGGACCACGGGATATCCCCGCTGCGGGTCGCCCAGCAGGCGGCACAGCGCCATGATCCGATCAAGGGTGGGGTCCAGCCGGGTCTCGGGCCACCGGCCGAGCAGCGCCTGCTCGACCTCGGCGTATGTGGGGCGCATCGCGGTGAAGTATTCCAGCCCGACGCGGGTCGAGTGCCCGCCGTGGAACGGCGGGTGAATCGAGACCATAGACTTCCCTGTCGTGACAGTTCCGGAGAAGCCGGCCCTCGAAGGGCTGGAGGCCGTCTGGTCGCAGCGCTGGGAGGAACAGGGCACATACCGCTTCGACCGGACGAAGACGCGCGAGCAGATCTACTCCATCGACACTCCGCCACCGACCGTCTCGGGATCTCTGCACGTCGGGCACGTCTTCAGCTACACGCACACCGATCTGATCGCCCGCTACCAGCGCATGCGCGGCCGGGAAGTGTTCTACCCGATGGGTTGGGACGACAACGGCCTGCCCACCGAACGACGCGTCCAGAACTACTACGGCGTGCGCTGCGACCCCACGCTGCCCTACGAGCCAGACTTCGTGCCGCCTGCGGACGCCGATTCCAAACGTCAGATGCCAATCAGCCGACGCAACTTCATCGACCTGTGCAACGAACTGGTCGTTGAGGACGAGAAGGTCTTCGAAGGTCTGTGGCGCACCCTCGGCCTGTCGGTCGACTGGACACAGACGTACACAACGATCGGCGCCGAAGCCCAAGCGGTCAGTCAGCGGGCGTTCCTCCGCAATCTCAAGCGCGGCGAGGCATACAGCCAGGATGCGCCGACGCTCTGGGATGTCACGTTCCAGACCGCCGTTGCTCAGGCCGAACTGGAGGCACGCGACTACCCGGGCCACTACCACCGGCTGGCGTATCACACCACAGTGCAAGGAGAGGGCGTCCCGGTGTACATCGAGACCACTCGTCCGGAGCTGACGGCGGCGGCCGTTGCACTCATCGCGCACCCAGATGACGAGCGCTATCAGCACCTTTTCGGCACAACTGCGACGTCGCCGGTTTTCGGCGTCGAAGTGCCAGTACTCCCCCACCCTGCAGCCGATCCGGACAAGGGGTCCGGAATCGTGCACTGCTGTACGTTCGGCGACCTCACCGATGTCCAGTGGTGGCGTGAGCTTCAATTGCCGAACCGCACGATCATCGGCCGCGACGGTCGCATCCTGCGCGAGATGCCGGACTGGATCACGACCGAAGCTGGCCGCGCGGTATTCGAAGGCATGACCGGCAAGACGACGTTCAGCGCTCGCGAGGTGATGGTCGAAGCGCTGCGGGCATCTGGCGACCTGGACGGCGAACCCACACCCACCCAGCGTGTTGCCAACTTCTTCGAGAAGGGGGACAAGCCGCTCGAGATCGTGTCGACCCGTCAGTGGTACATCGCCAACGGCGGACGCTCCGCCGACCTGCGCGAAGCCCTCATCAAGCGCGGCGACGAAGTTACGTGGGTGCCGGCGTACATGCAGAGTCGTTACACGAACTGGATCGAGGGCCTCAACGGTGACTGGCTGATCAGCCGCCAACGCTTCTTCGGCATCCCCTTCCCGGTGTGGTACCGACTCGATGCCGACGGTGCCCCCGACCACGACGACCCGATTCTCGCCAGCGAAGACGCCCTGCCGGTCGACCCGGCGTCGGAAGCTCCGCCCGGTTTCGATGAATCGCAGCGCGGAGCACCTAACGGATTCATGGCAGATCCTGACGTGCTCGACACGTGGGCGACGTCATCGCTAACCCCTCAGATCGTCACTGGCTGGGAGCGGGACGACGACCTGTTTGCGCGCACGTATCCCATGGACCTGCGCCCCCAGGCACACGACATCATCCGAACCTGGCTGTTCAGCACGGTTGCGCGAGCCCACCTGGAATTCGGCGCCGTTCCGTGGAGCCATGCCGCGCTCTCCGGATTCGTGGTCGACCCCGATCGCAAAAAGATGAGCAAGTCCAAGGGCAACGTCGTGGTGCCCGACGAGATCATCACCAAGTACGGCGCTGACGCGGTCCGTTGGCGCGCAGCCTTGGCTCGCCCAGGCGCCGACTCACCTTTCGACGAGACACAGATGAAGGTCGGCCGCCGGCTCTCGATGAAGGTGCTCAACGCGTCAAAGTTCGTTCTGGCGACGCCCGACCAATTCGGCCTGGGAGCCGATGCATCGTCCCTCGATCCCACACTGGTGACCGAACCGCTCGACCTGGCACTGCTTGCCCAACTACGCACCGTGGTCGCTGATGCCACCCGCCATTTCGAGGCGTACGACTATTCGTCGGCTCTGGAGATCACTGAGAAGTTCTTCTGGGACTTCTGCGACGACTACCTCGAACTGGTCAAGGAACGTGGCAAGCGAGGCGATGCGTCAGCAAGCGCGACGTTTATCCTCGCGCTGTCGACCCAACTGCGTCTGCTCGCCCCGTTCCTCCCGTACGTGACCGAGGAGGTTTGGTCGTGGTGGCAGGACGGCTCCATCCACCGAGCCTCGTGGCCCACGACCGCCGAACTGGGATCGAACGCAGGCGATCCAGATGTCCTGACGACGGCAGCCGAGGTGTTGGCAGCCATTCGCGGCGCGAAGTCGACCGCCAAGGTCAGCCAGAAGACCGAGGCCACATCTGTGACCGTTCGAGGGCCGAGTGAATCGCTCGAGCGCCTGCTGGTCGCCGTTGACGACGTGTGCGCCGCCGGCAACGTCACCGGTGACGTCGTGACGGAACCGGGCGCGAGCGAGCTCGCCATCAACGTGACCCTCGCGCCCTGACGACGCTCTCCTTCCGATTTGGGGCTAGAGGAAGGCTTCGCGGCGCTCGCGGCGCCGACGCAAGGTGGCCGGCAACGTCAGGATGAGCGTCACGAAGATCCCGAACAGCGCACCGACCGTGTTCGCAACGACGTCACGTGGGTCTGACACTCGACCCGGGATGTCGCGCTGAACGGTTTCGATCGCCGATGTGAGGAAGAACGAACTGATGCCGGCCAGCCACCACAGACCTGCGCCGAAGAGCAGCAGCAGGAACATCCCAATCGGCACGAAGAGCCCGATGTTGGCCAAGAACTCCAGTCGGTCGTACGTCAGGCGTTCGAAGTAACCCCGCCGGTGGAAGGCGTCCAGCACGCGAACCACGAAGGATTGGTCGAACGGACGCGGTGTCAGCGTCAGCCAAGCCACGAAGCCGAGGTAGACGAACGTGACCAAACTCAGGAACGGATGCCGATGGAACATCCTTCGAGGCTACCGAGTGACCGGTGAGGTCAGCTGGCCTTCTTCTCGACCTCGTCGTGGGTGAGCACCGTCGGACCCTCGAGGCCCTCGACGGTCTTGGCCGACACCACAACCTTGGCGACGTCGTCGCGACCGGGGATGTCGTACATGACCGGCTGCAGAACATGCTCGATGATCGAGCGCAAGCCGCGGGCGCCGGTGCCCCGCGCGAGCGCGAGATCGGCCATCGCCTCGCAGGAGTCGTGCGTGAATTCCAGTTCGACACCGTCGATCTCGAAGAGACGTACAAACTGCTTGGTCAGGGCGTTCTTGGGTGTGGTGAGGATCGCGACCAATGCGTCCTTGTCGAGGTTGTCGACCGCGGCGATAACCGGGAGACGCCCGATGAACTCGGGAATGAGGCCGAACTTCAAGAGGTCTTCGGGGAGCACTTGCGAGTAGATCTTGTGCGGCTCGGACTTCTTCTTGGCCGAATCGATGCCGCCGATGTTGAAGCCCAAGCCGGCCTTACCGTTGCGCTGCTCGATGATTTCTTCGAGCCCGGCGAACGCACCACCGACGATGAACAGCACGTTGGTGGTGTCGATCTGGATGAATTCCTGATGCGGATGCTTGCGTCCGCCCTGCGGCGGAACCGAAGCCGTGGTGCCTTCGAGGATCTTCAGAAGCGCTTGCTGCACGCCCTCGCCCGACACGTCGCGGGTGATGGACGGGTTTTCGCTCTTGCGCGAGATCTTGTCGACCTCATCGATGTAGATGATGCCGGTTTCGGCCTTCTTGACGTCGTAGTCGGCGGCCTGGATGAGCTTGAGCAGGATGTTCTCGACGTCTTCGCCGACATAGCCGGCTTCGGTGAGCGCGGTCGCGTCGGCGATGGCAAACGGAACGTTGAGCATCCGGGCGAGCGTTTGCGCGAGGTAGGTCTTGCCACAACCGGTGGGTCCGACCAGCAGGATGTTGGATTTGGCGAGCTCGACCGAATCATCCTTGGCGCGCGCCGGTGAAGCGCCCTGCGCCTGCACGCGCTTGTAGTGGTTGTAGACCGCGACGGCCAAGGCCCGTTTGGCGGCGTCTTGGCCAATGACGTAGCCGCTCAGGAAATCGAAGATCTCCTTGGGCTTGGGCAACTCGCCAAGGCTGACCTCAGCTCCTTCGGCGAGCTCCTCTTCGATGATTTCGTTGCACAGGTCGATGCATTCATCGCAGATATAGACGCCGGGGCCGGCGATGAGCTTCTTGACCTGCTTTTGGCTCTTGCCGCAGAACGAGCACTTGAGCAGATCGGCGGTCTCACCAATGCGTGCCACGGTCTCGATCCTTTCGGTAGGGCCGGCGTCCCCTCACAGTACCTGCGGAGGGCGTCCGCACGGGGGCGTCAGACCGGTTGCGTCTTCAGCGTGTCGAAGACTTGATCGATCAACCCGTACTCGACGGCCTGCTCAGCAGTCAGGATCTTGTCGCGTTCTACGTCGCGGCTGACTTCGTCGGGAGGTTTACCCGTTGAGTCGGAAATCATCTTCTCCAACAGCTCGCGCATGCGGATGATCTCGTTGGCCTGGATCTCAAGATCGGAAATCTGGCCACCGGTGCCCTCGGTGTACGGCTGGTGGATGAGGATGCGGCTGTTGGGCAGCGCGTACCGCTTGCCGGGAGCTCCGGCCGCCAGCAGAACAGCAGCGGCCGAGGCGGCTTGGCCGAGGCATACGGTCTGCACGTCCGGCTTGAGGTAACGCATGGTGTCGTAGATGGCAGTCATGGCCGTGAACGAGCCGCCGGGGCTGTTGATGTAGAGCTGGATGTCGCGGTCGGGGTCCATCTGCTGCAGGCAGAGGAGTTGGGCCATGACTGCGTTGGCAACGTCGTCGCTGATGGGAGTTCCGAGAAAGATGATGCGGTCTTCGAAGAGCTTGGCGTAGGGATCGATGCGCCGGAAGCCGTAGGACGTCCGCTCCTCCCACTGGGGGATGTAATAACTCACTCGGGACCTCGCTCCGCTCGGCACCCGCGTTCGCGGACGCTGTGTCGAATTGTTCGCTCGCAAAACTCGCTCACGGTTCTACGCCTTGCCCTTCTTGACGTCGCCCTGATGGGTGATCACGTGGTCGATGAAGCCGTACTCCTTGGCCTCGGTCGGCGTGAACCAGCGATCGCGGTCGGAGTCGAGCTCGATCTGCTCGATCGTCTGGCCGGTGTGCTTGCCCTGCAATTCGTTGAGCCGCTTCTTGAGCAACAGGCTCTGCTCCGCCTGGATGCGGATGTCGGAGGCCGAGCCGCCGATGCCCCCAGACGGCTGGTGCATCATGATCCGCGCATTCGGCAGGGCATACCGCTTGCCTTTGGTGCCCGATGCCAGGAGGAACTGGCCCATCGATGCCGCCAAGCCAAGCGCCACCGTGGCGACGTCGTTGGAGATGAACTGGATCGTGTCGTAAATGGCCAGGCCAGAGTCGACCGAGCCGCCGGGGCTGTTGATGTAGAAGTAGATGTCGGCGTTGGGGTCCTCGGCGTTGAGCAGCAACAACTGCGCACACAGGGCGTTGGAGTTCTGGTCTTTCACCTCGGCGCCGAGGAACACGATGCGCTCCTTGAGGAGGCGCTGGTAGATGTGCCCGTCGAGATCCTGCGGGCCGATTTCCGTGTTCACGCCCTCGACCATAGACGCCCGGCGTCTGCCAGACACGTCGGGACACGTCCTGTTCGCTGATGGCAGACGTGACTACCGCCCGACTACCCTGCGCACATGGATTGGGACCCGCTCCGCTACCTCAGCTTTGCGGACGAGCGCGGGCGTGCATTCGTCGAGTTGTTGACGCGCGTGGGTGCCGAGGTTCCGACCGTCGTCGTCGATCTTGGGTCCGGACCCGGAAATTTCACGGCCCTCCTTGCCGAGCGATGGCCCGAGGCGCACGTCATCGGCGTCGACAGCAGCCCGACGATGGTGGAGTTCGCCGCCCGCGAGACACCGGGCGTCGAGTTCATACTGGCCGACCTTCACACGTGGCAGCCGACCGAACCGGCTGACGTCCTCATCAGCAACGCGACCCTGCAATGGGTTCCCGGCCACTTCGACCTGCTCGAGCGCCTGGCGCGTTCGGTGGCGCCGGGCGGATGGTTCGCATTCCAGGTCCCCGGCAACTTCGCTGAACCGAGCCACACCATTCGCGCCGAACTCGCCACGCTTCCCGACTACGCGCCATATCTGGAGTTCGCTGCAAAGCCGCACGCCCACGATGCCGCGACATATTTGCGCCGGCTGACCGACCTGGGCTGTTCGGTCGATGCGTGGGAGACGACGTACATGCACGTCCTGCGCGGCCGCGACCCGGTGTTCGAATGGGTCTCGGGCACGAGTGCCCGACCAACGCTCGACGCGCTGCCGCCCGACATCCGGCCTCAGTTCGAGGACGAGTTCAGGGCGCGGCTACGCGAGGCTTACCCCTCACAGGGCGGCGACGTCGTGCTTCCGTTCCGTCGCGTCTTTGTCGTCGCGCGGGTGCCCTCCTGGGACTAGCCCGCGCTGCCGGCAGGCAGGGCCTCAGCATCGCGGGACGTCAGCCACTGGATGAGCCAGTCGGCAACGCGCGGGTGGTTGAGAAGCGCGAAGTGGTGCGTGCTCGGCAAGTACTCCAACCGCGCGCCGTCGACGACTGGGCCCGTACGGCCCAAGCCCGCTGCAGACGAGAAGTGCACGAGGAGATCTCCGAGCATCGCGCTCAGCGGGTGGCGTTTGGTGGCACCGAGCGTGGCGATGACGAAGTGATACTCGGCGTGCGGGAGCGGTGCGGCAGCGATGCGGTCGAGGCCCCAGAGGCGGGTCAGGTCTTGACCCTCCCACTCCTCGCGGGTGATGTAGCCGTGCCGCAGGTCGAGGATGCCCGAAGACCGTGAGTTGAGGATTGCGCCGAACGGCCGGGTCTCGGGGAAGAAGTGCAGAACCCGCGAACCCATGTGGGCGACCTTCTCGAGTGCCGCGCCCGTGTGCGGAGTGCCCAAGCAGATGACGTCGCGCACCAGGTGCTGCCACGTCTGGCCAGACGCAGTCGCGTGGTTGGTGGCGGCACGCGCAACGAGACCGCCCATCGAATGCCCGACGAGGGTGATCCGCGTGACGTCGGCCGGCCACGAGTCGACGAGCTGGCGAATCAGCCAGTCGAGATGCTTGCCGTTCTCGGAGACTCGCAGGCCCGTGTTGTAGCGGACGAAGACCGGCGTGCCATCGGTGTCGCGCCGGATCCGCTGTGCGTAGGACGACCCGGTCGCCTTCTCGCCCAGGTTCCACGACTCGTCGTCTTCGCAGAGGCCATGCAGGAACAGGACAATGTGGCTGGTCGCTCCGCGGAAGGTCTCGCCGATCGGCCAGGGAGACACCGGAATGTCGCGGCCGTCGTGGCGCACGCCCATGACGATCGCCTGCGGGTCGTCGATCATGCGCAGTTCGTCGCCGATGAGTCCGTTGACCGCAGAAACGACGCTGCGCCCGAATCTCGACTCTTCAACCGGTCGACCGACACCGCGTGACGCCAATGACCGGATGGACACGCTGGAGAACCGCAGGACTCCGGAAATCGCGCCATAGACCGAGGTCATGAAGGCGTCATGGACCGACTCTGGCACGCGTCCGCCGACGGCACGAGTAGCCCCGAATGCCCGCTTGCTGATGGCTTTGTGCATGTCCCGAACGGTGCCGACAATGAGGCGCTCGCCGTAATCAAGGGCGAGCGCCGCGACGTCAGTCGTTCGTGCGGGATCGGTGGGCATGCACTCAAGTTTGCAATGGAAACGCCTGCTTACGCATCTTTCAGGGGCGCGGCGTTCATCACGTTACGTACTTTTTACTTCTGGTTCTTCGACCGTTCCGTCGGCCTGCAGCGCCGCGAGGTCGATGATGTTGCCTGAGGCGTCCGTCACCTTCGCCGATTCGACGAGGTTCGCCAGAGCCTTGGCCCGGATGACTTCGGCCATCAGCTCCGGCACGTGGTTGTGCTCCATGACGTGCTGGATGTAGGAGTTCGGGTCTTGGCCAGACTGTTGGGCGCGGCGCATGACGTGGTCGGTGAGTTCGCTGTCTTCGAGACCGATCTCGTTCGCCACCGCAACCTCGTCGAGGATGAAGCCGGCGACGATCGATTCGCGCACCTGGCGCTCCAGTTCGGCGTCGAACTCCTCCTCGGTCTGGCCCTGATCTTCGAGGTAGCCCTCGAGGGTCAGCCCCGCGAGCGCCAACTGCTGCAGTGTCCGCTCGCGACGTTCGGACACTTCGACCGAAACGAGGCCATCGGGCAACGGGACATCGACTTGGTCGACCAACTCGGTGAGCACGTTGTCGCGTGCCTCGGCGGCCTGTTCCATCCGCTTGGCCCGGCTGAGACGCTCGCGCAAATCGGTCTTCAAATCGTCGATCGTCTCGAAGTCGCCGACCGTTTGGGCAAAGTCGTCGTCGACTTCGGGCAACTGCCGCTCCTTGACGTCGGTGAGTTTGACGGTGACCTCAACCTCCTTGCCCTTGAGTTCACCTCCGACGAGCTCGGTCGAAAATGTCGCGGAATCGCCGGCCGGTAACCCGATGACAGCTTCATCGAGGCCGTCAAGCAGGGCGCCACTTCCGATCGTGTAGGGCAGGCCTTCGGCCTGGGCGCCCTCGACTGGCTTGCCGTCCTTGTCGGCGGCCGACAGGTCGATGGTCACCGCATCGCCGTCGGCGGCCTCGCGCTCGACGTCGGTGTAAGTGGCGAACCGCTCGCGCAGCGCCTCGATTTGCTCGTCGATGTCTGAGTCTGCGACCTCGGCGTCGGCCACCTGGACACTGATCGCGGTGACGTCGGGTACCTCGATCGGCGGGCGGACGTCGAGTTCGGCAGTGATTTCGATGGGCTCGCCGTCGGAGAATTTCGTGAGGTCGATCTCGGGCTGGCTGAGCGGACGAATCTCGGCATCCTGCACGGCCTGGCTATACCAGGCCGGAAGTGCGTCGTTGATTGCTTGGTCGAGCACGGCACCGCGACCGATGCGCTGGTCGACGATCGCCGCCGGCACCTTGCCCTTGCGGAAGCCCGGCACCTGGATCTGGCCGCCGATCGACTTGTAAGCCCGATCTAGGTCGGGCTGGAAGTCCTCGAACGGGACCTCGATCGTCAACTTGACCCGCGTCGGGCTGAGGGACTCGGTGCTGGTCTTCACAGACTTCTCCTGCGTGCGTGATCGTGAGTGACAGGCGGGCGCGATGCGTGAGAAACAGCCCGACCGCTGTCGGGATGACAGGATTTGAACCTGCGACCCTCCGCTCCCAAAGCGGATGCGCTACCAAGCTGCGCTACATCCCGTCGTCAACGGTCGATTCTAGTGGACACTGAGACGGTGCCCCGACCCCGGCCTGAGGACCTCCTGACGGCACTTCGGCAACTCACTCCCGGCTGTGGATCCACCGTGGTCATTGCCATTGACGGGCCCAGCGGCTCCGGCAAGACCCGCCTCGCCCGGGAGGTCGCGCCCGCGATTGACGCCGTGATACTGCACCTTGACGACATCTATCGAGGGTGGGACGGGCTGGCCGAGGCGCCGGCCGTGGTGGCTCAGGAAGTCCTCGAGCCGATCGCCCGCGGCGAACCGGGTCGAACGGCGCGCTGGGAGTGGGGCGCGAACGGACCGGGGGTCGACATCGTCGTCCCCCCGCCGGAGGTGCTCATTCTCGACGGCTGCGGGAGCGGGTCGCGCATCATCCGTCCGTGGCTGTCGTACCTGATCTGGATGGACGCTCCCATCGAAGCGCGGCGCGAGAGGGCGATGGCGCGCGACGGCCAAACCTACGAGAATTGGTGGGACATGTGGGCCGCCCAAGAGCGCGACCTGTTTGCCGCCGAAGGAACCCCAGCCGCCGCAGACATCCGGCTGACGTAGGCCAACTCCGCAAGGCAGAGGCCTGCGGCGTGGAGCGGACGACGGGACTCGAACCCGCAACATTCTGCTTGGAAGGCAGAGACTCTAGCCATTGAGCTACGTCCGCGACGCTGCCGAGGCAGCCGCACCATGGTAGCCCCCCGCATCCCGCACGGGCCTTTGCTGTTCAATCGTCCTTTGCCGGAATGTCGGAGCCGAAAGTTATGTTGGAGAAGTTGTCGTATCTGCGCCGAGTCGTTCGTGGTCATAGCGACAGAACCCCAAACTTTGATTCGAGGAATTTCCGTGACTGACGCGCCAGCCATCACCGATACGAGGCACGACACCGGCGACAACCCCTCCACAATGGCCGTTACCGACCAACCTGACAACGAGGCATTCGTGAACAAGGAACACCCACCCAGCTACGGCGTGCTGTGGTGGCTGGTCGCTTCCACCTTCGTGGTCATCCTCAACGAGACGATCATGATGAACGCCATCCCGCGCCTCATGGCCGAGTTCGACGTCAGCGCCCGTAGCGCCCAGTGGCTGTCGACGTCGTTCATGCTCACGATGGCTGTGATCATCCCCGTTACCGGCTGGTTCCTGCAGCGAGTCACGACGCGGCAGG
>Ga0081455_10002571_pt1 | contig 21536 bp, 17 predicted proteins | sample TabmetS3T2R1_FD_70207 | JGI IMG/M metagenome (GOLD analysis project Ga0081455, IMG submission 70207) | Tabebuia heterophylla rhizosphere microbial communities from the University of Puerto Rico - S3T2R1 | ecosystem: Host-associated > Plants > Roots > Rhizosphere ...
TCAGCGCCCGGACCGCGTCGTCGAGGTCGTAGAACGCGGTCACGGCCCCGATCTGGTGCGCACGCTCGACGGTGGTGTCGTAGCCGACGATGCCCTGGTCGTCCTTGAGGTCGAGCTCCACGGTGTCGATCCGGCCCTCGTCGACGAGGCGGAGGATGCCGTTGCGCAGCTCCTCGTCCCCCCACGCCGGTCCGCTCACGTGCACGCCCCGGAGGCTGGGATAGGTCACCGGGACGACCACTGATGCGGGCGTGACGTTGCCGGCCCTGTCGACGACCTCGAGGGCGATCGGCCCGGCCGGGGCACGCGTGTACGACAGCGTCAAGTTGCCGTCGTCGTCGACCTCGACCTCCTCGCCGTCGGCCCGGACCTTGGACCCCGCCTCGACCCTGCCCTTCACCTCGGCGGGCGCGTCGATCGCCACCGGCTCGACCATCGGCGGCACCTCGACCTTCGGCGGCGTCAGGTCGACGGTGAAGTCCCAGGTGAAGTGGGCGTCGTCGAGCACCGCGCGCGGCACCGCCAGCACCAGCTGGTGCTCGCCCTCGGCCAACTCGCCGGGCGGCTTCCACACCATGGTGGCGCCATCGATCACCGGCTCCTCGACCGCCTCACCGTCGAAGCGCAGCGACGCCGCGCGGGCGTCGCTGCGCGATGCGAACTTGACCTTCACCTCGAGGGCGGCCGCAGCTCGGCCGTCGAGCGCGGCGCCGTCCTCGAGGCCCGTCTGGTCGATGTTGACCCGGGTGGCCCGATACGCGAGCACGGCGACGAACGCGATCGTCGCGAGCGCCACCACCGCGGCGAAGATGGTGCCGGCCTCGATCCGCTTGGGTTGCTCGCGGAACACGGTCGGTCCCGCCGACTTGCGCTCCTCCAACGCCAGCGGGCGGGGGGCGAAGTCGAGCCGGCCGCTGCGCCACGGACGCCGTCCCCGCCCCTTGCGTTTGCCAAGCCGAAGCGGGTGGCGCGACCCCTCGTCCTCGGTCCCCGGCATGTCGCTCAGCGAAGACGTCACGGTCGGCTCGGTTCTGTCCGGTGATAGACGGGAGTCAGTTTCCACATCCCGCGTTCGCCCCGCAATGACCCGATTTCGGCCTCGCGAAAACCCTGCTCGCGGTGGCCGCGCCACGGAGAGAGATACCCGTCGCGTGGGGTGGTTTCGCGGGGATCCTGTATGTAACACTGCCGTCAGCGGGGGACACGACACGGGGAGGACCGGCCGTGGTTGACGACGAAGGCACCGAGGGTCGGCCTGACCTTCTCGGGTCCAACGTCGATGTCCCGGCGCCGGGATCTATCGACGGACTCGACTACATCGCCCCCACCGCACCGCCGTCGCGGGTCGGCCCGACCGACATCGCCCAGGTACGCGACGCCGCAGCATCGGTCAAGCGTGGCGACATGCGTTGGGGCGGAGGCTTCGGGTTCGACGCCGCGCTGGTCGAGACGCGACGGGCGCGCGACCTGCTGGAGGCCCGCTGCCCGCCAAAGCTCCGGCCGCAGCTGCTGGTGGCGGTCGGATGGCTCACGTGCAACACCGGGTTCATGGCGTTCGACGTCGACCGCTACCGCGACGCCTCCCGGCTCTGGCAGATGGCGTCGCACTGCGCCGAGGAGGCCGACAACTGGAGCCTGCAGGCGCGGGTGTTGGGGTCGATGGCGCGCCAGGCGACCTGGCTGGGGCGGCCATCCGAGGCGCTCGCCCTCCTCGACCGGGCGCTCGAGGACGCACACGGGCGACTCGTGCCCACCGAGCAGGCGATGCTGTGGGCGCTCAGGGCCCGGGCCCACGCCGAGGCCGGCGAGGTCGAAGCCACCGAGGCGGCCATCGGGACGGCCGACCAGTGGTTCGCAGCGCGTGACCTCGACGAGTGCGGTGACCGTCCGTGGGTGGCCCACTACAGCCACGCCCACCACTGGGGAGACACCGGCCTGGCCTGGGACCGCCTGGCGGTGACGGGCCACAGCGCTCACGCGGTCGTCCAGGCCGGGGGCCGCCACCAGGCGGCCGCCGACGGCCACGGCGAGGACGCCGCCCGTTCACACGCCCTGGCGCTCGTGGCCCTGGCGCAGCTCGACACGACGGTCGGCGACCTGGACCGCGGCGTCGAGGCCGGCCACCGGGCGCTGGCCGCGGCGCGGCGCGTCAGCTCCGGTCGCGTGCGCGACAACCTGATCGCGCTGCACGAGAGCATGGCCCCGCACAACGACCGCAACGACGTCGCCGACCTGCGCGAGCAGATCGCCGCCGTTCTGCTGGCCGCCTGAGCCTGTCTTTGAAGGAAATCCGGGGCTATGGCCCCGAAGATCTTCAAAGACGCGTGTCTTGACGCCCCTCAGCCGGTGAAGCGGTAGCGGGTTTGGCTGTAGGGCTCGCCCTTGCCGAACGACATCACCTTCGTCGGGGTGACACCGAAGACCAAGGCCACGCCCGTCCCATCGGGGTCTCGGAACGCGCCGTCGGCGACTTCGAAGTCCCAGTCGAGCTTCGACTTCCAGATCGCCGCCAGCCGTTCGAGCTGTGCGGTGTCGGCGACACGGGTGGCGGTGCCCTCCACGACGACGTCGAGCCCGGAGCGGAACTGGTTGGTGCCGGTCGTGAGGATGCACCGAGGATTGGCTTCGAGGTTCTTCGCCTTCTGCTCGGCGGCGCCGGTGCAGAAGTGGAGCGTGCCGTCGAGCCAGACAGCCGGTAGCGGCGTGACGTGCGGTCGCCCGTCGCGGCGGACGGTCGACAGCCAGAACATCTCGGAGCTCGACAGCACGTCGACCACCTCGGCCCACGGGGGCGCCTTGGCGCCCGGACTACTGAACGCCTCGTGCAACTCGGCGGTGGGTTCGATGTCGGGCATCGCGATGCGCTCCCCTACGAGGTTCCATGCAACCACCCGCCACTGATAGGACCGCGCGTCGAGGCGGAACTCATCGGTGTCAGGGTCGAGCCCGCGAGCCCGAGAGGAGAATCGAACTCCTGACCTACGCATTACGAGTGCGTTGCTCTGCCGTCTGAGCTACTCGGGCGGGAAGGGGAGAGGATAGCAGCGCCCTAGTTGCCGCCCGCCGGTGCAGACGGCAGCCGAGCGACCAGGGCCTGCAGCAGCAGCGTCTCGTTCGGGTAGCGGATCAGGGCCAGCCCGGCCTCGTCGATGCGGGCCAACGCTTCTACCAACCGGGCCGACGACGGGCCGGGTCCGCCGGCGACCAGCGCGTCGCGGTAGGCGGACGCGAGGGTCGCGAGCCCGAAGCGCAGCTCCGCCATGCGGAACCGGCGGACCTCCCGGCGGTGACGCGTCTCGGTCTCGCGCTTGCCGGCGCCGCGCAGCCCGAACTGCGCCACCTGGGCCTCGACGGCCGCGGCCTCGTCGGCCTGTCGCTGCTGCAGCGGGACCAGCGCCTCGCCGATCATGGCCTGCAGCTCCGCCACGATCTGGGCGGCGCGGGCCCCGGTGCCGTCGACCCGGCGGGGGACCTCCCGCCACGCCCGGTGCCTCAGGGCCAATCGGTCGTCGGTCGCCAGGGTCCGGGCGCGGTCCATGTCACCCGACGACGCCGCGGCCGCCGCGGCCGCCCGGTCTGGGGACACGCCCTCCGCGAGCAGCCGCTCGGCGATGGCCGTCGCCGCCAACGGGCAGACCTCGATGCGCACGCAGCGGCTGGCGATCGTCACCAGCTCGGGAACCACCTCGGTGGCCAGCAGCACGAACACCGTCGATCCCGGCGGCTCCTCGATCATCTTGAGCAGGTAGCCGGCGGCTTCGTCCTCCATGAGCTCGCACCCCACGGCGACGACCACCTTGCGGTCGCCCTCGACGGGCGCCAGCGTCGCATGCCGCACCATGCGCTCGGCCTCACCCTTGCGGAACGTCATGCCCTCGGGCTCGACGATGCGCAGGTCGGGATGCTGCTCTGCGAGTGCGAGCCGCACGTGACGCTCGCGGTCGCCGTCGCTGGCGTCTGGCGTGGCCAGGACCTGGGCGGCGAAGCCCCGCGCCAGCGCCCGCTTGCCGGAGCCCGGGGGGCCGACCAGGAGGTAGGCGTGGACGGGCGCCTTGGCGGCCGCCTCGAGCTGGCGGATCGCCGCGGGCTGGTCGACGACGTCGCGCCAGGGGTCATTGGCCACCAGCTGCCCGGACGGCGCGTTCATGGCTCCAGTCTGGCCAGCTCGGGACAGCGGGCGACGACCGACTTCCAGACCACGGCCTCGACGTCGTCGGCCGGCGCCGTGCCGTCCACGACCACCCAGTGGGACGGGTCCGCCGCAGCCAGCGCCCGATAGCCCCGCATCACCCGGTCGTGGAAGCCGTCCCCTGCGGCCTCGAGACGGTCCGGATCCGGATCGGGACGACCGGCTGCCCGAGTCGAGCCCAGCTCCCGGGGAACATCGAGGAGCACCACCACGTCGGGTACGAGGCCGGCTGTGGCCCAGCCGGACAGCCGGCGCAGGTCGTCGATTGGTAGCCCGCGCCCGAAGCCCTGGTACGCCAGCGTCGACCCGACGTAGCGGTCGGATACCACGTGCCGCCCCACGGCAAGCGCCGGGCGGACGACCTCGGCCACGTGCTGCGCCCGGTCCGCGGCCATGAGGAGCGCCTCCGCGCGGTCGTCGAGCCCGGTGGTGCGGGCGTCGAGCAGGAGCGCGCGCAGGGCCGCGCCGATGGCGGTCCCCCCGGGCTCCCGCGTCAGCACCGCACCGAGCCTGGCTGCGAGCCGGGCGGCCTGGGTCGACTTGCCGCTGCCCTCGCCGCCCTCGAACACGACGAAGCGGCCGGCAGGCGTCGTCGGCGAGCTCATGCCACCGACCTCTCTTTGGGCCGGGCCGCGAGCGCCGCTTCAGCCGTGCGACCGGAACGGAGCCCGCCCAGCGAGGCCGCCGACAGCGCACCGGCGACCAGCATGATCACGCCGGCGAGCCACAACGTGAGGCGCACACCGGTGATCGAGACCTCGATGCCCACGTCGATCTGGCCGTCGAGCAACCGGTCGGACATGCCGTCCAGCACGTCGGCCAGCACCGGCGCCACCGCCATCGCCAGCAGGACGCAGAGCCGCACCAAGGTGTAGAGGGCCGAGAAGATGCGACCCCGCAGCTCGTCCTCGACGCTCTCGTGGAGCAGCGTGAACCCCAGCACGTAGACGCTGCCGGCGAAGATGCCCATGATCGCCACCCATATGGCGGACAGGACGAGCGTCGACATCGAGGCGGCGACGATCAGCGCCACGCCCGCACAGAACAGCGACAGCACGAAGGTCTGGGCCTTGCGCAGCCGTCCCTGCAGCGCGGACACCCCGACGATCCCGGCGGCGGTGCCGACGCCGAGGGCGAAGACGAACACCCCGAACCCACCCGGGCCCTCGTGGAGGACCTGCTCCGAGAACGCTTGGCCCAGCGGGATCAGCATCCCCCCGCCGACGAGCCCACACGCCAGGCCGACGTTGACCGCCCGCACCACCGGCGTCATGAACGCGTAGTGCCAGCCCTCCTTGACCTCCCTGAAGACCTGGCCGAGATCGATCGGGGCGCGGTCGTCGACGGGCCGGATGTGGTCCCTGGGGATCGCCAGCCGGTAGATGATCAGCGCCGCGGCCAGGTAGCAGACGACGTTGACGTAGAACGCCACGGCTTCCTGGCTGGTGGGCAGGGAATCGAAGGCCTGGATTCCGCCGAGCCACTCGGCCACCTCCGCCAGCAGCGCGAAGAGGCCGGCCGCCACGGGGAAGGTGCCATACGCCGCCGCCAGCCCGAGCGAGTTGGCCGTCGCCAACTTCCCGACGGGAACCAGGTTGGGGACCGTCGCCTCCTTGGCCGGCGAGAAGAACAGCGTCGCCAGCTCGAGCACCAGCGAGGCGAACACCAGGCCGATGACCGAATCGACGAACGGCAGCGACGCCACCACCAACGCCCGCACGAGCATCGATGCGACCATCACCTGCTTGCGGTCCATCCGGTCGATCAGCACGCCGGCACCGGCGGACAGGAAGAAACCCGGCACGATGCGGGCCGCCATGACGAGGCCCACCGAGGCACCCGGCGCCCCGGAGCCGAGGCGGTTGGCCAGGATCAGGATCGCCAGGAAGCCGAGCCAGTCACCCAGCGACGACAGCGCCTGCGCCAGCCACAGCCGGAAGAACGTGGGCGTCCCGAAGATCCGCTCGACGAACGTGGCCCCCTCGCCGGGATGGCCGTGGAGTGCGCGCAGGGCCTCGACGACATCGGACGGATCGTCCAAGTCGTGGTCACGCGCCTCCATCACCGCAAACGCTAGAGCGCCGCCGATCCCAACCCGTTCCAGCGTTCGATCACGCCGGACTCCGTCACTCCCGAACGCCGGTGCGGACGCCCCCCGGCTACGACCCGTTCCGGCGTTCGATCACGCCGTATCTGGCCGCTTCCGAACGCCGGTTGCCGGCGCCTTCTTCGCCGGCGCCTTCTTCGCCGCAGCCTTCTTGGCGCCGGCCTTCTTGGCGGTCGCCTTCTTGGCCGCGGACTTCTTGGTGCCGGCCTTGCGAGGGGCCGACCGCTTGCGCGCACGCGTCGACGGACCCGCGTCGCGCCGCGCCTGGAGCAGATCGGCGGCGCGCTCGTCGGTCAGGCCCTCCACCGTGTCGCCCTCGCGCTCGCGGAGCGAGGCGTTGGTCTCGCCGTCGGTCACGTACGGCCCGTAGCGCCCGCTGCGGATCACCATCGGCCTGCCGGTGATCGGGTCCGTCCCCAACTCGCGCAGTGGCGCCGACGCGGTCGCCCGGCCGCGCCGCTTGGGCTCCGCGAACAGCCGCGCCGCCTCGTCGACCGTGACCGTGAACAGCTCCTCCTCGGTCGCCAGGCTGCGCGTCTCGCTGCCCCGCTTGAGGTACGGGCCGTAGCGGCCGTTGAGCGCGACGATCTCCTCGCCGGTGCTCGGATCGGTCCCCACCGTGCGGGGCAGGCTCAGCAGCGCGAGCGCCTCCTCCACGGTCAGCGCCGACGGCGACATGGTCTTGAACAGCGACGACATCTTCGGCTTGGTCCCCTCGGGCAGGGTGTCGGCGTCACCCAGCTGCACATAGGGCCCGTAGCGGCCGGTCTTCACGTACACCGGCAGCATGGAGTCCGGGTCGGTGCCCAAAGGCTCGTCGCCCCTCGGCGCCGCCAACAGCTCGAGAGCCCGGGAGATCGACAGCTCGTCGGGGGCGATGTCGGCGGGCAACGACACCGTGTCGTCGCCCCGTCTGATGTACGGCCCGTAGCGACCGTTGCGGACGACGATGTCGGTGCCCTCGTCGTCCTTGCCGAGCGGGATGGCGTTGACGACCGCCGGATCGGCATTGGCCATGGCGTGGTCGATCAGGCTCGTCAGGCCGGGCGTACCGTTGCCGAACCAGAAAGCGTGGAGGAACGGCACGCGCGCCCGTTGGCCCGTGGCGATCTCGTCGAGGTCGTTCTCCATCCGGGCCGTGAACGAGTAGTCCACCTCGCCGCTGAAGTGATCCTCCAGCAGGTTGACCACTGCGAACGCCGACCACGATGGCACCAGGGCCTGACCGCGTTTCCACACGTAGCCCCGGTCCTGGATCGTCTGCATGATCGACGCGTAGGTCGACGGGCGCCCGATGCCCAGGTCTTCCAGCTTCTTGACCAGGGACGCCTCCGTGTAGCGGGCGGGTGGCTGGGTGGCGTGTCCCACCGGCTCGAGCGACGGGTCGGGAAGCCGTTGGCCGACCACCAGTTCGGGGAGCACCCGCTCGCGGTCGTCGAGATCGGCCTCGGGATCGTCGGAGCCCTCGACATAGACACGGAGGTAGCCCGGAAACGTGATGGTGCGGCCCGATGCCGCCCACGTGGTGGCGGTGGCCTCGGGGAGCACCACCGACGAAGCCGCTCCGACGGTCACGTCCCCCGACAGCGGCGCCTCGATCCGCACCGACACCGTCTTGCCCACGGCGTCGGCCATCTGCGACGCCAGCGTGCGCTTCCAGATCAGGTCGTAGAGGCGCAGGTCGGCCCCACGCAGCTCGCCGTCCAGCTCGTCGGGCGTCCGCCAGCGGTCGCCGGCGGGACGGATCGCCTCGTGCGCCTCCTGGGCGTTCTTCACCTTGCCGCGGTAGTGCCGGGTGGCGTCCGGCAGGAACCGATCGCCGTACAGCTCCCGCACCTGGGCACGGGCTGCGGCCAGCGCCTCGTGCGACAGCGTCACCGAGTCGGTGCGCATGTAGGTGATGTAGCCCCGTTCGTACAGGCCCTGGGCGGTCCGCATGACCTGGCCCGACGTCATGCCCAGCTTGCGCCCACCCTCCTGCTGGAGGGTGGAGGTGATGAACGGCGCCTTGGGCGAGGAGCGGTACGGCTTCTCGTCGACCGACGCCACCGTGAACGGCGAGCCAGCGAGCGCCGCCACCAGCGGCGTCGCCGCCGGCTCGTCGACCACGACCACGTCGTCACGGGCGACCCGGCCCTGGCTGTCGAAGTCCTTGCCCGTGGCGACGCGGCTGCCGTCGAGCCCCACCAACGTGGCGCCGAAGCCGGGGTCTGTGGGGAACGCGGCCTGCAGGTCCCAGTAGTCGGCGGCCACGAAGGCCATGCGCTCGCGCTCCCGCTCCACCACCAGCCGTACGGCCGGGCTCTGCACGCGCCCGGCCGACAGCCCCGACGAGATCTTGCGCCACAGCACCTCGGACACCGGGTAGCCGAACAGCCGGTCGACGATGCGCCGGGCCTCCTGGGCGTCGACGAGCCCGGCATGGATGTCGCGTGACTCCGCGACCGCGCGATCGATCGCCTGGCGGGTTATCTCGTGGAACACCATCCGCCGCATGGGAACGCGGGGTCTCAGCACCTCGGAGAGGTGCCAGGCGATCGCCTCGCCCTCGCGGTCCTCGTCGGTGGCGAGGTAGAGCTCGTCGGCGCCCTTGAGCGCGGCCTTGAGCCGCCGGACCACGTCCTTCTTGGCCGGCGGCACGACATAGGTGGGCTTGAAGTCGTCGTCGATCGCCACGGCGAGGCCCTTGGGCTCGAGGTCGCGGATCGCGCCGATGGAGGCCTCGACCACGAAGTCGTCGCCGAGGTAGCGGGCGATGGTCCGGGCCTTGGCCGGCGACTCGACGATGACGAGCGACGTGGACATCGGCGGACAGTTGAAAGGCACGGGCGCGCAACTGTCAAACACCTGGGCGCCGGCGTGATGGCGCCGTGTGCCCCACGCCGGCCGCTGCGCGCCGCCGGGCTGGGCGGGTGCTAGGCCGCCAGCAGCAGGGCGTCGCCCTGCCCGCCGCCGCCGCACAGTGCGGCCGCACCGAGGCCGCCGCCGCGGCGCTTCAGCTCGAGCAGCAGCGTGAGGGCGAGGCGGGTGCCCGACATGCCGATCGGGTGGCCGAGGGCGATGGCGCCGCCGTTGACGTTGACGACGTCGTCGGTGATGCCGAGATCGTCCATGGACGCCAGGCCGACGGCGGCGAACGCCTCGTTGATCTCGAACAGGCCGACGTCCCCCAGGGACCTCCCGGCCGACGCCAGCGCCGCCAGGATCGCCCGCGCCGGCTGGGTGAGCAGGGACGCATCCGGCCCGGCCACCTGCCCGTAGCCCACGATCTCGCCCAGGGGCTCAGCGGTCCCCTGCCGCTCGGCCGCAGCCTTGGAGGCGACGATGACCGCGGCGCCTCCATCGGAGATCTGCGAGGCATTCCCGGCGGTGATGTTGCCCGCCTTGTCGAACGCCGGGCGGAGTGCGGCCAGCGACTCGACGGTGGTGCCTGGACGCACGCCCTCGTCGGTGTCGACCACGAGCGGGTCCCCACGGCGCTGCGGCACCTCCACCGGGACGATCTCCTCGGCGAGCCGGGCCTCCTTGATCGCAGCGGAGGCGCGCTCGTGGGACTTGGCCGCGAGGTCGTCCTGGGGCTCGCGGGCGATGCCGGCCGAGGTGGCGTACTTCTCGGTGCCGGCACCCATCGCCACCTGGTCGAAGGCGCAGAACAGGCCGTCGTACATCATCGAGTCGACGACCGAGCGGTCACCCAGGCGGTAGCCCTCGCGGGCACCGGGAAGCAGGTAGGGCGCCTGCGTCATCGACTCCATGCCGCCGGCAACCACCAGGTCGGCGGCGCCGGACTGGATCAACAGATCCGCGAGGAAGATGGCGTTGAGCCCCGACAGGCACACTTTGTTGACCGTCGTGGCGGGAACGGTCATGGGGACGCCAGCGTTCACCGCGGCCTGGCGAGCGGCGATCTGACCGGTCCCGGCCTGGAGCACCTGGCCCATGAACACGTAGTCGACCTGGTCGGGAGCGACACCCGCCCGGTCGAGCGCGGCCTTGATGGCGAAGCCGCCGAGGTCGGTGGCCTTGAAGCCTCCCAGTGCGCCCGAGAGCTTGCCGATCGGCGTCCGGGCACCGGCGAGGATGACGGAACCAGCCATCTGCTACTTCCCCCAAGGGTGGTCGGATGGGACGCGACCCACGGTATCTACTGGTCCTTGCCATCGTCGTAGTCGTCCCAGTCGGGGACATCGGGCGGGATCCGCATGCCGGCAGGCAGCTCGCGCTCGATCCGGGGGCGCGGCCGCGGCCGAGCCTGTTCCGGTGCCGGAGGACCCGGCGGCGGTGGGGGCGGGGGCGGCGGCGCCGACGGGCCGTTCCGAGGGAGGGCCGCCGGCCTCCGGCGGATCCGCGCCGGCAACGGGGGACGGGATTCGTGCGGCGTTTCGGGTCCCGGCGGCGGCGCGATTCGCTCACGCGCCCGCAGCGCCGGCAGTTCGATCAGCTCCGACAACTTCGCCGCGGCCGCGACGTCGGGCACCGGCCGGGGCGCAGCCCCCGGCGCCGGTCGACGCGCGATCTCGGGCGCGGGGCGGGGTCCGACCTCCGGTGCCGGGCGAGGAGCGACCTCCGGGCGTTGGCGTGGTGCGATGTCGGGGACGGCGGACGGTGCGACGTCCGGGACCGGCCCTGGGGCACCCTCGGGCAAGCGCTGTTGGGGGACGCCGGATACCGACTGAGCGGCGTCCTCACCGTTGCTCACCTCGACCGCCTTGGACGCATCGCCCGGGTCGTCGGTGTGGCCCGTGGCCCCCGCCACCGGCACCGGCATGCCGTCGGCGGGCGTCGGCAACCCCGCGGCCGGTTCGGGGACGTTGGCAAGGTCGTCGCCGTCGTCGTCCTCGCGTTCGCCCTCTGACCCCGCGAGCGACCAGCTGCCGTCGCCGATGGCCCAGTCGCGCCGCACGATCCGGGCGCGCTGCTCGAACGCCTCGGTGATGATCGTCTCCGCTTCGGACCGGGCGGAGTCGACGATCGCGCGGGCCTCGCGCCGGGCCTCCACGCGCGCGCTGTCGACGATCGCGTGTGCCTCCCGGCGCGCGTCCGCGACGATGCGGTCCGCGCGGATGTCGGCCAGCGACTCGGCCACCGTGGCGCGGGCGGGTCCGGAGGCGCCTTGGGCGTGTTCCCCAGCGCCCCGGTCGGTGGCCTCCTGATCCTCGGTTGGTGATCCCACCGCAGGAGTCGGAGCATGCACCTCGGGCTTGCTCACCCGCAGCAGGCTAGCCGCCCGTCGACCGTTGGAGGCCGCCCGTTACCCCACGGTAAGTTGCGGCGATGCGCCAGATCCTCGAGGCCATCCAGGGGGGCGCCTCCGGTGACGAGATCGCCGCGCTCCCCATCCCGGAGAGCTACCGGGCCGCACACGTCCTGCGGGCCGAGCAGGAGATGTGGGCGGGGGTGCCCTCGGAGGACAAGGATCCCCGAAAATCGCTGCACATCGGCGACGTCCCGACACCGGAGCTGGCGCCCGACGAGGTGTACCTGGCCGTCATGGCCAGCTCGATCAACTTCAACACGGTGTGGACCTCGATCTTCGAACCGCTGCCGACGTTCGCCTTCCTCGACCGCCTGGCCCGCGAGTCGACCTGGGCCGCGCGGCACAAGCAGGACTTCCACGTGGTCGGCTCGGACGCCTCGGGCGTCGTCCTGCGGGTCGGGTCGGCGGTGCGCAACTGGGCGCCGGGAGACCGGGTCGCCGTCCACTGCAACTACGTCGACGACCAGGACCCGTCGGCCCACGACGACTCGATGCTTGCCGCCAACCAGCGCATCTGGGGGTTCGAGTCCAACTACGGCGGCCTGGCCGACCTGTCGATCGTCAAGGCCAACCAGCTCATGCCCAAGCCAGCGCACCTCACCTGGGAGGAGGCTGCGGTCAACGGCCTGTGCGCGTCGACCAGCTACCGCATGCTCGTCGGCCGCCACGCGGCCCGCATGAAGCAGGGCGACAACGTCTTCATCTGGGGCGCCACCGGGGGCATCGGTGCCTACGCCACCCAGCTGGTGCTCAACGGCGGCGGCACGCCGGTGGGCGTGGTGTCGAGCGAGGACCGGGCCCGGCTGCTGCGCGCCATGGGTTGCGAGCACGTCATCGACCGCAAGGCCGAGGCCTACAAGTTCTGGAAGGACCTCCCTGATGGCAGCGCCCCGCAGCAGGACGAGGGCGAGTGGCGCCGGCTGGGCAAGACCGTGCGAGCGCTCGTCGGCGACGACCCCGACATCGTGTTCGAGCACCCCGGCCGACAGACCATGGGTGCGTCGGTGTTCATCGCCAAGCGCGGCGGCATCATCGTCACTTGTGCCGCGACCAGCGGGTTCATGATCGAGTACGACAACCGCCACCTGTGGATGAAGCTGAAGCGGATCGTGTCGAGCCACTTCGCCAACTACCAGGAGGCGTGGGACATGAACCGGCTCATCGACAGGGGCGCCATCCAGCCGGTGATGTCGGCCGTCTACCCGCTGGAGCAGGTGGGCGAAGCCGCCCGCGCCGTCCACCGCAACGAGTCCGAGGGCAAGCTCGGCGTGCTGTGCCTGGCGCCCGAGCCGGGCCTGGGGATCACCGATCGAGACAAGCGCGAGCGCATCGGCGAGGACCGCATCACGCTGTTCCAGCGGCACGCACGGGGCGAGCTGTAGCGATCCCACGGACGATCCCACGGAACCTGCCGCGGATCTGGTGGTGGGAGCAACCAATTCCGCGGCAGGTTCGGGCGGGTAGGTTCACAGGCGTGCTGCTGACCGAGATCGACCACGTCGCCATCGCCGTCTCCGACCTCGAGGCGGCCATCGCCTACTACCGCGACACGTTCGGCGCAGAGGTGGCGCACCGCGAGCTGGTCGAGTCCGACGGCGTCGAAGAGGCGTTGCTGCGGGTGGCGGACAGCTACGTCCAGTTGTTGACGCCGACCCGGGACGACTCACCGGTGGCCAAGTACCTCAAGAACCGGGGTGAGGGGCTGCACCACGTCGGCTACCGCGTGGACGACTGCGCGGCCGCGCTCGAGGCGGTGAAGGCTCACGGCGGCCGGGTGATCGACGAGGCCCCGCGCCCCGGCAGCCGCGGGACGACCGTGGCGTTCGTCCACCCCAAGGGTGCGTTCGGCACGCTCATCGAGCTCGTGCAGGAGTAGGCGGTCCACCCATCGGGCCGGGCGTCGGCGCTAGCGTCGGCCCGGCTTTTTGTCATCGCGCAGAAGGAGGGGGAATGGAATCCTTCGCTCCGGCCCCGGCGTACCCGGCCACGTTGGAGGTCGACCGCCCCGAGCGGATCGCCCATTGGCGGCCGATCGTCCAGTGGCTGCTGGCGATCCCGCACTTCATCATCCTCTACGTGCTCGGCATCGTCGCCGAGGTCGTGGCGGTCATCAGCTGGTTCGTCATCCTGTTCACCGGCAAGCTGCCCGAAGGACTGGCGAACCTCGTGTCGCTCTACCTCCGCTACAACAACCGCACGGTTGCGTACGCGGCGTTCCTTCGCGACGAGTACCCGCCGTTCGAGTTCGAGACGGTCGCACCGGATCCCGGCTCGTACCCACCCGTTCGCACCGCCTTTGCGCCCCAGCTCGAGAACCGCAACCGACTGACCGTGGCCTTCCGGATCATCCTCGTGATCCCGCAGCTGATCGTGCTCGCGCTGCTGGGCATCGCGTGGTTCGTGGCCCACCTGATCGCGTTCTTCGCGGTGTTGTTCACCGCGCGCTGGCCCGAGGGGCTGCGCACGTTCATCGTGGGGATCATGCGCTGGAGCACGCGGGTCAACGCGTACTTCTACTTGCTCACCGACGAGTACCCGCCGTTCAGCCTCGACTGACGGTGCCGAGCCGCGCCGACGCCCCCGGAGAGGTTTGCGTGGGGTCCCCGGGGGCGCCGATGTTGTTGGTGTTGAGCCTTCGACGGTAGGACCGGGGCGGGCGCCGTGCCATCCCCACTCATGGGGACGGCCGGCCCGTCCGTCGTTGGGCCTCGGGTCCGATCGACCGGATCAGCCCGCCGGGGGCACCATCACGTGATCGATCAGGTGCACCGTGGCGTTGGCCGTCTGGATGTCCGGCACGACGACCTGCGCCTGCCCACCGCCGACGGTGATCGTGTCGCCCTCGGACTCGACCGGCAGCGTCGCACCGGTGAAGGTCTCGAGCTCATCGACGTTGGCCAGGTCCTCGGACGACAGCCGCTGGCCAGCCACCACGTGGAATCCCAGCACCTGCGTGAGCAGACCCGTGGGGTCGGCCAGGGCCGCATCGAGCGTCGCCGGGTCCAGCGCCGCGAAGGCGCAGTCCGTCGGGGCGAAGACCGTGACGGCGTCGGCCGAGTTGAGCGTGTCGACCAGGTCGGCCTCGGTCACGGCGGTCACCAGCGTGGTGAGGACGGGGTTGCTGGACGCCGCGGTGGCGACCGGATCGTCGGTCATGCCGGCGAGCGTGCCCTCGTCGGGACCACTCTCGACCGCGTCGACCAGTCCGGCCCGATCGCAGATCGTGGCCGGGTCGGTGGCGCCGGGCATGTCGCCGGCGGCGTCGGGCGCGGGCGACTCGGCCGGAGCCGGCTCGTCCGCGGTGGCGCTGCTGTCACTGCCGTCGGAGCAGGCCGCCGCGGCGAGCGACAGGCCGATGGCGAGCGCAACCGCACCTCTCAGCTTTCGGGTTGGGCGCATTTTGGTTTGTCCTTCCTTGGGGGTTTGGGGGTGGGGTGCAGAGATCACTCGACCGTCACGACCAGGGACATCCAGCCGCTGGCACCGTCGGGCACGATGTCGGCCCGCGTCTCGGTCTGGGTCTCGCCGCGGCCGTCGACGGCGCGGACGGTGAGCGTGTGGCGGCCGGGGACGGCGTCCCAGTCGAAACGCCACTGGCGCCACGAGTCGCGGTTGAGGGCCTCGGCGAGCTGCGCGGGGCGGAACGGGCCGTCGTCGATCCGCACCTCGACGGCATCGATGCCTCGGGTCTGCGCCCAGGCCACGCCGCCGATGGCCACGGGTCCGGGCGCGACCCGCTCGAGGCTGCGGGGCGTGTCGATGCGGGCCATGGTCTTGATCGGCGCCCGGTCGGCGTAGCCCCGGCGCACCCAGTACTGGTCGAAGGCATCGAAGGTGGTGACCTCGAGCTCGGTCAGCCACTTCGTGGACCCGATGTAGCCGTAGAGCCCGGGGGTGACGAGGCGGGCCGGGAACCCGTGCTTGAGCGGCAGGGGCTCACCGTTCATCCCCACCGCGACGATGCAGTCCCGGTCGTAGGCGGCCGACAGGGGGAAGCCACACGTGTAGCCGTCGACCGACCGGCCGACGAGCTGATCGGCGCCGCCCCGGGGACGAGCCTCGTCGAGCAGCTCGCGGGTGAGCACCCCGAGCCACCGGGCGTGGCCGATGAGGTCGCCGCCCACCGGGTTGGAGATGCAGGTCATGGTGATGTCGGCCTCGATCAGGTCGCGATCCAGCAGCTCGTCGAAGGTCAGCTCGAAGGGCTCGTCGACCATCCCGGTGACGGACAGCACCCAGTCCTCGGCGCGCACCTGGGGCACCACGAGCGCGGTGTCGACGCGGTAGAAGTCCGCGTTGGGGGTGACGAACGGGGCCACGCCCGGGACACCCACCTCGACGCCCGTCGCCGCCGGAGGTAGCGGCGGGCCCGGACGGGCGGCGGCTGGAAGCACCACGTTGGCGCGCGACTCGGCGGCGCTGAAGCGGCTGCGGAGCGCCCGGCCGCCGGCGGCCGCCAACGCACCGGCGGCGGCGACCGCAGCCGTCATCCCGAGGAAAGCCCGGCGCGACGCCACCCCGCCACGCACCGGCATCGCCGCGGCCGACGGCACGGGTGCGGCCTCCCCCGTGAGGCCGTCGTTCGGTGCGATCTGACCGCGCGGCTCCCGGCCCGGTGCCCGCGCCACCAACGATCGGAGGCACAGCACGCCGACGAGGCCGGCGATGACGCTGGGCAGGCCCGCGGTGAGCGACGCCCGGGGTCCGGCTGCCGACGCCAGGACGCCCACGGCCGCGAACGCCGCCAGGCCCAGAGCGCCGACGCGGGGCCGCCGGCGAGACAGGACGCCGAGGACGATCCCGAACACTGCGGAGAACGCCAGGATCCCGACAACCAGGGCGATCTTGTCGTTGCTGCCGAACGTCTCGATGGCGAAGCGCTCGACAGACCGGGGAACCCGGTTGATCACCTCACCGGCCACCGCCTCGACCGGCGATGCCAGGCCGTCGTCAACGCCCGCGATCAGCTCACCGGCGCCGAGTGCCGCACCGGCCGAGACCAGGCCGGCCAGCGCCGCGGCCGGCAGGCCGGGCGCGGCCGCCCCGGCGTTGCCATCGGTCGCCGTCCGCGAGCCCGGAGGTTCGAGGTGCCGGGGCACCGCGGGGGATGTGTCCGTCCGTTCCATGTGCGCCGTATCCGGCGCCGCGGCCGCAGGCGGATGATCGGGTGAAGGCCGGCCCGATCAGGCGGGCCGCACGATCGCACCGGATGCGACGACGGGCCCGGTCGGCGCGATCGAGCCTCCGTCCGGTTCGTCGCTGATCGCCAGCTTCGTCGCGGACCCCGGCAGGTTCAGGGGCACGACCTCGTCGTGGCCGTCGCCGAGAAGGCCCAGCGACACGGGCCGCGGACCGTCGACGGACCAGAGCTGATACTCACGCTGGGCCGCCAGCGGCGGAAGCTTCTCCAGCACCAACACGTCGCCGTCGTCGTTCCCCACGACCCGGGCGACGCCGGCACCGTGTGCGTCGGCGAGCACCGCGACGGTCGGTCCGTCGATGGACACACCGGCCAGCGTGCCCGAGCCGTCGCGGTCGTTGGTCAACTGCGTCCCGACGCCCACACCCACGACGGCCACGACCGCCGCGGCCGCGGCCAACAGGGCGAGCCGGCGGCGCATCCCCCGACGCCGGGCGGCCTGGTCCGAGTGCGCCGGGGTGGGCCCGACCGGGTGCAGCGGCGTGCCGTTGATCGGAATCACCTCATCGGCGCGGATCTGCGCCTGGACCGCGTCCCAAACTTCGGGCGGCGGGCCGTCCTCGACCAGCGCACTGAGCGCTTCCTCGTGGATGGCCAGCTCCAGGCGGCACATCGCGCACTCCTCGAGGTGCGCCTCGACCCCCACGGCCTCGTCACCCTCCAGCGCATCGAGGGCATAGAGCGCCAGGTTGTCCAGGGGATGCCGTTCGCTCCGGGGGTGGCCGGTCACGGGGCTCACAGTGTCACCCCCTCGGCCTCCAGCATTCGTCGCAGCCCCTCGAGCCCGCGCCGGATGCGGCTCTTCACCGTGCCTTCGGGAGCGCCGAGCAGTGCGGCGGTCTCTCGATAGCTGTGGCCGCCGAAGTAGGCCAGCACGATCGCATCCCGGTCGTCGGCGGCCAGGCGATCTAGCGCGCGCCGCACGTGGTCGGCGAGCGAGGCGAGCAGGCTCGCGGCCTCGACGTCGCCCGACGGCGGTGGCGTCGGTGCCATCCGGGCGGCGCGCTCCTGGCGGCGCTGCCGGGAGGTCTCGGATCGCACGACATCGACGGCGCGGGCGTGGGCCTGCGCCACGAGCCAGGATCGAAGCTTGCCCCGCTGGGGATCGAAGCGCTCCGGCCGCCGCCAGAGGTCGACGAACACGGTCTGGCACACGTCCTCGGCCGACGCCCGGTCGCCGCAGACCCGCTGGGCGACTGCCCAGACCGCCCCGCTGTACCGCCGGTAGACCTCCGCCACCGCCTGCTCGTCGCCTTGGGCCACCGCGGCCACCAGGTCGGGATCGCTCGCCGAGGCAGCCGCACCCAGGTGTGACGTCATCATGACTCCAGCCATTCGCGAACCACGGGACTTCGTCGCGCCGGACATGCCATCTGTAGTTCGGTGCCGACTCCCCGTGCGGATGACACGAACTCGGTTCGCGCGGAATGCGGTTGGTATGAGCGCGGACAGGCGCCAGGATGATCGGCCATGTTGTCGGTCCGCGGGCTCACGGTGGAGGTCGGCGGCACCCTCGTTGTCGAGGGTGCCGCCCTGACCGTGCGCGCCGGCGACAGCGTCGGCCTGGTGGGGCGGAACGGCGCAGGCAAGACGTCGCTCCTCAAGGTCCTCGGCGGCATGGCGGAACCCAAGGCCGGCGTCATCCAGCGGCCCGAGGCGTTCGGCTACCTGCCCCAAGATCCGCGCCTGGATCAGATCCCCGTCCATGTCACGGCCCTCACGCACGTGCTAGGTGGGCGGGGCCTCGACGCCCTCGCCGTCCGGCTCGAGGAGCTGCGGCTCAAGATGGAGGCACAGCCCGGCGAGGACGCGCTCGTCAAGAAGTGGAGCCGCGCGCACGACCGGTTCGAGCACGGGGGTGGGTACGCGGCCGAGTCGGAGGCCAAACGGCTCCTTGCGGGCCTGGGCCTGCGCCAGGACCGGACGAACACCCCCATCACCGTCCTCTCCGGCGGCGAGCGCCGCCGCGTGGAGCTGGCGCGGATCCTGTTCGCCGGGAGCGAGCTGCTCCTACTCGACGAGCCCACCAACCACCTCGACAACGACGCCCGCGAGTGGCTGTTCGGTTTCCTGCGGTCCTACCGCGGCGCGCTCGTCATCATCAGCCACGACCTCGAGCTGCTCGACGAGTCGATCACCCGGGTCCTGCACCTGGACCGGCCCGGCGAGGCCGACGTCGGCGAGTTGACCGAGTACAAGGGGACTTACACCCAGTACAAGGTCGCCCGCGCCCGCGACGAGGAACGCCGGGCCAAGATCGCCTCGCGGCAGCAGGCGGAGATCGCGCGCCTCCAGACCCTGGTCGATCGCTGGGGCGCCAAGGCCTCGAAGGCGAGCTTCGCCAATGCCCTCGAGACCCGCATCGCCCGCATCCGCAACGAGGCGGTCGACGCTCCCACCGCCCGGCGCGGCCTGCGCCTGCGGCTCCCGGAGCCGCCTCCCTGCGGGCGGACCGCCCTCACCGCGGTGGCACTCACCAAGGGCTACGGCGGCCCGCCGGTGTTCGAGGACGTCTCGTTCGACGTCGGCCGCGGAGAGCGGCTGCTGGTCCTTGGTCTCAACGGCGCCGGAAAGACCAGCCTGCTGCGCATCCTGGCGGGCACCTCGGAGCCCGACGGCGGCATGGCGACGGCGGGCCACCAGGTCACCGTCGGCTACTACGCCCAGGAGCACGAGGGCATCAGGGCCGGGGCGTCGCTGTTCGAGCACATGAGCGAGGCTGCCCCCCGGCTCGACAACCAGATGCGGCGCCGCCTGCTGGGCACCTTCGGCCTGTCCGGCGACAAGGTGTTCCAGGACGCCGCCACGCTCTCCGGCGGCGAGAAGACCAAGCTCGCCTTGTCGTTGCTGGTGGCCGGCCGCCACAACCTGCTGCTGCTGGACGAGCCCACCAACAACCTCGACCCGCCCTCGCGGGAGGCGGTGGCGGCGGCGCTGGCCAGCTGGGCGGGCACGATGGTGATCGTCAGCCACGACACCGGCTTCGTGCGTGACCTGGCGCCCGACAGGGTCCTGCTGATGCCCGAGGGCGACGTGGACTACTGGTCGGACGACCTGCTCGACCTGGTCGAGCTGGCGTAGGGCGAAAGCCGCCGCCGCGGCTAGCGGGGGCGGTCGGCGGGGATCACCTGCAGGTGCGGTCCAGCCGCGTCGCGGTTGTCGGGGAAGATCGGCGCCCGGGACCCGGACCGGCGGAGGTTGACCACGATGGCGTCGCCGGTGCTGACGACGATGGCGTTGGGAACGAGGTCGCCGGTGCCGCTGGCCGTCGCCGCCCGGCTGAGCAGGCGGCGCCGGCGGCGGGCGTAGTAGGCCGTGCGGACCAGCTCGGCGACGCCCATCGCGACCACCACGGCGGGGGCGACGAGGGTGAACGGTGAGGCCGAGCCGAGGCCGCGACTCGTCGTGACCGCCGCTGCCGCCGCGGCACCGGTGAGCGCCAGGTCCTTGGCCGCCCTCTCGATCCACAGCCGCGGCAGCCGCAGGCCCTGCTCGCGCGCGGCGATGCGGCTGACCGTCGCCAGGAGCCCGAACAGCGCCGCACCCATCGTCAGCGCCGCCCACAGGGGCCGACCACCGGCGTGGAGGCCGGCGGCAAGGCCGGCGAGGATCAGCGCGTCACCGGCGTGGCTGCACACCGAGCTGGCCCAGTCGGGGTTGTAGCCGATGAGCCTGCGCCAGGTCGTCGCCGATGGTGCGGGCGGGGCGGTCACCGCGGCCAACGTCACCCTTGCGGCGACTACCGCCGCGGCCCCGACGACGTGGCCGCCGGCCAGCAGGACAGCGGCGCATGCCGCCAGGGCGAGCAAGACCCAGCGGGACACTGGCTCCCACCACGCAACGACCGGCGCGTCGGCGTCGAACACCGTGATGCGGGCGTAGGCGCGCCGCACGGCGTCGTCGGCCCGGCGCAGCCCACGCACGAGCCTGCTGGGCGGGGGGTCACCCACCTGGTAGCCGTCGACGATGCGATGGAGGGCCTCGGCCAGCACGGTCGTAGCGTGCTGGCGCTCGCGCGGCGACGCCGAGCGCATGCGCCGGTCGTGGAGCTCGTCGATCCGCTGGAGGGTGTCGACGTCGACCTCGAGCGCCGCGTCGAGGTCACGGCGGGCGTCGATGTCGGGCACGCTTGACGTATCGGCGCCGGGAGCCAGTCCGGCACTGGTCAGGCGCCCGGCGATGTGGTCGTGACTGCGACGGGCAGCTGCCCGGAGGCGTGCGATGTCACGAGGACCCAGCCGGGGGTCCGCTTGTCGGCGCCAGGCGCTGGCGTCCGGCAGCGGGTCGTCCGGTTGAGCGCCGGTCGACTCCACCGTCTCCGTGGCATCGAGGTGGGCGGTGGTGGCATGGGGCAGGTCCATGGCGCTCAGCGCTCCTGTTCGCCGTCGTAGTCATCGGTCTTCTCGATTTGCCAGAGCAACCTCATCTCCTCGCCGAAGCGGAGGCGCAACCGCTTCAGGCTCTGCGCCAGCGTGTTGGGGGTCATCCCCAGGAACGGGGCCATGTGCCGCTGCTCGAACAGGCCATGCTTGTCCTTGACATCGTTGCGGCTGAGGTCACGCAGCCGGTCCGGGTTGCGCTCGATGGCCCACGTGGCGAGGAGTGCCGGGACGCACTCGGCGGTGGCCATCAGGGCGTGGATGCGCCCGCAGTAGCGTTCGATGGCTCCCCGCCCCGCCGATGGCGGGAACGAGTGGAGCGGCTTGTGGCGGACGTAGAAGCGCACCGCTTGCGCCCGTCGGTCGGGCTCGCAGATGTGGTCCCACAGCCGGGCATGGAAGTC
>Ga0081455_10002572_pt1 | contig 21527 bp, 18 predicted proteins | sample TabmetS3T2R1_FD_70207 | JGI IMG/M metagenome (GOLD analysis project Ga0081455, IMG submission 70207) | Tabebuia heterophylla rhizosphere microbial communities from the University of Puerto Rico - S3T2R1 | ecosystem: Host-associated > Plants > Roots > Rhizosphere ...
GGAGGCCGCGCCGGCTTCCTCGGCGGCGGTCTTGCCGCTGGGCGCCTCGGGCTGGCGATCGCGCACGAGGCCGTCGCGCTGGGCGCGACGGCGGACGCGGTCGGCCTGCGCCTCCTCGATGCCCGAGGAGTGCGTCTTGACCCCGATGCCCAATGCCAGGCAGAGATCGAGGCATTCCTTGTTGGTGAGCCCGAGCTCCTTCGCAAGCTCGTGAACCCTGATCTTCGCTGCCAAGTTCTCCTTAGACCTGCCCTTCCGTCTTCTCGAGGGCGCGATCCACGCACCGACCGGTGCAAATCGCGGTCCCCTATCCTCGCGCAGACCCTGCTACCGGCACGAACACCGGAAAGCTCGGGCAAATGCGCCTCTCCGCTCGGCACGCTCCCTGCACGCAGCGAGAGCGTCCTTGCAGAGCCAGGCGCCGCGTCCCGGCAGTGTACGGCCCTCGACGATGGATCCCTCCGGTGAGCGTGCGAAACGCACCAGCTCGCTCTGGGGCCTCCGCCGCCGGCAACCCACGCAGGTGCGGATCGGCGTGATCGACTACTCCTCGTCGCGGGGCTCGCCGCCACCTTCCGCCGGAACCTCGACGGCGTCGGCCGGTACCTCGACGGCGTCGGTCGGATCCTCGGCGTCGGCGGCAGGGGCGTCGTTCATCGCCTCGTCGGCGGGCGCCTCCGCCTCGTCCCCCGCCGGTGCCTCGGCGGCGGAGGCCGCGTCGGCCGGCTCCCGACCCTCACCCGTCTCGGAGTCGCCGGCCGGCGGCTCGCCGTTGCCCGTGGGCGCCTCGGCCAGCGCGGCCTCCCATTCCTCGGCGGACACCGCCGGCCCGCCCTCGGCCGGCTGCCACACCTGCTCGCCGGTGTCGGGGTTGACCACCCATTCGCCCTCGGCCCACTCCTGCTGGCCGTAGGCCTCCTCCTCGACGAGCTGGGTCTCGCTCTTGATGTCGACCCGCCAGCCGGTCAGCCGCGCCGCCAGGCGGGCGTTCTGGCCCTCCTTGCCGATGGCCAGCGACAGCTGGTAGTCGGGCACGATCACCTCCGCCACGCCCGTGGCCTCGTCGATGCGCACCTCCTTGACCTTGGCCGGCGACAGCGCCTTGGCGACGAACTCGTAGGGGTCGTCGGAGAACGGGACGATGTCGATCTTCTCGCCCCGGAGCTCGTTGACCACCTGGCGCACGCGGGCACCGCGCGCGCCGACGCAGGCACCGACGGGATCGACGTTGGGGTCGTTGGACCAGACGGCGATCTTCGTGCGGTGCCCCGGCTCGCGGGCACACGCCTTGATCTCGACGATGCCGTCGGCGATCTCCGGCACCTCGAGCTTGAACAGCTCGAGGATCAGGCCGGGATGGGTGCGCGACACGACGATCTGGGGGCCCTTGGACGTGCGCCGAACCTCGACGATGTAGGCCTTGAGCCTGCTATTGGCCTCCGGCCGTTCGTGCGGCACCTGCTCCGCCTGCGGGAGCAGGGCCTCCACTGGGCCGAGGCTCAGCAGCGTGTAGCGGCTGTCGCCCTGCTGCACGGTGCCGGTGACGATGTCGCCCTCCCGGCCCGCGTATTCCTCGTAACGGAGCTCGCGCTCGGCCTCGCGGATCCGCTGGGTCATGACCTGGCGCGCGGTCTGGGCCGCGATGCGGCCGAAGTCCTTGGGGGTGACGTCGAGCTCGGGACCGTAGGGCTCGCCGTCCTCGTCGATCTCCTGCGCATACACGCGGATGTCGAAGTTGGTCGGGTCGATGGTCACCCACGCGTACTCGTGCGCGCCGGGCATGCGCTTGTAGGCCGACTCCAGCGCGTCGGCCAGCGCCGCCATCAGCGTGTCGACCGAGATGCCCTTCTCGGCAGCAAGCGCCTGCAGCGCCTCCATCATTTCGCTCATGACCTGCGTTCCCTCTTCTCGTCGCTCTTGCGCTTCGCGGAGGGGGGCGTGGCGGGGCCCCACTCGAACACGGTGCGCGCCCGCTCGATGTCGTCGTAGGCGAGCCGTCGCTCAACGGCGGTCCCGTCGTCGGCGGCCCCGGCCCGAACGACGATGCCGGCGTCGTCGGCGGACACGAGCTGGCCCTCGAGGCGGCGCTCGTCGCCGATGCCTTCCACCGTCCGGATCTTCACCGTCTCGCCCACTGCCCGCTCGAAGTGCTCGGGACGACGCAGCGTGCGCTCGAGACCCGGGCTGGTGACCTCGAGCGTGTAGCGACCGGTGATCGGGTCTGCCTCGTCGAGGGCGCGCGAGACCGCCCGGCTGGCGTCGGCGAGCGCGTCGAGGTCGAGCCCGGCGGCGCTGCCCGGGGGGCTGTCGACCACCACGCGCAGGACCGGTCCCTGCATCTCGACGTCGTACAGGTCGAGGTGCCGATCGTCGAGGAGCGGCAGCACGATGTCACGCACACGGTCGGTGACACTCATCGGCTACACCTCCTCTTGTCATACGAAAGGCGTGGGCCCAAGCCCACGCCTTTCGCTCGACGGGTCGAACGGAACGGACCCCCAAGTATAACCGCCTGGGACTCGCCAGCGGAGAGTAGGGACCGAGCACAGGCCGCGCGCGGACACCCCGAACTTGCGGCGGCTAGCGCCCCCATGGGGGCGCTTACTGCCGCTAGTACGGAGGGGACTAGTACGCGCGGGCGACGAAGGCGACCAGGTCGTCCTCGTCCTCGGACCGGGGCAGCGACCCGTCGGGGCGCTGCAGGCACCGGACCGTGACACCCTCGGCCGCCAGCCGGGCCTCCCCCTCGCCCCGCACCACCCGCCACGGAAGCCGGGCGAACCCGCTCTTGCTGGCGGCGGCCGCCTCGCTCACGTCGGAGGCGTCGGCGATGTTGGCGTCGCGCCGGCTCCGGGCATCCGCGAGCATGTCCCGCTGGACGTCGGCGACGAGCTGCTCGACCCGCGGGGGAATCGACCCCAGCGGCACCTGCTCCTTGGCGCCGGTGTCGCGCCGCACCAGCGTGGCGGCGTCGGCCGCCAGGTCCCGCGGACCGATCTCGACGCGCACCGGGACGCCCTTGAGCTCCCAGTCGGTGACGCGCCGCCCGAACGTCTGGGCGACGCGGTCGTCGAGCCGGGTCCGGATGCCGGCGGCCGACAGCTCGCCGGCCAGCGCCGCCGCCCGCTCCCCGACACCGCCCTCGTCCTTCACCACCAACACCAGCGCCTGGATCGGGGCCAGCGCCGGCGGCACCACCAGGCCGTCGTCGTCGCCGTGCGCCATGATCAGGCCCCCGACCATCCGGGTCGTCGACCCCCACGAGGTCGTCCAGCAGTACTGGGTGGCGCCGTCGGCATCGGAGTAGGTGATATCGAAGGCCTTGGCGAAGTTCATGCCCAGCTCGTGGCTGGTGCCCATCTGCAGGGCCTTGCCGTCGCGCATCATCGCCTCGCACGTCAACGTGTTGATCGCACCCGGGAACCGCTCGACGGCGGTCTTGGGCCCGACGAGCACGGGGATGGCCAGGACGTTGACCATGAAGTCCTCGTAGACGTCGTGCAGGATCCGCTCGGCGTAGTCGCGGGCGTCCTCACGGCTCGCGTGCGCGGTATGGCCCTCCTGCCAGAGGAACTCGGTCGTGCGTAGGAAGAGGCGCGTCCGCAGCTCCCAACGAACGACGTTGTTCCAGAGGTTCAGCAGCAGGGGCAGGTCGCGGTAGCTCTGGACCCACTTCGCCATGTACTCGCCGACCATCGTCTCGCTCGTCGGCCGCACCACGATCGGCTCGTCGAGGGCCTCGCCGCCGGCGTGGGTCACCACCGCCAGCTCGGGGCTGAAGCCCTCGACGTGCTCGGCCTCTCGCCGCAGGTAGCTCTCCGGGATGAACAGCGGGAAGTACGCGTTCTCGGCGCCGGCGGCCTTGATGCGGGCGTCCATCTCGGCCTGCATGCGCTCCCAGATCGAGTAGCCGTACGGCCGGATGACGATCGTCCCCCGGACCGGGCCGTTGTCGGCCAGCTCGGCCTTCGCCACCACGTCCTGGTACCAGCGGGGAAAGTCGTCGGCCTGTGCCGTGAGCACCTTTGCCATAGGCGACGGATCGTACACACGCCTTCCGCTCCCACGGCCGCTCGGGCCGCGGGCCGCTCGGCCCCGGCCAGGGCTTCCGCTCCCACGGCCGCTCGGGCCGGGCTAGGCGGCGGGACGCGTGACGGGCTTGCCGACGCGGCCGAGCGTGCCGCCGTCGAGCTCGTAGGTCACGGTCGTCAGCTGGCTGGGGCAGCAGTTGGGATCGCCCCCGGCGTACCGGGTCCACGTGACCTCGATCCGCCCCCCGTCGACGGCAACGTCGTCGACCGCCGGGGGCAGCGGGCCGGTGACCGAGCGGGGCGGCTCGGTCAGGCTCGCCACATGCACCGCCCTCCCGCCGCGCTCCGCCCACACGTGCACGGTGTCCTCGGCGCCGTTGGCGCCGTAGCCGCAGACCACGTGCACGACCGCCTCGTCGTCACCGTCGCCGTCGAGGTCGCCGTAAGCGACGTCGGGATCGACCTCGAGGCGGGTGTAGCGGCCGATGTCGAGGACCGTGCTGCGGCCGTTGGCCACGGGGATGGCGGCGGGCGGCGTGAAGCGGAGGCCCTCGGCGCAGGCGGACCCGGGCGGCGCCACGTCGCCGAAGTCGACGGCGCGGATGTCGGCCGGCGCGTTGGCGGTCGCGGAACCCGTCGGGGATGCGTCGGCCGGTTGCGATGACCGCCCACCGTTGGAGCCGGCGAACACGGCCGCGGCGAAGCCCAACCCAGCCAGCCCCAGCCACGAGGCACGGGATCGCGAAGTACCGCGCACGACCGGCGAAATCTACACAATTCGATTGTGTCGATGTGGTTGCAGAATTGCGGTTATTCGTTGCGATCCGGGGGACCGATCAGCACGAACCAGGCGACGATCGCGAACAGCCCGACGAAGAGCAGCATGCGGATCAGAGAGAACACGAAGCCCAGGACCGAGGAGACGAGGAACCAGACGATCAGCACTGCGAGCAGCACGAGGCCGATGCGGCCCAGCCAACCCTCGCTGCGCCGGACCTGTCGTGCCATGTGCCGCGCCTCCGCCTCAGCCCAACTTGCGGATGAGCTCCACCCGCTGCTCGCTCTCGTTGACGTCGTCGCCGTGGGCGCCCACCAGCGCCGCCCGGTCGCGCTCGGCCTCGCGGCGGGCCTGCTCCCGGGTTGACCGCGCCCGCTCGAAGGCGGCGTCGAGACCGTGGTCGTTGATGAACGTGGCCCACTCGACCAGCGCGTCGACCATCTGATCCTCGGGAACCACCGCCACGTTCTGTCCCCGCACGAAGAGGTGGCCCTTCTTGTTGCCGGCTGCGATGCCGAGGTCCGCGTCACGCGCCTCGCCCGGCCCGTTCACGACGCAGCCCATCACCGCCACCTGCAGCGGGATCTCCCGCTCGCCGAACGCCTCCTGCGCCTGGCGGGCCACCTCGATCACGTCGATCTCGGCCCGGCCGCACGAGGGGCAGGCGATGAGGTCGATGTTCTTGCGCTCGCGCAGCCCCATGGCCTCGAGGAGCGCCCGGCCGGCCCGCGCCTCCTCGATGGGATCGGCCGTCAGGCTGTAACGGATCGTGTCGCCGATCCCCTCGGCCAGCAAGGTGGCGATGCCGGCCGTGGCCTTGATCAGGCCGCCCGGCATCGGCCCCGCCTCGGTGACCCCGAGGTGCAGCGGATGGTCGACGGCGTCGGAGAGCTGCCGGTACGCCTCGATCATGAGCGGCACCGACGACGCCTTCACCGAGATCTTGACGTCCTCGAACCCGACCTCATCGAAGTAGGCCAGCTCCATCAGCGCGGACTCCACCATCGCCTCGGGCGTGACCTTGCCGCCGTGGCGCTTGTACAGGTCGGGGTGCAGCGAGCCACCGTTCACGCCGATGCGGATGGGCACGCCGCGGTCCCTGGCCTCCTGCGCCACCAGCTTGATGTGCTCGGGCTTGCGGATGTTGCCGGGGTTGAGGCGGAGGCAGTGGACGCCGGCCTCGAGCGCCGCCAGCGCCATGCGGTGGTTGTGGTGGACGTCCGCCACGATCGGGACCGGCGAGCGGGGCACGATGCGGGCGAGGCCCTCGGCCGCCTCGATCTCGTTGCAGGTGCAGCGGACGATGTCGCAGCCGGCCATCGCCAGGTCGTAGACCTGCTGGAGGGTGCCCTCGGCGTCGGCGGTCTTGGTGATCGTCATCGACTGCACCGTGATGGGCGCGTCGCCGCCGACCGGCACGTCGCCCACCATGATCTGGCGGGTCTTGCGGCGGGGATGCGAGGACTGTCCGAGCTCCATGGCCGTGGTCTACCGCACGCGCGTGGGTGCCCGGGTCACCCGCTGATCGGATTGACGATGTCGAGGTACATCGCGGTCACCCCCAGGAGGACCAGGCCCATGACCACCGCATACGTCAACGGCAACAGCTTGGCGAAGTCGGCGTGATACGCCCGACCCGGGCGGGACCGGATCCGCTCGTAGACGGCGATGGCGGCGTGGCCGCCGTCCAGCGGGAGCAGCGGCAGCATGTTGAAGATGCCGATGAACATGTTGAGGCTGAAGAAGAGCGCCAGCAGGAACGCGGCCCGGTTCTCGACGTCCTGCGAGCCGAGCTGGATCACACCGATGATCGAGATGAGCCGGTCGTTGTCGTCGGCGGACGAGCCCGAGCCGCCGCCACCGCCGGAGCCCGAGTTGTCCGGGTTGTTGGCCTCGCCCACGTTGTTGGCGAAGTCGCTGATGCCCCGGGGGCTGAAGAACCCCGCCAGGGCGCCGAAGCTCTGGCCCGTGAACCTGACCATCTCGCCGGGCGCCCGCACCAGGGCGGTCCCCAGCCCGATGGGCTCGTCGGAGAAGTGCTTCGACGTGCCAACCCCGAGGAAGGGCGAGCCGGGGTCACCGCCGGGCACGTTCTCCGGGCGGGGGCGCAGCTCGGCGTCGACGGTGCGCTCGACCCCGTCGCGCTCGATGGTGAGCTGCACCTCGTCACCCACGTCGTACCTGGCGAGGGCGTCGGACAGCTCGTCGTAGTGCGACACTGCCTGCCCGTCGACGGCAACGACGAGATCGTCCTTTTTCAGGCCGGCGGCCTGGGCGGCGCTGTCGTGCTCCACGGTGTTGATCTTCCACGCAGGGGCCCGGTCGGGCGGGTTGGCGATGCTCCGTCCGGGGAACCCGACGACGCCGAGCAGGACCACCAGCAGCACGAACGCCTGGGCGAAGTGCATCAGCGACCCGGCGCTGACCACCAACAGGCGCTTGGGGAACGACTTCTCGCGGTAGGTCCTCGGCTCGTCGGCGGGATCGACCTCGTCGAGGTTGTTCATCCCGATGATCCGGACGTAGGCGCCGGCCGGCACGACCTTCAGGCCGTATTCGGTCTCGCCCCGACGGAACGACCAGATCCTGGGCCCGAACCCGATGAAGAACTCGGTCACCTTCATGCCCGCCCACTTGGCGCTGAGGTAGTGGCCCAGCTCGTGGAGGAAGATCATCACGACGATGCCGAGGATCACCACCAGCGCCGGCCAGCCGAGGGCCAGGCCCACGGCGGCCACGGCGGCGATCAGGAGGGCGAGGCGAAGTCCGCCGGTCTCGTAGGCGGGTGGTTCCGGCGCGGACGGCGGACCGCTGGGTGCGGGGCGTCGCTCCGTGTCAGTCATCCACTGATCCTCTCGATCTCCTGCCGGGCGGCGTCCCGACCGCGACGGTCGGCGTCGATCACGGCGTCGACCCCATCGGCACGCCCTCCATCATGCCGGGCGAGGACCGCATTGAGTACGTCGGGGATTGCGATCCACCTGATCCGCCCGGCCAGGAATGCGGCCACCGCTTCCTCGTTGGCGGCGTTCAGCACGGCCGGCGCCGTCTCTCCCTGGCGCCCCGCCTCGTAGGCCAGGCCCAGGCACGGGAAGGCGTCGTGGTCCGGCGCCTGGAAATCGAGGCGGCCGCACGCCGACCAGTCGATGCGCCCGAAGGGCGTGGCGATTCGGTCGGGCCACGCCAGCGCGTAGCCGATGGGCAGCCGCATGTCGGGGTTGGATAGCTGGGCGATGGTCGAGCCGTCGGTCATCTCCACCATGGAGTGCACGATCGACTGGGGGTGGACCACCACCTCGATGGCGTCGTAGTCGACGCCGAACAGCTCGTGGGCCTCGATCACCTCCAGGCCCTTGTTCATGAGCGTCGACGAATCAACGGTGATCTTGGGTCCCATCGACCACGTCGGATGGGCCAGGGCGTCGTCGACGGTCACGTCCGCCAGCTCGGCCCGGCTGCGCCCCCGGAACGGACCCCCGCTGGCGGTGAGGACGATCCGGGCCACCCGGGACGGGTCACCGCTGGCGTTGGCGGCGAGACACTGGTGAACGGCGCAGTGCTCGGAGTCGACCGGGACGATGTGGCCCGCCCCCGGACCGCCGAGCACCGACTGGACCACGGGGCCGCCGGCGATCAACGACTCCTTGTTGGCGAGGGCCAGGCGCCGGCCCGCGGTCAGGGCGGCCAGCGTCACGCGCAGGCCCGCGAAGCCGACCACGCCGTTGACGCAGACGTCCGCCACGGCGCCGAGGTCGGCGAGCGCCGCCTCCCCCGACCGCACCTCCGTGCCGGCCGGCACCCCGCCGTGGACGGTGGCGGCACAGCGCTCGTCGCCGACCACCACCAGCTTGGGATGCAGCTCGCGTGCCTGACGCACCAAGGCGTCGGCCGACGACCAGGCGCCCAGTGCGACGATCTCGAACCGGTCGGGCTCCGCGCGCACGACGTCGATGGTCTGGGTCCCGATCGACCCGGTCGATCCGGCGACGGCGACCGTCGTCAGCGGCACGCACCCAGAGTAGGTGGTCAGGTGAGGAAGAAGTCGGAGACCCTCGCCAGGTACCAGACGGCCGGTAGCACGAACAGCAGGGCGTCGAAGCGGTCGAGCAGCCCGCCGTGGCCGGGCAGGATGCTCCCCATGTCCTTGACGCCCAGGTCGCGCTTGACCAGCGACTCGGACAGGTCGCCGAGCGGAGCCACCAGGGCGACCAGCACGCCGAGCTTGATGCCCTCGCTGGTCTCGTCGAACGGGAACACCCCGCCGGCGATGGTGGCGAAGACCACCCCGGCGGCGATGGCCAGGACCATCCCTCCCAGCAGGCCCTCGATGGTCTTGTTGGGGCTCGCGTCGGACAGGGGGCGCGATCCCGCGCTGCGCCCGACGAAGAGGGCCCCGACGTCATAGGCGACGGTCGGGACGACCGCCGCCAGCAGGAGCCCGACGCCGTTCGGGGCCGCCAACAGCAGCCCCGCGAACGAGCCGAACAGGCCGATCCAGCCGATCCCCAGCAACGTCACCCCAATATTGGGCACCGGACGGTCGGCGCTTGCCCTTACCAGGTACCACAGGAAGCACACCGCCACCGACAGCACCATGACCACCGGCAGCGCCTGCTCGCCGTAGTTGTAAGCGGCGATCACGAACCCGACGGTGGACACCACCCCGACCGGCAGCAGCGCCTCGTGCCCGGCCTTGTTGGCGGCGACGAAGTATTCGTACGCGGCGTACGCCAGCACGGGGACGGCGACGACCATGCCGCCGAGCTCCTCCCCGAACTTGAACAGCAGCAACGCCAGGGCCGCGAAGGCGACCCCCACGCCGATCGCCACGCGGAGGTCGCGATCGGCCGTGATGCGGCGGGGAGCCCGCCGGGACGCGCGCCGCCGACGTGCGGTGACGACCCCACGGGTCTCCGGGCCATAGCCGCCGGCCTCGTCGCCGTAGACCTCGTCGCCGTAGGTCTCGTCGTAGGTCTCGTCGTAGGTGGCGTCGTACTCGTCGGCATACGCCTCGTCGCCGTAGGCGTCCTCGTAGGTGGGCTGCTGTCCGCCGGCGTCGGCGAACACCGACCGCCCCGGCGGCGGCTCGAGGTCGTCCTCGTACGCGACCGGTGCTCCCGGGCGCTGGTCGCCAGGCTGTGGCGGGCCCGGTTCGGGCCACCCCTCACCGGAAACCGGGGGCCCCTGACGCGTCTGCTCCGGCGGTGGCGCGGGGCCGCGGGGCGGAGGACCTCCGGACCCGCCCGCCGGCGAGCGCGGGTCGTCGCGCCACCGGGGGTCGGAGTCGGCAAGCGTCGACCAGGGATCGTCGCCCTGGCGCGGGTCACGCGGGTCGCGCGGGTCGCGGCGGTTCATCTTCGGGACCTCCTCTGCGGCCGAACCCGCCCAGTGCGACAGCTCGGGCGCCTCGGTGGGCGGCTGGACCGGCACGACGGCCGGTCGCTCGATCGTTGCCGGATCGTCGTCGGAACCGAGCGGGAAGCGCAATGCCGGGCGCGGCCCGCCGATCTCCCGCGAGGTGGGCCGATCCCCGAAGCGGGGCTGGTCCTCGCCGAGGCGGTGCCGGATGTCCTCGCGTTCGAGCGCCTCGGCGACCTCGTCGGCGCCGATCAGGCGGACACCTTCGGTGGGATCGCGCTGGCGCTGTTGCCGGCGCCCTTCCCTGTCGGTGGAGGTCGATTCCGCCGCGTCGCGGTCGTCGTGCGCCGCTCGTTGGTCGCCCTTGCCTGCTCCGCGGAATCGACCCTCACTCACAAAGCTCTTCCTCTCTAGCGCTCACCGTGCGTGGCCGTACGGCCCGTTTTCGACCACTCCATCCTGCACCCGCGGCGTCCCCAGGTGGTGGAGGGCTGCGGGATCTAGACCTCGAGCAGCTCCTGCTCCTTGTGCTCGAGTGCCGTGTCCACGTCGGCTTCGTGCTGGTGCGTCAGCTTGTCGAGCTCCTTCTCGGCCCTCGCCAGGTCGTCGGCCGAGATGTCGCCGTCCTTCTCCAGTGCCTCGAGGTCGTGCCGGGCGCTTCGCCGCGCGTGGCGGATGCTCACCCGCCCCTCCTCCGCCATCGCCTTGACCAGCCGGACGAGCTCCTTGCGCCGCTCCTCGGTGAGGGGTGGGAAGTTCAGGCGGATGATCTGGCCGTCGTTGCTGGGGGTGAGGCCGAGCCCGCTCAGCTGGATCGCCTTTTCGATGGCCCCGAGCGAGTTCTTGTCGTACGGGCTGATGACGAGCATGCGCGCCTCGGGCACGGTGAAGCCGGCGATCTGCTGGAGCGGCACCTCGGTGCCGTAGTAGTCGACCGGGAGCTTCTCGACCAGGGCCGGCGCCGCTCGGCCCGTCCGCACGCCGGTGAACTCGGACCGGGCGTGGGCGACGGCCTTCAGCATCTTGTCTCGCGCCTCGTCGAGCACCATCGAGATCATCTCAACACTCACGGGCTCTCCTGCCGTCACGACCGGCGCCGACCCCCCGGCGCCGTCAGCGGATCAGCGTACCTACCGCCTGACCCTCGACGATCGACGCGATGTTGCCCTTGCCGAGCAGGTCGAACACGACGATAGGCAACTTGTTGTCCATGCACAGCGTGATTGCCGTCGAGTCCATGGCCTTGAGCCCGCGGTTGAGCACCTCGAGATAGCTGACGGAGTCGAGCCTGGTGGCCTCGGGGTTGGTGCGGGGGTCGTCGGTGTAGAGGCCGTCGACCCCGGAATGCGTGCCCCGCAGCATCACGTCGGCCTCGATCTCGACCGCCCGCAGCGCGGCCGCCGTGTCGGTGGTGAAGAACGGGTTGCCGGTGCCGCCGGCGAAGATCACGACGCGGCCCTTCTCGAGGTGGCGGATGGCGCGCCGGCGGATGTAGGGCTCGGCCACCTGGGCCATGTGGATGGCGGTCTGCACCCGCGTGGGCTGACCGAGACGTTCGAGCGTGTCCTGGAGCGCGAGGGCGTTGATGACCGTGGCCAGCATGCCCATGTAGTCGGCCTGGGCGCGGTCCATGCCCGCCCCGGCGCCGGTCATCCCGCGCCAGATGTTGCCGCCGCCGACGACGACCGCCACGTCCACGCCCTGGTTGGCGCGGACGTCGGCGATCTCGTTGGCGATGTAGTCGGCGAACTGGCCGTCGATGCCGTAGCCGACGTCGCCGGCGAACGCCTCCCCCGACAGCTTCAGCAGCACCCGGTGGTACTTGGTGGCCTCGGCTGCGGGAAGGGTCATGTGCAGGTCCTCGGCCGCCGTCAGCCGCCGATGAACAGCTGGGCGAAGCGGACGACCTCGGCGCCAGCGCCCGCCGCCAGCTGGGCGATGGTCTGCTTCTCGTCGCGGACGAAGGGCTGCTCCAGCAGCACGCGCTCTTTGTACCAGCCGTCGAGGCGGCCCTCGACGATCTTGGGCCAGGCAGCCTCGGGCTTGCCCTCGGCCTTCGTGATGTCGAGCAGGGTCTGGCGTTCCTCCTCGACCGCTTCGGCGGGCACCTCCTCGCGGGCCCGGTACTGGGGCTTGGCGAAGGCGATGTGGACGGCGATGTCGTGCGCCAGGTCGTCGGTGCCGCCGCGCAGGACGACCACGACCCCGTTCACTCCCCGCCCGTCCTGGCGGTGCAGGTAGGTGCCGACGACCCGGTCGTCACCGAAGGTCACCTGGACCGCGCGGCCCACCTCGATGTTCTCCTTGAGGGTGACCTTGAGGTCGTCGACGGCGTCGGTGTGATCGCCCACGGCGGCCTCGCCCCCGGCGGCCACCGAGTCGGCGAGCGCCTGGGTGAGGGCGACGAAGTTGGGGGACTTGGCGACGAAGTCGGTCTCGCACTTGAGCTCGACCAGGCCCACCGCGCGGGCGGCGGTGGCGATGGCGATAGCCCCTTGGGCGTTCTCGCGGTCGGCGCGGTCGTCGGCCTTGCCCAGGCCCCACTCGCGCAGCAGCTTCTTGGCGCGATCGGTGTCGCCGTCGGCCTCTTGAAGGGCCTTCTTGGCATCCATCATCCCCGCGCCCGTTGTCTGGCGCAGGGCCTGTACGTCTTTGGCGGTGAAGTCGGCCATCAGGCCTCAGGACTCCTGGGATTCGGGGGAGGTCTCGGTGGGGGTCTCGGCTTCGGCCTCGGCGGCGGCGCCGGCAGTGCCGGATTCGGTGGTGGCACCCTCGGTGGCGCCGGTTTCGCCGGCGGCGGCCTCGACAGCGTCGGTCGCGGCAGCCGGCTCGGCCGGCTCGGCCGGCTCGGCGTCGGTGGCCGTGGTCGCCGGGTCGGGACTCGCGGCGGGCTCGTCGGTGGCCGGTGCCGGCGGGGTCGGGGAATCGACGGACGGGGCCGCAGGCGGTCGCGGCGTGGTGCGCCCACCGGCGACGCGGGCGTCGCGCTCGCGGGCCTCGGCGAGCGCCTGGCGGCGGGCCTCCGCCTGCTCGGCGGCGACGCGCACCTCGTCGTCGGCGGAACGCGTGGTAACCGGCGTCCGCAGCGATGCGATGTGCTTGCCCTCGATCACGGCGTCGGCGATGACGCGGCTCAGCAACGTGCCCGAGCGGATGGCGTCGTCGTTTCCGGGGATCACGTAGTCGATGACGTCGGGATCGCAGTTGGTGTCGACGACCGCCACGACCGGCACGCCCAGCTTGTTGGCCTCGGTGACGGCGATGTGCTCCTTCTTGGTGTCGAGCACGAAGATCGCCTGCGGGAGCCGGTCCATGTGCCGGATGCCGCCGAGGTAGCGCTCGAGCTTGTCGAGCTCACGACCGAGCAGCAGCGCCTCCTTCTTGGGCATCGCGTCGAACTCGCCCGAGTCGCGCATGCGCTCGTACTCGAGCATCTTCGCAACCCGCTTGTTGATCGTCTGGAAGTTCGTGAGCATGCCGCCCAGCCAGCGCTGGTTGATGTAGGGCATGCCGCACTTCTCGGCGTACTGCTGGATCGGGTCCTGCGCCTGCTTCTTGGTCCCGATGAACAGGATCGAGCCGCCGCTGGCAACCGTGTCGCGCACGAAGGTGTACGCGGTTTCGATGCGAGAGAGCGTCTGCTCGAGATCGATGATGTAGATGCCGTTGCGCTCGCCGAAGATGAAGCGCTTCATCTTGGGGTTCCAACGGCGGGTCTGGTGGCCGAAGTGGACCCCGGCCTCCAGCAGCTGCTTCATGGTGACGACAGCCACGTGTCTGTTCCCTTTCGTCCCATCGGTTGGTCGTTGCCGCACCCGCGCGTCCGAGGACGACCGTGGGTTGGGTCCGGCTGTGTGCTGGTGTGCAGGCCGGAGCGTTTCCGGCCGGCGGGACAGCCTATCGGTAGGCCGCCGAGACCCGCCATGTGATTCGGTCGGGCGGCTCACCTCAGGGCAGCTCGGCCACGGCTGCGACGCCGAGCTGGTCCTCGGCGACCGAGATCGCGTGGCCGACCACCACGTCGGCGACCACGTCGCGCCACCCCTCGCATCCCGGTGGCTGGCCCGCCAGCGCCCGCGCCATCTCCGCAGTGGCCTCGTCGGACGCCACGACGTCGGCGTGGGCGGACCAGCCCGACACCGGCACCGTGACGTTGGTAGCGCCGGCGACCTCGGTGTGGGGCGCCGCCACCGCCATGTCGCCGCGCGCGGCGATGGACACGAGCCGGACACCCTGGGGGAGGCCGTCGGCGGCGAGCTCGCGTATCACGTCGGAGTGCTCGGCCATCTGCCGTATCGCTGTGGCGTCCGGGTCGAGGCCGCGCCCGAACAGCGACGCGGCGGCATCCAACCCCACGTTGCCCGTGAGCGTGGCATTGGCTCCGACGACGGCCGTGGCGAGGTCGGATCCCGTGTGCGGGGTGCCGAGGGTGGCCACGACGCCCACGCGGTCGAGCGCCGCGCCCCGAGCGCGGAGCTCGAGCAGCGCCAGCCGGGCGACGAGGCCCCCCTGTGAGTGGGCGAACAGGTCGATCGTCGCGTCGGGGTCGGCGGCGGCGACGTCCTGGACCAGGTCGGCCAGGCGTCGGGCGGCGCTCCGGAGGTCGCCCTGGGTCGCCTCGGGCTCGTATGCGGTGGCGTCGACGTCGCCGAGTGCGCTCCCCGACCCCGGAACGCGGCCGCCGGCGTAGCTGAACCGCACCACCCGGTCGCGGTCGTACCCGAGGTCCGGAGCGCGCAGCGCGTCGATGGCGGCCTCGGAGCTCGACGAACCGAAGCCCGCCACCGTGATGGCCACCCGATCCCGGCCCCGCGCCGGGGCGGCTGGCGGCGGGCCGTCGGAGCACGGCCCGCGGTGAATCAGCCGGGTGCCCAGGTCGGCGGCGACGCCGAGGCCGCGGGCGGCCAAGTCGAGCTGGGCGGCGTGGGTGAACGTGGTGCCGGCGCGGTCGTAGAGCCAGCCAAGGGCGGCGCCGACGCCCGGGATGGCGATCCCCCCGCCGCCGTCGAGCGCCAGCTGCGCGAGCGCCCTCGCCTCGGATGCGGGGCTGCTGCCCGGAGGGATCTCGAACGGCAGCAGCTCGACCGCGACCTCGCCGCCGACGAACAGCGACGCCGGGTCGAAGTACGCGTCGCCGGAACGGGCACCGAAGTGCAGCCGCTCGCCGGCAGTCCCGATCTGGAGGCCGGCCCGGACCCGCTGGCCGACCACCACACCGATGCTGCGGAGGAACGAATACGAGGTCCGGACGCCATCGTCGTGGCGCAGGGTGACATGGAGCGCCCCGGCCACGGGCCCGGCGAACACCACCGTCCCGTCGGCGCTGGCCCGGACCGGGTCGCCGGGCCCGGTGAACGAATACGAGGTCCGGACGCCATCGTCGTGGCGCAGGGTGACATGGAGCGCCCCGGCCACGGGCCCGGCGAACACCACCGTCCCGTCGGCGCTGGCCCGGACCGGGTCGCCGGGCCCGGTGTCGTACTCGAGGCCACGGTTGCCGGCGCCGTAGGGCCCGGACGGCGGCCGGAACGGATCGGCGATGGGCGCAGCGACGGGCGGGCTGTACGCGGGTGGTGGCGGCGCGGCCTGGGACGCCTGCGCGTCCGCCGGTACGGCCGGCCACAGGCTGGCGGCGGCCAGCGCCACCGCCGCGGCGACGGGGAGGCGACCCCGGCGGTGGAGCCAACGCCGCAGCCGGCCGAGCACGGAGTCGCGTGGAACGTGGTGGCGCCGGCGCGGGCGCAGGCGGACGGGCCGGAACGACCGGCGGGTGGCAAACATGGCATCCCCCTCGGGGCGTGGTGCGGTACCTCGGGGGGAAGTGAGCGGAGTGCGTGACGAAGCGTCCGCGAGCCCCTGATCACCCGCCGCGGGCCGGGCGCAGCCCGGACCGGGTCACGCTTCAGATGTCAGGCGGGACCTCGGGCGTCGTTGCCGCGGCGGGGCGTCAGGCCGGCACGCGGCCGGCTGCGGTCAGGCGAAGCCGCAGCTTGGTGACAGCCTTGCCATGGATCTGGCAGGCGCGGCTCTCGGTGACCCCGAGCACCTCGCCGATCTCGGCCAGTGTGAGGCCGTCGTGGTAGTAGAGGCTGACCACGGCCCGCTCGCGCTCGCTCAGGCGCTCGATCGCCTCGGCCAGCGCCCGGCGGAGGTCGGCGAGCTCGACCGCGGCCACCGGATCGTCGTCGCCGCTGGCGAGGACGTCGCCGACGGTCAGGGGCGGATCGTCGGTGGCGGCCGAGCTCACGGCGGCGTCGAACGTGATGAGGCTCATCAGCGAGACCTGCGCCAGCGCGTGCTGGAGCTGGCCGTCGTTCATGCCGAGGGCGTCGGCGAGCTCGGCGTCGCTCGGCGAGCGGTGCAGGGCGGCAGCGAGCCGGGCGAGGGTGGCCTCGATGCGCCGGGCCTTGGCACGGACGGAGCGGGGCACCCAGTCGAGCGAGCGCAGCTCGTCGAGGATGTTGCCCTTGATCCTGGCGATGGCGTAGGTCTCGAACCGGCATCCCCGTGCCGGGTCGAACCGCTCGACGGCGTCGATGAGGCCGAAGATGCCGTAGCTGACCAGGTCGGCCCGCTCGACGTGGCTCGGAAGGCCGGCCCCCATCCGCCCTGCCACGTACCGCACGAGGGGCGCGTAGCGGAGGATCAGCTCATCGCGAGCCGCGTGCTGGCCGTCGCGCTTGTACGCGGCCCACAAGTCCCCAGTCTTTACGTCAACGACGGTCAAGTGCCCCCCTAGGCCCGTGGGTGGGTGGCGTCGAATACGGACCGTAGCCGTTCCTTGGAGACGTGAGTGTAACGCTGCGTCGTCGCCAGGTCTGCATGGCCGAGGAGCTCCTGGACGACCCGCAGGTCGGCCCCCCCGTCGAGCAGGTGGGTGGCGAACGTGTGCCGCAACGCATGTGGGTGCGTCGGGGTGGCCGCTCGGCGATCCAGCACCCGGCGAGCGTCGCGTGGCGTCATGCGCCGGCCGCGGCGATTGAGGAAGACGGCCGCCGCCGGCGAGGCCTCGGTGGCGAGTGCGCCGCGGCCGTCGGCCAGCCAGCGCCCCAGGGCGTCGGCGGCCGGTTCGCTGAGGGGGACGAGGCGCTGCTTGCCGCCCTTGCCCCACACCCGGACCCGCCGGCGTGCCAGGTCGAGGTCGTCGACATCGAGCGCTGCCGCCTCCGCCACACGCAGCCCGCTGCCGTAGAGCAGCTCCAGCAGTGCCGTGTCGCGCAGGTCGCACGCGCCGTCGGTGCCGCCGGTGGCGGACTCGCGCAGCAGCGAGCGCAGTTCGTCGGGGTGCAGGACGCGTGGAAGGCGCGCTTCGCCCCTGGGAGCGCTGAGGCCCGCAGTCGGGTCGCTGGCGACGGCGCCCACGCGCCGGGCCCAGCCGAAGTAGCGGCGCAGCGCCGACGCCCGCCGGGCGATGGTGCGGCGTGCGAACCCCCGGGTGGCCAGGAACGCCAGGTAGCGCCGGACCGTCGTGCGCTGCACGTCGGCGGGCGAGCCGAGCCCCAGCCGCTCGGCCCACGTGACGAAGGCGGCAAGGTCGCGTCGGTAGGCCTCGACCGTGGCCGGTGCGGCCGCCGTCAACGAGCGGGCGAACTCCTCGACTCGCCAGGCTGGCGCCACGATTGGCAAAGGTACCGGCAATCATGTGGTCCCCCCGGCGATCCTCTCGTACCAACCCCCGCGCCGGGCCACCCAGCCCGACTCGCACAGCCGGTCGAGTGCCGGTGCCAGGACCGCCAGGTCGCGGCCGGTACGCAGCCCGATGTGGTCGAGGGTGGCGGGCTGCCACCCCACGGCCTCGAGCACCGGGAGGTCGCCCGGATCGGGCCGAGGCCGCGCCTCCTCCCGGGGACGGCGACCCGCGGGGCACAGCCCCAGCGCCACCAGCACGTCGTCGGCCGCGCACACGGGCGCCCGGCCCTCGGCGAGCAGCCCGTTGGTGCCCGCCGAGGCCGGCGCCCGAACCGACCCCGGAACGGCCATCACGTCGACGCCGCGACGGTCGGCCTCGTCGACGGTGTGCATCGAGCCGCCGGTGCGGTGTGACTCGACGACGACAACCAGGTCGGCGAGCGCGGCGATGATGCGGTTGCGCGCCGGGAACCGCCAACGCTCGGGCCGGGCACCCAGGGGCGCCTCGGACAGGAGGACGCCATGCGACGCCACCGCGCGCCACAGCTCGGCCTGGCCGCGGGGGTAGACGACGTCGAGCCCGCTGCCGACGACCCCGATCGGTGGGGCACCGTCATCGTGGCGCATGGCGGCCAGGGCGCCCCGGTGGCCGGCGGCGTCGATGCCCGAGGCAAGCCCGGACACCACGGCTACGCCCGCGGCCGCCAGGTCGCGGCCCAGCTCCCAGGCGATGGCGGACCCGGTGGCGCTGCACTGGCGCGTGCCCACCACCGCGACGCGGGGGCCGGCCACGACGTCGGGGGATCCCCGGTGGAACACGACGCCGGGCGGCTCGATGTCGGCGGCCAGGACGGGCGGATATCCCGCGGAGCCGATGACGGCGACACCGATGCCCTGTTCGACAATGGTCTGCCACACCGCGGCCGGGTCGACCTCCGCGGCCGCCTGGCGCCAGCGGGCCACGAGGGCGTCGGGCCGAGCGCCCAGCGCGGCCATGAGGTCGCTGTCGCGCCAGGCCCTGCCCGCACGGATGCGCTCCCACGCGACGGCGGCGGTGTCGGCCCGGAGGACCGCGGACAGGCGGGCGGGACCCATGCCCGGCAGGCAGGCGAGGGCGGCGGCGAACGCCTCGGCGGGGAGGCCCGGGGCCGCCGGCCGACCGCCCGTGAGCTCGCAGGCTGCGCCCATCACGCGACCCGCCAGTCGAGGCAGAGCGGATCGGCCCGCAGCGCCAGCGCCGTGCTCACGTGGTCGGCACCCAGGGGCCCGGCATGGCCGGCGAGGTCGGCGATGGTGCGCGCCACCCGGCGGACGCCACCGAGGCCTCGCCCCGTGAGCCTCCCGGCGCGCAGGGCCCGTTCGACGAGGCGGGTGGCGGAGCGGTCGAGCGGAGCCACATCGTCGAGCCGCCAGGCTGGCAGTGCGGCGTTGGCGCGCACGCTGCGCCGTGCCGCCGCCTCTCGAGCCCGCGCCACCCTGGCGGCCACCGCGCGCGTCGACTCACCGGACGACGAGTCGAGCAGCTCGGCCACGTCGGGCCTGCCCACCTCGACCCTCAGGTCGAAGCGATCGAGCAGCGGCCCCGACAGCCGGCGCGCGTAGCGGGCGCGGGCCGCGCCCGAGCAGCGGCATCCCCCGGGCGGCCCGCCCTCGCCACAGGGGCACGGGTTCATCGCTCCGACCAGCAGGACCCGCGCCGGGAACGTGACCTTGGCGGCGGCGCGGGCCACCCGGATGACCCCTTCCTCCAAGGGCTGGCGCAGGCTGTCGAGCACCAGCGGCTCGAACTCGCCGACCTCGTCGAGGAACAGGACGCCGTTGTGCGCCAGCGAGACCTCGCCGGGTTGCATCGACCCCGAACCGCCGCCGACCAGCGACACCGCAGACGCGCCGTGGTGGGGTGCGCGAAGCGGGGGCCGGCGTATGAGCCCCCCGGGAGGCAGCGACTGCCCGGCGGCCGAGTGGATGCAGGTGGTCTCGAGCGCCTCGGCGGGATCGAGGTCGGGCAGGAGCCCCGCCAGTCGCCGGGCCAGCATCGTCTTTCCGGCCCCCGGCGGGCCGACGAGCAGCAGGTGGTGCCCTCCCGCCGCGGCGACCTCGAGCGCGTAGCGCGCGGCGGGCTGGCCCCGCACGTCGGCGAGGTCGGGACCGGGTGCCGGCGGCGGGAGCACCACGGGCTCGGGCGCGTCGGGCCAGGGCTCGCGGCCGACGAGCGCGGTCACCAGCTCCTCGAGGCAGGCGACCGGGCGGATCAGGTGACGCGCGATGAGCTGGGCCTCGACGGTGCACCCGGCCGGCACCACGATCTCGGGATCGGCCAGCGCGTCGATCAGCGGCAGGGCTCCGGGCACCGCCCGCACGGAGCCGTCGAGACCGAGCTCACCGACGAAGGCGCGCCCCTCGCACGCGGTGGGAGGGAGCTGCTCGCTGGCGACCAGGAGACCCACGGCGATGGCGAGATCGAGTCCGGCGCCGACCTTGCGTACCCCCGGCGGCGCCAGGTTGACCGTGACCCGGGCGTTGGGCCAGGCCAGCCGGCTGGACATCAGCGCGGCGCGCACACGGTCACGGGCCTCGCGGCACGTGGTGTCGGGAAGGCCGACGACGGTGAACCCGGGCAAACCCTTGGACACGTGGACCTCGACCCGAACGGGTCGGCCCTCGACGCCGAGCAGGGTCGCCGACGCGACGGATGCGAGCACGAGCAGGCCTCCTGACGAGGGGGGATCGCAAGGAGGACGCCCCACGGTGGGAGGGCCCTCGACCCGGCTCGGCCCCTAGTGCCGTAGCGTGCTCACACCATACCCGAAGGGTGTGACACTCATCGTCACGTCAGCTTGGTGTGCAAAAGGCTATCGAGGTCCGCGAAAGTCTTCGTCCCATGCAAATGCGGTGGACCGCCGCCCTTCAGGCCCCCTCGAAGCGGGGCTCGCGGCGCTCCGCGAACGCGAGCAGCGCCTCGGCCGTGTCCTTGGTGCCGAAGTTGACGATCTGCGCCTGGGCCTCGGCCTCGAGGGCCTGGGACAGGGTGAGCTGGGCCGAGCTGTCCAGGAGGCGCTTGGTCATGCTCAGCGCCAGCGGTGGCCCGGCCGCCAGCCGCGTCGCCAGGTCGGCCACCGTGGCATCGAGGTCGGCCCGCGGGACCACCCTGGTCACCAAGCCCACCCGCTCCGCCTCCGCGGCGGTGAGGATGTCGCCCAGCAGGGCGAGCTCCTTGGCCCTGAGCAGGCCCACGGTCCGCGGCAGCGACCACGAGCCACCGCCGTCGATGCTGAGGCCCCGCCGGACGAAGATCTCCGAGAACCGGGCGTCGTCGCTGGCGACGACGATGTCGCAGGCGAGCGCCATGTTCAGCCCGATCCCCACGCACACGCCCGATACGCGGGCGACGACCGGCTGCGGCAACCCGTGAAGCGCCTCGATGGCGCCGGAGATCGCCCGCATCGCGCGCAGCGGATGGCCGACGTCGTCGGAGGGACCGCCGGTGACGTCGGCGCCCGACGAGAAGTCGTCGCCGTCGCCCGTCAGGACAACGCAGCGATCGTCGCGGCGACGCCCCACCTCCCGGAACACCGCCTCGATCTCGGGCCATGCCCCGACCGGGATCGCATTGCGCTTGGCTGGGTTCGACAGCGTCACGGTGACGACGCCCTGGCTCCGCTCGACCTGCACGTGGCCCATCCGCGGCACGATACTGAGGCGGTGGGTTTCAACCCGTTTCGCCAGAGCCG
>Ga0081455_10002573_pt1 | contig 21513 bp, 17 predicted proteins | sample TabmetS3T2R1_FD_70207 | JGI IMG/M metagenome (GOLD analysis project Ga0081455, IMG submission 70207) | Tabebuia heterophylla rhizosphere microbial communities from the University of Puerto Rico - S3T2R1 | ecosystem: Host-associated > Plants > Roots > Rhizosphere ...
GCGTACCTTGCGCGGACCATTCTCCGAAGGCGAAGGCGCAGTCGGCGCCTGCTACCAGCGCAGCGTCGTGATGAACCTCGAGCACTTGCGCGCAGGCTACTCGGGCATCTGCTACTACAAGGAACCCGAACCCGTGCGTGCGTTCATCGCGATTCCGATCCGCGAGCAGAGCACGACCATCGGTGTGCTGTGCGCGGACCGCAGCGACGATCTGAATTTTACCAACCCGGAAGAGGCGATTCTGTCTGCGAGCGTGGAGCACTTGCTGCGCGCGCTCGAGAACGAGCGCGTGTTCGTGCAGCTCGAGCGCAGCAAGCGCGAACACACGGTCCTGTACGAGGCGTCGCAGGCGTTGGGCGCCGCGCTCACCGAACAGGCCGTGCTCGATGCAGCCTTGCACGCTGCGGCCCAGATCGTAGCGCACGATTTCGCGGCAGTGACCCACTACGACAATCAAACCCGCCAGCACTCGATCCGGCGTGCCGTCGGCGATGGCGCGGCGCGCTTGGGCAAGTTGTCGTTTCGCGACAACACCTCGCTCACTGCCATGGCCGTGCAAAATCGCCACTACCTGCCGTATCGCGGCGATTTCGATTACCAGAATCAGACCGTCTACACGCGCAACGAGAACCTCACGGGCATGCAGTCGCTGCTGATCTTGCCGCTGTGCGTACGCGAAACCGCGATCGGCACGCTGGCGCTGGCCGCCAAACGCCGCGATGCCTTCAGCGGCGACGTACGCACCGCCTTGCAGCTGCTCGCGAACCAGCTCGCGGTCGCGCTCAGCAATGCGGCTTCGGTCGCGCGCCTGGAGGAACTCGCGACCACCGACGGCCTGACCGGCTGTTACAACAAACGCTATTTCCACGAGGAGCTGCGGCAGCGCCTGCAAGCCGCGCAGCGCTTCGGGCGCAAGCTATCGCTCGTAATCGCCGACATCGATCATTTCAAAGCCGTGAACGACACGCACGGCCATCACATCGGCGACATCGTGATCGGTGAGCTGGGCATGATCCTGAAACGCTTGAAGCGCGAGACCGACATCGTGGCGCGCTTCGGCGGTGAAGAGTTCTGTGTGCTGTGCGAGGAGACCGACACCGATGGCGCGATCCAACTCGCCGAACGCGTGCGTCTCGAACTCGCCAACACCTGCTTCGACACTGAACTCGGCCCGCTCACGGTCACGTGCTCGCTCGGTGTAGCCACCTACCCGCATCACGCCACGACCAAGGAGCATCTGTTCCAAGCCGCCGATCGCGCGCTGTACTCCGCCAAGAATGCCGGTCGCGACCAAGTGCACACGGCTTGACGCTGCTTGCGTCGATTCGCGTTGCAAAGCGCGACGAGCCTGGAAATAACTGCGTGCGAGAACGACCTACGTTGCAGTTCAGGTACGCGTGCGTGCGCTTGCGCGGTGCTTACTTGATGGCTCGATGTCTGAATTCCGGCCGCCGAGCACAGCTCGCGGCTCGGACCCGCGGCTCGGCACGCTCGTGTTTTCGAGCCTCAGCGTGATACAATAATTCGCTATAGCCTACGGTCGCCATTGCGGCGTACCGATAACATACCCGGCCGCCGAGCTAGCTCGCGTCCGGATGACATGCCCGGCCGCCGAGCTAGCTCGCGTCCGGTTCGATCGCGAGCGTCATTCTGGCCAACGTTCCCTCGAAGCACGACAGTGGTCCCCCTCCCGAAGGCCTACTTTGGGGCGACGGCGAGCTCGGCTCTTCACGTCGCCGTACACCCAGCGAAGGCTCACCTGACGTGAAGGGTGTATTCGGCGAAGGCGCCAGCGTCGTGGCTGTGCCGCCCAAACCACCTCCGCCTCCAGGTCCGGGATCGCGCGATGCCGTGGCGAATTTGTTTTCGGGCGATCAGCGCCTGCCCGCTCCCGCGCGCGGAGTCGGGAACGACAACGAACACAACGCGCACAAAGCCGCGCCGCAGAATCGCGGCCTTTGGAATGCGCCTGACCCAGCCTCGATTCCGAAACCACCGCCGCCGCCGGCAGCAGCGCGCTTGCCGCGCGCTGTCACGGGTGCCGTGAACTCGCTGGCCGCTTCACCCAAACGTCCGTCCGTCGCAGAGCCTCCGGTTGTAGGTGGCACTCGTTCCGTGGATTTCGAAGATGGCGCGCCGTCGCTCGAGCTCGAGAGTCAGCCGCGCGTCAGCTTGCCGAAGGTTAGCGCCCAAGCGCCGCACCCGGCCGAGCGCGCGTCCTTGGCGACGAAAGCAGCGGAGCGCGTGAGCGCGCGCGTCACGCCGCGCGAGGACACGCAGCGTACGGCAACTTCGTCAGCAGCCGCGGCCGCGCGCAGTGCCGCACCAGCGACGCGCAGCGATCGCTCGCGCGCCAGCCTACCGTACATCGCAGAATCGGACCCACCGCGCCGACGACGCGTGAGCGCAGCCGTGGTGATGCTGAGCGTGTGCGGCGTATTGCTCGCGAGCATCGGAGGTTTACTCGCAGGTGCTCGCGCGGGGCTTTGGGCCCTGCCGCCAGCAGCTGCGGCCATGCTGCGTCTAGAGCCGCCGGCCCCGTCGCAGCCCGCGCCCGAACCAACTCAACCAGCAGTCGCCGTCGCGCCGCAGCCAGCGGCTGCCGAGCCGCAAGCTCAACCCAAGCCTGCGCCCGAGCCCGCCGCAGTCGCGGAACCCGCGCCGGCGCAGCAGCCGGCAGCGGCTGCGGCCGAACCTGCAGCGGAGCCGCCGCCCGCTCCCGAGCCCGCCGCTGCGCAGGTGCAGGCGCGGCCCGCCGCGCCCGACAAGCCGGCCGCCGCAGAACCAGCACTGGTACAACCGGAACCAGAGCCGGTCGCCGAACCCGAACAGCCGCCAGCAGCTGCAGCCCCAGCAGCCGCCAACGACAGCCTGCCCGCCGACAACACCAAGCTGCTACAGCTGGCACACGCCAAATACCTGGCGAATGATCTGCCCGGGGCCGAAACCATGCTGCGGCGCGCGCTCGGGCAGGAACCCGACGACCATCACGTGGCCGAAGAGCTCGTACGCGTGCTGATCGATCGCGGCCGCGGAGCCGAAGCCGTAAAGTACGCTGCCGACATCGTGCGCAAGCGCCCAAAGCGGGTCAGCTACCGCATCCTCGATGGCGACGCCAAACTCCTGGCCGGAGACAGGCCTGCGGCAGAAGCTGCCTGGCGCGAAGCCCTGGCGATCGAGCCCGAGAACCGCGACGCCAAACGTCGCCTGGGCATGCGCTGAACCAGGCGGATATGTTGACCCCGAGCCCGGGTCTACCCAGGATCGCGGCATGCGCCTCCGCTTCGCGCTGCTCGGGCTGTGCGTCGGCCTATCTCCCCTGTGCGCCGCCTGTTTTCTGGCCGGCGTGAGCGTGGACAAGAAGGTGGGTGACACCGTCTACATGCTCAACAATCAGGCGCGGTGGGGTCGCATCAACGACGCATCGCAGATGGTCGATGCCGATTACCGCGACGCGTTCATCGATCGCCACCGCTTGTGGGGCTCGGATATACAGCTCGCCGACACCGAGATCGTCAACATCCAGATCGCCAGCGACTCCAAGCAAGCCAGCGCGTTCGTGAACTATACCTGGTACGCGATGAAGGACATGACGCTGCACGAAACCACGTTGCAGCAACTCTGGAGCGCGCGTAACAGCGGTTTTGCGCTGAGCTCGGAAGTCGTGGTCGGCGGCGATCCCACGCTGCTGAGCGCAGCCAGCGCAAAGAAAGCGGCGACCAACGTCACGCCTCCGCAGTGATCAGTCGATGCCGATCGCGCGCCGCACCCGCGCCATCGTGCGCTGAGCGCGTTCGCGCGCACGCACGGCACCCGCGGCCAGCACCGCATCTAGCTGCGCTGGGTCGCGCCGCAACTGCACATAGCGGTCGCGCAACGGAGCGATGCGCGCATCCAGCACCTCGAACAACTCCTGCTTCGCGTGACCCCAGCCGTAGTTACCCGCGCGCAACTTCGCAGCCAGCGCAGCACGCTGCGCGTCGTCCGCGACCAGTTTGTACAGATCCCAGACCAGCGTGCCCTCGGGTTCCTTGGGCGTTTCGAGCGGCGTCGAATCGCTTTTGATCTTGAGGATCGCCCCCCGCAACGCCTTGGGCGGCGCGAACAGCGGAATGGTGTTGCCGTAGCTCTTGCTCATCTTGCGCCCGTCGAAACCGGGAACGATCGGCGCATCCGTGATGTGCGGCTCCGGCACCACGACCGTGCCCTCGCCGTAGACGTGGTTAACCCGGGTTGCGATGTCGCGTGCGATCTCGAGGTGCTGCTTTTGGTCGGGGCCCACGGGCACGACGTCCGCATCGTAGAGCACGATGTCCGCAGCCATCAGCAGCGGATAGTTGAACACGCCGGCGCTGGGCGCCTCGCCGCGCTCGAGCGCGTCTTTGTAGGCGTGGCCGCGCTCCAGCTGCCCTGCCGCCATCAAACAGCCGAAGATCCAGCTCAGCTCGAACACCTCGGGTACGGCGGACTGCCGGAACAGCAGGGTGCGCTCGGGATCTAGGCCCGCAGCCAACCAGGTGGCCGCGACATCGCGAATGTTCTCGCGCAATGCATCGGGATCGCGCTGGCTCGTGAGCGCGTGATAGTCCGCGATGAAGTACACGCCGTTGTACTGCTGAGTAAGGCGAAGTGCGGGCAAAATCGCCCCGAAATAGTTACCCAGATGAACCGCCCCACCCTCCTCGATGCTTACAGCGCGGCCCGAGGGCTGAATGCCAGTCAGCGAAACCTTCTTGGCGTGCGGGGCGGGTGGATCTGGCGTCGCGTTCATGGCTCACGGTTGGTAGCTCAGGCGCGCGCCGAAGAAAAGCCGGAGTAGCGTGCGCGACTACACGTTGTCAGAAGCCGGTAGACGTTGTTAAAGGGAGCTATGCAACGACCATTTCGCGTCCTTGGACTGCAACAGATCGCCGTCGGCGCCGCCCAAAAGAGCGACTTGCAAAAACTCTGGGTCAACCTGCTCGGCATACAAGTCGTCGATACCTATCGCAGCGAGATGGAGAACGTCGACGAAGACATCGCCGTGCTGGGAAAGGGGCCGACGCGCGTCGAAGTCGACCTGATGCAGCCGATCGATCCCAACAAGCGGCCCAGGGTGCACGAGCCCGCGCTCAATCACGTGGGGCTGTGGATCGACGATCTGGCCGCTGCCACCAAGTGGCTGTCCGAGCAGGGCGTGCGCTTTACGCCGGGCGGCATTCGCAAAGGCGCTGGCGGCCACGACGTGTGCTTCATTCACCCCGTCGGCAACGAACAGTCCCCGCAGGGTGGCGCCGGCGTGCTGATCGAGCTGGTGCAGGCGCCGGCGGATGTCATCGCCGCTCTCGGCGGCTGAAACTCAGGGCGCCTTGCTGGCGGACATCTTCGGTTGCAGCAACGAACCCGTGGACAGCAGCTCTTGCGCCATGGCGAACTCGTAGAAGTTCACCATCTGCGTCTCGAGTACTTTGCCGAACATCGCCCGCGCCCCGGCTTCGTCGCCTTGGGCGAGGCGCCGGCCGCCCTCGTAGAAGTACGCTTCGGCGCGTTCGCCCACGGCCGTGGTCTCTTCGAGCAAGGTGTCGTAGCTGAGCTTGCCCGAACCGAAGCGCGCCAACTTCGCCCACCAGCCTTCGGCGTCTGCCGGTGTTTCGAACGCCTGGATCACGTCGCCGTCGAGCTGTTGGCCCGTGCGGCCTGCGATCATGCGCAACCACAGCGCGAAGTACACCTTCCACTCGGGTTCGAGCCCCAACTGGTTTTGGGCGGTGTGGAACACCGAATGCGCGAACGCGGTGTCCGGGGAACTCACCACCAGAAACGCCAGGATCGTGGCGTAGGTCTCGCGCGCGCTCGGCGCAGCGTCCATGGCGCGCTCGAACGCCGCCTTCGCGTCTTCCAGGCGCGACAAGCGCCCGAGCAACACGCCGCGCCGCAGCTGCGCAGTGCCGTTGCCTTTCGCCTTCTGGCTGGGCACCAGCGTATCCCAGATCGACAACGCCTTTTCGTAGGAGCGCTGGGCCTCGTCGCGCATGCCGGCGACGCGCTCGGAATCGCCCACGTGCTCGAGCAATTCTGCGCGCTGGCGCTCGATGTCGACCGACGATCCGGTCAGCAACTCCAGCGCGGCCCGGTATTGATCGCGCGCCTCGCGCGGGCGGCCCGCACCCTCCGGAGCACACCGGAGCAAGGGCGAGCGGCTCGGGGAAAGCTGGAAGGGGCGCTGGTAACTCAAGAGGTTCAGAGCGATTGCCTCACGCCTGGGAGGGTCAAGAGCTCGCACGGTTCGGTCAAGGGAGGGACGCCGCAAGGGCCTGCTGGATCAACACTGCGACAGCAGCGACGAACGCCTGGCCAGCGCGCAGACCTCTTCTGCCAACGGGGGTACCACAGGCCAGGGTTCCGGGACACAGTGCCCCTCCGGCCAAGAGTCCTGGCGCAGCAGCGCCGCCAGCCGCTGCCCCCAGCCCTAGCGAAACACGCTCACCAGCCACAGGCGCGCCGCCCGCTCGGGATGGCTCATCCGCGTGCGGTGCCATTGCCCCTCGCTCGCTTTGTGCTCTTCAAGCCTTGTTCAAGTCACGCCCGCAGGCTATACCACCCCGCATCGCTGGCCTCTGGCGCCAGATCCGTCAGGAGCAGCCAGGGGGCTTTGTCCCCCGCTTCCCAGCGGGCCAGCGCCGTGCAGGCCACCTGGGTACGGGTAAAGGCGAGGCCCGTGCCGCGCCAACGTGCCCGGGCCGGGGCCCCAAGCTCGTCAAGGGCCGCCCGCAGGTTACCCCGGCCGGCCGAAAGCTGCCGCCCGTGTTGATCCGCACAAAGGAGGCAGACTCGCCCGGAGCGACGCGAGCGGAGCGGCTCGGGGAACGCTGGGGGACACGGCCTGCAAGAGGAGCAGGCATCAGCGGTATAACCGCATTGTCAGGGCCTATCACCATGGCTGGTGAGGTCAGTCCGAAGGGATACTGGTGCTCTCCAACTTGAAAAAAACTTGATCCATGTACGGTTATAGGCAGCCTGCGGACCTGTATGCCCTGCCCCGCGTCCTGGCGGGCTGGCCGTAGGCACCGCAGCGCGGCTGGGGACAGGGTACGCCGTGGAGACTATGGACGCTGCCCCTGCCCCCAGCACCAGGGGTGTGTGACACGTCCACTTTTTTTCGGTGTTCCCCCGCGCTCGTAGTTCCTCGCTCTCCCCTTCCACAGGACTTCTTCGCAGGGACCATCACGACTGATGAAGCTTCCAGTGTGCTCTTGCAAAGATCTTGACAGTTTTCTATAGTGCACATATGAGCAGATATTATGACACTTTTAGAGCGCTGTATCACCTTGAGGATCCTCAGAGACTGCGATGACGCCCAGTCTGGCTCCTGCCCCATCCTCGTATGTCCCACGCGATCCGAGCCAGACGGTCCTCTATCGCGCCGTTGCCGACCATCTGGAGACCTTTCTCGCCTCGCTCGACACCGATCCCGACGCCAGAGGCCTACCCGCCTTTGTGGAACGCGAATTGTACGACTACTTGCAGTGCGGCATCCTCGTGCACGGCTTTCTGCGGCTGGGCTGTGATACCTGCAAGCATGAGATGCTACTTCCCTTCAGCTGCAAGCGGCGGGGGTTTTGTCCGTCATGTGCCGGTCGGCGGATGGCCCAGACCGCCGCGCACCTGGTTAAGTGGGTCATCCCCTGGGTGCCAATACGCCAATGGGTCGTGTCGGTGCCTGTTCCCCGCGACTGCGTCGGCGGAGGGGCGCCAGTTTAACGGCGCCCCTTCCCCTTGCGGTATTGGATGGCCGCGTCCCAGGACCTCACCGCCACGGTCCATACCATCATCCGTACGACGATTGGGCAGTATTATGTCAACCAGGCGGTCAAACGGGGTCTCGAGCGGGCTAAAGTCCAACCGGGATCGGTCACGTTTATCCAGCGCTTTGGCAGCGCCATCAATCTGAATGTCCATTTTCATTGTGTCTTTCTTGAAGGGGTCTATCTGGATCGTGCCGACCAGGGCCTCAAGCCGCGCTTTGTCACAGGCGAGCCGCCCAGCGATACCGACATCGCTGCTGTGGTCCAGAAAATCAGTCGGCGCGTCATCCGCACGCTGCGTCGGCTAGGATACCTGGAGGCGGGCCTCAACGCGCCTGCGGCCACAGGCTATGACCCCTTGCGTGATGACGCACCCGAACTCGCCCGTACCATGGCCGCCTCCGTGCAGCAGCGCATCGCCTTTGGAGAGCGGGCTGGCCAGCAGGTCCGGCGTATTGGCACAGGCTTTGGCCACGCGGGCGAGACGCCCACGCTCACCGGGACACGCTGTGCCAGCGTCCAGGGCTTTTCCTTGCATGCCAACACCCAGGTCCCCGCCCATCGGCGCGACCAGTTGGAGCGCCTGATCCGCTATACCGCCCGCGGCGCGGTGTCCCTGGAGCGTCTCACACAAGACGCCAACGGCGATCTCGTCTACACGTTCACCCACCCGTGGTCGGACGGGACCACGGGGATTCGGCTCTCGCCCTTGGAACTGCTCGAAAAGCTGGCCGCTCTTGTGCCCCTACCGCGCGTCCACCTGGTGCGCTATGGCGGCTGTCTGGCGCCGCACAGTCACCTACGCGGGAGCGTCATCCCGACCTCACGTCAGCAGGGTGTGGAGGACGAGGAGACCGATACGGGGTCGCCTCGCTGGAGCTGGGCGCGGCTACTGAAGCGGGTGTTTGCACTGGAGATGGCGCGCTGCCCCTGGTGTCCGCAGGGGATGCTGCGCATCATCGCCGCCATCACGCACGGTGAGGTGATCCGGAAAATCCTCCGGCATCTGAAACTTTCTGCAGACCCACCTCGCATTGCCCCGGCCCGTGTCCGCCAGGAAGCCTTCGCCTGGTCCTCCGCCTGACTGCGCCTGGGGTGTCGCAGCCCCATCCCAGATCGCTGGCTCGTGGGTGCCACCCCGCCCTTGTCTGGTCCTGCGCCAGCGGTGTCCCCTCTCCCGGCCCGTGGGTGGGGAGGCCTGGCCGTCTGGCGTCAGCGTGTTGGACGGCCATACGCTGTGCAGCCGTCTCGCGCTGCACGACCGTGCACGTTGTCCCCTCCTGTGTCCCAGCGTCTCGCCCAGCAACCGCCCCTCCACCGCGTCGCCGCGTGTGCCAGAGGGTTGCAACCGCTCCATGGCAACCGTCGCAGACGTTTGCACCAGTCTTCTTAGCGGCTAAGCGGTAGCGGACAGCCCCCAGACGTTTGCACCAGTCTTCGCGGCCTTAGCTAGCAGCTCTTCGTGGCGAGCTTGCGGACGGCCTGCCAGGCCCAGGCTGCCTCGCGGGTGCTCGCGCGCCTGGTGGTGGTACCCGGTGGTGCAGGGTGGGCGACAGGGTGGGCGCGCGCAGTCGGTGGAAAAGGCCGTTTGATTTTCCTATACTCATACTCCTCGCACGGTTCGGTCGAGGGAGGGGCTCCGTAAGGGCCTGCTGGATCAACACCGCGACAGCAACGACGAACGCCTGCGCCTCTACATACCAGGCTTGAACCTCGTAGACACCAAAATAGACCAAGTCCGCATAATCACTCCATTGCTGTTGATCAAACAGACGATCATAGAGCTGCCCTTGGCCAAGCGCTAACAGCCCCGGTCGGATCAGGTGCTGATGGAAGAGAGTGCGTAGACCACTATGGCTGGTCGCCGTCATGTTTTTGGTGAGGAGTAAGGCAGACACGGCATAGAAGCAGGCATAGTACAGGTGGTTCACCCCAGTGTTGGCATGGTCACTGTCGAGCAGCAGGACTGCCTCTGCGAGGGCTTCACGTGCCCGATCGAGGCGATACTGGACGAGGATGCGGGTCTCAGGGGTCATAAGACGATACCGTCTCGCTCGACGTGCTGGGTGAATGGCATGGCACGATACAGGGGTGAGTCCCACGCCCTACGGCTGTAGGCGTGCACGGTGAGGACCGCTCCTGTCGCCAGCTCCAGTGGGTAGAGGCGCTGCCGGATCTGGTCTTCGAGAATCCAGTCGACCTCCCTATCTGCTAAGACCAGCAAATCATAATCAGAATCTGTCCTGGCGTCGCCGCGAGCGCGTGAGCCATAGAGGATAACCTCCGCGCTGGGGACAATTGCCCACACCGCCTCTCGGCATTGCGCCAGGAGGGCACGTTCCTCGGCATTGCCACCTAACCACTCAGCAAAAGATCGCATCACACGAATCTCCCGAGTTTGCCGTAGAAAGGAGCGCTTGATAATCCCCCATACAGAGTAATCATCTCAAGCTGCCTGTCGCTCATAACGGTGATGGAGCCCACTGGGTGGTGGGATGTTCGGTCACATTGAAGTGCACGACGCGTTGGCGTACATGGGCTAGAATCACCAGCACGAACAGCGCCTTGCATGTCACGGTGAGCATCGTAAAGAAATCCAGGGCCACCAGGTCCTGCATGTGGGTCTTCAGTGAAGGATGCGCGCAAAGGAAGAAAATGTCAAGGATTTCAAAAGGTTCAGGTTTTCGGGAAGGACAATGGTGCGGAAGCGGTGGCAGACCACCGTGAGTTCCACCAGATTTCGAGCAGGTTCGTGCTCGGCCCTACCAGGAAGAGCGCGTAGTAAGGCGCATGCACGCTTTCGTGCAGCCGCAGCAGCATCTCAGCCAGAGCGACGAGAAACGCCACGACACATTGTCCCCAGGCCTTCTGTACAGTGGTCTTCGGGTCGGTGATCATGAAGAAGATGAAGAGCTGATACATCGGCCCGGTGATTGGGGCGACTTCAGCAAGGAAAGGATGGCCGGTGATCCAGCTGCGCACGCCGGCAAAGAGCACGAATGACACCACGTACGTAGCGCAGATGTGAAACCGCTGTAACCGCCAGATGATAATCGAGCCTAATATCCACACGATGAGCATCGGCGGCAGATAATTGCCCCATTGAATGCTCAGGCTCGCTACCGTGTCTGCCGCCAGCAACAGCATCACGCAGAGGCCAAAGTTCGAGGGATTCCAGAGATGGCGGTTCTTCACTCGCAGGACGTATTTCGAGGTGATCGACAGCGTACTGCACAGCGCATAAGGCCAGATGGCTGGCGAGCGGACTAAAATCCCCACACTGATTCCGGTGATGTAAGCGCTGGCTAGATGCGGCCACTGCCCCCGAAAAAGTCGCGCCAACACAAGCTCTACGAAGAGCGCGGTGAGAATAGCGAGGGCGGTGCGCATATAGCTTTCCAAAATGCCAAACGACAACTGTCCTGCGGCCAGGATGCAGGTAATGAACATGGGAGCGAGATAGCGGTTGTCAAAACTGCACCAACGTGCCCAGACAGACGGTGAGGGCGTCGTCGTAGACGAGGCGGAGGCGGTGGAAACACGGAGTTCTGGATTCATAGAATTCCTTGTGTGTGGTAGCAGTCTGGCATGGGGCACAACCGCCGGAAGAGCCGCATGTCTTTAGCTCTGCTAAGCCTTGGGCGCCGTCAATAGAGCGCTAGCCACACTCGGCAATCACCGCGTCTATAATGCCGGATTCTTGGACAAGCATGGTGTAATGGTGTGGGGCGAGCGCGGGTGAGGTCAGGCGCATACCTCCACTGTTGCCCCACTGCGCAGCTCCCAACAGACGCTGACGTGGGCCGGGCCGCTACGGTGTGACGCAACGCGGCGGAGGCTGACCTAGCCTCACCCGGCTCATCACAATATATCAGGTTATGCGCTACTGACAACGAGACGTGTCAATGGGCTCAGCGAACCTCGAATACCAGCTTGCCCCGCAGGTGGCGCGCTTCGCTCACCCGGTGCGCCTCAGCCGCGTCGGTGAGCTTGTAGCGTACGACCTCCGGCGGCCAGACCGCGCCGGTCTCTAAAAGTTCCAGCATGCGCTCGAGATGCTTGCGGTCACGGGCCACGCCTGGGCGCAAGGTCCGAACATCACTACGAGGCGGTTGAGAGCCCTCCGGTGCGGCCGCGACCCAGACCAGGCGCCCTCCTGGCTTGAGCACGGCGTAGGACCGGAGCTGGACCTCGCCGCCGACCGTGTCGAACACCACGTCGCAGTTGGTAACGACCTTCGTGAAATCCTCGACGTTGTAATCGATCACTCGGTCCGCGCCGAGACTGCGTACGTAGTCGTGGTTACGTGCGCTGGCCGTCGTGATGACTGTGGCACCAATATGCTTGGCGAGCTGGATCCCGAAGCCGGCCACGCCACCCGCGCCGCCCTGGATCAAAATGGTTTCGCCGGCCCTGAGCTGCGCCGTATCCTCGAGGGCCCACAGCGCGGTGAGGCTGGTCAAGGCCATAGCGGCCGCCTCGGCATGGCCAAGGCGGTCCGGTTTCTTGGCAATGATCGCGGCCTTAATGGCAATCTTTTCCGCGTACGCGCCTTCGATGCCTTGATCGCAGACCCCGAACACCGCGTCACCGACGGCGAGGTCGGTGACACCCGCGCCGACCGCACTGACCACGCCCGAGAAGTCGCGGCCCAGGATATACGGGAACCGCAGATTGGAGCGCCCGCTTCCCAAGCGCACTTTATAATCGGCCGCGTTGACACTGGCCGCGTGAATGTCGACCACCACCTCGCCCGGCCCGGCGGTCGGGTCCGGCGCGTCTCCATAGCGCAGCATCTCCGGCCCGCCATGGTTCATTAACAGTACCGCCTTCATGGCTTTCTCCCCTGTATAACTGCTCGTTGGCTTCACGTATGGATGGGTGCACGGACACGGCTGGCTCCGCAGCGTGGTCGCCGCCGCATCCCCGTGGTCGCAACGCGGTCATCGCCGCTGGCGCCGGCAACCCATCATGGCCCATGATGCCATAGACGTCCCTACAAAGCAAAGCAGAGGCTAGGACGGAGTCCAGGCCCGAGGCGCGATGCCATTGATGTCCGACACTACGTCCACTACCGCCGGCTTGCCAGAGGCTACAGCCTTATCGAGGGCGCCTTGAATCTCGCCAGGATGGTGCACGCGAATGCCGAAGCCACCCATATCCTGGGCCAGCTTAGAAAAGTCGGTATCCGGAAATACCCACAGCTCCTCCACGTTGCCCGGCTCGCCCCCATAGTAGCGCTCGTTGCTGTGCTTTTCCTGGTTCAGGGAATGGTTGTTGTTGACGATGGTTACGGTGTTAATGCCGTACCGCACCGCCGTCTCTAGCTCCCCCAGGTGGTACCAGAAGCCACCATCGCCAGTGAAGCACACCACGGGCCGGTCGGGCAGAGCGCACTTGACCCCCATGGCGGCCGGGAAGGCCCAGCCCAGAGACCCGGCACACCGGATGAACGTCTGGTTAGAGTCCTTGGCATCCACCATGGTGCCGGTCCAGATGCCTGAATGGCCCGTATCGGTCACCAACACGGAATTATTGGGCAGCCACGCGGTCAGCTCCTTGCACAGGCGCTCCGGGCGGATGGGTGCGGCATCGGAATTGGCCAGCGGCGCCACCTCGGCGCGCCATTCTTGCACCAGGTGCTGCACGATGGTGAGCCATTCCGTCCGTGGCTCACTGGGCGCCGCCGCTTCGATCATTTTGCGCAGTGCGGCCCTGGCATCTCCCTGCAAGCCGACCTGAATCGGGTAGCTGCGTCCCAGCTCCGCGGGATCAATGTCCAGTTGAATGACCGGGGTTCCCATACGGGGGATCCGCCACTCCGTTGTCACCTGACTGCCCGTGTGACTGCCGATGAAGAACACCAGGTCCGCCTCCGCGACCACCCGGTTAGCGCACCACCGGGAGTAGGTGCCGCAGACGCCCACCGACAGGGGATGATGATCGGGAATAGTGCCCTTGGCGTTCAGCGAGGTCGCGACCGGAATGGACAGCCGCTCAGCCAGTTCCACGACTTCGCGCTGCGCCTGTGAGGACGCCACGCCGCCGCCAGCCACGATGACCGGCCGTCTGGCCCCGGCCAGGAGCCGCAGGGCATCCTGGACCATGGCCGTTTCCGGCTCGCTACGAAAGGGAGGAACACGGGTGAAGGGCGGCTCCACCATCACGTCCAGGTCCGCTTCGGCGTCCATGATCACGTTGCCAGAGTTCCCTTGCAGGTCCAGATGCACCGGCCCGGGCGCGCCCGACGTGGCTGCTCGGAAGGCCTGGCGCAGCAACAGGGGTAACTGCTCGGTTCTGTCCACCGTCACGTTATACTTGGTCACAGCAGCGAAGGGCTGCACGTGATCGATTTCCTGGTAGTGGTGGCGGTACTGCTGCATCGAAGTCGCGCGGCCGGTAATGGCGATGACGGGCGACCCGGCCAGGTACGCGTCCTGCAGCCCGGCAGCCAGGTTGGCGGCGCCGACGTTCTGGGCCATACAGATGCCGGCCCGGTGGGCGGCACGGGCGTACCCATCGGCCATGTATGCTGCAGCCTTCTCGCCGTGGGTCATGATACGGCGGATGCCCACCTTCTCCATTTCTACCAGCGCTTTCGTCACCACCATCGGCATATAAAAGGCGTGCGTCACCCCGTACGCCTGCATCATCTGCACCATGAACTTGGCTCCGGTCATCCGTGGCATAACGTGCCCTCCCTCTCCAAGTGCTGCGCACGGCAATTGCCCCGCCAGTTTGGCGGGGTGTATTGTGCCATCCCTGGACGCTCCCGGCGGTCCGCATGCTTCTGGTGCGTCCCCTGGGCCAACTGTATGGCGCATCATACGCTCGGCCCAGAGCTATGACAAGTCTCTGCTGCAAAGCCTCAGTCGGCTAGATGTGGCAAGGCACATTCCCTTTACCGACCAGGTAGAGTATCCTCTCTCCTGGAACCGAGGAATGAGCACGCCCGGGTCCGCTCGTGATATGCCTTCAGCGCCTGTCGCGCAATGCGGGCCGAGCGGCGACGTGTGCCGCGCACGCGGCTGTGACGCCTGTACGCAGGCCCACCAACCAGAAGGATGAGGTGATGCACACCACTTTTCTGGGCACCACGCTACAATGTGGTGCCCTGGCACTGTTGTTCATGACGGCAGCGCACGTAGCGTGGAGCCAGGACAAAGCTATGACGACACTCTTCAAGATCATCACCGTTAAGGACGAGATCGTGATCGGGCTTAACGCCGATGAGCTCGACCGCCTCGGTGGCCGGGATGCCGGCGCGGTTGCACGTGCCCTCGTGACTAAGGGCGAGATGACGGTCTGGCAGTATGGGGTACGGCGAGGGCCGAATGGGGAACTACAACAAGCACCGACGCAGAAGATTGGACTGCTGGCCAACAGCTCGCTGCGGGTGGAGCCGTACACCACGCCCTACACGATCGTCGCGCACGAGTAAAGGTTTGCATGAGAGGAAGCGCTCGTATCTAGTCTCGCGAGGCCGGCGTCACCGTAAATGTAGTCCGTTTGCCGTCTCGTAACACCTCAACGGTGATCGGTTGACCAACCTTCACGGCTTGCAAGGCATGCGTGTAATCATAAATATTCTCGATCGTTTTCCCCGCCAGCTGGACAATCACGTCGCCGGCTTCCAGGCCAGCCTGCGCCGCCGGGCCGCCTTTGGCTACCCCGTTCACTTTCACCCCTGTGATTCCGGCGGTATCGCCGTAGTCGGGGATAGTGCCGAGATAGGCTCGGAGGTTCGCCCGGCTGGCTGAGCCGGTGGGTTTCTCCTGAGCCATATAATCGGGAACAGTGGGCTGCATCACAAGGGTGCGGGTTAGCGCTGCCATCAACTGGGCGATACTGGCGGCGCCTTCGTTGTTGACCCGCTCTGCGGTGTCGCGGGGGGTGTGGTAGTCGGCATGGGCCCCGGTAAAGGCGCTGAGGATCGGCACGCCCCTGAGGTAAAACGATGTCGCGTCGGTGGGTAAGTAACTGTCCGGCTGCATCACGATCGGTAAGCCCACTACCACATTGCCGCGCTCGATCACCCCTGGCCACACCGAACTCGACCCCACGCCTTGCAGATAGACATGCGTGGTCAGGCGGCCAATCATATCGAAGTTGAGGTAGGCGGCAATGGATGGCGTGAGGGTCGCAGGCGTCTGGCCGTTGTGCCGGAATGTGCGCACGAAATGGCTAGAGCCCAGCAGGCCCAATTCCTCGCCTGACCAGGCAGCAAAGAGCACGTCGCGTTGCCCTGCGAGTTGGCCGCGTGCATGCAGATCGGCCAGATATTGGGCGATTTCCAGGAGGCCAGCGACGCCCGATGCATTGTCATCGGCGCCAGGATGTACCTGTCCTTGCTCGTCAGTGCTGGCGCGGGAGTTGACGCTGGCCCCGTGGCCGAGATGGTCGATATGCGCCCCCAACACCACCAGGCTCTGCGCCGGCTGGGCCGCCACGGGCAAGCGCGCCAGCACATTACGCCCGGTGCGACGTTCCTGTTGCAATCCGATGACGGCCGTGAGGCTGACATCTGGAAGCGGCACGCCGGGGACCGAGGCGCCGCCGTCAAGCGTGTTCTGGAGCTCCTGCAGCGTCTTACCAGCGCTGCGCAAGAGCCCATCGGCCACGTCATCTGTGATGGACAGAGCGCCGATGCTGGTGCCAGCGAGAGCGGTATCGAACGTTAGAGGCACGAGCTGCTGTTTGACCTGGCTATTGGGACCGCTTACCAGAAGAATGCCACGGGCGCCGTGATCGCGAGCCAGCATCGTCTTATATGAGAGACTGGCATACGCGGTCAGGTGCTGACGGTGTTCCGGGGTAATGTTTTCTGGCATGTAGCGCAACATCAACACCCATTTATCGGTGACATCCAGGTTGGCGTAGGCGTCATAGGCCGGGAATTGGCCCGTAGCCGGGGCGACAATGCCGTAACCGGTAAACACCACGCCCGCGGCGTCAAGAGCGCCGGTGCGCGAGAAGGCCAGGGGCCGCCAATCGCTATCGACAGTCAAGGTGCGATCGCCCTGGGTCGTGTGCACCGTCAGCACATTGGTGGCATCCAGAGAGATCCCGGCCGTAAACGGAAAGGTCTGAAAAAACGTGCCGGCATCACCAGCCGGCTGTAGGCCCAGGGCGCCAAACACCTTGGCCACGTAGTCCGCGGCCAGGCGCTCGCCGTCGCTCCCGGTGAGCCGCCCGCCCAGCGCCTCTGAGGCCAGGTAGCTGATGTGTAACCGGATGTCGGCCGGGGTGATGGCAGCGGTCGTCTGCCGCAGGTCCGGGACGGACGGCGGTGGCGCCTGTGGGGACGTGGCTAGGGGTGATGCTGCACCTGGGAGTCCCAGTAGCGCTCTGGCCTCGGCATCGTTCCAGTCAGCCATGAAGATCTGCGCCGTACGGTTCGGGGTACGGCTACTCGTCCAGGCCAGGCGATGCCCATCCGGGCTAAAGACGGGGAGACCATCAAAGCCATCGGTATAGGTCACCCGCACGGGCTCGTGCTGTCCAGCGCTGTCGACAATGTAGAGTTCAAAATTGCCCATGCCCTGGGCGTTGTTGGTAAAGATGATATACGCTCCCGACGGGTGAAAATACGGCGCCCAGGACATGACGCCCAGATGCGTGAGCTGCCGCTGCTGCGAGCCGTCGAGGTTCATGGTCCAGATCTCGGCCGTGGCCCCGTCCGGCGCAAAGTGTCGCCAGACGATCTTGCGGCCATCAGGGCTGAAGAACGGTCCCCCGTCATAGCCGGGTGCTTGGGTCAGACGCTGTACCTGCGTACCATCGGCGCGCATGCGGTAAATATCGCTAAAGAAGGATGGATCGCGTGCTAAGATGGCCTGTTCGGCCTCAGAGAGTGGGGCGGTGTAGGCATGGCGGTTGGAGGCAAAGACGACCCAGGTACCATCCGGCGACCATGAGCCTTCGGCATCGTAGCCGGGAGCCTGGGTCAGATTTTTGAGATGTCCACCCTGACTATCGGCCTCAAAGATATCGTAGTGCTCGTCAAAATCCCAGGCATACCGCCGAGTTTGCCCACTGGCGCGTTGTGCCAGTTCTTCCTGTTGTTTGGCCCTGGCCTGGGGATCGGCATGCGTGGACGCGAAGAGCACCTTGTCAGCTTGCGGATGGATCCAGGCACAGGTGGTCTTGCCGATGCCGGGTGACACACGCGTGGTATCTCCGGTCTCCAGATCCAGCAGGTAAATTTGATAAAAGGGATTGTCAGGTTCGCGTTCACTTTGAAAAATCATGCGCTTGCCGTCGGCGCTAAAATAGCCTTCGCCAGCGCGCCGTCCGGCAAAGGTGATCTGGTGTGTCTTGGTCAGCAAGCGTGCTTCGTTGTCCGGCTCGGCTGGCGTCATACCAGGGTGGGTCAGCCAGACGGTGGCGCCGACAAGCATGACGAGCAGGCTTCGCCCAAAATGCGTCATCATGACAACTCTCCTGTAGGGATGGTGCCTCCCAGGGCTGTAGGTTCCGTCATAAATTTTGGTGATGTTTGAGCTGCAACTCTTCATTTGACAACGCCAGCGCATTGCTTCATATACTCTACCAAGGTCTCAACATGGACACCACTCGCAAGCAGGCCTAGGAGCTGGAGTAGTCACAGTCGTAGAGCGCACCCCGTAGGGCGGCGTAGGCTACCCTGCCTGGATATTGGTCTAAGGAGGAATATTGTGATCACACATTTTGACAGTAGCTTTGCCGGACACATTGATATAGACAACGTTGGGTATCGTGGCACACCAGTCAATGATCGCTGGTTCTCGAACGAGGAACTCGTTACCGTTTTTGATAAAGCCGAAGCCATCGCCAAAACGCTAGATCGGCTGGGCTATGATCGCTTCTGGATGGCGGAGCACCATTTCCAGCCGGAGGGCTATGAGTGCATCCCCAATCTTCTGCTATACGCCGTGCACCTCGCCCATGTGACTGAGCGGATTAAGATCGGCTGTGGCTTCAACATTACGCCGATGTGGCACCCGCTGCGACTCGCCGAGGACTACGCGGTAGCCGAGATTCTGACCGAGGGGCGGGTGATCTTCGGCGTTGGCCGTGGGTATCATACACGTGAAGTGGAGACCTTTGGGGCCCCCCTGCTCGACCAGCCGGCCAACAGAGATCTGTTCGAAGAGCAGGTCGAGATTATCTTCAAGGCCTTCAATAATGAGTCGTTCTCGCACCAGGGCACGTATTATACTCTGCCGCCGAGGGTGCCGTATCGGGGCTATGAACTTACCGAGCTGACGCTGGTACCGCGGCCATTGCGGCGACCGGTAGAGTGCTGGCAGCCCATTCAAAGTGCTACTGCGAGAGGTCTGGATTTCATGGCCAGGCACGGCATCAAAGGCGTCATTGGCGGTGGCTCGGCAGACGGTGGGGCCCTGCCGCGCGTGATCCACGCCTACCGCGATGCCCTGGCGCGCACCGGACGCGAGACCGCGCTGGGCACGGATCTGAGCATCGGCTTCCACTTCCACATAGCCGGGACGCAAGAGCAAGGCATGCGGGCAGCCGCCGGGTACTTTGAAGAGAACCTCAAGATGTTTGGGCCCTTACGCCTGGTGCGGGCCTTGACTGACCAGCAGATCGAGGCCATGGGCGATCCCACCAAGGCCCCCTATGCTAACCTGCCGCATATTGAGGATGCGGTCAAGGGCGGAGCCTTTCTGTGTGGGCCAGCCGAGCAGATCATCGAGCAGATCATGAAGCTGGAGGCAGCGTATCCTGGCCTGGAGCGTATTAATGTGGCTCATCCGGTCGGGACGCCGCAAAGTATCATTCTGGAGCAGCTCCAGCAGTTTGCCGAAGAAGTCATGCCGGCCTTTACCAATCGCGTCACAGAGACCGTGGTAGGAGATTAACACCATCCAGGGAGGAGACATGGCAGAACAGCCTTGGCTGCCACAGACATGGGACAGACAGGCAGATGTGGTGGTGGTCGGCTTCGGAGCGGCCGGCGCCGCGACGGCCATCACCGCGTACGAGGCAGGCGCAAAGGTGATCCTGCTGGAAAAGGCGCCCTATGGACACGAAGGCGGCAATACACGCGTGGCCGGCCAGGGCTATCTCAACACCTCATCGGTCGAGAAAGCCGTCACCTATCTGCACGCGCTGTGCGGGCCCTACCGCGTGCCAGACCCCATGGTACGGGTGTGGGCAGAGGAAATGGGCCAGAACAATGCCTGGGTCGAGAGCATCGGTGGCGACCCGCAGGAGCATCAGCATCAGCCTGTGGGCATCGAGTTTCCTGAACTCCCTGGATCAGACTGTGTGCACAAGTTCCACCATGGACCTGTCGTGGGGTATTCGCACACCTGGGAAATGCTGGCGCGAGCTGTCAGGGAAAGAGAGCTTGCGATTCTGTATGCAACTCCGGGGAAGGCACTCATCCAGCACGGGGTGACGCAAGACATCCTTGGCGTCAGGGCGGAACGGGACGGCAAACCCTGCTACATCGCGGCGCGCCGAGCGGTAGTCTTGACCTGCGGGGGCTTTGAGAATAATCAGGAGATGATTCGGAACTACCTGCCGGGGTTGCCATACTGCTATACTTCGGGCTCGCCGTATAACGAAGGGGACGGCGTGACCATGGCGATGGCCGTGGGTGCGGACCTGTGGCACATGAATAACTTCGCCGGCCCGTCGATGGCGCTCAAGGTCCCCGAGTTCCGGACCACCTTTTCGATGGTGGCGCTGCACTTCGCCAAACAGCCGCGTGGCGGGATGATCGTCGTGGGTCCGGACGGCAAGCGGTTTGCGGACGAAAAGTACAAAACCTCGCACGGGAAGGTCAAAATCGCTGGGCGCTGGACCCCTCTTTCCCCACCATGCCCAATGTTCATGATCTTCGATCACACGATGTTCGCCGCGGGCCCGCTCTATGAGAAAGAGCCGCGCTCCGGGTGGAATCCAATCGTCGAGCGCTATGACTGGAGCGATGACAATAGAGCCGAGCTGGCGAAGGCCTGGATCAAGCAAGCCGAGACGATCACAGCCCTGGCGCAGACCCTGCGACTGCCCCCCACGGTGCTGCAGGAGACGGTCACCCGATGGAATGCACACTGCCAGGCGAGAGGGGACCCCGACTTCGGTAGGACCAAGATGCTCTGCCCCATCCAGGCGGGCCCCTTCTACGCGCTTGAGCTGTCGCCCTCCATGCTCAACACACAGGGGGGACCCAGACGTAATACCAGGGGCCAGATCGTACGGCCTGATGGCAGCCCGATACCGCGGCTCTACAGTGCGGGTGAGCTTGGCTCGATCTACAGCTACATGTATCAGGGTACCGGGAATATCGGGGAATGCCTGGCTTTCGGCCGCATTGCAGGGCGCAACGCCGCGGCGGAGAAGCCCTGGTTGTGACAACGTCGGGATGTCGCTCTGGTCTTGAGGCAACAGCAGGGCGAGAGTGAACGAGATCGAGGCCATGACCATGCGCCGGACTGGATCTCGAGGGTCACGCCCTTCAATGTGCAGGAAGGAGTTCACCATGACCGTTGCACGCGCGTTGGCCGAGTTTCTTACGCAGGTCCCCTACGTCGACCTCCCCCTGCAAACCGTCGATCACGCCTCGATGTTGATCGCCAGTACGATTGCCAGCGCCGCCCTGGGCTCGGGGATTACCTCCTCCATGATCATCCGTGCCCTCGCTAGGGAGCACGGCGGCACACCCGACGCCTCGATCTGGTTTGACCAAGGCCCCAAGCTGCCGGTGGCCGATGCCGCG
>Ga0081455_10002574_pt1 | contig 21511 bp, 20 predicted proteins | sample TabmetS3T2R1_FD_70207 | JGI IMG/M metagenome (GOLD analysis project Ga0081455, IMG submission 70207) | Tabebuia heterophylla rhizosphere microbial communities from the University of Puerto Rico - S3T2R1 | ecosystem: Host-associated > Plants > Roots > Rhizosphere ...
GCGACGGCAGAGCTGGTCGAGGTCGCGTCCGGCCATCCGGTCGACGCCCACGTGGCCGCCGAGATCCAGGAGCGCGCGGACGGCAACCCCTTCTTCGCCACGGAGCTGGCGCGGCTTGTGGTGGCGGAGCGGGGAGGGGCCGGGGCCGCAGGTGCGGTGCCGTCGGGAGGCGACGTGCCGTCCGGTGTTCGCGACGTGGTCCGGCGCCGGATCGCTCTGCTGCCGGAGGAGACCATCGCGATGCTGCAGGTCGCCGCGGTCATCGGGCGAGATGTCGAGCTCGACCTGCTCACGGCGGCGTCTGGCGACGCCATCGACACGGTGCTCGACGCGATCGAGCCGGCGGTCGTCCACCGGCTGCTGGCCCCCGTGCCCGAACGGCCCGCAGCGTTCCGCTTCTCGCATGCCCTGGTACGCGAGGTGGTGGCCGACGACGTGTCGGCGCTGCGCCGCGCCCGGATCCACCTGAGCGTGGCCAACGCCCTGGAGTCGACTGCGGGTGACCTCGACGACGCAGCCGAGATCATTGCCGAGCATCTCTGGGCTGCGGCCGCCATCGGTGTCGGTCAACGGGCGACGGAGGCGCTGGAGAGGGCGGCGACCGTGGCCGTGCGGCGGTACGCGTTCGAGGCGGCTGAAGGCATGCTCGAACGGGCCGTCCAGCTGCGACGCACGGCCGGTACCACGCCGCCAGACAGCGAGGCGGAGGTGGTTTCCGTCAGCCGGCTGCTGTCGATCCAGCGGTCCGTCCACGGGTATGCCAGCATCGCCGACTCGCCCCACCTGCGGCGGGCCAAGGAGCTGGCGCAGCGCGCCGATCGGGCGGACATCCATGCCCGACTGCTGTGGGCCGAGTGGGCCGCGTACGACACGCGCTGCGACTTCGACCGGTCCGACGCCATCGCCCAGCAGCTCCACGAGCTGGGCGCGCGGGGCGACGAGCCACTGGCCCGGATCACCGGGCTGGCATCCCTGGGCATCAGCCGCTGGCACCGTGGACACGTGGGCGAGGCGAGCGCCCTGCTCGATGACGCCTGCGGGGCGGCGGCGGACGCGGCCGTGCCGACCGCGACCCTCGGGCTCGACCTCGAGGTGGTGCTCCTGCCGTACCCCTTCGCCCGCTACCTGCACGTGCTCACCGGCGACCTGGACGAGGTGGCCGGGGAGGCCGAGTTCGAGGCGCTGGCCGCGGCCGCCCCCGACCGCTACGCGGTGTCGCTGGTGCAGATGTTCGCCAGTGCAGGCGCGGTCACAACCGGACGGCCGGAATGGGCCGAACGGGCGGCTCGCCGGGGAATCGATGCCGACCCCGAGGGCACGTTCAGCTTCTGGGGCCGGGGGCTCCACGGCTACCTGGCGGCGGCGCTGATCCAGCAGGGCCGCGTCGACGAGGGCCTGTCGACGATCGACGCGGCGATCGACCGCTTCATCGAGGCCGGCGGGCGGACCGGCGTCGTCGTCTACAAGGCGGCCCGAGCCGCGGGCCTGGCGGCCGCCGGCCGGATCGACGCTGCCGTGGATGCGGTCGCCGCCGCCTACCGCGAGCTCGAGGTCTACGGGGAGCGATTCGCCGAGCCCCTGGTCCTCGAGGCCGACGCATCCCTTCGCAACGCCCGGGGCCACGACCCGGCCGAGGTCGCCGGCGCCATGGCCGCGGCGATCGCCCTCGCCGCCGAGCAGGGCTCCCACGCCATCGCCCGGCGAATCGCCGCCACGGCGGAGCGCCTCGGCGTGTCGACGGGCTGACCTCGACGGGCCGCCTGCGTCGAGCCACCTCGGGGCCCGCCGCACCGCCGCGCGGAGCCGGCGGTCCCATCCGCTGGGGCGCTGTTACGGTCCTCGTGCATGAAGGCCGACATCGGCGTGACCGGGCTGGCCGTCATGGGCAGCAACTTGGCTCGCAACTTCGCGCGTCACGGCTACACCGTGGCGCTCCACAACCGGACGCAGGCCCGCACCGACGCGTTGGTGGCGGAGCACGGCGACGAGGGCCACCTCGTGCCATCGTCGAGTACCGAGGACTTCGTCGGTGCCCTCCAACCACCCCGCCGGGTCGTCGTCATGGTCCAGGCGGGGCCGGCGACGGACGCGGTCGTGGACGACCTCGCCCCACACCTCGAGCCGGGGGACATGATCCTCGACGGTGGCAATGCCCACTTCGTCGACACTCGGCGACGGGAGTCGACGTTGCGCGACCGGGGACTCCACTTCGTTGGCACCGGCATTTCGGGCGGGGAGGTGGGCGCCCTGGAGGGCCCGAGCATCATGCCCGGGGGCTCGGACGAGGCCTACGCATCGTTGGGGCCGCTGCTCGAGACCATCGCCGCCCAGGTGGATGGCACGCCGTGCTGCACCCACGTCGGTCCCGACGGCGCTGGGCACTTCGTCAAGATGGTGCACAACGGCATCGAGTACTCGGACATGCAGCTCATCGCCGAGAGCTACGACCTGCTCCGCCAGGCGCTCGGTGCCACCCCAGGTGAGCTCGGCGCGGTGTTCCGCGACTGGAACCAGGGCGAGCTGGAGTCCTACCTGATCGGGATCACGGCGGAGGTGCTCGAGCATGTCGACGGGGCCACCGGGCGCCCTTTCGTCGACATCGTGCTCGACGAGGCCGAGCAGAAGGGCACCGGGCGTTGGGGCGTGGAGTCGGCCCTGGAGCTGGGCGTGACGGTGACCGGCATGGCCGAGGCAGTGTTCGCGCGCTCGCTCTCCGCACACATCGCCCAGCGCCGCGCGGCATCGGCATTGCCGGGCCCGGGCACCGCGGGCCGCGTGGCCGGCGTCGCCAGGGACACCTTGGTCGAGGACGTCCAGCGCGCCCTGTACGCCTCGATGATCGTGGCCTACGCACAGGGGTTCGACCAGATCGCCGCAGGCAGCGACGAGTACGGGTGGGGCATCGACCTGGGCGCGATGGCCACGATCTGGCGGGGCGGCTGCATCATCCGGGCCCGTTTCCTGGATCGCATCCGGGATGGGTACGACGCGGACCCCGGCCTGGCGTCGCTGCTGCTCACGCCGTCGTTCGTCGAGGCGCTGGGGGACGCGCAGGACGCGTGGCGACGCGTGGTGGCTATCGCCGCCTCGCTAGGGGTGCCGACACCCGGCTTCTCGTCGGCCCTCGCCTACTACGACGGGTTGCGACGCGAGCGGCTGCCTGCGGCCCTGGTCCAGGGACTGCGGGACCTGTTCGGGGCCCACACGTATCGCCGGGTGGACCGCAGCGGGACATTCCACACGCGGTGGCCCGAGGATCGGTCAGAGGTTCAGGTGGCGCCCTAGGACGCGAGCGGATGAGCACGTCGTGTTGCCTCACCGTGGTCAGTGTTGCCGGGAGGCCGAGCTGTGTGGCCGGGGCTTGCGCTGCCAATCCCGTACTGTTCTGTGCCCACATGCGGGCCTATCCGCTCGGCCTCTTAGCCGCTCGGCTCGCGGGCTTCCGGCGTCCTTTGCCGGCGGAAGAACACCGGCAGCACGAACCAGACGACCACGAAGGTGGCGACCAGCACCGACGTGACGATGCGGGGCAGGCTGCCGGGGTAGATCTCATCGGTGATGACGTAGGTGACGGCAGCCATCGCGAACGCCAAGAGGACCAGGCCGACGATGGCGAAGACGTTGCCCACGCGCAGCAGCTGCTCCTTGATGCCGGAGCGGAACCGCAGGCGGTGATGAGCCGTAGGGGCCATGAGGCAGATCGTCGACGCCACGGTGGCGAGCACGGCGGCGAAGTAGACGCGGCGATCGCTGGCGTCCAACCGGTCGAAGCGATCCGAGAACGGAACGATGAGCAGGAACGCGAACAGCACCTGGACCCCGGGGAGCGCGACCCGCAGCTCGTTGAGCAGCTCGATCAGCTCGCGGTTGGCGCGCTCCGCTGCGCTCTCCTCATCGTGACGGGTTTCGTCTTCCATCGACCCCTCTGACGATCACTGAATGGCTTCCTGGCGCCGAAGTGGTTGCTCGACAACCAATCCTGCGCCAGGAATGCTCCACGAGCACTTTGCTGCCCGGGGGTGCCTAGCCGTTGCGGCGGGCGCGGCTGCGGCGCTTGCCCTCGTGCATGGCCTGGACCCGGGCGACGGGGATGGCGTGACCCTCCTCGATCAGGCTTGCGGGCACCCGCTGTGGACGGGGCATCTGGGCCGCCCAGGGATCGCGGTCGCCCAGGTGCTGCAGCGAGGTGTGCACCGTGAAGTCGGCGGGCGCGATGTCGTCGAGCTGGTCCCAGCTCACCGGGAAGGACACCGGCACGCCGGGTCGGACACGCGGGCTGTAGGCCGAGATCACCGTGGCGCCACCGACCCTGGTGGCGTCGACGAACACCTTGCCGCCGCGGTCCTCCTTCATGAACGCCGTCGTGGCGATCTCGGGGTCGAGGCGCTCGGCTCGAGCGGCGATGGCCCTGGTAGCCGCGGCCGAGTCCTCCGGCGGGGGCCGGTTGTCGATCGGGACGAAGACGTGCACGCCCTTTGCCCCGCTGGTCTTCACGGCGCCCTCGAGCCCGACGTCGGCCAGCGCCTGGCGGACCAGGTGCGCCACCCTGACGGCCATCGGGAAGGCGTCGCCCTCAGGCGGGTCGAGGTCCAGCACCAGGTGGGTGATGCGGTCGGGGCGCTCGGCGCGTACCAGTGCGGGGTGGTACTCGACGGCGCGCTGGTTGCCGAACCACAGGAGGGTGCGGCGGTCGTTGCACAGGGCGTAGGACACGTCCCGCTTCGACGCCTCGGCCCACATCTGCACCGTCCGCACCCACGGCGGCGTGTACTTGGGGACGTTCTTCTGCATGAACGCCTCCTGACCCCGGTGGACCCGGATCACCGACAATGGCCGGTCCTTCAGGGCGGGGATGATGCGGTCGCGCACCCCGTCCAGGTAGTCCACCAGGTCGCGCTTGGTCGCTTCGGCTCCGTCGAACAGCGGTTGATCGAGGTTGGTCAACGACACGCCGTCTCGGGACTCTTCGCCGCTCTTGCTGCTCATCGGGGGAGACCGTAGCGACAGATCGCCCGTGGGCGGTCAGCCCGTCGCCTCGCCGGATCGCTGCCCGTCCGGTGACCGTCCTCCCGGCGGGCACGCGCGTCCGGGGGCAGACTGTCGTGATCGAGGGTGCGGCGAGACTTCTGGAGCGTGAACGCGAGCTCGGCGAGCTCTCCGACGCCGTCCGGGCGGCGCGGGCAGGACATGGCCGGATCGTCTTGATCGAGGCGCCTGCGGGCCTCGGCAAGACAAGCCTGCTTCGCGCCGCCGCCCGGGCCGCGGGCGACGTCGGCTTCACGTGCCTGCGGGCACGGGCCAGCGAGCTCGAGCACGACTTCGCCTATGGCTGCGTGCGCCAGCTCCTTGAACCCGCCTTGGCCAAGGCGACCGGCGCCGAGCGCGACCGTCTGTTCGAGGGCGCCGCCGCCCTCGCGGGCCCGCTCTTCGCCCCGACCGACGTACGGCATTCTGCGTGGACCGGCGATGCGTCCTTCTCGATGCTCCACGGCCTGTACTGGCTGCTCGTGAACCTTGCCGACGAGCGGCCGGTTGCACTCTCCGTCGACGACCTCCATTGGTGCGATCCGGAGTCGCTTCGCTTCCTCAACCATCTCGCACCCCGCCTGGACGGCCTGCCGCTCGTCGTGCTGGCATCGACGCGCAGCGGTGACTGGGTCGGGACGGAGGTGGCTCGCCTGGCCGCCGGGCCCGAGACGACCGTGCTGCGCCCCAAGCCGCTGAGCGTCGAAGCCACGGTGGTGCTGTGCGAGGACACGCTGGGACCGGGCGTCGGGCGCGACTTCGCCGCTGCGTGCCGAGACGCCACCGGCGGCAATCCCTTCTTCCTGGAGGCACTGCTGCGCGAGGTGCGGGAACAGGGCCTCTCCACCGACGCCGGCGATGCGGTCCGCGTGCGGCGCATCGGGCCTGCGGCGGTTGCACAGGCGGTCTTGCTTCGCCTGTCGAGCGGCCCGGCATCGGCGGGCCCCCTGGTGCGGGCCGCCGCGGTCCTCGGCGACGGCGCCGGCCTGGGCGAGGCTGCCGATCTCGCCAGACTCGGCGACGACGAGGCGGGGCATGCCGCGGACCGGCTGGTGGCGCTCGAGATCGTCGAGCGGGGCGAGCGTCTGGAGTTCGCCCACCCCGTCGTGCGGGAGGCCGTGTACGCGGACATCGGCCCGCGTGAGCGTGCCCAGATGCACGCGCGGGCGGCGCACATCCTGACCGAGAAGGGCGCCTCTGAGGAGCGGATCGCGGCCCAGATCGTGGAGGCGGAGCCCATGGGCGACCCGGGGCGGGTGGAGCTCCTGCGTCGGGTGGCTGCGGACGCCGTGGCCCGAGGGGCCCCGGCGTCGGCCGCCGCTTCGCTCCGCCGGGCGTTGCTCGAGCCGCCACCGGACGCGTCCCGGGCCGACGTCCTCGTCGAGCTCGGGTCGGTGGAATACAGCCTTGCCAGCCCGGAGGCCGTCGGCCACCTGACGTCGGCGGTCGAGCTGAGCGCCGACCCGGCACTGCTCGCGGTTGCGGCTCGCCGGCTGGCCGTCGCGCTCACGATGGCGGGGGACTCGGACCGCGCCGTCGAGGCCATCGAGCCGGTCATCGCGGTGGTCGAGCCACATGATCGCGAACTGGCGCTGTTGCTGGAGGCCGAGCTGGTTGCCCACGCCCAGGAGGCGAGCCTCGAGCGGCGAGCGCCGGCGGCGCGGCGGCTGGAGCGCTACGCCCAGCTACGGGGAGCCACGCCCGCCGAGCGCGTCGTGCTCGCGAGCCTGGCCTTCGAGCGAGCGCGCGCCGCTGAATCGTCGGCCGAGGCGGAGGCACATCTCGAGCGGGCGTTCGCCGGCGGTCGGTTGCTCGGTGAGCAGGACGTCGACGTCACCGGGCCCCTCTACCTGCTCCTGGTCGGGCTATTGGCGACCGATGCCCTGGACCTGGCGAGCGCGTGCTTGGAGCAGGTGCTCGCCGACGCCCGCGAGCGCGCCTCGATCCCGGCGCAGGCGTTCGGTATCGAGTTCCGCGGCTGGGTATCCCTGCGGCGGGGCGACGTGGCGGGCGCCGAGACCGACGCGGATACGGCGCTCGAGCTGCTGACGGCGCACGACATCCACCTCGGTCGGGCGTATGCAACGGGCCTGCTCATCGAGGCGCTGCTCGAGAATGGCGAGATCGAGGCGGCCGACGCCGCATTGGCCACCACCGGGCTCGGTGCCGAGATCCCCCCGGGCATGGCGTTCAACGACCTCCTGGAAGCGCGCGGCCTGTTGCGCATTGCGCAGGGGCGCACCCAGCAGGGCGTGGAGGACCTGTTCGAGTTCGGGCGGCGCGACGAGCTGTGGGGAGGTGCGAACCCGCTCGCCTCGCGTTGGCGGTCGCGCGCCGCCCTCGCCATCGCCGCCCTGGGGGAGAGCGACGAGGCGCGCGCCATTGCCGACGACGACCTGGACCGGGCGCGCCGCTGGGGCGCGGCGAGCGGCATCGGCGTCGCGTTGCGCGCGACCGCGCTCGTCGAGGGTGGGCCGACTTCGGTGGACGCGCTCGGGGAGGCCGTCGACGTGCTCGCGCGCTCGCCCACGCGGCTCGAGCACGCGCGTGCGCTCACGGACCTGGGCGCCGCACTTCGTCGCGCCAACCGGCGATCCGACGCCCGCGGCCCGTTGGACGAGGCGCTAGCTCTGGCGCGGCGCTGCGGCGCCCACGCGCTCGCGGAGCGCGCCGCCACCGAGCTCCGCGCTGCCGGCGGGCGGTCGAGCGAGCCCGAACGCGGCGGGGTGGAGCAGCTGACGGCATCGGAGCGGCGCGTCGCCGAGCTCGCAGGTGAGGGGTACAGCAATCCGGAGATCGCGCAGGCCCTGTTCGTGACCCGCAAGACGGTGGAGACGCACCTCGGCCACGTCTACCGCAAGCTCGACATCTCGGGACGGAGGGAGCTCGGCGAGGCGTTGAGCTGAGCGGGGGTCGCCGACGCCCGGGTGCGGGCGGGGGTGCGATTTCAGGGACCGATATCAGGGAGGTCCCTGATGTCGCCGAGCGGGCCCGCTGCTTACGGTCGACGGGTGATCGATTGCGAGCCCCGCACCGCCATACGTCGTGCCCGCCACCTGGCCGACCTTGATCCCGACGTCCCACCGATGCGTCGCCTCGAGCGGTATCGGCACGAGCTGGCCGCCCACTGCTGCCGCCTCCTGGGATCCTGGTCCGAGGTCGACGACGCCGTGCAGGAGACGCTTGTGCGAGCCTGGCGCGCCTTCGACGACTTCGAGTGTCGGTCGTCGCTGCGTGTCTGGCTCCACCGCATCGCCACCAACGTGTGCCTGGACATGCGCCGCGCGAAGCAACGGCGTGCTCGGCCGATGGATCCGACGGCCTGGCCGGTGGCCGGCGGAGCGACCCGCGACCGGCGGCGGGACCCGGCGTGGTTGGAGCCGGTCCCGGTGGGCCACGCCCGGACCACGGGTGACGATCCCGCAGACAGGACGGTCACCCGCGACGCGGTTCGTCGCGCCCTGGTCACGGCCCTGGTGCGCCTTCCACCCCGTCAACGGTCGGTGCTGATCCTCCGGGACGTCCTGCGGTGGCAAGCCGCCGAGGTGGCCGAGCTCCACGGCACCACCGTCACCGCGATCAACAGCTCGCTGGGCCGAGCCCGGTCGAACCTCGCGACGCTGGATGGCGCGGATGGCGAGCTGGGATCGCTGGACGACGAACAGCGAGCGCTCCTGCATCGCCACGTCGAGGCGTTCGAGCGCTGCGACGTCGAGTCTCTCGTCTCGCTGATGGGGTGAGGCGGCGTGGACGACCAGCCTCCCTCCGAGGAAGAGAACGTGCTGCGCCTGCAGCTCGAGCTCAATCTCGACCGCGAGCCGATCAGCGGCCGCCTGCGCACCCGGTGGGGCGCGGAGGAGCCGTTCGTGGGCTGGCTGGGGTTCGTCGACGCGCTGAGGAGATTGCAACACCCGGACGACGGCGCGGCCGACCCCAGCCGCGAGCCGCCCGATTCGTGAAGCGCATCCCTTGATGGCCTACCCAAAGGAGCCACGATGACAGAGACCACGCAGACCAAGCCCACGCTCGTGCTCGGCGGCACCGGCAAGACCGGCCGCCGGATCGTGGACCGGCTGACGGACCGCGGCGTGCCGGTGCGGGTCGGGTCACGTACCGCCTCCATCCCGTTCGACTGGGAGGACGAGTCCACCTGGGCCGCGGCGCTCCAGGGCGTGCGCGCCGCGTACATCTCGTACTTCCCCGACATCGCGATCCCGGGCGCTGTCGAGGCGGTGAGTGCCTTCGCGGAGCTGGCGTTGGACCGGGGCGCTCGGCGGCTCGTGCTGCTGTCCGGGCGCGGCGAGGAAGAGGCCCAGCGCTCCGAGCGTGCGGTGCAGGAGACCGGCGCCGACGTCACGGTCGTGCGCTGCGCCTGGTTCATGCAGAACTTCAGCGAGCAGGACTTCCTGGTGGGGCCCATCCTCGACGGCGAGGTCGTCCTGCCCGCCGCCGATGACCAGCTCGACCCGCTTATCGACGCCGACGACATCGCCGACGTGGCCGTGGCGGCGCTGACCGACGACCGGCACATCGGCGAGACGTACGAGCTGACCAGTCCGAGGCTCATGACCTTCCGGGACGCAGTCGGCGAGATCGCGGCGGTCAGCGGGCGCCGGATCGAATACGTGCCGGTGTCGGTGGAGGAGTACGCCGCCGGGGCGGCCGAGCTCGGCGTGCCCGAGGAGTTCGTCGGGTTCCTGACCTACCTGTTCGGCGAGGTCCTGGGCAACAACGCCTACGTGACCGACGACGTCCAGCGGGCGCTCGGGCGCTCACCCCGGGACTTCAGCGACTACGTGCGCGACGCGGTCGCCACCGGGGTCTGGGCCGCACCCGCCGCGGACCGGGTGGGCTGACGCACCAGCGCCCTAGCCGCCCACCTCGCCCGACAGGACGACACGTCCCGACGACTCCTGGCCGGCGCCCTCCTGCTGGAGGGTGACCGTGAGCGTCGGGTAGCGGTCGAGCGGCACCCCGGACCACAGGTCGACGTGATCGTCGCCGCCGCGCATGTGGAACGTGCCCACCGTGACCAGGCCATCCGGTCCCTTGACCCAGGCCTGGTAGTAGGTGCCCGGCTCCGCAGGCGGAAGGCCGCTCACGTCGAGCTCGATGGAGACGCCCGATCCCGTTTCCTCCACGGTGCCGGCGCCGGATGCGTTGGGGGCGAGCTCGGTGCCGGCCACAGCGAAGTCCTGGCCGGCGCCGTCGTCGGCAGAACGAACGAGGATGCCGACGACCCCGGCCACGGCGATGATCCCGGCCGCCGCGGCGACGAGCGTCAGGCGGCGGCTGCGACGGTGGGACCGAACCCGGGGGTGCGCCGCTGGAGCTGCAGGCACCGTGCCGCCCGACTCCGCCTGGATGGCCGCAAGCAGGTCGTCGACGCCGGTGGGCGAGGGCTCGGCCCACACGGCGTCGTCGGCGAGCAGGTCACGGAAGCGTGTCGCGGTGTCGCGCGTGGACTCGTCGCGCGGGTCCGAGGCGCGGCTGTCGTTGTCGAGGAACTCGGCGAACTCGTCCTCGTTCACACCAATGGCACCTGTTGTCCGAAGTTCGAGGTCACTGCCCAATACGACATCGAACACCATTTGGTTCGCGAAGACATGACGCAGGTCACTCCGTCGCCCTCACCACGTGCGCCAGCAGTGCGGCCAAGCGGCGGTGGGCGCGGTTGGATCGGGACTTCACGGTCCCGATCGGCACGCCCAGGTGCTCTGCGATCTCGCCGTGGGTCATGCCGACGAAGTGCGACAGGCGAACGACCTCGCGCTCGTCCGGGGGGAGCTCGGCCAGGGCGGTCCGTACCTCCCATGCCTCCCATGTCCGCTCGAACGACAGCGGAACCACGGCGACCTGCTCGTCGCTCAGCTCGTCGGGCGTGGCTGCGCGCCTCTCCCGCCTGTAGATGTCGATGGAGACGCGGCGGGCGATGGCGTAGAGCCAGGGCGCCAGCTCGCGCGTCGGGTCGAACGATCCGGCCGCCCGCCAGGCCTTCAGCATCGTCATCTGGACGGCCTCGTCGGCGAGCTCGCGCTTGGCCAGCGTGCCCATCGCCACGGTGAGGATGGGCCCCGCGTAGCGCTCGTAGATGGCACGCACCGCAGTCTCGTCACCGGCCGCGAATCGCGCCGCCAGGTCGCGTTCGTCGGGACCCGCCATGCGCGTCCATGTTGCCCCAGCCGGGGCCGATCGCGGCGCGCGGTTTCGGAAGCCGGCGATGAAGCGCGAACCGACCGCCGCGCTTGGTCGTAGAGGCGGCCGACCGACCGTGACCCAGGGAGCACAACCATGCGAGCGAGTGTGATCAGAACAAGGGCGATCATCGGCATCGGTGCCGCGGCACTGGCGCTGGCGGCCTGTGGCGGCGGCTACGGCTCCGATGAGCCATCGACGGGGGCCGACGGAGGCGACGCGGCGGCCGCGTCGGAGGCCACCGCAGATGTGCCGGTTGGCCGAGGCGACACCGGGCTCGGAACGGTGCTCGTGGACGCAGAGGGCCTCACCCTCTACGGCCTCACCGACGACATCGACGGCGTCTCGACGTGCGACGGAGCCTGCGCAGAAGCGTGGCCACCGCTAACCGTCGACGGCCCCGACCTTCCTGCTGGCCTGGATTCCGACGTCTTCAGCGTTGTCGAGCGGTCGGACGGCACGTTCCAGCTCAAGGCTGGCGAGTGGCCGCTGTACCGCTTCGCCGGTGACGCCGCCCCCGGCGACACCAACGGCCAGGGCTCGGGCGGCGTCTGGTTCGCCGCGGCTCCGGACGGCAGCCTCATCGGGGCCACGAGCGCCGACCCCGCAGCGTCCGGCAGCGCATACTGAGCCGGATCGGCCGAGCCCGTCGGGAGCCCAGCGGGGCTCCCGACGTGGCCGCGCCGTACCTGGTCCCGCATGGCTGTCGTCATCCGCCCTCCTGCCATCAGCGAGCTCCCGACGCTCCGAACCATCGAGCGGCTCGCCGGGGAGCGGTTCCGTGACGTCGGGCTGCCCGAGGTTGCCGACGACGAGCCTCCGTCCCTCGACGTCCTGACCCGCCACACCGAGCATGGGCGCTGCTGGGTCGCGGTCGACGATGCCGGCGGTCCGATCGGCTACGTGTTGGTCGACGCCGTCGATGGCAACGCCCACGTCGAGCAGGTGAGCGTCCACCCGGATCATCAGGGATCGGGCGTGGGGCGGGCGCTCATGGAGTGGGTCTTCGGGTGGGCGACGAAGGCGGGCATGCCGGCGGTGACGCTCACGACCTTCAGTGACGTCCCCTGGAACGCGCCGCTCTACCGCCACCTGGGATTTCGGGTGCTCCGCGACGACGAGCTGGGCCCAGGGCTCCGGGCCATTCGAGATCAGGAGACCGCGCATGGCCTCGACCCCGCCCGGCGCGTGTGCATGCTCCTGGCGCTTCCGCGCTGACGAGACGCCGGTGTCCCGCACCGCACCGACGGATCCCGCGACCACACCCCGACGGCGCCCGCCTAGTGTGCGGCGATGCTTCCGACCGCCAGGCCGACGCTGCGCGGACGACTCCATCAGATCGCGTTCTTCGTGTCGATCCCGGCCGGGATCGCGCTCGTGGTGGTGGCCCGAGCCACCGCGGCGCGGGTGGCCGCGGTGATCTTCGCCGCGACGCTGACTGGCCTGTACGGCGTGAGCGCCGCCTATCACCGGGGCCAGTGGTCCGTCGGTGCCCACCGCCTCATGAAGCACCTGGACCACTCGATGATCTTCGTGTTCATCGCCGGCACGTACACGCCGGTCACGCTGCTGGCGCTGCGGCCGGCCTGGGGGATCACGCTCCTGGTGCTGGCGTGGAGCGGGGCCGCCGTCGGCGTCCTCGTAACTGTTTTGCGCCTCGAGCGCTGGCACGCTCTGGGCTTCACCATGTACCTGGTGCTGGGCTGGCTCGCGATCGTGGCGACGCCGCAGCTCGTGCACTCGCTGTCGAGGCCGGAGCTGGCGTTGCTCGTCGTCGGCGGGGTTCTCTACACCGTCGGCGCCGTGGTGCTCGCACGGAAGCGCCCGGACCCTCACCCCGCCGTGTTCGGCTACCACGAGGTGTGGCACACGTTCGTGGTCGGTGCCAACGCCTGCCATTTCGCCCTCGTGGCGCTGCTCGTGCGCGCCTGACCGGCTCACCGCTGGTCGAAGGCGAACAACGAGACCTCCAAGCGGCACATCCTGGTGGGCGCGGCGCGGAGCCTGCTCACGCCTTCGGCGATCTCGTCGTCGCTCAGAGCCGTGAGCACCGAGTCCGCATCCCTCATCCGCTCCACCCAATCGGCCGACGTGGCGTACGTCTCCGTTCCCTCCAGCACCTCCCGGGCGTCCATGAGGTCGAAGCCGTGCGGGCGGAAGATCTCGATGAGCTGCCGCTCCGTGTAGCAGCGGGCCTCCCACTTGGATCGGCCCGGGAACTCGTCGATCCAGGTGATCTCAGTCCTGCCGGGCGCGTAGGTCCGCACGAGCACACGCCTGCCGGGCCCGAGCACCCGGGCCAGCTCGCGCAGGGCCAGGTGGACGTCGGCAAAGTGGTGGAGCGCCGTCGAAACCCAGGCGACGTCCATGCTGCCGTCTCGTAGGGGCAGGGCCTCGGCGGTGCCCAGCGCGAACGCGACATCCGGATCGTCCACGCCGCCCGCACCCGCCATCGCCGCCGACGGCTCGACGGCCACCACCGTTGCGTCGGTCCACCGCGGCCAGGCTGCGGCGAAGATGCCGGTCCCAGCCCCCACGTCGACAACGCGAATCGGTCCCGCGGGCAGGTAGGCCTTGACCGCGTCGCCCCAGCGTTCGAGCACGTCCGCCGCCAGCGATCGACCTTGCTGATAGCGGCCGGCAACGCGTTGGTAGTCGACGTAGTCCTGTGAGCGTGATCGGGGGCTGGTCATTCTCGGAGGGGGAGGAGTGGTGCCGGGCTGGCATCGGGTGGGTGGCTGGTGCGGACTCGTCCGGTGGGGTCGGTGATTTCGAGGGTGGTGTCGGGGAGGAGTTTGGCGTGCCAGCGGGGGCGGTGAAGGAGGTGGTGATGCCGGCTGCACAGCAGCACCAGGTTGGCCAGCTGGGTGGGTCCGCCGGTGTGCCAGGGGTGGATGTGGTGGCCTTCGCACCACGCGGCGGGGCGGTCGCAGCCGGGGAACCGGTAGTGGCGGTCACGGACGACGAGGGTGTTATAGACGAGGGTGTTATGGAGGGGGGCGGGGATGGTGCGGGTGGCGGTGTCGTAGTCCAGGATCGCCGAGCGTCCGTGGGTGAGGACGCGGTGGATTCCGGCGTCGCACAGCAGCCGGTCGGTGGTGGTGCGGTCGAGGCGGGTGCCGTCGACACTGGCCGCTCCCGCGGCCGGCAGGGCCTGGTAGCGGTCGAGGTCGAGGATGAGGTTGAGGTGGGGCCGGTGGCGGCCAGCGCGGCGGGTCTGTTGGTGGTCCAAGAAGAACCTGCAGATGTCACCCAGGGCGTCCGCCCGGCGGGTAGCCGGCGTACGGGCAGGTTCGCCGTCGGTGTCCGGGGTCTGGGCGAGGCGGAGGGCGGTGGCCAACAGTTCGCCGGTTTCGGGACCCAGGTTGGCGTCGAGCCGCCACCGCCCACCCAACGTGGGCGACAGGTGCAGGGCCGATGGTGGTTCGGGTTTGGCGTCGCGGTGGGCGGTGGCGCATTCCCGCCAGGCGGCCATGGTGGCGGCGACATCACGCACCGACAAGCCCGTCAACGTTGGCACGAGTTCGGTTTCGTGGTCGGCGAACAGGTCGAGCGTGTCGGGGTCGAGGTGGGCGGCGATCGCTTCGACCTGACCACTCGACAGCACCCCGTCACACCACGCGCCCGCGGTCACGGGTAGATGGGCGAGCTTGCGGGCCCGGGACACCATGGCCGCCGCCCGCGGCCGAGGCAGGGCGGCCCGGTCCGCCAGCCAGGCGGTCATGGAGGTGGCCCCATCGAGCTCCCACAGCTCGGCACGGTCATGGGCGGCAACGGCGTGGCTGATGCGGGCGTCGAGCCGGTCCCGCAACCCCATGATGGCCGTGAGGGCGGCGCTGTCGGTGGGGATGTCGAGCGTGTCGATGGCGGTCCCCAGCTCCTCGAACATACCCAGGATCGTACACCTGTTCGCCTATCCGATTCAAGCCAAATCCCCAGCTCAGACCCACTTTTCGAGGCCCCCCACAATTACCACAGCCCCGGCCCCCGGGCCGGGGCCTGACCGCGGCTAGATCTCACCAAGAAGCTTCACCACGAACCGCGAGAGGTTCGGGTCGAAGCGACGCGCATCGGCGCCAGCGAGCTCGTCCAGCGGCCACCAGCGGGCCCCCCGGAACTCCCGCGGATCGAACTCCACCGGCCGGCGGTGGTCGGCGGCGCACACGTACCAGAGGCTGACGTCGACGTGTCCGGGGTCCAGCCCACCGGTCACCCGCTGCGTGACGAACAGTGGCTGGCTCGACAGACCACGGAGGAGCGGCGCCACGAAGCCCACCTCCTCGCGGCACTCGCGGGCTACGGTCGCCACCGGGTCCTCGCCGGGCTCAACGTGGCCGCCGGTGGGGAGCCACAGCTCGGCGAGGCGGTGGTCGACGAGGAGGCAGCTGCGGGCGCCGGCGTCGACCAGCACGAAGTACGCAACCAGGTGCTTGGGCGGCGTCGCCGGCTTCGCGGTTCGCCAGATCGGTGCGTGGCTACGGACCCAGGCCAGGGCGTCGGCGCGGTGGTCGGCCTCCGCCGCATCCAGGGGCCTGATCCCGCGCAGGGCGGCGTCGACTCGTTCCCGTGCCTCTTGGTGGTCGATCGCGGCGAGGCTAGCGAGGCTCCCCAGCCTGTCGTCTGCGATTGAGGCGCCGCGGCGCGGCCAGAGTGGTTCCCGCGTGGCGGGGTCCGAACGGAGGAGTCGGTCTATGAGGCGCTGGTGGCTGGACGAGCAGGCTCACGCGGGCCCCGAGCACCTCGATGCCGGATATGTGGCTGCCTACGACCGCAAGGCTGGGTTCGATCCGACCGAGGACATCGAGGTTCTCCGTCGCCACGGCCTGGGCCCCGACTCGCTGGTCGTCGACCTCGGCGCCGGCACGGGAACATTCGCGGTGTCCGTGGCGCCGTCGTGCCGTCGGGTCGTCGCGATCGATGTGTCGGCCGCCATGACCGCAGCGCTCCGCACGCGCATCGAGCGCCTCGGTCTCGACAACGTCACCGTGGTGGACGCCGGATTCCTTACCTACGTCCACGAAGATGAGCCGGCGGACATCGTGTTCACGCGTAACGCGTTGCATCAGATCCCGGACTTCTGGAAGGGGATCGCGCTCGACCGGATCGCCTCGTTCCTGCGGCCCCACGGAGTACTGCGATTGCGTGACCTCGTCTTCGACTTTGCGCCCCACGAGGCGGAGGAGCGCATCGAGGCGTGGATGTCGGCGGCCGTGGGTGACCCGGCGGCCGGGTGGACCGCCGACGAGCTGGCCCAGCACGTGCGCACCGAGTTCAGCACCTACAGCTGGCTCCTCGAATCGATGCTCGACCGCAGCGGGTTCGACATCCTGGAGCGCAGCTTCCGACGCTCGGCCTACGGCACCTACACCTGCGGGCGCCGCGGCTCCTGACGTGGTGCGCAGCCCCACCGTGGCGGTGGCAGGATGCGGGCATGAGCGACGAGGCGACCGCCGAGACCAGCGACCAATCGACGAGCGACCCGACGGGCGACCAGCCGACGGGCGAACGGATGGAGGTCCAGCGGACGATCCCGGCGGACGCCGCGACGATCTTCCGGGTGTTGTGCGATCCACAGGGTCACGTAGCGATCGACAGCTCCGGGATGCTGATGTCGGCCGAGGGCGAGCCCGTGACCGCCGTCGGCGACAGCTTCGTGGTGCACATGGACCGAGAGGCGCTCAACGACTACCCGCTGGGCCACTACGACGTCACGGTCAGCATCACGACGTACGTCCCCGACCGCGAGATCGCGTGGACGATTCGCGGCAAGATCCGCCCGCAGATCGGCCACATCTACGGGTACAGGCTCGAGCCGGCGGACGAGGGGACGCTCGTCACCTCGTACTACGACTGGTCCGAGATCGATCCGGTGTGGAAGGAGGCGGCGATCTTCCCCATCATTTCCGAGGGTGCCCTGCGAGCCACGCTGGGGATCCTCGACCGCACGATCGCACGCGGGGGCGCCGCCCCAGCGCCACCGGCCTAGCCCAGCAGCGCGATCCGGTTACGGTTGGCCGGATGGCGGCCTATCACGTGGCGCAGTGCAACATCGGCCGGGTGCTCGCGCCGCTCGACACCCCGCAGCTGGCCGGGTTCGTGGCGGCGCTCGAGCCGATCAACCGGATGGCCGACGACGCACCGGGGTTCGTGTGGCGACTGCAGACCGAGGCTGGTGACGCTACGGCCATCCGGGCGTTCGAGGACGACATGCTGCTCCTCAACATGAGCGTTTGGGAGTCGATCGAGGCGCTCGCCGAGTTCACGTACCGCACGCCGCACCGCGACGTATTGCGGCGCCGGCGCGAATGGTTCGAACGGCTCGCCGACGCTTACCTCGTGCTGTGGTGGATCCCCACCGGACACTCCCCCACGGTGGAGGAGGCCCGGGAGCGCCTCGAGGCGCTGCGACGCGACGGCCCCACACCCGAGGCCTTCACGTTCCGGTCGCCCTTCCCGCCTCCGGACGCGTCCCGTGCCGCGGACCCCGTGGCCGAGGACTGGTTCTGCCCGACCTGACCCCGCCTCAGTCACGCTGAGCGCGGTGCTGCCGACGGCTCGGACCGCTCGCGCGGCGCGTACCGCCCGTCACCGACCCACGTGACCAACGACACGATATAAGACGTTGCCGTATCGCTTCGAGACGCATACGTTTCGCGGAGTCACGACAACGTCTCGGTCGTAGCGACATCCGCGGTCCCCCAAGGAGCTCATGATGACCTCTCCCGTCATTGCCGCGCCCGCGATCCCCCTCCACGAGCGGCCGGAGATTCACGCCCGACGCTGGTTCCTGCTCGCGATCATGTGCTTGTCGCTGGTCCTCGTGGTCATGTCCGTGTCGGGCCTCAACACCGCGCTGCCGACGATGCAGCGCGAGCTGGGGGCCTCGGCGTCCGAACTGCAGTGGATCGTCGACTCCTACGCGATCGTCTTCGCCGGGCTGCTGCTGAGCGCCGGCGCGATCGGCGACCGGTTCGGGCGGAAGGGTGCGTTGCTCGCGGGCCTCACGGTGTTCGGGGTCGGCGCCTTGATGGGCGGGCTCGCCAGCGACGCCACGCAGGTGATCGGCAGCCGGGCGGTGATGGGCATCGGCGCCGCGTTCATCATGCCGGCGACGCTGTCGATCATCACGTCGATCTTCCCGCCCGACGAGCGGCCACGGGCGATCGCAGTCTGGGCGGGCTTCGCGGGCGCCGGGGCATCGATTGGCCCGATCGTGACCGGCGGGTTGCTCGAGGGCTTTTGGTGGGGCTCGACCCTGCTGGTCAACGTGCCCATCGTCGTCGCCACCATGGCGGCGGTTTGGCGGTTCGCACCCGATTCCCGGGACGATACGCAGACGCCGCTGGACCCGGTGGGTGCGCTGCTGTCGTTGGTCGGCCTGAGCACGTTGATCTTCGGGATCATCCAGGGCCCCGAGGACGGCTGGACCAGCCTGCCGGTGGTCGGCGCCTTCCTGGTCGCCGGGCTCGCCCTGTCGCTGTTCGTGAGGTGGGAGCGGCGGAGCGACCATCCGATGCTGCCGCTGACGTTGTTCCGGGATCGGCGCTTCAGCACCGGCAGCGGCGTCATCACGGTCGCCTTCTTCGTGATGTTCGGGTTCTTCTTCCTGATCACGCAGTACCTGCAGTTCGGCCGGGGCTATTCGCCCCTGGAGGCAGGTCTCGCGACGCTGCCACTGGCGCTGTCCTTCCTGGTGTTCTCGCCGCGCAGCGCGGCGCTGGCGGAGCGGTATGGCGCCAGCCGGGTGATGGCGCTCGGGCTCACGATCGTGGCCGTCGGGTTCGGCATCCTCACGTTGCTGACGCCGGACACGCCGTACCTCGTGGTCGCCGCCGCCTTCACCATCCTCGGCGCCGGCATGAGCATCACGGCCGCACCGGCCACCAGCGAGATCATGACGTCGGTGCCGCTATCGAAGGCCGGCGTCGGGTCGGCCGTCAACGACACCACCCGAGAGCTCGGAGGCGCCCTCGGCATCGCCCTGCTCGGGAGCATCGCCAACACCGCCTACCGGTCGGGTGTCGACCTCGAGCAGGTTCGGCTCCCAGCCGGCGCCCGCGAAACCGCCGGGGAGTCCATCGGCGCCGCCAGCGCGATCGCCGAACGGATCCCGGGTGGCGGAGGCGAGGTGGTGGCCCAGGCGGCCTCCGCATTCACCAACGCCTTCACGCTGACAAACACCGTGGCGATGGGCATCGCCCTCGCCGCCGCGGCCGCGGTCCTCGCCGTCTCGCGGCGGTCCGGCGGCGACACGGTCGAGGCCGATCTCGTCGACGACGACGCCGTCGAGGCCCATGACCTGGAGCTGCTTCCGGTCGGGGCCGGCGAGATGAGAGAATGACCGCATGGTGCAGGTGGGCACCGCTCCAGGTGCGGCGGCGGAGCTGGATCCGCGCGTCGAGCGGTCCCGGCGGGTCATCCTCGGGGCGGTCCTCGACGAGCTCGGCGAGGTCGGATACGGAGCGTTGACGATCGAAGCAGTGGCGGCCCGGGCCGGTGTCGGGAAGAGCACGATCTACCGGCACTGGCCCGGGAAGCTCGAGCTGGTCGAGGACGCGTTCCGGACGCTCAAGGCACCGGTCGCAGTGCCCGATCAGGGATCGCTGCGTGACCGCGTCATCGCCGTCGTCGAGCAAGTCGCGTGCCTCGTCGCCGAGTCGACGTACTCCAACTGCATGCCCGCGCTGATCGACGCGGCCGAACGCGATCCGAACGTGCGCGACTTCCACAGCCGGTTCAGTGCCGAGCGGCGCGATGCGCTCGTGGGCCTCCTACGGGACGCGGTCCAGACGGGTGAGCTCCCGGCGACGACCGACCCCGAGCTGCTGGCCGATGCGTTGGTCGGGCCGATCCTCCTGCGGCGCCTGATGCTTGCCCAGCCGGTCGGCCCGGAGATCGCCCGCGCCCTCGTGGATCAACTGCTGCCGGCCGCGAGCGTCGACTAGGGACTCGCGGCCTCGCCGGATCGGGCGCCGGCCAGCGCCGCCAGCTCGGTCCGATTCGACACGTCGAGCTTGGCGTAGACGTGCGACAGGTGGGTCTTCACGGTCGCCCGGCTGATGAACATCCGTGACCCGATCTCCGGGTTGGTCAGGCCCTCGGCGACCAGGCCGACGACGTCGAGCTCGGTGGGGGTCAGGCTCGCCCACCCGGTGGCGGGCCGATCCCGGGTGCCCCGGGTCCGGCGGGCATACGCCACGGCGTCCTCGAGCGAGAGGCGGGCCCCCTCGGCCCGGAGATCCAGAAACGCCTGGTCGCCCAGCGCCTTCCGGAGGTGCGCCAGGGTGGCCTCGTGCTCGGACCGATCGATGGGCGGGCGTGGATACCCGATCGCCTCGCGGGCGGCGTCGCTGGCGGCGAGGAGGCGGACGGCCTCGGCGAAGCTCCCGGCGCGGCAGGCCAACCGGGCCAGTGCGTCGAGGTTGTCGACCATGAACGTTCGCAGCCCATGGTTGAGCCGTACGGCGAGGGACTCGTGGAGGAGGTCCTCGGCCGCGCCCGGGTCGTCAGCGACGATCAACAGCGCCGATTGCTCGAGGGCATCGGCAACGAGGTGGGGGACGTCCAGCTTGTGGGCCAGTGCCAGTGCCCGGTCGGCCAGCCGTTGCGCCTCGCCACGCCGGCCGAGGTGCCGCAGGGCCGCGACCAGCCCCGGCAGCGAGCGGGCGACGATCAGGTTGTCGGGCGGGACCGGGTCCGCCGTGCGCACGTCCAGCTCGAACCAGGGGACCGCACGCTCGGCGTCGCCGCTCCAGAGGTGCAACTTGCCCAGGACCGAGCCCATCCTCGGGATGAACACGGTGTGCTCGACGCCCTCGACCGAGCGCACGACCGGCTCCATCAGTCGGAGGGCCCCGTCGAGGTCCCCCGCGACACCCTTGACGAAGGCCAGGTGACACGTCGACAGGCCGACCGCGTAGTAGTCGCCCAGCGGCCTGGCCACCTCCAGGGCCTGGGTCGCGAGCCGATCCGCCAGGCCGATGTCGCCCGTGCTGATGGCGATGTCGTCCTGGTAGTTGAGCGCCAGGGCGGCGAACGTCCGGTCGCCGCGTCGTAGGCAGCGCTCACCTCCCTCCCGCAGCATCGGAAGGGCGATCTCGTAGCGGTCGCGCATGCAGGGGATCGAGCCCTGGAGCACCAGCACGGCATCCGCCGTGAAGGCATCCTCGGCGGCATCGGCACAGGCGCGGGCCTGGATGCACAGCTCCCACGAGGCGTCGAGGTCGAGGTAGAACTGCACGAACGCCAGCACGAACAGGCACTGCCCCCGAACCCGCTCGTCCTGGATGGG
>Ga0081455_10002575_pt1 | contig 21510 bp, 18 predicted proteins | sample TabmetS3T2R1_FD_70207 | JGI IMG/M metagenome (GOLD analysis project Ga0081455, IMG submission 70207) | Tabebuia heterophylla rhizosphere microbial communities from the University of Puerto Rico - S3T2R1 | ecosystem: Host-associated > Plants > Roots > Rhizosphere ...
GGACGGCCGAGATCGACATCATCGCCGGTGAGCGTCAGGCCAAGGCCACCCGACGTGATGGGCGAGCCGTCCGCGTGCGTGCGCGTATCGAAGATGGCGGCACCGATGTCAGGGTTGCCGGCCTGATTGTCCTGATAGACCGTGACGATGCGGTCCCCGACGAGGCCGGCGAGCTGAGAGGCGGTCTGGTCGGTCGCTAGCGGCAGCGACGTCGCGGCGCCGAGGCTGGCGCCGTTGGGGTCGAAGGCGTGGACAAAGACGTCCGAAGCCACGGTGTAGGAGAGTGAAAACCCGCCGGAGTCGACGAGCGTTCCTAGGCTGAAGTCATCAGCAAAGGCCGCGGGCAAGTGTTCCAACACGATTGGCTGGCCCGCGGTATAGGTCCCCGGCGCTGCGCCCGGCGTGAACACCACGGCCTTGACATCCCGCACCGGGATCGGGTCTTGGCCGGGAATGGTGAGCGTATCGTCGGCAACCCATGCCACCACGAATCCGGCGCCGGCCAAGTCCACGACTTTGGCTTTGAGGCCACCGACGACACCAGCCCCGGCGCCGTCGACATCATTGACCGCGACGCCGGTGATGTTGCCGGTGATCTCGGTGCCGCCGAGGTCGAAGGCGCGCACGTGAACCTGGTTGTCGATGTCGATCCATGTGATCACCGTCTCGCCGTCGTGGGTGACGATGGTCGATGGGTCGCGGCCGAGCGCGGCCATCTGGACCGCCGTGTTTATTCCGTTTGCCGTGCCATCAAGACCGGCGGCGACGGGGGGACCGATGGGATCGACCCTACTGTCGAGCGGCACGGCGAACCGTTGCAGCATGATCTGGCCGTACCCCGCCGCGATTTGGCTGTTGGTGTCCGTTGCGACCCAGACCACATTGAAGCCATCGACGACGGGCTTCCCGTTTGCTCCGTCAACCGCGTAACCGGCCATCACCGCGTCGTGCTGGACGAACCCTGGCGCGGGGTCGATCTGGAAGGCTGCTCCGACCGGGCCCGCCAAGCCGACGTAGCGGCCCATGAGCGTGCCGTTTTCCTCCCAAGTGGCGGCGTAGCCGACGGCACCGCCAGCCGTGAGGCTGACGTTTTGAGCGTCGATATGATCGGTCAGGACGATCGTTCCGAGCGCCGGATCGACCGCGCCGACGACGTCGTAGAAGCGCACGGTGACGCCGGCGTTCGAGGTCCAGGCAACGCCGAAGGAGCCACCACCGCTATCGGCTACCGCTGGGTTCAATTCCGCAATTGGTTCCGCGGAAATGAAGAATGGGGAAGTCGTGTCCGTGCCCCACAAGGTGGTCGCCATGAAAGATCTCCATTGTCCGCTTTATTCACCGCACCGAATAGACAATCGTGTCCGGTGCTAATATCGATGGCTTGCGCAAACGCCGTTAGGTCTAGGAGTGCTCTAAAATTTCTGCCGGGGCGGCGCGGCAGCACCGAGCGCGAAATTCCTCCGGACGCTCCCCATGGTCCGGGGACCCCGGACCAAAGTCTATTCAGTTTCGGCGGATGCGGAATATTGCGCCGGTGTCATACTGCGGCAATGAAACTCAGGAAATCCAAGGGCTTAGAGGGAAGCGGCGAGGTCGGGCCCACGGGCTGGCTGGCGCGGCGCGGCTTGTGGTTCCAGTTCTCCGTCGCGACCTCGTCGGTGCTCGCCGCCGGTATGCTCTCGCTCGGATTTTGGGTGACGCAGCGGATCAGCGAGGGCGTGATCCATAACGCCGCCGTGGCGGCGGCGAACTACGCGGAAAATTTCATCGCCGAACGTGTGCAGGAGCTCGGCCGGCAATCGAGCCTCGAGGCGGAGAGCAAGGCTGGGCTCGATGCACTGCTCAAAAAGCCGGGCGCGCCCCTCGTCGGCTTTCGCATCTGGAAGGGCGACACCATCGTCTACAGCGACCGCCGGGAACTGATCGGGCAAACTTTTGCGCGCTCACCCATGCGCGAGCGCGCCTGGTCCGGACAGGTTGCCGCGGAGTATGGGCACCCCCACGGTGTGGAGGACCCGCCGGTCGGCGAGGTCAGAGGACCCATCCTCGAAATCTACGCACCCATTTATAAGAGCGGTGCGGGAGACATCATTGCGCTGGCCGAGACTTACCAGCGTGCCCCGGGGCTTGCCGAGGAACTCGCGAGCGCCCGGCGCGGCAGCTGGATGCTGGTTGGGCTCTTCACATTGCTCATGCTGACACTGCAGTCGGGCATTGTGCGACGGGCCAGCCGCACCATCGACACCCAGCGCACGGCGCTGCGAGAAAAGATCGTCGAATTGTCGCGCCTGCTCGAAGACAACCACCGCCTGCAGGCGCGCGCGAACCAGGCCAACCGCCGGGTGGCGGAGACCAACGAGCGCTTTTTGCGCAAGATCGGCGCGGAATTGCACGACGGCCCCGTGCAGTTGCTGAGCATGGCCGTGTTCAGGCTGGATGCCTTGCAAGCGACCTTAAAGGAGCTGGGTCAGGACCTGACCAGGGAAACCGATGAGGACACGACGGCGGTGCGCGAGGCGCTGCGGGAAACCTTAGCGGAAATCCGCAGCATTTCAGCGGGCCTTGCACCCCCCGAAATCGAGCGCCTGTCGCTGCAGGGCGCCCTGGAATCGGCGGCCCGGCGGCATGAGCGCCGCAGCGGCTGTCCCGTCAGTTGTCGGATCGGCGCGCTCCCGGAGAAGGTGCCCTTCTCGCTCAAGACCTGCCTCTACCGGGTGGTGCAGGAAGGCCTGATGAACGCCTTTCGCCATGCCAATGGTGTGGGGCAGATTTTGCAGGCCCGCTACGAGCAGGGGCGGATCGAAATCAATGTGCTTGATGGCGGCCCGGGCCTCGAGCAGGGCAAGGCCTTCAGCGAGGATGCCGGACAGGGACTGGTGGGCCTCCGCGATCGCGTGCAGTCGCTCGGTGGAGAGTTCCACGTGTCATCGCGACCCGAAGGTGGAACCTGCCTGACCGCGGTCTTCGAGTTCGTCGAGGTGGAGAAGGAGGCAGCACCGATCCATGCCTAACACGATCCGCATCGCAGCCGTCGACGACCATCCCCTGGTGCGGGGCGGCTTGGAGCGCGCCCTGCACAGGGTCAAGGACATCAAGCTGATCGCCGTCGGCAAGAACGCGGCCGATGCCTGCCGCATCGCCGAGGAGGACAAGCCCGATGTCATGCTCCTCGACATCACCATGCCGGGCGACGGGATCGAGGCCGCGCGCAGCATCGTCGCCGGCGGCTCGCCGACCAAGATCATCATGCTGACCGGGTCGGATGATGATGGCGACGTCGCCGCCGCGCTGGCCGCGGGCGCCAAGGGCTATGTGGTCAAGGGATCGGAAACGGCCGAGTTGCTCGATGCCGTGCGAGCGGTCCACGTCAATCGCCCCTACATCACGGCCGAGGTCGCCGCGCGCGTCCTCGTGCAAACCGTGCATGCGCCGGTGCCGTCGGCGGCCATCATCGAGGATGGTCGGCTGAACGACCGCGAGGAGGAAATCCTCGAGCACGTGGCGCGCGGCATGACCAATCGGGAGATCGCCGACCAGCTCAATTTGTCCGTTCCCTCGGTGAAAGGGCGCATCGCGCGCATCATTCGCAAGATGGAGGTCAGAAACCGCACCGAGGCGATTGTCGCGCGCTTAAAAAGATAAGGCGGGATTTTCAATTCATTCTCATTTGCAACTAAATGGCAATCGAACTTTCTGCTCAAGGAAATGTGAGACTTCAATTCATTCTCATTTGCAACTAACTGAAGGCGCGATTTAAGGATTGTTGGCGCTGCGGCAGCTTACCGCCTTGGCATTTGACCAAGATCAATGAATTTAATTGGCGATTGAAAAGATACTCGCTGTCGACGGCCGCGTATCACGGGGCCCCGACCTCATCTGAGACGCCACCTCGAGCCTTCTTTGCGACCATGGCAGATCCCATTCGCGTAGCGGTTGTCGATCCCTATCCCATCTTCCGCGACGCCGTCGTGCAAACGATTGCGCGCACGCAGGAGCTGACGCTCGCGGGCGAGGGCGCGACCATCGCGGATGCCCGGCGGCTCGCGCGCGAGTCGGGTGCCGACATCGTGCTCCTCGACATCAGCGCGTCGCAGGGCGGTATCGATGCCAGCCGCCCCGTTTGCAAAAACGGCAATCGCTGCAAGCTCATTGTGTTGACGGCACTCGAGGATACCATCCTGGTCTCGCGCGCCATCGCGGCAGGGGCGAGGGGCTACATTCTCAAGGGCGTGACCGGGCAAGAGCTGGTGGCCGCGATCAAGGTCGTGCACGCAGGGCAGCCCTATATCACGGCCGACCTTGCCACACGCTTGCTTGTGGCGGGGATGGCGTCCCCGCAGCCGGCCGGGAAAACCAAGCTCACCTACCGCGAGCAGCAGATCCTCGACAATATTTCCAAAGGCCTGACCAACCGAGAGATTGCCGCGGCCCTGCAGCTGACGGATGGAACTATCAAGCATTACCTGACCGCGCTCTTCAAGAAGTTGGATGTCAGCAATCGGTTGCAGGCGATCCAGGCGGCCAAGACGTTGCGCACGGGCTGAGCGCGGCCGGACAGGCGCGTGGGCATCGCCCCATGGGCAAAACGAAAAGGGGGCACGGCGCAGCTGGCGCAATGGGCCCATAGACCCTGGGGGAACGCCCCATAAACCCTGGTCCTCGCCGCCACCTTCCCTAGCACGGCACCAAGTCCTTCGCCGCACCACTTTTCCGAGTCAAACTCGCGGGCATGACGACCAGCTCGCTTTTCGCACGCGCCCTGCAACTGGGCGAGCGCATCGACCTTAAGGGTTTGGAGCGCCCGGATCAGTTCTCCAGCAATCCGCTCGCCTTCAAGGTGAGAGGCGGTGGCACGGTGGCCTTGTTTCGTTTCGGCGCCGCCGTGTTCATCGGTTTGAACCCCCTTGAGGAGGAAGGCATCATTAGGGGTCTCGAGGGTCGTCTCATCGACCCCTTGGCCGAGCGAGAGACCGAGACGGCGCAAATCGTGCTCAGGGCCGATGCCGAGGATCAACCGCTTCCCAATGGCAGCATAAGCCTCAAAAACGACGCCCCGGAGCGCTTGCTGCTGGTGGCGGAAGCATTGGCGACCAGTGTGGCCTTTGCCTACGACGAACGCCGGATCACGCAGGCCTTCGATCGGGTCGTGCCCATTGCGTCGAGCCTCAAGCGACGCAAACTGCTGCTCGGCAGCCACGGGGACCTCGTCGAACAGATCGGCGAGGCCTTGCTCATTCAACAGCGTCTGGCCGGCCGCGTCGAATTGGCGGACCGCCCGGATGTGTTGTGGGATCACCCGGAGCTGGAGCGCCTGTGGGTCAAACTCACCGACGAATACGACCTCGGGCCGCGTGCACGTGCCGTGGGCCAGAAACTGGAGGTGATACGCGATACGGCCGACACCATGGCCGATTTGCTCTCGACCCGGACGAGCCATCGCTTGGAGTGGTACATCATTGGCCTGATCTGTCTGGAGCTGCTGCTGGGCCTCTTCAATCAGCTCTTCAAGTGAGCACGTCGCAATCCTCACCCTGCGGCTACCGCGCGCGGCCCAGGAGCGGCTCACGCGCAGCGAGCGGCGATGAGATGCGGCGGGGACGGAACGCTTGGACGACCAGCGCGGGGGCGCGCGGGGGTTGCCGCAATCCTGTGCTGCGTTTGTCGCAAGTGCGTCACTGAGGAGTGAGAGTATGGCGTGCCCATTCTCAGCACATTGCCGCTGACCGGGCACCAGGCTGCCGGCGCCCAGAACGCCTACTGGTCGGCCGGCAGCCGACCCCGCCGCGAGCGGGCCCGGGACTCGGCCATGTGCTTGGTTTGGAGGCTTGATGTCCGGAGAGGCGAGCGTCGCCTGGCGGTTGTTTTCGGCTTGGCGTAAGCGAGGTCATACCGACTTGGGGGCCGCGGTGCCGGCGGCTCGGCCTTTGACACATTCGCGGTCTATAGCTCGTTGGGCATCGGCTCGGCGGCCGCTGCGCGCAAGTGCCGTCGCCGTGGCGCGCGCTTTTGTGCCACTGTCTTGAGCGCGCTTAAAGGTGCGGCGTCGGCGGCGACGTGGGACAGGCCCAAGGGCGTCCCACCGAGCGCAACGCGAGACGGGAGGTTGATCAATCGCAATGCTCAAGATCCACAATTTTGCGCGCGGCGCGCGTGGCCTGCGCGTCGCGTGGTTGTGTGAGGAGATGGGGCTCACCTATGGCATCGAGAACCACCCGTTTCCGACGCCGCCGGCCTATCGCGCCCTCAATCCGTTGGGCACGGTTCCTTATCTGGAAGACGCCTCCGGCGTTGGGCTCGGCGAATCGATCGCCATCCTGCTCTACCTCGCCCAGACCTACGGGCCGACGCCCTTACTGCCGACGGGCCAAGCCGCCCTGTTGGCCCGCTGCCTGCAATTGACGCTTTTTGGCGAGACGGAATTGGGCATGACCCTCAATCCTCTGATTGCCGCGCGCTTCCTGGCGGGCCCCGCCGACAAGCGCAACTGGTCCGTCGTTGGGCTTGAACAACGCGTGGAACGCGCCGTCGCCTACGCGGAAAGCCTGATCGCGCAAAGGACCTTTCTCGTCGGCGACACACTGACGCTTGCCGATCTCTCCGTCAGTTGTGGTTTGAAGATTTGGCAAGGCGCGCTCGACGGCGTCCTCCCCGCGGGGCTCAAGGCCTACCAGGAACGCCTGGCGCTGCGGCCAGCCTATCAGCGGGCCGCAGCCCGCTGCGCCGAGACCCGGGACTAAGGGGCCCCACGCTCGGGCCCCGTTCCCCCTCAGTGCGCGGTGACGGTCGCCAGGTCGGGCTTGGCATCCGTGCGACCCGCGCGCACCGGTAGCGCCGCAATCGCCCTGAGGCCGGGCCGTGGCCGCCAGCGAATGGCGTCGGGAGGCACGGCCAGTTCCAGTCGCGGCCAGCGCGTGAACAGCGCCGCCAGAGCGCACTTGGCTTCGATCCGGGCGAGTTGGTGACCCAGGCAAAAATGGATACCTGTGCCGAACGACAAATGGTGATTGGGTCGGCGCGCCAGATCGAGGACTTCGGGATCCGGATTGGCCGCAGGGTCCATGTTGGCCGCCGCCAACATGGCCATGATCCGATCACCTTGCTTGAGACGAACGCCAGCCATCTCTAGGTCGCGTCCGACAAAGCGGGGCTTGCTAAATTGCACTGGCGAGACGAAGCGCAAAAACTCCTCGACCGCCAGATTGAGGCGGCTCCAATCCTCGCTCAGCCAGTCGCGCAGCTCGGGGTTCTTGGTCAACTCATACACGGATCCGCTGATCAAATGCGTGGTGGTTTCGCTGCCGGCGCCGAGCAGCAGGAACACCATGGCGATCATTTCCTCGCCGCTGATGCGGCCCCCAGCCTGTTCGACGCGGACCAGCTCGGCGATCAGGCCTTCGCCACCCTCGGCACGCGCAGCCGCTAGACGGCCCGCCAGGTAGCGCCGCATCGGCCGCAGACCACCGAGGAGGCGCAGGAAGCTCATAAGGCCGGTGATACGGGTCAGCGTATTGGCCCAGGCGGTGAAGCGCGGTCGGTCGGCGGCGGGCAAACCGAGGAGCTCAGAGATCACCGACAGGGGTAGCTTGCGGGCGTAGCGCTCGACGAGATCGGCTGGGCTGCCGTCGGCGAACAGTTCGGCGGCAAGCTCTTCCGCAATGGCCAGAATTCGGGGTTCCATGTCCAGGATCGCGCGGCGACGAAAGGCTTCATCGACAATGCCACGCAAGCGCGAATGATCCGGCTCGTCCATGCTCAACATGCTGACCGCGAGCGCGCGTAACGAGGGAGGCATCCACCAGCGCAGGCCTGCCAGCGCGCCGTTTTGGCGCATTGTGAAGGTTGCGTTATCCTTGAGGACGCGGCTTGTGAGCTCGTTCGTGGTGGTGATCCAGGTCTTGCCGACAATGGGAAAGCGCACCTCGACCAGGGGACCTGCGGCCCTGAGCTCGCTCAGTTTGCCGGCGGGATCCTTGAGATAGTCCGGCGCCGTGAATTTTATACGCAGCATGGCTGATGGTCCCTGCAGGCGCTCTAAAGATGAGGTAGGAAGCCAAATGCGCCCCGGCAACGGCGCCGCGCATCGGTAAAGGTCTTCGATGGTAGGCACGCGGCGGCAGGCCGCGGCGATGTCTAGCCTACGTCGGTCAAGGCCTCGGCGCAGGCCGCCAGCAAGCTTGCGCGCTTGCGCGGGGGATCGTCGAGAAAGAGCAGGCTCTGCCCGAAAATAAAGGCGTAGAATAAGATGGCCCGGCGGTGCGCGTCCTCGGCGGCAAGCCCAAGGCCGCGGTAGAGTTCGGCCACGGCCTTGAGACGCGCCGCGTCAACCTGGGTCACGGCGGCGGCGGCGAGCGTATCGGTCCGCGCCCATTGGCGAATGGCGAGCTCGATCGCCATCCCCTGGGCGCTGACGCGCTCCGAATAGAGTTTGACGAGGGAGGCCAAGCGCTCGCGCGGGGTGAGCCCGGTCAGCTGCGTTTGCTGATGGATGACGGTGATGCGGCCGCTGCGCCAGGTCTCGAGCATCGCGTCGAGCAGGGCGCGGCGGTGCTTGAAGCGGCGGTAAAAGCCGCCCTTGGTGACGCCCAGCCGCTCGGCCACGACCTCGACGCGCACGCGCTCGATGCCGCCCTCGGCCAGCTCGGCCAGGGCGGCCTCGATCCATTTGCCCGATCCATCCGCGGCACTTTGCATGGCGGCTCGCCAACTTGTGATACGGCACCGTATTGCGCGGCACCCGACCCAGTGATACGGTATCGTATCAAAGGTTGCGTAGGCGCGGGAAGGTCCGGTTTCGAAGCCAGCGGATAGGGGCCCTTTATGAACCGGCAACAGCAAGTCGACCTATTGAAGCGATTGCTGCACTACGTCGACACCAAGACGACGTCACTTGCCGATGCCCCCTGGAGAAACGAGGTCTCCGTTTATAGCGATCCCGGGCATGCGGCGCGCGAGGGCACGCTGCTCTTTCGCCAGCGGCCTCTTCTGATGGGGTTTGCCTCGGAATGGGCCAACGCCGGCAGCTTCCGCACAGACGACTATGCGGGGGTGCCGATCTTGATTGTGCGAGGGCGCGACGGAAAGTTGCGCGCCTTCCTCAATGTGTGTCGGCATCGCGGGGCCAAAGTGGCACAGGGCTGTGGCGAGGCACGCCTGTTCGTGTGTCCCTATCATGCCTGGACCTACGATCTAGCCGGCAAGATCAGGGGCATCCCGGACGAGCGCAGCTTTCCAGACGTACGCGCGGAGCGGCCCGCGCTAACCCAGCTGCCGATCGCAGAGAAGCACGGTCTGGTCTGGGTGATCCCGACGCCGGCGAGTGACGGGGCGACCGAGTTCGATATCGATCCCTGGCTGGGTGGGCTCGGACCCGAACTCGCGAGCTTCGGCTTCGCGCAGTGGAGATTTTACGACAAGCGCATCGTTCCCGAGGCCATGAACTGGAAGATCCTGGTCGACACCTTCCACGAGGCCTACCATATCGGCTTTTTACATAGGGACTCGCTTAAGGAAATCCTGCACGGCAACGTCACGGATTTTCAGTCCTTTGGCTACAACCATCGCATGGTCGTGCCCCGCAAGAAGCTCGACCGGCTCAAGGCCGAGCCGGAGCAGAGCTGGGACTTGCTGTGGAACACGAGCATCATCTACGCGCTGTTCCCGAACACGCTGCTTATTGTGCAAGGCGATCATGTCGAGCTCGCGCGCATTTTCCCGCGCGAGGAGCGCGTCGATTGCGCCGTCATGGAATTGGGGCTTTATATTCCCAAAGCGCCCACAACGGCGGAGGAAAAGACGCACTGGGACAAGAACATGCAGCTCGTGTTGGATGTGGTCACGGGCGAGGACTTTCCCACGGGACGTACGATCCAGCTCGGTCTGACCTCGGGTGCGCAAACACACCTGGTCTACGGACGCAACGAGCCGGCGATGATCCACTATCACCGTTCCCTGCGCGAGGTGCTGGGATCGCCGTCGCGCTCAGATCGGCTCGAGGCCGCCGAGTAATTCTCTGCGCGGCGCTCTAGGGTGTATTCTCGGCGATCTCCCGTGCCTCGGCCTTGATCGGCTTATACTTGAAGCGCGCGCAGATCAGGCCGTGGTCGTTGGTGCCGCTCGCCTTGTGGTCATCGAAGTTCAAATGATCATTGTGACGGTCACGCCGTCGAACATCCACCTGTCTGAGGGCCGATGACCCCGAGGAAGCCTTGCGCTGAAAACTTCGCCCTCATCACTGTGGCGCGGGATGAGCGTGATCCAGAAAAGGTCCTTTCGATGAGCTGGTGGCTTTCAAAGTTCGCCCAGAACTATCTGAGCGATCAAACGCACCACCGAGTGAACAGTCGCGCTTTGGAAATGATCGAGAGTTGGCGCCAATGATCTTGCTGCATGAACGCCACATAGCTCACAGCTCGTAACCGAGCACCGATACAGGACAGCACGCGCGATATCCTATCCTTGTCCGCGCGTTCGCCGGCGGCACCTGGCTGCCAGAGGACAGCGACCCGACTGAACCCTGGAACGGCCAGCGTGAGCAGTTCCAAGCGCTTGCCGACTACCTCCGGGGTGAGCATGGACAACCCGTGACATTGCCGCCTGGTCGAGCAGCTCTTTAATCGCAGCAACCCGCACAGCCTCACTCTCTGCGTGCTTGCTAAGCCGGATTAGCTCTTCAACCAAGATCGGCGCCTCATCGCGGCGGAAGCTCTTTGTCCGCAGTAGCAGAAGAAAGGCGACCGGTGCTCGCAGTGTCGCTGCGGTGACAGCTCTGGAGGAGCCAACCTGCTATGTTTGGCGAGTCTTGATCATCGGTTCAAGACGGAGCAACGGCTCAGCTCACTGTGTGCCTCAAATGTCTTCCGAAGAGGCTGATCTTTTTCTTTGCTTATTTGGGAGTTAGATACGTTAGCTGACGTTCCGAAGATCTTGAGGAGGGGGGTATGTTTGCGATTTGCCGACTCATCACCGTTGCAGCTGTTCTGCTTGGCCTAACCGCGGCAAATGCCCTATCTGAAAGCGCGCTCGTCACGCACGTCGCCTTCCAGACGCCCATTCCCGGTTCGATGAGCCTGGTAGTAAAAATCAAGAAAGCGAAGAAAGCGAAGAGAATCAGTTGCGACGACCTTTATGCAAGAGCCGAGGAACTGTGCGGGCGTATGACCTGTCAGGGCGGTTCTGATTGCATGGACGCGCTTTGTAGCCCGAGATGGAAACAGTGCGGGTACAGGCCTCAATGTAACTGCCAAGGTCTCGATTAAGACCCGCTGGCCAACGTCCATGCAAGGCGCTAGCGACATCAAGGATATACCTGCCAGGACGGAGCCGTGGCGTGCGTTCTTCCATCGGGTCGACCTGCTGCGCGTACCACTTTCGGTAAGCGCTTTCGCGGGGCTGATGTTCGCCCTCCCAGATCAAAGCATAGATAGTTACATCTCCATCGCACAGAATATCAGACTTGCACGACCATGGGCGCACCTCACGGATATCTCGCGGCTTACAACCGCTGCCGTGCTATTCGCAGCGCTGGCAGGTGTTGCAGGCCTCGGCGCGGCACTCTGGCTGGTCTGCAATGAAATACTCGGGTCGGACCATCCTGGAAAGCACGGGCTGAGATTCTCAAGGTTCAGATGGTGGACGTTACCCGGCATAGTCGCCCTGCCAGCGATTGGCCTAACTATCGGCATCGCACGTGCATCGACCCAGATCCCATCGGAGCGCGTTTCGGCGGCTTTGTTGGCGTCGAAGGACGTTCCGCCCGCACTGGCGCGGTCGATCGTTCGGAGCGCCTTCGATCCCAGCTTGCTCCATCAGATCACCGGGTTGGCCGCATTGTTGACGATAATTCTTCTCCTGGCAGCCATAGGCGCGGAGTGGCGCAATTCGAGGAGCATGGGTGATCTCCCCGACTTTACTGGCATCACTCGACGGCTGCTGGGGGCGGCGCTTCTAATAGTGTTGCTCATTGCCTTCTCCTGTTGGAGCGTCCGGACAGCGCAGGCGCTCGGCAGTGTGGCGCTGTTTGCTCTGTTCCTTGCTGCCGTGACATTGGCGGCCGGCTGGATCGAGATGCGCTCCCGCGTGAGCGGCATTCCCATCTTGGGACTACTTATCCTTTGGGCGATTGCCCTCGCCGCCGTAGGTATCAATGACAATCATCAAATTCGCTCGGCGTATAAGGCGAGAGGAAGCGAGCAGTCAGGAACTCCAAGGATGACCGCGAGCGCCGCATTCGCGGAATGGTATCGCTCTCGTCCAAAGAAAGCTTATCACGACAGGGGCCTGCGCTTCCCGGTCTATGTGGTCGCCGCACAAGGCGGCGGAATATATGCGGCCTACCACGCGGCCACGTTTTTGGCAGGCCTCCAGGACGATTGCCCTTCGTTTCGCAAGCATCTTTTCGCCATCAGCGCAGTTTCCGGCGGCAGCGTAGGGGCTGCCTTTTTCAATGCTCTTCTAAAGGGAGAGCCCTCGCATGATGCGGCCTGTTCTGCGGACATGCCGCCGACACTTTCGGATCGCACCGACCGGGCGCTCAAGACCGATCTCCTCGCCCCGCTGATCGCAGGACTATTGGTGCCAGATTTCGTACAGCGATTCATCCCCTATGCATTTCCGGTATTGGACCGCGCTCGCGCCCTTGAGCGTGCGTTGGAGGCCACCTGGGAAAGGTCGCAACCCCGCGGAGGTGCCAATCCTCTAGCAGCGCGGCTAGCCGACCAATGGCAAGCAGCAGGCGATGAGCCGGCCCTATTAATGGGTACCACGGAGGTGGCATCCGGCCGCCTTCGCGTGCTCGCGCCATTTGACCTCTCATCTAGGGACTTTAAGGTGTTGGGACACGAGCAGGGTTACGATGAGCTCTCGGTGAGCACCGCAGCAGTTCTAAGCGCCCGATTTCCGTGGATCACGCCATCGGCTTGGTTTTCCGAGCAGCAGCTGCGCGACGGAAAGCCTCATGTCGCCAAGATCAAGATCGTAGATGGCGGCATCTTCGAAAATTCCGGCGTTGCCATCGCCCTTGAGTTGATCCGCGCCATAGAGCAGGAAGCGGCACGGCTCGGGATCGCTGACAAGATCGATCTTAATCTGATTGTACTCACTGACGGCGAAGGTGTGACGCCTACCTTTCCGCGCTTGGACTTCGGAGAGTTCCTCGATCCCATCCGCGCGTTGCTTAGTGCACGTAGTGCAAGGGCGCCTCTGACAATCGCGCAGGCTGAGCGTGAGCTCGATGGCCGAATCCAGCCCGAGTATGCTCAATTCCGCATTCGGCCTACGAGGGTGCGTCGAGTTCCGCTAGAGGCCATGGGCGTGCATCTTCCCCTGGGCTGGCACCTGTCTCATACCGCGATGCAGATGATCGGCGTACAAACAGGGGATGAAACGAAATGCCAACCGAAGGAGGGCTATCGGCAAAGTGCGGTTGCGAGATTCGATGCTGATTGCGTTGTCGATCTCGTGTTCCATGAGCTCAACGGCACCCTCATCGAAAAGCTCAAATCGCTCAACGCAAGCTGACACTGATTGCCTCCCCACGACATCTGGCTGCATGTCTATAGGGCAGAAATAGTGCGCCGACCTCCACGCTACTCGATGAGATGACAGCTCATCAAGTTCTTCCGACACCAACTTCCAATACCTCGCGATGTCATCGTGGGTGCCCAGGTCGATGACCCTTCCGTTCATCGCATTTTGACGAAGTCTGGCGACAAGAGCTTGCGGCTATGGGATGGCACTGGGGCGCCCATCCTTCTTGGTCCAGATCCGCGCCGAGATTGCTTTGGTGCTTCTGGTAGGTGGCGCTATCGGCGCGGAACCAGGCCTCGGGAAACACCTCGGTGGGCTTTTTCGATTTCAAGTGACAGACGTAGACATGGATGGGGGCGTGATCCGTGCGCGGGCGGACCTGAAAGTGTAAGACCGGGCGCGAAAAGCTGGTGATATTCACGCTGATGGCGGGCGTTTGCGGGTCGTCAGCAGGGCTTTTCGGCACGAATTTATCGGGAAAGGCGACGATCTATTTCGGCGCGCCGAGCAACAAGCCCTTGCGCACGATCGCCGCACACACGATGTGGTGCCGTTCGCGTCCTCGGGGGCCAACAGGTCATACTCCCCGGCCAGCCCCGATGCCTCCAAGGCGCGCGCCAGCGAGGGCGATGCCAGAATTCCTGGAGGCCGAAAAATCCCGGTACATGGGTGTGCCGGGCTCATTGAGATTGTAGAGGTTGAAGGTGCCAATGCTCAATTTTCGCAAATTCATGACATTTGCCTCTTAGCTTATTTCTAAGGGGGGACGCCCAGGCCCGGGCCCATGAGCATCGTCGTTCCCCCCGAACAATCGCTGGCCGAGGAAAGGCGCTAGAACCGCGCCTTGCGCGCGGTATCGGGAAAGTCGCTAAAAAGACCGTCGACCCCCAAAGTAAAGAACATTTTCAATTCCAGCGCCGGGTCATCCTTATAGTCCGACGCCAGCCGCCGCGGCTCGTTGCGAAAGGTCCAGGTGTGGACAAACAGGCCCACGTCGTGGGCGTCCTTGACGAGGCTACTCGGGGGCAAGAGCACGCGATCGCGTTCGTCTATTCTGCCATCGCCGTTGAGGTCGTCCGGCTTGCCATCGCCGTTGGCATCGATCTGCTTGGCCGAAACGATATAGCGCTTCCAGGGACCGACGCCATCGGCATAGGTCTTGATGTCGGCGAGGCCGGCCTTGGAGACGAGATCTTTGTAGGTGCGCGGGTCCTTGGCGCGCGTGAAATCAAAGGGACGATCGCGCGGGGGTTTGAGGACAATGTTGCCGTCCTTGTCGACATCGTCGGCGTCGACAAGCTGTACCAGGCGCACGCGCGTCTTGCTCCTGAGGTACTTGAGGTTGGCGACCTCGAAGCTCTGTACGATGACGGGGGAGGTTGGCTCCGTCCAGCCGGCTTCGTTCAGCACTTGCAGCAGCCGATCCTCGAGCTTGAGCCCTTCCTCTTGATGGAAGGTCGAGTGCTTGGTTTCGGGATAAACCCCGACCATGCGGCCCAACTCGGCAGACCTGGATTTGGCGAGATCGACCACCTCCTTCAGGGTCGGGACCTGGAATTTGCCGTTCATCGCCTGCTCGCGCTCGGGCATCGCCTGCTTGGCCCGCAGCTGCCGGATTTCCTCGAGTGTGAAATCGCAAGCGAACCAATCCGTGATCTCGATGCCGTCGATCTTGCGCGTGCGGCGTCGGTCGGCGAAGACGGCACGATCGGCAACGTCGGTGGTGGCGCCGAGCATGGGCTCGTGCCGGGCAATGAGCACGCCGTCCTTGGTCGCTACAACGTCGGGCTCGATATAGTCCGCGCCCATCTCGATGGCTTTTGCGTAGGCTTCAAGCGTGTGCTCGGGGAGATAGCCGCTGGCTCCGCGGTGGGCGATGACCAGCGCGGGCCGGCCATCGAGTGTCGGGCCTTGGGAGGCGGCCGGGTCAACGCTCAATAGGCCGAACAGGACGGCGCCGGCGATCGCGCGCGGGACTTGGCAAAGAGGGCGGTCGCCCGCCTGTGTCGACATGAAGGTCCAGCCTCGCCATGTGGTGAAGCGGCTTTGATGCCAGAACTTCGTGACGGTTTGATAGCGCTCGCATGACATTTGCCGCTCGGGGCTGGTGTGCGAAGGCGACCGTCGGGCGAGGGGCGTCACGGTTTCTTAGCGGCGCGTCGCGCAATCTTCATTCGAGGCGACTAGACTTGTGCCCCATGGACCGTTCTCTCATCGCTTTGGGCCTCACGCTCCTCGGCGTCCCTCTCTTGTTCTCCGTCACGCGCGGTCTGCTCGAGGTCGTGCTGATCGCACCCGTGCTCGGCGCGCTTGCCTATTATGTGCTGCTGCGGGATTGGGAGTAGGGGCCACGCACGGGACACCGCTGCGGCTGGGCAGCGCTGCATTGACTCAAGCCGACTAGCTTTCGACCCATCAGGCAGGTGTCGGCCTTCGCTCGTCGGGACGTGCCATGAGCCTCTTTGCACCGGCATCAACCCTGTAATCCCTGCATCGGCCAGGGACGCCGGCACACCATTATCCTCGGGAGCAGCGACCTCGCGGTGCTGCGTTCAACCTCCGGCGCCCTTCATTGTGCTGGTGTGATCAGCTGCGATATCTTGTCTTTAGTCTTGGGGAGCCAATCAGACGGCGCGTATGCATTATCCTTATTGGCGATGGAGCAGGACCTTGCAACAGCCACCCAATCACCATCTTGCACAACTGAACATCGGCCGCATTCGATACGAGATCGACGATTCGCGCATGGCAGATTTCACGAACAATCTTGCATTGGTGAACGACCTTGCCGAACGTAGCGACGGGTTCATCTGGCGCTATATCGACGCGAGCGGCAACGCCACCAACACGCGGCCTTATGCCGACCCGCGTATCATCGTCAATATTTCGGTTTGGGAAAGCGTCGAAGCACTTGAGCGCTTTGTCTGGCGAACAATCCATGGGCGCTTTTATGGCCGCCGCACCGATTGGTTTGAGCATTTTGCAGGGCCATCCCTCGTGCTGTGGTGGGTGCCTGTCGGTCATCGGCCGAGCGTCGCGGAGGCTCTCGCGCGCATCGAGCATCTGAAGCAGCATGGTCCGAGCGATCACGCGTTTGCTTGGCAAACGACATCCGCCCAACTTTGGAAGACGGCGCGTTGTGCGCCTGCAGGACAAGTGGCGTGAGGCTCAAAGCCGGACCGCAGCCAGCGGCATCGGCACCCTTATCTTCCTAGCTCTGACGCTCAGTACTGCCGTTGAGACATTCGCCAAGGCCTCTGGTGCTGGATCAGTTACCGAAAGGACCGGACCATGCCCTAGAGTGGCGTTCAGAAATGTGTCATCGAGGAACTTTCCATGCGCAAACGGTTCCGGATTTTGGTCTGCGCGGCAGCCTGCATGACGCTGGGGCTGGCGCTGATCCGCCCTCAGACCTTTTTTGTCGAGGCGCGCGCCCAAGAGAGGGTGAGCGAGCCCCGGGAGCTCGACCGATTGATTGCGGCGTTCGAACGCATCCGCATGGGCTATGTCGATCAGCTCGATCAGTCGCAGCTTGTTGATGCGGCCATCAAAGGCATGGTCGGCAAGCTGGATTCCCAATCGAGCTATCTTGACTGGCCGCTCTTCCGCGACATGCAGATTTCGTACCGGCATCTCGTTGGGCTCGGTGTGGAAGTCATCGCGGAGAAGGGGCGCTTCAAGGTTATAGCGCCGATCGACGAGAGCCCAGCGGCCAAAGCGGGCCTCAAAACCAACGACGTCATCACTCACGTCGATGGTGTCTCCGTGCAAGGCTTCACGACCGATCAGCTCGTGCTCGACAAGCTGATCGGTCCCGTCGACAGCCAGGTCCGATTGACCATTCTCCGCGAAGGCCAAGACAAACCGGTCGAGCTCACGCTCGTGCGCAAAATGACGCCGTTTCGGGCCGTGCGTAGCCGGGAGGAGGGTGACGACATCGGCTACCTTCGCGTCCGCCTGATAAACGAGTGGACGCTGCCCGCCTTGGAAATGGCGGTCAGAGAACTGTCGAACCAGATCCCTGCCAACAGGCTTAAAGGTTACGTGCTCGATCTGCGCAATACACCTTATGGGCCGCGCAATATGGCCGTGTCGATAGCTGATGCGTTCCTGGAGGAGGGGGAGATCGTCGCGGTTAAGGGCGGCAATCCCGAGAAGATTGAGCATTTCAGCGCGCACCCCGGCGACATCACCAATGGCAAGCCGCTCGTAGTGCTCATCAATGGTGGTACGGCTTCGGGCGCGGAGATTGTTGCCGGCGCGCTCCAGGCCCACAAGCGCGCCACCGTGATGGGTACTCGCTCGTTTGGCAGGGGTTCGGAGCAGACGATCATTCCTCTCGGCGTACGCAGTGGCGCGCTCAGGCTGACGACCGGGCGCTACGTCACGCCAGCCGGCAATGCATTCGATGGTACGGGCATCCTGCCGGACATCGAGGTGCGGCAAGACGATCCCTCCAGTCAGGAAAATGACAGGGAACTCAGATCGGCACTCGAGCTGTTGCGCGGACCTACGGCACAGCGCCAGAAGGATTAGCAGCATGCCGTCGGCGCGGAGGCTTCGTCGTCGTACGGAGACGAGCACCAGCGCCGCTCGGTCAGGTTTTTCAGCAGTGACACATGCGTTGCCGGGCGTCCTGCAAAACACCCCTCTTAAGTCAATCTATTAGGCGTTGTTTGACCCTGATCAAGTTGAGGGTCAGACGAAATGATAAGCATGCTAGGGAAAGCGCTCATATCTAAAAAAAGGCGGAGCAATCTGCCCACAAGATACAACTGGAAAGAGTGCTCTATGCCTTACAACGAATACGACCAAATCGGCGGCTGGATCGCTTTCGATGCAAGCGAAAAAGTCTATCGCGTCTACTGGCGCGGCAACCGGATGCGACCAAAATTCACCAGCCGGGTAGCTGCGCGGTCTTATCTCTGCGGCCTGCGTAGCGGGGTCAGAATTGCGGAGCTTGATGACGCGAGCGTCGCGCCTCAAGAGCGGGTCGTTCGGCCGGATCGCACATTTGACGCTTGATAGCTCCGGTGTGACCCGGATTTTGCCTAAACGCTCGATAACACGATGGCACTCGGCTCTGGCGACATCTCGGCTCAATTGCCAAAGCGATAGCTGAGGCCCAACAGCAGCTGCGGCGACCAAAGATAGGTCTTCAAGGTTCCGCCGCCCTCAAGTTCAGTGGCAAGGTGCGAGTAGCTGATTTTGCCTTCAGCAAACAGCGACCAGTCCTCGTTCAGCCGATATTCGAGCCCGCCCAAGGCTTGTGCCGCCCCACCGGCGAACTGGTACTCCCAGGTATCTTGGCCCGGAAAGGCTTTGAGCTTGACTTCCACGTGCGGGATGGCCACCCCACCGCCAATGCCGAGGTAGGGCACCAATCGGCCGTCGGCAAGCGGGCCAAAGCGATAGAGCAGATTGAGCAGCAACAGATTGTTGCCGTCGGTGAATTCGAGGTGGCGATAGACGGGATCGGTTGCGAAATTGAATGGGGCGTAGGCCTTGGCATGCGTGTAGTCGATGCCCACGCCCCAACTGGCGTTGGAATTGAGCCAGTAGGTGGCCTGAACCCCCCAATAGGGCGGCATTTGAAAGGACCGGCCCTCCCAATCGACGGTGCGACTGTCGCTGAGGGTGCCCTTGTGCAGGGTGGCGGGGCTGCTGAAGTTGGTGTTCATGCCGCCATAGACGCCGATCTCAATCTCGGCCGCGGCGGGCCCAGGTAAGACGCCGGCGCTGACGGCCACCCCACCGAGCGCGGCGGTGAACCACCGGAGCATGGAAGGGCGGCTGGGGTTGTCCGGCAGCATTGGCCCCCCTCTCCTTGTCCCTTGTCCATGACGTTTGCCGCCCTAACAGACTTCTGCAAATCTTCCATGACGGCGGCGCTGCGCATGTCGGAAAGCCCGGCACTGTTGCGCGAGCGGCAACCCCGGTCTTGGTCTTGACCCGGAAGATTGCACAAAGCTGCAGCCGGGATGAGGGGGGTCATCGCTCCCGAGCCGTTGCCCGGAGGCCCAGGGCACAACGGCCCGTGTCGCCCGCCTGTTCACGAAGAGGTGAGGACATCGCGGCGCGTCTCGCAGAACCTCGGGAAGGATTGATGATCTTAGCTTCGATCCCAGTGGAGAGCGCGTTGCGTTACCAACAAGGCCTTGAGTTCGCTTGCCTAATGGCTTGATTTTAGGCAGCGGAGACCCCATTTCTGACGCCGGTCTAGCGCTACCATCCGAGGATCGTCGTGAATGAAGCGGTCGTGAAGTGCGCGCTCCCTCAGTCTCGCCTGCGGGCGAGCGCAGCGTCCCGCTGGGTCCTCATGGCCATTTTGCTCGCACCCGTTCCCCTGAGCCATGCCCTGGCGCAGGGCGGACCGGCGCGCAGCGAAAAGAACGCGCAAGCTCCGGCCGACACCGTCATCATTTCCAACATGCCGGAGCGTAAGGGGCCGATTTACACGCTCTTGAAAAAACTCTTCTGCAAAAACAACGGCGCCGTGACCGGCGCGGCCAATTCCGAAGTTTGGTCGGTACCGCAGCGACAAACGAGCCGCATAACCAAGTGGCTCGAAGGGCTCGGTATGAAGGTGACCCAGTTGCGCGAGGACTGGAACCATATTCTGAAGCGACATCAAGGGCCGGTGACCCCCGCCCAGCAGGCGATGCTCGACCAGGTCACCGCCGCGCCGGGCACCATGGGCGTGCACGTTTTGCAGGCGCCCGATGCCGCGCTCACTGCCTTTCTGATGACGAACGACATTGCCTACCGACCGAGCGTCCCGGCGGAGCTGCAGACGCCGTCGTCGAAGGAGCAGGCTCCCACGCGTGTCGTTCTACCCATTACGCCGACCAAGAACATCACGCTTGAGCGCGTCCGTTACTCCAGCGACGAGCGTGGCTGCACCTGGCACGGGATTGTCGCGGAGACCGGCGAAAGTGCCCTGCTGATGCGCTGGCATGACGGTCATATCACCGGGCTCGTCGGTTACAAGGGGCGCATCTACACGGTCGCGAGCCTTGGCGGGCAGCTGCATGCGGTGGTGGAAATGGACCCGCGGCAAATGCCGCCAGACCACGCGGCGGCGAAGCCGACCGCCGATCCCCGTGCGGATCTGCGCCCCGATGCACCGGCCAAGGTCGCCGTCGCGGCGACGCCGCCCGCCGTGGCGCCGTTCCCGGATCCCCAGCGCGAGGCGCTGGAGGCCAAGCAGATCGTGATCGACGTCATGCTGCTCTACACCAAGAAAGCTGCCAGTCGATACGTTCGCGATCCCAAGGATCTCCTGGAGATGGCGATCGAACAGTCGAACGACGCCTTTCGTAACAGTGGTCTCGGCAATATCAGCTTGCGCTTGGTGCATACCGAGGCCATCGACTACGACGAGTCGGACGGTGATCACTTTGAGCACCTTTATCGCATGGTGGATGGGGTCGGCCCGTTTGCGGTCGTCCGCCGGCTGCGCAACGACAAGAAGGCCGATATCGTTGGTTTGATCCTCGACGATGCGTCGGGCTGCGGCCTGTCAACGCGTGTGGCGCCCGATGCGGAGGACGCCTATTTTGTCGTGCATCACTCCTGCGCGGCGATCACGATTTCGATCGCGCACGAGATCGGCCATATCCTGGGTGCGCGTCACGATCGTTCCATTGACGCCAACGACATGCCATTTGCCTACGGGCACGGCCACGTCAACGGCAAATGGCGCGATATTATGAGCTACCGGCAGAGCTGCGATGGCTGCTTGCGCATCCCGTACTGGTCGAACCCGCGTGTCATCTACAACGGCGAGCCGACGGGCACCGCCAGCGAAGATAATGCGCGCGTGATCCTCGAGCAGGCCGAGCGCGTTTCGAAATTCCGCTGAGCCATCCGGCACCTTGGCCCCGGTTTTTCTGCTGGCGCATGGGAGCCACGGCCGCGCGACGGTCACCCGTCGCGTGCCGCAACGTGCCGGCAGCCGCGCGCACCCCGCGCCCGGCCACCGGC
>Ga0081455_10002576_pt1 | contig 21505 bp, 17 predicted proteins | sample TabmetS3T2R1_FD_70207 | JGI IMG/M metagenome (GOLD analysis project Ga0081455, IMG submission 70207) | Tabebuia heterophylla rhizosphere microbial communities from the University of Puerto Rico - S3T2R1 | ecosystem: Host-associated > Plants > Roots > Rhizosphere ...
CTGATCGAAGAGCGAGCGGCTGACCGCCTGCCGGATCCACCAGGTCGCGTAGGTCGAGAACTTGTAGCCGCGGCGGTATTCGAACTTGTCGACCGCCTTCATCAGGCCGATGTTGCCTTCCTGGATCAGGTCGAGGAACTGCAGGCCGCGGTTGGTGTATTTCTTGGCGATCGAGATGACGAGGCGCAGGTTGGCCTCCACCATCTCCTTCTTGGCCTGGCGCGCTTCGCGCTCGCCCTTCTGCACCATGTGCACGATCTTGCGGAACTCGGCGATCTCGACGCCGGTCTGCGCGGCGAGGTCGTGCACCATCGAGCGGATCTCCTTGATGCGATCCTTCTCCCTGGCGACGAAATTCTTCCAGCCTTTTGCGGACAGTTTCGAGACGCGGTTGAGCCAGCGCGGGTCGAGCTCGCCGCCCATGTACTGTTTGAGGAAGTCCTCGCGGATCACGCCGTAGCTTTCGGCAAGCCGCATCAGCCGGCCTTCGTTCGACACGAGGCGCTTGTTGATGTCGTAAAGCTGCTCGACGAGGGAATCGATGCGCGCCTGGTTGAGCCGCAGCGACTTCACCTCGGAGATGATCTCTTCCTTCAGCTTCTTGTACTTGCGCTCCTGCGCGGGCGAGAGCGAGGAATTCTTCAGGCGGAATTCGATGTCCTGCTCCTGCAGGCGGCGCAGACGCTTGAACGAATCCGCGATGGTGTCGAAGGTCTCAACCACTTTCGGCTTCAGCTCGGCCTCGATGGCGGCAAGCGAAAGCGAATTCTCCATGTCGTCTTCGTCGTAATCGCTCTCGGCGGCAGCCTCGCCCGGATCCTTCTCTTCGCCCTCCTCGTCGGCGCCGCCCTTGAACGGCGTCGCGCCCGGCGGCGCCGCGGGGGGCGCCGGCGTCTGCACCACCTGGAGGTGCGGCGCGCCGGGAACGGGCGTGCCGACCGCGGGCATGATGGGCTTGCCATCGGGACCGATCGCCGGCGGCTGCATCTGCTTGGCGTCGGGGCCGGCATAGGTCGCTTCAAGATCGATGATGTCGCGGAGGAAAACTTTTCCTTCGTTGAGCTCGTCGCGCCAGATGATGATGGCCTGGAAGGTGAGCGGGCTTTCGCACAGCCCGGCGATCATCGCCTCGCGGCCGGCCTCGATGCGCTTTGCGATGGCGATTTCGCCCTCGCGCGAAAGCAGCTCGACCGAACCCATCTCGCGCAGATACATGCGCACGGGATCGTCGGTGCGCTCGGACGGCTCTTTCTTCTCGGTTGTCGCCAGAGATTTCGTTTTGGCTTCGACGACCTCGGAGCCGGTCTCTTCTTCGTCATCGTCGCCGCCGTCGTCGGCCTTCTCGCCATCCTCGCTGTCGGCGTCCTCGGTTTCGACCACGTTGATGCCCATCTCGTTGAGCATCGCGTAGACATCCTCGATCTGGTCGGAGGACACCTCGCCGGACGGCATCACTTCGTTGATCTGGTCGATGGTGACGTAGCCGCGCTTCTTGGCGGCCTTGATCATTTTCTTCACGCCGGCATCGGAGAGATCGAGAAGCGGCAGCGGGGTATCGGGCGCGCCTTCTTCCTTCTCCGGGGTTTCTTCTTTTTCTTTCGCCTGCGTCGCCTTTGCTTTGCTCGCCATTCCGCCTCTCCTGGACCATCCTGGCCCTGTCACACCCGGCGCGGCCCCTCGGGAGCTCACGGCCAAAAAGGGGCGCGCCGGCGCAGGCGCGGCCCCCGAATCAGGTCACCCAGTCTCGTCGGAACCCTCTAAGCTCCGATTAACTAAAGAATACCGCTGGAATGGACCCTTTATTCCAGCCCGGCTTGGTGCGTCCCCGGCCCTCAGAAGACGGGCGGAGGACCCTATAAGCTACGAACGCCCCGACCGGAAGAGGCTCCGAAACCCTCAATCAGGGCCTCGGTACCCTCCATTCGCGACAGGCGGGCTTTGACGTCGCGCAAGCGCAAGTAATTGGCTTCGCTCGCGTCCTGGCCCAAGGCCTGCTCGGCGTCCTTAAGCTCCTTAATTAGTGAATGCCATTGCCGATGCAAGGCGACAAGCTGCGACCAGGTCACCAAAACGTCCTCGGGCCCAGCCTCCGGCCGGGCTCCCCACACCGAAGGCGTGGTAATCGCGAGGGCGATTCGCTCCGTCACATCGACGAGGTCGCGTGCGGCCAGCTCGGTCCTGAGCGCCTCGGCATCGAGTGCGCCGGCATGGGCCGCGATATCGATCAGCGCCCCCTTTACACGCTCGGCGTCGGCATGGCGGAACTCGAGCGAGGCAAGCTCCTCGAGATGATCGTGCAGCAGCCATGGATGGTTCAGAGCCGCCTGAAGGATCAGCGCTTCTCGCCGGGGAACCGCGGTGCGGTGGCCGCGATGCACCGGGCTTGATGAGAGCTGCTGGCTGACCACGACATAGGGCATCGCCCTGTTCGTGCCACGCGGCGCCGCAAGCCGGCGGCGCCAGTCGCCGTCGCGTCGCTCGCGCCAGTCTCCGCCTCGGCGCGCTTCCCGTTGCGGCGGCTGCGCGGGCGCGAAGAAATTTGCCAGCCGGGCGGCGAAATCCTGCCGGTAGTATCTTCGCACCGCGTCGTCGACGATAGACGCAGTCACCTCGTTGACGCGGGCTTCAAGGGCCGCCCGCCGCTCCGGCGTGTCAAACGTGTGTCCCTCCGTCTCGCGCGCCCACAGCATGTCGGCAAGCGGCCGCGCTGCGCCGATGACTTCGCTCACCGCCTCGCGTCCGCCCGAACGCACGAGGTCGTCCGGATCCTGTCCCTGCGGAAGCAGGGCAAAGCGCAGGCTCTTGCCGGGTTTGAGGCGGGGCATCGCAAGATCGACCGCACGATAAGCCGCGCGCACACCCGCGCCATCGCCATCGAAACAGAGCACAGGCTCGTCCGCCATTTTCCAGAGCAGCCCGAGCTGGTCTTCGGTCAAGGCCGTGCCGAGCGGCGCCACCGCGCCGCCGAATCCGGACCTCACCATCGCGATCACGTCGATATAGCCTTCGACCGCGATCAGCGGCGCGCCCTCATGCGTGGTCTGGCGCGCGGCGGCGATGTTGTAGAGCGTCGCGCCCTTGTGGAAGAGCGGCGTTTCCGGCGAGTTGAGATATTTCGCCTGCGCATCCTTCTCCAGCGCGCGGCCGCCGAATGCGATCACGCGGCCACGCAGATCGGTGATCGGGAACATCACCCGGTCGCGGAAGCGGTCGAACGGCACCGGAATGTCGTCGCCGGAAATCAGCAATCCGGCCTCGACCATGTCCTCGGTGGGAATTCCGTGCGAGCCGAGATGCTCCTTGAGCGCGTAGCGCTCGGGAGGTGCGTAGCCGAGCCTGAACTTCAGCTGCGTCGCTGCATCGAGGCCGCGGTCGGCGAGATAGCCGCGGGCCTTCGCGCCGGCGCGTGAGGCCAAAGTGTCCTGGAAAAATTTGGCCGCAAGCTCGACGATATCGTGAAGCGTCTTGCGCCGGGCGGCGCGCGCCTCCTCCTCGCGCGAGATTTTCGGCAGCGCCATGCCGGCCATCTGCGCCAGCCGTTCCACCGCTTCGGGAAAGCTCACGCCTTCGCTTTCCATCACGAAGTCGAAGATGCTGCCGTTCTTGCCCGAGGAAAAATCAAACCAGGCCTGCTTCTGGTCGTTGACGAAAAACGACGGGGTCTTCTCCTGGTTGAACGGCGACAGGCCCTTGAACTCGCGGCCAGCCCGCACGAGCTTGACGCGCCTGCCCACGACTTCCGATACAGGAAGGCGGGCTTTCAATTCGTCGAGGAACTGGGGCGAAAAGCGCATGGGTTGTTGGCCGAATCGGTCGTCCAGCTATCCTAGAACCCAAATCGGGTCATACCTGAGGTCAAAGCTGCATCCCCGCTATCCCGCCGACGAAAGCGGGGCTGCCGCGGGTTTTCCACAGGCCGTGCCCGGCCTAGCCTGTCATTACGGGACGGCGCGCAGCGCCGGACCCGGAATCCAGAGCCAGGAAGGCGGTGCGTTCTGGATTCCGGGTTCGCACCTTTCGGTGCGCCCCGGAATGACGATGGGGGGTTCCGTAGAATGCAAAGAGAGACAGCAATAACCTTCGTCCTCGTTCACGGTGCGTGGCATGGGGGCTGGGCCTGGAAGCGCGTCACCGACCGCCTGCGAGCACGCGGACACATCGTGTTCACGCCAACCCTCACCGGCCTTGGCGAGCGGGCGCATCTGCTGCATCCCGGCATCGACGCCTCGCTGCACATCGCCGACGTGCTCAATGTCGTCAAATGCGAGCGCCTCGACGATTTTGTCCTGGTCGGCCACTCCTATGGCGGTTGCGTCATCTCCGGCGTCGCCGAGGCGATGCCTGACGCGATCCGCTCGATCGTGTTCCTCGATGCTTTCATTCCGGACAACGGGGATGCCACAATCGATCTTGTGCAGCCCGCCGTGCAGGAGGTCATCCGCGCAGCCCTCGCGCGCGGGGAAACGACGGTGCCGGTGCGCGATGCCGCGGCGTTCAAGGTCAACGAGAAGGACCGGGCCTGGGTCGACGCCCTCGCCACGCCGCAGCCGATGGGCACTATGACAGAAAAGCTGACGCTCACGGGGGCGCGCGAGCGCATTCCGAAGAAGACGTACATCCGCGCGTCAGGCTATCCGAATGTTTCATTCGACAAGGCCTACGCGCGCGTGAAGGCCCACCCAACCTGGCGCACGTATGAAGTGCCGTGCGGCCATGACGTGATGATCGATGCGCCGGACAAGCTCACCGAGATTCTGCTCGAAGTGGCGTGACGCCTAACTGGGGAGCCACGACACGACGTCACTACCGGTCCTGTTCCAATCGGTGCTCCGGTATTTGTGATGGTCGAGCTTGTCCCAATTCCCCGTTCGTGCCCGCGAACGCGGGCATCCAGTTTTCTGCCTAGTGCTGGATCCCGCTTACGCGGGGATGAACGGGTCGCTTCGTCGCAGACAAGTCCAATCGCCCGGTTATTTCGTCTATCTTGATGGCAGTCGGAAAAAGGGGCCTCCGCATGCCGGTCCTGACCACCAATCTCTTCCTGACCACAACACCGCTTTGGGTTGCTGCTTTCGTCCTGCTTGTTCCGACGACAATATTGGCGATGTGCGGGCCGATGATCGTTCGTCGCTATGTCCCTCTCGAGCGCTTGCGCGACAACAACGAGGTGGCCGGTTTCAAATTTGCCACCGTCGGCGTCGTCTATGCGGTCCTGCTCGCTTTCGCGATCCTCGTCGTCTGGGAACGCTTTAATCAGGCGGACAACGAAGTGGCCAGCGAAGCGGCTGCGGCAGCAACCGTTTTTCGCCTGACGCAAGGACTGGACACAGACCATGGCGCGGCGGTCCGCAAGGCGACAACGGACTATTTGAAGGAGGCCGTCGCAAAAGACTGGCCGGCAATGGGCGAAGGGACATCGAGCCGCCAGGTCACGATAGCGTTGAACAGGATCTATGACGCCGTGCTCAAGTTCCACCGGGTCGGCAGTTTTGAGGGTGTGATCGTGGCGGAAATCCTGCGCAACGTCGATCGCATCAGCCAAATGCGGCGCCAACGTCTGGTGGCGGCAAGCGGAATCGTGCCGGGAGTCATCTGGGCGGTGTTGTTCGCCGGCGCGTTCGTCACCATTGGCTTTACCTTCTTTTTCGGCACCGCCAACTTGCGAGCGCAAATGGTTATGTCGGGCGCGCTGGCGCTTCTGATCTTCGGCGGCCTTTTGACCGTTGTCGCCATCGATCATCCGTTTGCCGGCGCCGTGAAGGTCGGCCCGGAGGCCCTGATCGCGGTGATCGAGGACTTCGGCGACAAGCCGCGCTGAGACAGGCTGACGGTGCCGACGCTTCGGTGAAGCCGTTCGTCCCCGCGCAAGCAGGGACCCAGTTCTTCTTGTCCAAAGTGCTGGATCCCCGCCTACGCGGGGATGAACGGACTGGGGATCTTTGTCGGCGTGATCAGCTACTGCGGCTGCATCCCCGACGCTTTCACGACCTCCTGCGCGGCCGCGCGATCGGCCTTGATCTGGGCAGCGAACTGCTCCGGCGTGTTGATCGCCGGAACCTGGCCGCGGCTGATCACATATTTCTCGACAAAATCCTTGTCGGCGAACACGCGCGTCACTTCGGCCGCGATCCGGTCGATGATCGCTTTCGGCGTGCCCGGCGGCGCGAACAATCCGTACCAGGTCTGCGACGGCGCACCCTTGTAGCCAAGATCCTCCAGCGTCGGCACGTTCGGCAGCAGCGGCGTGCGGATGTTGTTGACCAGCGCCAGCGCCGTCATCTTGCCCGCGCTGATCTGCGACATGACGTTGCCAAGACCGAGCAGGCCGATCGGGGTCGAGCCGCCGAGAATGGCATTGGTCGCCTCGCCGCCGCCCTTGAATGGCACGCGCACCCAGTCGGCGCCCTTCTCCTGCTTGAGGCTGTCCATGTAGACAACGCACGGGATCGAAGCACTGAGATAGGACAGCGTGCCCGGCTTCTGCTTCGACACAGCGATGAGCTCGTCCACCGTCTTCGCCTTGAGATCGGAATTGATCACCAGCACCTGGATCAGGTGGAACAGATTGATGATCGGCGAGAGCTTGTCGGGATCGAACGACAGGTTCTTGAACAGGTACTGGTTATAGATCATCGGATCGGCATTGATGATGCAGATCGTGTAGCCGTCCGGCTGCGCATCCTGGCAGGCGCGCGACGCGATGTTGCCGGATCCGCCGGGCCGGTTCTCGATAATGAGCGGCTGGCCGAGTCGCTTGTTCAATTCCTCGCCCAGAACGCGCATGAAAATGTCGCTGATGCCGCCGGCGCTCGAGGTGGTGAGCACGTGGATCGGGCGGCTCGGGTAGTCGTCCCCAAAGGCTACATTCGCAAACAGCGAAGCCCCTGCAATTGCGGCCAGAAATATTCTCATTTGCCCTCCGCAAGCCTCGATCCGTCATCCTGAGGTGCGAGCGAAGCGAGCCTCGAAGGGTGACGGAAGAGTCGGGTGCGACGCTATTGTTGCAGCCTCGCCTTCACCAGTCCGCTCGCCTTGGCCATGTCCATCTGCCCGGCATATTTGCCGCGCAGAACGCCGATGACCTTGCCCATGTCCTTCATGCCGGCAGCGCCGGTTTCCGTCACCGCGGCCTCGATCGCCGCCTTCATCTCGTCATCGGACATCTGCTTGGGCAGATAGCCGGAGATGATGGAGATCTCCTCCTGCTCCTGCTTCACCAGGTCGGCGCGCCCGCCTTTCTGGTAAAGCTCGACCGATTCCTGCCGCTGCTTGATCATCTTCTGCAGAAGGCTCAGCACCTCGGCGTCCCCGAGCGGGGGCTTGCCGGCGCCGCGCGCCTCGATGTCGGCATTCTTGAGCGCGGAATTGACCATTCGCAGGGTCGATACCGCCCGCTCGTTCTTGGCCTTCATCGCCTCGGTCAAAGCCTTGTTGATGTCGTCGCGCAGCACGGTGACCCCTTTCATTGCAGTTCATGTGTTTGGGGGCGGCAACCGGCCGCCCCTTGCCTCTCACTCCATAATACGCAAGTAAGAGGCCATGACCCAGCCGAAAGCCGCTCCCGCGGGCGCAACTTGGGCCGAGCCCCGGCCCACCGCGCTTTTGGTGCTGGCGGACGGAACCGTCCTCGAAGGCTTCGGACTGGGGGCGACCGGGCACGCGGTCGGCGAGGTCTGCTTCAACACCGCGATGACGGGCTACGAGGAAATCCTCACCGACCCGTCCTATGCCGGGCAGATCATCACCTTCACGTTCCCGCATATCGGCAACGTCGGCACCAACGAGGAAGACATCGAAAGCGTGAACATGGCGTCGCGGCCCGGCGCGTGCGGCGTCATATTGCATGGCGCGATCACCGCGCCGTCGAATTATCGCGCGACGAAACATCTCAACGACTGGCTGAAGGCGCGCGGCATCATCGGGCTCGCCGGCATCGACACGCGCGCGCTTACCTCTCTCATCCGCGTCAACGGCATGCCCAACGCCGTGATCGCGCATGACCCCAAGGGCAAGTTCGATCTTGCCGCGCTGAAGAAAGAGGCGAAGGCGTGGCCCGGCCTGGTCGGGATGGATCTGGTTCCGATGGTGACGAGCGGCCAGCGCTTCACCTGGGACGAAGGGCCGTGGGCCTGGGGCAACGGTTATTCCCGGCAGACCAATCCGGAATTCCACGTGGTCGCGGTCGACTACGGCATCAAGCGCAACATCCTGCGGCTGCTCGCCGGCTCCGGCTGCAAAGTGACCGTGGTGCCGGCGAAAACTTCCGCCGAAGACATCCTGGCACTCAAGCCGGATGGCGTATTCCTGTCGAACGGGCCGGGCGATCCTGCAGCGACCGGCGAATATGCGGTGCCGGTCATCAAGAAACTGATCGATACAGGCACGCCGACGTTCGGCATCTGCCTCGGGCATCAGATGCTCGGCATCGCGGTCGGCGGCAAGACGGTGAAAATGCACCAAGGCCATCATGGCGCCAACCATCCGGTGAAGGATCTCACCACCGGCAAGGTCGAGATCACCTCGATGAACCACGGCTTCGCGGTCGACAAGGACACGCTGCCGAAGAATGTCCAGCAGACGCACGTCTCGCTGTTCGACGGCTCCAATTGCGGCCTTGCGCTCAAGGACAAGCCGGTGTTCTCGGTGCAGTATCACCCCGAAGCATCACCCGGCCCGCGCGACAGCCATTATCTCTTCACGCGCTTTGTCGAAATGATGCGGCAGGCAAAGCGCAAGATTGCGTGAGATGCAGCAGTGTTTCTCCGTTCATTCCCGCGAAAGCGGGAATCCAGTTCTTTAAACTCTGGGTCCCCGCTTGCGCGGGGACGATCGGTTTACTGAACCGTCTCTGCCAATGTTCGTTGTAATGGCATGGCCATATCCAAGCCTCTCACTTTCATGTTCAAGGACGACGGCAAGGTGCCGAACAATCCGGCGCTGCCGGCGCTCGTCTACAAGGGCGCAGTCGATGTCGACAACAAGCGCGATCCGGCCAGCGCGATTGAAAAACTGTTCACCGCAAATGGCTGGGGCCGCGACCAGTGGCGCGACGGCATTTATCCGTTCGTGCACTATCACGCGATGATCCACGAAGCGCTCGGCATTGCGCGCGGACGAGCCAGGGTGCAACTCGGCGGACATGGCGGCGAGGTATTCGAGCTAGCCGCCGGCGATGTTGTCGTGTTGCCGGCGGGCACGGGACACCAGCGGCTTTCAGGCAGTGACGATTTTCTCGTGATCGGCGCCTACCCTCCGGAAGGCACCTATAACCTCTGCCGCGGCGACAATCCGGCGGAGCGCGACAAGGCCCTCACGACGATTCCCAAGGTGCCGCTGCCCGGGAGCGACCCGGTGCTGGGCGAGGACGGCCCGCTGCCGAAACTGTGGCGCTAGCGGTTTGTCCAAAGAGGCGGACGTGGCCCTCATTCCGTTTATTCCCGCGAAAGCGGGAATCCAGTTTGCCAAGCTCTGGGTCCCCGCTTGCGCGGGGACGAACGGACATATCCGACTCCCAATTGCCTGCTCCGCGCAGGTGCAAATCGTCTAGCGCGGAATGCATTTGTTTGCGACATAAGGGTGATGGACTGGATCACCTTTTACGACTTCAAGCACTCCGTCATCTACGTGAACGCGCGTCACCGCGACGTGCATTACCGCACGATCGCCGAAGACATCCGCAAGTATATCCCGTCACCGACCGCTCATGTGCTCGACTACGGCTGCGGCGAAGCGACGTCAGCCAATCTCGTCGCCGCCGCGTGCGGCCAGTTGGTGCTGGTCGAGGCCGCACCGAATGTGCGCGCCTCGCTGACCATGCGCTATGCCGGGGATCCGAAGATTGCCGTCATTACGTCGGAGCAGACAGCGGCGCTGCCGAAAGCCTCGTTCGATCTCCTCGTGATGCATTCGGTCGCGCAGTACCTGAGCGAATCCGAACTGGACCGCGTGCTCGCAATCTTTCGCGCGCTGCTGAAACCGTACGGGCTGCTGGTGCTTGGCGACATCGTGCCTCCGCACTTCGCTGCGCCGTCGGCAGCGCTTGCCTTGTTGCGCTTTGGCGCCGCCAATGGATTCTTCTGGGCGGCAGCATCGGGGCTGGCTCGGATTTTCGTGTCGGACTACCTGCGGCTGAGGAAAACCGTCGGACTATCCCATTACACCGAAGCCGCGGTCCTGGAGAAGCTCAGGCGGGCAGGCTTCACCGTCGAGCACGCCGCTCGCAATATCGGCCACAACCAGCGCCGGATGACGTTCCTGGCGCGGCCGGCGTAGCGCGGCCCTTTTCAGGGCGAGCGCTTTTTCTGCCTATTTCCGTCCACTACATATGCAGTAGCCGGCCTTCCCTGCCCGCCGATTCTGGTCTAAGCACCCTGCGCGCGGGGCTGTCCCCGCCGGGTGGCGACAGGACGCGCGGTCAGCGCGCCCTTTTTTTGTGCCTGGCTTCTTCCCCCTCTCCCCTCTGGGGGAGAGGGTCGGGGTGAGGGGCCACTAACGGATGAGGTGAAGTTCTTGGGCGATTGCCTCGAGCACACCATCGATATTGTTCAAGACGTCATTGTTCCAAAACCGAATGACGTGATACCCGGCGTTTTCCAGAATTGCAGCACGAGCGGCATCGGCGTCGACTGCTTCCGCATGCTGCCCGCCGTCGATTTCGATGATCCGTCTGCTTTCGAGCGCAGCAAAATCGACAACAAATCCAAACAGCGGTACCTGCCGCCTGAATTTAATTCGCTCCAACTGGCGCGCGCGCAGTCGCGACCAAAGGAGCTTCTCCGCTTCGGTCGCTTGTCTGCGCAGCTTGCGCGCGAGATCTCGCATCGTCAGAACCCCTCACCCCAACCCTCTCCCCGCCGGGGAGAGGGACATTTTAAATAGCATGCCCAAACGGACTGACATCAACTCGATCCTGATCATCGGCGCCGGGCCGATCGTGATCGGCCAGGCCTGCGAGTTCGACTATTCCGGCACGCAGGCCTGCAAGGCGCTGAAAGACGAGGGCTACAGGATCGTCCTCGTGAATTCGAATCCGGCAACGATCATGACCGACCCGGATCTCGCCGATGCCACTTACGTCGAGCCGATCACGCCGGAGATCGTCGCCAAGATCATCGAACGGGAACGGCCCGATGCGCTGCTGCCGACCATGGGCGGGCAGACGGCACTCAATTGCGCGCTGTCGCTGCGCAAGATGGGCGTGCTGGACAAATTCAACGTCAAGATGATCGGCGCGACGGCCGACGCCATCGACAAGGCGGAAGACCGCGAGCTGTTCCGTGAGGCCATGAAGCGGATCGGGCTGCCGACTCCCCGCTCGCACCAGATCAAGACATTGCCGCAGGCGCTCGAGGCCCTCGACGACATCGGCCTGCCCGCGATCATCCGGCCCTCCTTCACGCTCGGCGGCACCGGCGGCGGCATTGCCTACAACAAAGCCGAGTTTATCGAAATCGTCGAGCGCGGCATCGATGCTTCGCCCACCAACGAGGTGCTGGTCGAGGAGTCGGTGCTGGGCTGGAAAGAGTTCGAGATGGAGGTGGTGCGCGACAAGAAAGACAACTGCATCATCATCTGCTCGATCGAGAACGTCGACCCGATGGGCGTGCACACGGGCGACTCGATCACGATCGCGCCGGCACTGACGCTCACCGACAAGGAGTACCAGATCCTGCGCGACGCCTCGATCGCGGTGCTGCGCGAGATCGGCGTGGAAACCGGCGGATCGAACGTGCAGTTCGCCATCAACCCCGCCGATGGACGGCTGGTGGTGATCGAGATGAATCCGCGCGTGTCGCGCTCGTCCGCGCTCGCATCCAAGGCGACCGGCTTTCCCATTGCCAAGGTCGCCGCAAAGCTCGCTGTCGGCTACACGCTCGACGAGATCGCCAACGACATCACGGGTGGCGCAACGCCTGCATCGTTCGAGCCAACGATCGATTACGTCGTCACCAAGATCCCGCGCTTTGCCTTCGAGAAATTTCCCGGGGCCTCGCCGGTTCTCACCACCTCGATGAAATCGGTGGGCGAAGCGATGGCGATCGGCCGCACCTTCCAGGAGAGCCTGCAGAAGTCGCTGCGCTCGCTGGAAACAGGTCTCACCGGCCTCGACGAGGTGACGATCGAAGGTTTCGACGCTGCAAAGGGCATTGACGACACTGACAACAAGGCCGCCATCCGCGCGGCGCTCGGCACGCCCACACCGGACCGGCTGCTCAAGGTGGCTCAGGCCATGCGCCTCGGCGCAACGGATGAACTGATCCACAATGCCTGCCGCATCGACCCCTGGTTTCTGGCCGAAATCCGCGGGCTGATCGAGGCCGAATCCGAAATCGCCGCGAAGGGTCTTCCCACCACAGCCGGCCCCCTGCGCCGGCTCAAGGCAATGGGCTTTTCGGACCAACGGCTTGCCAAGCTGACCGGCACCAATGCGGATGCCGTGAGGACAATGCGCCACAAGCTGAACGTGCGGCCGGTGTTCAAGCGCATCGATACCTGCGCCGCCGAGTTCGCTTCCCCCACTGCGTACATGTATTCGACCTACGAGGCGCCGTTTGCCGGGACGCCGTCGAATGAGGCCGCGCCTTCTGACAAGAAGAAAGTGATCATTCTCGGCGGTGGACCCAATCGCATCGGCCAGGGGATCGAATTCGATTACTGCTGCTGCCACGCCAGCTTCGCGCTGAAGGAAGCGGGCTACGAAACCATCATGGTCAATTGCAATCCGGAAACCGTGTCGACCGACTACGACACGTCTGACCGGCTGTATTTCGAGCCGCTCACGCCGGAAGACGTGCTGGAAATTATCGACATCGAGCGGTCGAACGGCACGCTGCACGGCGTGATCGTGCAATTCGGCGGCCAGACGCCGCTCAAGCTCGCCGAACCGCTGGAAAAAGCCAGGGTGCCCATCCTCGGCACCTCGCCCGATGCGATCGATCTTGCCGAGGATCGCGATCGCTTCAAGAAGCTGCTCGACAAGCTCAAGTTGCGCCAGCCGAAGAACGGCATAGCGACCTCGCCGAACGCCGCACGCGCGATCGCGGAAGAGATCGGATATCCAATCGTCATCCGCCCGTCATACGTGCTCGGCGGCCGCGCCATGGAAATTGTGCGCGATGGCGCGCAGCTCGATCGATACGTCGCGCGCCTTGCGGGCGATCTCGACCGGCCGACTGAGCTTGTGGTGTCGAAAAAGAGTCCGCTGCTCATCGACAGCTACCTCTCCGATGCGACCGAGGTGGATGTCGATTGTCTGTCCGATGGCAAGGATACCTTCATCGCCGGCATCATGGAGCACATCGAGGAAGCCGGCATTCATTCCGGCGACTCCGCCTGCGCCCTTCCGCCCCATTCGCTGAAGGAGAAAACCATCGCCGAACTCGAACGCCAGACCCGCGCACTGGCCCTCGCGCTCAACGTCGGCGGACTGATGAACGTGCAATACGCCATCAAGGATGGCGAGATCTATGTGCTCGAAGTGAACCCACGCGCCTCGCGGACCGTGCCCTTCGTTGCCAAGGTCATCGGCGTTCCGATCGCAAAGATTGCGGCTCGGATCATGGCCGGCGAAAAGTTGAAGGACTTCGATCTGAAATCGACCCGGCCGCGGCATCGCGCCGTGAAGGAAGCCGTCTTTCCGTTCGCGCGTTTTCCCGGAGTCGATACCGTGCTGGGGCCTGAGATGAAATCCACCGGCGAGGTCATGGGGATCGACGGCTCGTTCGAAATCGCCTTCGCAAAAAGCCAGATCGGTGGCGGCACCAGCCTGCCGCGGAGCGGAACCGTTTTCGTCTCGGTAAAGGATGCCGACAAGGCGCGCATCTTGCCGGCCGTGAAGCTCCTGGCCTCCCTCGGTTTCAAGACCATCGCAACGTCGGGAACCCAACGTTATCTGGCGGAACAGGGGGTCGAGGCGGCCAAGATCAACAAGGTATTGGAAGGCCGGCCCCACATCGTGGATGCCATCAAAAACGGCGGCGTTCAGCTGGTTTTCAATACCACCGAGGGGGCCGCGGCGCTGGCCGACAGCCGGTCGCTGCGCCACGCCGCCCTCTTGCATAAAGTGCCGTACTACACCACTCTTTCTGGGGCCGTCGCCGCGGCGCAGGGCATCAAGGCCTATCTGGAGGGTGACCTCGAGGTACGCACGCTGCAAAGCTACTTCGGCGGCCGGGGCTGAAGGCTTTTGGCCGACAAGACCCGGGTGACGGCACGAGTGACGCCGGAAAGTTCATGGTCGCGGCATCAGGTGAGGCTGGCCGCGACGGGACTTTTTTGACCGGACCTCGTTGACATGACTCCGGTATCGCGGGTGACCGTGGCCGGAGTCGTATTGCGAGTCGATTTGACGGGATTTGAAATGAAAGGGGCTTGGCGGCGCTGATGGTCGTTCAGCTTGTTTCGGGCGCCCGCCAGGAGGAGATGAGACGATGGAAAAAATACCGATGACCGCCGAGGGCTATGCCGCGCTCGAGTCCGAGCTCAAGCATTGCCAGCAGGTCGAGCGGCCCCGCATCATTCAGCAGATCACCGATGCGCGCACGCACGGCGATCTGTCGGAGAATGCCGAGTACCACGCGGCCAAGGAGGCGCAGTCAATTAACGAAGGCCGTATCGCCGAGCTCGAGGACAAGCTCGCGCGCGCCGATATCATCGACGTTTCGAAATTGTCGGGAGATATGATCACCTTCGGAGCGACGGTCACGCTCATCGACGAGGATACCGACGAGAAGAAGGTGTGGCAGATCGTCGGCGAGCCAGAGGCTGACGCGAAGAAAGGGAAGATCTCCATCACCTCGCCGCTCGCGAAAGCGCTGATCGGCAAGACCAAGGGCACCTCGGTCGAGGTCAACACACCCGGCGGCGCCAAGGCCTATGCCGTGAAGAAGATCGAGTGGCGATAGCGAAGGGCATTCGCACCATTTCATAAAACAAATCCGTTCGTCCCCGCGAAGGCGGGGACCCAGACTTTATGAACGCAAATCTGGATTTCCGCTTGCGCGGGAATGAACGGATGGGACGTAAAACAATCCGTTCGTCCCCGCGAAAGCGGGGACCCAGCCTCTATGAACGCAAATTTGGATTCCCGCTTGCGCGGGAATGAACAGATGTCGCTCACTCCGGCTCGATCTTGGCGTCGGCCGCGATCTGCTTCCACTTCTGCGTTTCGGCAGCCTGGAATTTTCTCAACTCATCCGGCGTGCTCGCTTCGGGCTCGATGCCGGCCGCGAGCAGCTTTTCGGATACGTCCTTGTCGGCGAGCGCCTCCCGAAACGCCGCATTGAGCTTGTCGACGACAGGCTTGGGCGTTTTCGCCGGTGCATAGGCCGCGAACCAGGCGGTGAGCTCGTAGCCTTTCAGCGCGGACTCATCGATCGTCGGCAGGTCGGGCGCGAGCGGCGAGCGCTTGAGCCCCGACACTGCAAAGCCCCTGAGCTTGCCGGCGCGCACCGGCGGCAGCGCGGTCGAGACGTCGCCGAAGAAGATCGAAATCTGCCCGCCAAGCAGATCGGTCACGGCCTGCGGGTTGCTCTTGTATGGCACGTAGAGCATGTCGATGCCCGCCATCGTCTTCAGCAGTTCGGCCGACATGCGTGACGACGACGAGCCGGCGCCAAATGTGAGCTTGCCAGGGTTGGCCTTCGCGTACGCGATGAGCGCTTTGACATCGTTTGCGGGCACCGACGGATGCGCCACCAGCGCAAGCGTGATCGTGCCGAGTTTGGTGATCGGCTCAAAATCAGCCACCGCGTCGTAAGGCACTTTCTTGAATAAGGCCTGATTTCCAGCATGCGTCGTGTTTGCGGTTATCATCACGGTGTAGCCATCCGGCGCGGAGCGCACGACGTTTTGCGATGCCGGAATGCCGTTCCCGCCCGCAATGTTTTCGACAAAAACACTGCGGCCGAGGGTCGTCGACATGCGGTTGGCAACCAATCGCGCCAGCGTGTCGGTCGCGCTGCCCGCTGTGAAGGGCACCACGAAGCGAATGTTCTGTGACGGATAGGCGTCCTGCGCACGTGCGCCGACCGCGGCCAGCAGCCCTATGAAGGCCAATACACTCGCGATCAGCTTTCTCATGATGACCTCCCTGGAGCGATCGTTTCTGTTTCCCGCGCGCGGTGCGGCGCGTCGGCCGCGATCAAGACCGGCATGTCGAGCACCAGGAACGACAGCGACTTGCCGTGGCCGTCGAGACCGATGCTGGCATTGACGCCGCCTTCGAGCACGTCGTCGAGAACGAAGTTGAATGCGGCGAGCTTGGGCAGGTCGTAGCGCACGACACGAGATGGCTTGCGCGCCGCGAAAGCCTCGGCCACGCGTTGGGCCGTCACTTGCGCTGCCACCGCGGAATAGTTGGCCGGATTGCGGCAAACCAGGGCAAGATTGAGCCGGTTGCCTTTATCGCCGGTGCGCGCATTGGCGACGTCCTGCAGGCGGACCGTGCGCATCATGCCCGCGCTCCCAACATGGTGATACGCGGCTGCGCGTAGCTGCGCTCGATAAGGCAGGACGCGCTGGCAAGGCGCGGCGTAATGCGCCGGCGCAACCCTGCCCCGCCCGCCGGCCCGGCGCAATACAGCGCCTCGACCTCATCGAGCAGCATTTCGATGTCCTCCGCATCGGTTGATTGCGCGGCGAACCGCAGGCGTACGTCGTTCGCCTGCGCCTGATGAAAATCCGCCGGGCTCCGGCCCGCACCCAACACGCTCACGATGCCGATCGCGTCGACGCGCACCTCCAGCCGCGGAACGCGCTTACGCAAACGCTCGCGAACGACATCTGCAGCGAGCTGCGCGCGAGCTGGTGCATTGGGGCCGGCATAGGAAATTTCCGCTTCCCCCAGCAGTCCGCTGTCGAAGCAGACAGTAGCCTTTAACGTCTCGGGTGCCGGTCGGCCGCGCGCGCCGCGGACGCGCACCTGATCCTTGCCGATTTCGGCAACCTCTACGTCGGTTAGGTCGAGAATCACATCGGGCGCGAGGTAGGCCGAGGGGTCATGGATCTCGTAGAGCAGCTGCTCAACGACAGTCAGCCGATCCACCACGCCGCCGGTGCCGGCCGGCTTGGAGATGACAATCTCGCCGTCCCGGTCGATCTCGGCGATCGGATAGCCGACGTCCGCGAGATCGGGCACGTCCTTGTAGCCGGGATCGGCGAAATAACCGCCGGTGACCTGCGCGCCGCATTCGAGCAAATGGCCGGCAAGCGTCCCGGCGGCGAGCCGATCCCAGTCGTCGGCGCGCCATCGGAAGGCATGCAGCAAGGGGCCAAGTGCGAGCGCGGAATCGGCGACGCGGCCGGTTACGACGATGTCGGCGTCCTGATCGAGCGCCTGCGCGATCGGTTGTGCTCCAAGATAGACGTTCGCAGAAATGATCTCGCGCCTTTGCGCAAGACTGGTGCCGCCGATTTCGCGGGCGGCGAGATCGGCCGCCGAAAGCCTGGTTGCTATGTCGTCGCCCTCGACGATGGCAATACGCGGCACGCGCAAGCCGAGAAATCGCGCCATCTCCGCTATGCGGCGCGCCGCCGCCGGCGGATTGGCGGCGCCGAAGTTGCCGACGATCCGGATGCCCGATGAAATACACCGCGAGAGAACCGGCGGCAGCATTCGCTCGAGCGCGGGGCTGTAGCCTCGCTGGGGATCTCGCCGACGCTCGAGCTGGCACAGCGCGAGGGTGCGTTCTGCCAGTGTCTCGAACATCAGAAAGCGAGGTCCGGGCACCGCGGCGAGAGTGTCCACAACGGGTACGCCGGCATCGCTGCGATCACCCGCGAACCCGGCGGCTGCGCCGATGAAAACCTTGGTCATGTCGCGATGCTAACGGCGCCTATCCATCGTGTAAAACGACCAGGTTGCAAGGCGGCGAGGCGCTATCACTCCATCGGCACCATGGCCGCATCCTTGGAATTGCGCAGCGTGAGCGACGTCTTGACGTTGCGCACGTTGCGCGCGGCCGTGAGTTTTTCGACAAAGGCCTGAAACGTTTTCAGGTCGGGGGCGACGCACTTGAGCATGAAATCAATTTCGCCCGACAGCATCCAGCACTCCCGCACCAGGGGCTGCGCGCGCACGAACTCCTCGAACGCGACGAGGTCGGCCTCCGCTTGGCTCGCGAGATGCACCATTGCGAACACGGTGACCTCGTAGCCGAGCTTCTTCTCATCGAGCAGGGCGCGATATCCTTTGATGTACCCGGCTTCCTCGAGCGCGCGCACGCGGCGCAGGCACGGCGGCGCGGAAATGCCGACCCGGCTGGCCAGCTCCACATTGGTGATGCGGCCGTCCGCCTGCAGCTCTTTGAGAATTTTTCTATCGATCGCGTCGAGACGGGCAGGCACCGGATTTACCTTCGCATTCGGACAACAAGAACATTCATACCGCGAAATATTATTTCGCGAAAGAATATTGCGCCGATGGGGTAGAGCCATCGGCCAAGCTGTGGGCCGCGACGGTTGCGTATCTTGCATAGCTCAGCCGGAGGCAATACATGTTGCAAAGCAAAAGAGCGGCATCTCCGGCCGCCTGCGGCGACAAACGCCCCGATGCGCCCATCCAGGGGCCGTACAACAATGACAAAGACCACGCACGCGAAACTCGTGATCGTCGGCTCGGGTCCGGCCGGGTACACCGCCGCGATCTATGCCGCGCGCGCCATGCTGGAACCGATCCTGATCCAGGGCGTCCAACCCGGCGGCCAGATGACGATCACCACGGACGTGGAGAACTACCCAGGGTTCGCCGACGTGATCCAGGGACCGTGGTTGATGGAGCAGATGCAGGCGCAGGCCGAGCATGTCGGCACCCGCATGGTGGCCGATCACGTCAACAAGGTAGAGCTTGGGCAGCGGCCTTTCAGGCTCGTCTGCGATTCCGGCGACATCTATCTTGCCGATGCCTTGATCATCGCCACCGGCGCGCAGGCGCGCTGGCTCGACCTGCCTTCCGAACAGAAGTTCAAGGGTTATGGCGTCTCTGCCTGTGCCACCTGCGATGGCTTCTTCTATCGCAACAAGGAGGTCATCGTGGTTGGCGGCGGCAATACTGCCGTCGAAGAGGCGCTGTTCCTCACCAACTTTGCCTCGAAGGTCACCATCGTGCACCGGCGCGACGCATTCCGCGCCGAAAAAATTCTGCAGGACCGTCTGTTCAAGAATCCCAAGATCGAAGTGATCTGGGACACCGTGCTTGAGGACGTCACTGGCAGCGACAACCCCCTGAAAGTCAGCGGTGTCCGGCTCAAAAACGTCAAGACCGGCGCCATAACCGAACGCCGCGTGGATGGCGTCTTTATTGCGATCGGCCACCAGCCGGCGTCAGAGCTGTTTGTGGGGCAGATCCAGATGAAGCCGTCCGGATACATCATCACCAGAGGCAATTCGACAGCGACCTCGGTGCCCGGCGTTTTCGCCGCCGGCGACGTCACCGACGATATTTACCGGCAGGCTGTCACTGCGGCGGGCCAAGGCTGCATGGCCGCCCTTGAAGCGGAGAAATTCCTGGCCGCGCACGAACATCAACGCGCGGCGGCCGAATAGACCAATGCCGACACCGAATTCCACGATGGACTGGGACAAGCTGAAGGTGTTTCACGCCGCAGCCGAAGCCGGCTCGTTCACGCACGCCGGCGAACGCCTCGGACTTTCGCAGTCTGCGGTGTCACGGCAGGTATCGGCTTTGGAAACAGAGCTCGCGGTATCCCTGTTTCATCGCCATGCGCGCGGACTGATTCTCACCGAGCAGGGCGAACTGCTCTACCGCACCGCGCACGAAGTCTTCATGAAGCTCGAAGCGGCCCGCACCAAGCTCACCGACAGCCGGGAGCGGCCGAATGGCGAGCTGAAGGTACAGACCACTCCAGGCATCGGGGTGCATTGGCTCACGCCGCGGCTCGATGAGTTTCTGGATCTCTATCCGGACATCCACATCACGCTGATCACCTCGGAGGAGGAGCTGGACCTGGCGATGCGCGAGGCCGATGTCGCCATCCGGCTGAGGCAGCCGACGCAGCCTGACCTGATCCAGCGCAAGCTGTTTTCGGTTCATTTCCATGCCTACGCGTCGCCTGACTATCTGAAGCGATTCGGCACACCGCGGGCGCACGAAGAACTCGACAAACATCGCATCGTACTTCTTGGCGGCGGTATGGTACCTGCGCACTTGCAGAACCGACGCTGGCTGCTTGAGATCGGCCGCGATGGAAAAGATTCCCGTACGCCACATCTCACCGTCAACAACGTGCTTGGCGTCTTGCGCGCATGCCAACGCGGACTCGGCATCGCCGTGCTGCCCGACTACCTGGTCGAGGAGAACGGCGGCCTCGTGCAGCTGTTCGGCGACGCCGACACGCTCGCCCTCGATGCCTATTTTGTGTATCCGGAAGAGCTCAAGTCGGTAGCCCGCATCCAGGTATTCCGCGACTTCCTGGTTGCGAATGCACAGCGCTGGCACTTCTGACCCGTTGCCACAATTCCACAATCAAAGTCGTCGCTTTGATTGCGAAAGAACGGTGGAATTGTGGGATTCCCAACGACTTGCGATTGCGCATGGCTGACATGCGACGATTGGCGTTGTCGCACTGCCGCACGCTTCGCATACTTAGGGTTCGCTGTTGCGCCGGGTATATCCTCCCAGAATCACCGGCGTGCAGCATGTTCCCCTCTGGAAGTTAAGAAAACTCGGAATAAGCCGCCCCCACAGCGGCTTATTCCTTTCCTCTATGTGCGGGTAAGCAGCGGGGTAAGCAGGCTTACCTAGGGCGCATCGGGTAAGCGCACCCAGCGGCTTCTAGGCCGGGGCGAGTGAACCGCCGCAGGGGTACGCGCGGCAATCAGTATCTGTGACTTGTATAATGAAGGGGCGACCGCGCATTCAAGATTGCTGTCGGTCCTATCCCCAGCCCGCGACGGCATCCCTTCTTCTTTTTGGTTGCCCACGCTATATCCGCCGCATGTTGTGGCGTAATTCACGAGGCAGGCCACTAAACGCGCCTGCGCCAAAGCGCTCGCGTTGACAGTGCCCGCGTCCCGTTTCGATGAGACGTTATCTCTGACTCGAAAACCCGTTCGTGCCGCCCACCCGGATTCGATTGTTGCGCGCTCGCAATGCAGCAAAGAGTTTTGCAACACATTCCCCCCGAAAGCGGACATTTCGCTATGTCCCGCTCTGGGCCAAAAGCAGACATACTTTATTCAATGATCTCGCCTGCAACGGAATCGCTGTAATAGAATGCTTTAGGGGTAATTACTTTTCCTAGAGACTCGCTATGCCGGTCTTTTCAAAGTACCGGGACCGTCGAAGTCTTAGCGATCTTTGGCGCGAAACCCGGATGCAGTTCTTCGGCTCGGACATCGAGTCAGGCTACAGCTATATCTATACTTGGCTGGCTAACAAGTTCGGCCATTTCATGATCGGTTTCGCGGGGACCATTCTCTTGGGGTGGCTAGTTATCTGGCTAGTCTCGCTTCGAGTACCGGTCGGCAACGTTGGCTATCTCTGGCA
>Ga0081455_10002577_pt1 | contig 21503 bp, 14 predicted proteins | sample TabmetS3T2R1_FD_70207 | JGI IMG/M metagenome (GOLD analysis project Ga0081455, IMG submission 70207) | Tabebuia heterophylla rhizosphere microbial communities from the University of Puerto Rico - S3T2R1 | ecosystem: Host-associated > Plants > Roots > Rhizosphere ...
CGGCTTATCTCGGCCAAGCCTCGCGTCACCAGCGCGGCCGCGCTATTGTAGCCCAGGCCCAGCCCGTTGACCGCGCCCGTGGCGATCGCCATCACGTTTTTTATCGCGCCGCCGACTTCAACCCCGATCACGTCGCTGTTCGTATAAACGCGAAAGCGGTTTGTCGAAAGGGCCTCCTGCGCGGCCTCGGCCCACTCCGGCGCCCGCGAAGCCGCGACAATTGCGCACGGCTCGTCCTTCGCGACTTCGAGCGCGAAGCTCGGCCCCGACAGCGCGACGTAACGCGGCGCGAAGCGATCTTTCAAAACGTCGCGGACGACCTCTTCCATCCGCATCCCGCTCTCGACCTCGATGCCTTTGGATGCGTTGACGAAGATCGTCTGCGGGCGCGTATGATCGAGCATTTGCGTATAAACCTCGCGGCAAACGTGCGAAGGCGCGACGGTCAACACGATTTCGGCCTCGTACAGCGCTTCTGCTATGTCATCGGCCGGCGCGATGGAGTCGGGCAGAGCGAATCCCGGCAGATAGATTTTATTCTCGCGCTCCAGCCGCAGCGTCTCTGCGACCTCCGCGCTATGAGCCCACAACCGGACGCTATGTCCCGCGCGCGCCGCGACGAGCGCCAGCGCCGTTCCCCACCCGCCCGCTCCGATGATGGCAATCTCGCGATTGCGGATTGCGGATTGCGGATTATCTGATTGCGGATTGCGGATTGCGGATTGCGGATTGTTGCTTCCCGCAACTGGATTGTTCTTTTGCCTGTTCTCCGGTTCGCCCATTACGTCTTCACTTCGCGGTTACAATTCTGAAATCCGCAGTCCGCAATCCGCAATCCGCAATTCAACGCGCCACGCCGAACTTGTTCTCTTCGCCGGCCATCAACCGTTTGATGTTCTCCGAATGCTTGAAAATGATCACTGCCGAGACCACGCACAAAGCGGTCATTATCTGCGCAAAATCACCGACCGGCTCGATCCAAGTATGCGTCAGCAATATCCAGAGAGGCAGGAATGCGGCGGCGATGATCGAGCCGAGTGAGACATAGCGCGTGCGCCAAACGACGACGATGAAGACTGCCAGTGCCGCCAACGCCGCCCACGGCGCAATCGCCAGAAAAACTCCCAGGCCCGTCGCAACGCCCTTGCCGCCTTTGAATCTCAACCACACGGGAAAGCAATGCCCGACGACGGCAAGAGCCGCCGCGGCGGCGACGAACCAGGAAGTTCCCGCTTCGCCGGTCAACCATCGCGCGACCAACACGGCCGCCGCGCCTTTCAACGCGTCGAGCGCGAGCGTAGCGACGCCGGCGGCCTTGCCCGCCTTGCGCGAGACGTTGGTCGCGCCCGTGCCGCCGCTGCCGGTTTCGCGAATGTCCGCGCCGCTAGCCAATTTCACTATCAGATAGCCGAATGGGATCGAGCCGAGCAGGTAGGCGAGAATTATCGAGGTTATTTCGTTCAGCGTCATCAGCTATCTTGTTTAAGCCGTGTTCAAGAAAAAGCAGGTCTACTTGCCATGGCCCACCTTGATAATACAACCGGTTTCTTTGGAAATTTCAGCAAAAGCGGTTCCACCTCTCGTGCCCTTTGTCAGCGTTCCCACAACATGCCATACGCCGTTGTCCAAACGCGCGGTAAATGGCTTTTCATCACTCAGTCTTCGCTTCCCGTATATCGGTATCCAAATGGCTTCTGCGATTTTGATGGCCGTCGTGGCGTCAGGAACATAACCTTACTTCTCGTGATTTGAACTCGTTGGGAGGATAAGGCGTCGATTGCGGCGTAGGTGTGGCAATCGACACCGACGCCGATTCCGATGGTTGAGCCAGTGATTGAGCCGGCAGTGACCCGATGTTTTGATCTTTGCAGGAAACGAGCGCGATCAGAAATATCACTGCGCAAACGGTCCCGGCGGTTAATTGAAATCTCTTGAAATCTGAGCAATGCAGTCTCATATGGGCTTTTGTCACTTTATCCTCCGTCGAACCATATCCAAAGCCGCATTGACCGACAGCGTGCGAATGAATTGCCGGTCCCCGGGAAAGATGAATTTGCGCGTCATGGTTTGCGAATCGTCCGCGAGCGCGATGTAGACCAACCCGACCGGCTTCTCAGGGCTGCCCCCGCCCGGCCCCGCAAGGCCGGTGACGCCTATGCCTAAGGTCGAACCGGCGCGTTTACGGATTCCCGCGGCCATCGCCCCGGCCACCTGTTCGCTCACTGCGCCGTGAGTTTCGATCAATTTCTTCGGCACGCCTAGCAAATCGATCTTCGCTTCGTTCGAATAACTGACGACGCCTTCGAGGAAATATTCCGAACTGCCCGGCACGTCGGTGATTCGCCCGGCGAGCAATCCGCCCGTGCAGCTTTCGGCCGTCGCCAGCGTGTAGCCGCGCAGTTTGAGCGATTGGCCGACCACCTCTTCAAGCGTTTCGTTGCTGCGCGAGAAGATGTATTCGCCGAGAACTTCATCAAGTCGCCCGGCGAGGTCGTCTAGCAATTTCACGGTCTCGCTCTCGTTGCGCGCCTGGGCCGTCAGGTGCAATTCGATCTGGCCGTCTTTGAACAGAATCGTCGTGGAAGGGTTCTGGTATTTCATGTAGACCGGCGCAGCCAACTCGTCCACGGCCGATTCGCCCAGACCGAAGATGCTCAAGGTTCGGCGCATAATCAGCATGTCGCCCGCGCGCTGTTTCAAGACTGGCGCGACCAAGGCGTCGAAGAGAGGTTTCATCTCGCGCGGCGGGCCGGGCAGCAAGACGACCGTGCATTTGCCTTCAGTGATCAGCATTCCCGGCGCGGTGCCGTTGTTGTTCTCCAGGGTTTGCGCGCCGTGGATGACAAGCGCCTGGCGGGCGTTGATTTCGGGCATCGGCATGTTGCGGCGGGCGAATCGCGCCCTGAGCTTTTCGAGGATCGCGTCATCCAGAATCAGTTGGCGCTTCAAGACGCGCGCGAAGATTTTCCGCGTGATGTCGTCCTCGGTAGGCCCGAGCCCGCCGGTGGCGATGACGATCTCGGAGCGCTTCATCGCGTCGCGGACGGTCTCTTCCAGCCGCGCCTCGTCGTCGCCGACCACGGTCTTGAGTTTGACCTCGACGCCCATCGCGTTAAGCCGTTCGGTCAACCAAAGCGAATTCGTGTCCAACCGGAACGGCGTCAACATCTCGGAGCCTATAGCTATAATTTCAGCGTTGAGCATAGTTGAGCGGTACCGTGCGCGATAGTGGGACAGACTTCAGTCTGTCCAAAATTCACACGACGGACAGACCGAAGTCTGTCCCACTATCGCGCGCAATACTGTTAGATAAGCATCCACAGCAATGATAAAGCCACGGCGGCATAGACGCCGGCGAGAGCGTCATCCATCATCACCCCAAGCCCGCCAGGCAAGCCCTGGAGCCTGTTGATAGGATACGGTTTGAAGATGTCGAACGCTCGGAAGAGCGCGAAGCCGGCAATCATCCACCAGCGCCAACTCGCGCCCGTCCCCGTCAGATACGGCGCGATGAAAACGAATGAAATGATCTGACCGAAGACCTCGTCAACCACGATCTGGCTCGCGTCCTTGCGGTCGAAAATCTTTTCGGCGCGATCGCTCGCCCAGACGCCGAGGGCGGCGGAGACCAGGCCGGCGGCAATCAGGATGTTTTGCAGGAGTAATGCGTCGGAGCCGAAAGCCGCGATCAATCCGTAAGCGATCAGCAATCCGACGATTGAACCCCATGTGCCGGGGCCGAATGGAATGAAGCCCGCGCCGAAACCGGTGGCGATGAAGACCGCAATGAGATCGGCGCCGCTCTCGACCTTGAGAGCTTTGCCGCGTTTGGAGTCGAAGGGGTTGTTGTGAGTCATCGTGATGTTCAAACAACTCGCGCCACCAGATCGTACTCGTGAGCCTCGGTGATCTCGATCTCGATGAAATCGCCCGGCCCGCCCGCGAAATATTCCGGCGCGTCATTGATCAACACGTGCCCGTCGACCTCCGGCGCCTGCGATTCTAAACGGGCCTGCAGCAAAAGTTCGCTCTCCTGCGAAGCGCCTTCGAGCAGCGCCCTGAACCGCCTTCCGATCAGAGCCATGTTGCGCCGTTTTGAAATCCCGGCCTGCTGGCGCATCAGCTTCGCGCGCCGCCGGCGCATCACGCTCGCCGGGACCTTGTCGCCGAGTTCATATCCATGCGTGCCCTCCTCATCGGAGTAAGTGAAGACGCCCACGCGGTCGAATTCGACGTCGCGCGCGAAACCCATCAACTCTTCAAAATCCTCGTCAGTCTCGCCGGGAAATCCGACGATGAACGTGGTGCGCAGCGTGACGTCGGGGACGAAGCGGCGCGCGCGGTCAAGCAGTTTTTCGAGCATCTGCCGGTTGCCCCCGCGCCTCATCCGCTTCAAAACGGCGGCGCTGGCATGCTGCAGCGGCATGTCGAGATAGCCGCAGACCTTCGGCTCTTCGGCCATCGCCGCGAGCGTCGCGTCGCTCAAGGAGTTCGGATAGGTGTACATCACGCGAATCCATTCGACGCCGCCTGTGCGCGCGAGCGACCGCAACAGATCGGCCAACCCGTCCTTGATCCCCAGGTCCAACCCGTATTGCGTCGAGTCTTGCGAGATCAGCACAAGTTCTTTGACGCCGGCCGAGGCAAGCTGCTCGGCCTCGCGCAAGATCGACCCGGCGCGGCGCGAACGGTAGCGCCCGCGCATTTGCGGAATCGCGCAAAACGCGCAGGTGTGGTCGCAGCCTTCGGCGATCTTGACGTAGGCGAAATGCTTCGGCGTGGCCAGCAGGCGCGGCGCGTTCTCGTCGTAGATGTAAGTCGGCAGCCCGCGCGACATCCAGGTGTTGGATGACACGAACGCCGCGTCCTGGGCGTCGACCGCCGCCGGATCTACAGCCGCGACTATTTTCTCGATCTCGCTCGTCCCCAGCACGGCGTCGATTTCCGGCAACTGGTTGAGCAGGTCGCGGCGATAGCGTTCGACCAGACAGCCGGCGACGACCAGCCTTTTCAGGTTGGCCGAATCTTTCAGCTCGGCCATTTCGAGGATCGTATTGATCGACTCTTCCTTGGCCGATTGAATGAACCCGCAAGTGTTGACGACGATCACGTCGGCGGCCTCGCGGTCGGCGGTCAATTCGTAACCGTGTTGTTTCAGTTGTCCCATCATCACCTCGCTGTCCACCAGATTTTTCGGGCAGCCGAGGCTGACGAAACCTATTTTTTGAATGTTAGACTTCATTTCATCCATCAGGGCGTTCAAGTAATTCGACTCATAGTATCATATGTCTGTTTAGCGGGCTTGCGTTATGATGAGGGCCTGATTTACAGGATTTTCAAATATCCGACACGGCTCACGGATCAATACCGCGGGCGGTGGCGAGCGTGGCTTGTTTGACCGAGCCATGCTCGCTACCGCTCGCGGCGCTGATCCGGCGATCCGACGCATGCAATCGCAAACTGATCTAGAAGAACTATGAGTTTATTGACGCAGAGCGAAGTTTACGAAGAGATCAGCAGGGCGCAAAGCGAGAAGAGGAAACTCGCGGTGGCGACGATTGTGACGACCTCCGGTTCGACGCCCCAGCGCACAGGCGCCAAGCTGCTGGTTTTTGAAGACGGCGAGATGATGGGCACGGTCGGCGGCGGATGCGTCGAAGCCGACGTCTGGGCGGAAGCGCGCGAGGCGCTGGCCGAAAGCAAGCCGCGTTTGTGCAAATTCAGCCTGCGCGACAACCCGGACGTCCCTCCCGACGAAGAGGGAATGATCTGCGGCGGCGACATGGAGGTCTTCATCGAAGTCTGGAACTAATGGCGCCAGGCGCCAACCACTAACCACTATGCTACCAGCGACTGAAATCTCATCCGCGTTGAAACAAGCGCTCGTCGACGGCGAGGTGATGTGCGTCGTCTCTCTGATGGAGACGGACGGGCGGCCCGCGCCACACGTCGCGAGGCTGCTGGTCAAAGAGGGCGGCGCGACCGCCGGAGGCTCGCTCGGAGATCGGGGGCTCGACGAGGTCGCCGCGCGCCACGCCGTCGCGCTGATGAAAGACGAGCGGCAGGAGATAGCCGTAGCGCGTCTAAGTGAGTTGGGCGAATCTGTCGCGTCGCAAGATATGGCGCGCGAAGCGGGAGAGGCGGGGAGGCGAACGGATGACGCGCGACTGCTTTTTGAAATCTCGCGGCCCCCGCTGGAATTGATCATCTGCGGCGGAGGTCACGTCGGACAGGCTGTGGCGAAATCCGGCGCGCTGCTCGATTTTAAAATCACCGTGATTGACGACAGGCCCGAGTTCTCGTCGCGCGAGAAATTTCCCGACCCAGACGTTCGCCTGATCACCGGCGATTTCACAGAAGCTCTGCGGACGCTGAAGATCACACAGGCTTCGCACGTGGTTATCGTCACGCGCGGCCACAGGCATGACGAGATCTGTTTGCGCGAAGTGATCGAGAAACCTGCCCGCTACATCGGGATGATCGGCAGCCGGCGCCGCGCGACCACTATCCGCGAACACATGCGGCGCGAAGGCGTGGGGGCCGAACACATGCGGCGCGTCCATTCGCCGATCGGCCTGGACATAGGCGCGATAACGCCCGAAGAGATCGCGGTGGCGATCCTGGCCGAAATCACGCTGGCGCGGCGCGGCGGCAGCGGCGCCCCGAAGGGCGCTGAGGGGCCGATGGCTCGCGCAAGATAGGAGGCGGAATGTTGAACCTTGGAAATAAAATAAAGGCTATCGCGCTTCTTCTGTTGCTGACGCCAGTGCAGGGTCTTAGTGAAAGTCAAGCGGAAGAACAATGCTCGAAAGTAAAATCTGCTCAGATAGTCCGTGTCGATGATAGGTCGAAGAGGGTTTTTGTGCTGATAAAACCTGATCAAATATCAACTCAGGGAAAAGCCAAATCAGTTCTGCTTTCCTTGCAGGAGAAAATAACGGCCTGTTATCCACACTTCGGGAAAGAATGGAACGCCAGCTTCTTCTCGGATAAGAAATATGCCGTCTATACATCCGAATTTGGAGACAACCCTTCGGTTATTGACGGCTGGAGCGACCATTACGTTGGTGAATACGATCGAAAAAAGCAAAAGATGACGCTATATCCAACCGTACCGAAGCTGGTGAAACATTTTACTGTCGCCATTCCATAATGACTTGATTCGCTATCGGCGCGTCGCTTTCCATCTCGTCGCCCAGCCTGGTCTGTTCCAGAAGTGGATTGGGAATACAAATTCCTCGCGAATCGCCAATTTTGATGATCTTAGCCCTCGCAGTAAGCGCATCGTAACCACGCGTATATGGCGGCCAAGCCAGAGCGCGAACTTTCGCCGGCTTTTTCTGCAAGCCGGTCGACACCCCACGTTCTACTTACGAGCAGGCCGCCATTGATCACAGACACTCATTGTCAAGCGCGCGGCGGCGCGGCCCACCGCTTCGGCGGCCCCGGGCTGATGCTGGGAAAACCTCATCACCGGAAAGCAGGGGGTAGTCGTTATGCGCCATCGTTTGATCGGCTCTGTATTGGTGTGTCTTTTTTCGGCTTCGATATTCGCCGCCAGGTATTCGGCAAACAGTCCCATCCTGCGCGTCAATGAATCGGCCACGAAGCTCTCATTAAAGAAAGAAGGGGCGGTCGTCTCGCTCGCGGTTGAAAATCCCAGTTCCTCGGCGTTGACCGCGCGAGTCAAACTGGAACTGATCGACCCACGCGACGCGGTTCGCGCGACCGCGATGATCGAGGCTTCGATTCCGTCAGGTTCCGGCGTCTCGACCGTCCCGATGGTCAAAATCGGCGCGGGCGATTACGACGTCAAAGAATTGCTTTGGCACAGGCTCCGTTACGAAATCGCCGCGATTGATTCTTCGGGCAAAGAGACGGATCAGGTTTCCGGCCTCGTCTCGCTGTCCGAAATAATGCCCGACATTTTCCGGTTGATGGTCTCGGCGCCGGAGGAGGTTGGTAAAGAGGCGAAATATTCCATCCGCGCGCGAGCGTCGCATCCGCTGACCGGAAAGCCTGTTTCCGGCGTGAGTGTGGAAGCCAGGATGGTTTATGAGGAGGACAACAAGGAACGAGATCTGAAGTCGTCAGGCCTGACAAATTCCATCGGCGAGGCGTTGCTGGAATTCAAGCTGCCCGGCCCGCTCAAGGCCGATGAAGTCAAGATCAAAGTCGTCGCGCGGCGCGAAGGCTTTTTACAGGAAGCTGAGCAAGCGGTCAGCCTTCTCTATCCGAATCAGGTTCTGGTCTGCACGGACAAGCCTCTTTATCAGCCAGGGCAGACGCTGCGCGTTCGCGTTCTCGGTCTGGACCGGGACCGGAAGGCGTGGGCGAACGTCGAAGGCGAACTGAAGATTCGAGACCCCGAAGGCAGCTACATCTTCCGCGCCGGATTCAAGACCTCGCGCTTCGGCGTGGCGAGCGTTGATTGGCCAATCTCGGATAGCGCGCGGCTGGGGGAATACTTGATCGAAGCCTGGCTCGGCGAAGAAGGCTCTCACAACGCGCCCGGCGGCCAGTCGTTCAATATCAGCCGTTACGACCTGCCCAATTTCATCGTCAACGTCAAACCCGATCGCGGCTATTACCTGCCGGGACAGAACGCCGAGGTCGAGGTTCGCGCCGACTACCTTTTCGGCCAGCCGGTCAAACGTGGCCGCGTCCGCGTCGTGCGCGAGACTGAACGGCAATGGAATTACCGCGAGCAGAAATGGGAGATCGAGGATGGCGACAAGTACGAAGGCGCGCTCGACGATGACGGGCGCTTCATCGCCCGCATAAATCTCGCGGAAGAACACAAAGGCTTCGATACGGAATCGTATTCGCGCTTCCGCGACTTGCGCTACGCGGCCTATCTGACCGATCCGACCACGGGCCGCACCGAACAGCGCCGCTTCGACCTGCGCATTACCAAAGAGCAGATTCACGTTTATTTGATCGAACGCGGCAGAGTCAGCGACGGATTGCCGCTTCGGTTTTACGTCTCGACGTTTTACGCCGACGGCGCTCCGGCCCAATGTGAGGTGGCGATCAATCAGACGTTCGACGACGAAGATGGCGATGAGTCGAAGGACGGGAATGGAAATATTGAGCGACTTCTGACGACCGTCAAAACCAATCGCTACGGCGTCGCCAAAGTCGCTTCGCTCGACGTCGGCAAAACCGAAGGAGACGATAATCTGCGTTTAAAGCTCATCGCGCGAGACGGTCAGGGGAGATCTGGACAGGATGTTCACAAATACTGGGATCGTTCCACGCCGGCAATGCGCGTCGAGACCGACAAGACGCTCTACCGCGCCGGCGAGCCGATCAAAGCGCGGTTGACTACCAATTCGCAGCGCGCAAACTGGACGGTCGATCTGATGCGCGGCTCCAGGCTGCTCGTTACGCGCGCGGTTAAATTGAAAGACGGCCGCGCCGAAATCACTTTCCAGTTCCATCAGGATTTCAGCGATGATCTGACAATCCTGGCTTATCCTGCCTTTGGCGACGAAAGCGAAATCTACGATTCAACGGGCTGGGCGAATGTCGTCTACCCGGGCAATCATGAATTGAGACTCGATCTGGCGCTTAATCGGTCTTCTTATCGACCCGGCGAAGAAGCGCGCGCCGACCTGCGCGCGCTCACGCCTCAGGGCCGCGCGGCGGAGAGCGCGCTCGGCGTGGTGATCTTCGACAAGGCGATCGAAGAGCGCGCGCGAACCGATCAGGAGTTCGGAGGTCGAGGCTTCGGCTTTTCAGATTCTTTTCGCTACCTGCTCGGCGTGGGCGACGGTCTGGCCGGCGTCACGCGACGCGATCTCGACCGGATCGATCTCTCAAAGCCTTTGCCCGAAGGGCTGGACCTGGTCGCGGAGATTCTGCTCAATCAGCGTGATTACGGCTATTACCGGCAGGCGTTCTTCGGCGGAGACGAGTTCGAGACCGACTTCGAGACCGACGCGGAAGTGGTGTTTAGACCCACGATCTCGGCGAAGCTTAAATTCGTCGAGGATGCGCTCGATTCGCAGTACAAGTTGAAATCGATCTACCCGGTTGATGAAAACACATTGCGTCGTCAGATGCTGCTCGCCGGAATCGAGCTAGATGAGCTTCGCGATCCCTGGGGGACGCCTCTTCGACCGAAATTTTCGTCCGGAGGAATCTACGACATGTTGGATCTGATCTCCGCCGGACCTGACAAGCGCTTCGACACGGATGATGATTTCGGCGCGTTCGGTAAATCGTGGCAATACTTCGCTCACACCGCCTCGGCCATCGCGAGAACGGTCGAAAACCACCACGCGCGAACCGGCGGTTTCATCCGCGACCGCGAAACGTTAAAGCGCGAATTGATGTCGCGCGAGGCTGTCGACATCGACGCGCTCAGAGACCGTTGGGGCAATCCGTACCGGTTCGAGTTCGGAGTCGAGCGGAACGCTTTTTCCATCAGTGTCAAAAGTGGCGGGCCGAATGGGCGATTCGAGGATGAGCGGGAGAAATGGAGATCGGACGATTTCACGGTCGGCGCCTGCCTGATCGAATACACCGCTGAACTCAAGGCGCGAATCGACAGCGCTCTGACGGCGCATTTCAGAAAGACGAAGTTGTTCCCGCAAAACGAAGGCAAGTTGCGGGAGGTTCTGAAGCAATCGGGTGTTGATTTGGGCGAACTGCGCGACGCCTGGGGCAATCCTTACTACGCTACGTTCAGGACCACCTCACATTACTCCAACCGCGCAACGCAGATCGATCAGGCGCGACAAGGCGTCAATCCTAAGCCCAGGACCGAGATCACAACGGTCACTCAGCAAGTCGTACACATTACGATTCGCAGCGTCGGCGCGGACGGCAAAGAAGGGACGTATGACGATTTCGATATGGCCAATTTCGCTCAAATCATCGCCGAGGAATCGACAAAACAGGCCATCGAAAAAATCGCCCCGCAGACGGAGCCGAAGGTCGTCAGCTTCTCGGGCGATGGCGGAGCGATCGCAGGATTCGTCACTGACCTGACTGGCTCGATGATCCCGAACGCGAGTGTGACGGCAAAACTCGTCAACAGCGAATCGATTTGGACGACGCAGACCAACGGCGACGGCGCATATCTGCTGAGCAATCTTGCGCCGGGAGTTTACGAAGTCCGTTTTAAGGCCAGTGGTTTCAAAACAACAGTATTCACCGGCGTTCTCGTCTATTCATCGAAGTTGACGAAAGTTGATGCGACACTCGATGTCGGCGCAGTGACTCAAGCGGTTGAGATCACGGCCGGCCCGACAGATCAACTATCAACGGAGACCTCATCAGCTGTAGTGACCGTCAGACAGATTCAAGGTTTGTCGCTGATTGGCAGGAATCTTACTCAGCTAAGAGACGGTAGGATTTCGATAGTTACGAAGTCAGGCATCGCGACTCCGCGCTTGCGCGAATACTTCCCGGAAACGCTGCTCTGGCAGCCTCAGATCGAAACCGACAAACGGGGCCGCGCGCATTTGAAATTCAAGCTCGCCGACAACATCACGACCTGGAAGATGTCGGTAGTCGGCTCGACTGTTGACGGCGAGATCGGGATCGCAGAAAAGGAGTTCCGCGCCTTCCAACCCTTCTTCGCCGAACACGACCCGCCGAAAGTCTTGACCGAAGGCGACGAGATTTCGCTGCCCGTCGTCTTGCGTAACTACCTGGACAAAACGCAGACCGTCAACGCCGAGGTCAAGCCTGAAAGCTGGTTCGAACTGCTCGGAGCGGCGCGCAAACGCGCCGAGGTCAAACCCGGGGACGCCGGTCAGGTGGCCTTCGATTTCCGCGCCATCGCCCCGGTCAAAGACGGCAAGCAACGCGTCACGGCCTTCGGCTCCGACGCGAGCGACGCCGTCGAAAAACCGGTCAGCGTTCATCCCGACGGCGAAGAGGTCGCCCAGACCTTGAGCGAGGTCTTCGGGGAAAGCGGATCGCTCGACATGGTCGTCCCGGTAGACGCGATCAAAGGCTCGGTCCGCGCCGAGTTGAAGATTTATCCCAACCTGATGGGGCACGCGCTGGAAGGAATCGAGGGCATTTTGCGGCGGCCTTACGGCTGCGCCGAACAAACCATCTCTTCGACCTATCCGAACCTGATGATCCTGCGCTACCTCGAACCTCAGAGCGAAAAGCTCTCGGCGCCGATGCGAAAGACCGCCGAGAAGGCGCGACGCTACGCGCAGGCGGGTTACGAGCGATTGCTCGGTTATCGCGCAGAAAGCGGCGGATTCAGTTATTGGGGGCGCGGCGAGGCCGACCTGGCGTTGACGGCTTACGCGCTGCGTTTCCTGAACGACGCCGGCGATTTCATCGGCGTTGACGAAGACGTGATCGCCGACGCGCGCAAATTCATCCTCAGCAGTCAGCAGCCTGACGGCCGTTGGCCGCAGCGTTACCGGGACGAAAAGGAAGACGCGAAGCGCACTGCGCTCAACACCGCTTTCATAGCGCGCGTGTTGGCGATGGAGAAGAGCAAAGAAGCGAAGGCCGACAAAGCGTTCGCCGCCGCATTGAGCCGCGCGCTCGATTATCTGGCGAAACGGATCGAAGAGATCGACGAGCCTTACCTGATCGCCTCATACGCGCTGGCGGCGATGGACGCCGGCGAAAAGAATGGCGCGGAAAAGGCCGTCGCGAAACTGCGAACTCTGGCCCGCGAAGAGTCCGGAACAAGTTACTGGAACTTGGAGTCAAATTCACCGTTTTATGGTTGGGGATTGGCGGGAAGAATCGAGACGACGGCGCTGGCGGTCAACGCGCTGAAGCGGGCGGGCGCGGCTGAGACCGGCAAAGCGGGAGAGCGAGGAAAGGCCGAATCGCTCACTAATCGCGGGCTGCTCTTCTTGTTGCGTAACAAGGACCGCTACGGCGTCTGGCTTTCGACTCAGGCGACGATCAACGTCCTCGATACGCTCATCAGCCTGAACGAGGGAGAGGTCGCGATGTCAGGCGCGACTGGCGGGGCCGAGATCGTCGTCAACGGTAAACGTGTCTCTTCGGTCGCCATGCCGCCGGGAGGGCAATTGAGTAATCCGATCACGGTCGACATTTCATCGTTCCTCAGCCGGGGTAATAACCGCGTTGAAATCCGGCGCTCGGGCGCTGCGGCCCGGGCGTCGGCGCAGGTTGTCGAAACGCATTACGAGCCGTGGGAGCAGGGCGCCGCTGAGCGGCGCGAAGGCATTAGGCTTCGCAATTCGAGCGCGCTGCGCCTGGCCGTGAATTACGACAAACTCGAAGCGAAGATCGGCGAAGAGATCATATGCAACGTTACCGCCGAACGCCTCGGGCATTATGGTTATGGCCGGGGGGGCGGAATGATGCTCGCGGAGATCGGATTGCCACCTGGCGCCGACGTTGACCGCGAATCGCTCGAACGGGCGGCGCAAGAATCGGGCTGGAGTTTGAACCATTACGACGTCCTACCCGACCGCGTGATCGCTTATCTGTGGCCGCAAGCGGGCAGCCTGAAATTCTCGTTCAAGTTCAAGCCGCGCTACGGCGTCAAGGCGCAGACGGCGCCGTCCACGCTCTACGACTACTACAACCCGGAGGCGCGAGTGGCGCTAGCTCCCTCACGGTTTGTAGTCAAATGAACGGAGAAAGTGGGCAGTGGATAGTGTGCGGTTTTTGATACATTCACTGCCCACTACCCACTTTCTTGGGAGCCTTCATGGCGTGTTGCGACGCCCTGAAAGAATGAAAACGCGCCCTGGGTACGCATCGCTTCCAGCGTGCAGTCTCGGCGAAAGACGTAATTATAGGAAGCCGCAGCATCGCCTCAGGTTTGGGGGTGACTGATTCCGATCAATAGGTCTCTAGCCGAGACTGCACGCTGGAAGCGATGCGTACCCAGGGATTTTCCGAGGAGGTACAAATGAAGAGAAAGATTTTGGTAGAAGGAATCGCTTTGCTGGCGCTCGCATTCTGCTTCGCTTGCGCCTCATCCACGGAGGCTCAACTCGGCGGGCCGGAGAATAAAGCGCCGGAACAATTCGCCGCGTCGAATTACGTCGTGAGCGGGCCTTATTCGCACAAGAACCTGACGATTTTTCTGCTGCACGGCGCCGATCAGCGACAGGATAAAACGCCGTTGACTTTGCAGGAGGCGATGGAGCGGAAAATGGTCGTCGTTCATGAAACCGGCGACGTCAACAATCTGGCCGTCGAAAACCTCTCGGATGAAGAGGTCTACGTGCAATCGGGCGACATCGTCAAAGGCGGCAGGCAGGATCGCGTGCTGGCCTTAGACCTGATCGTGCCGCCGAAATCGGGAAAGGTTCAGATCGCGTCGTTCTGCGTCGAGCAGGGAAGGTGGAGTGGGAGAGGCCAGGAGGAGGCCGGGCAGTTCGCTTCTTCAAGAAAGGCGCTCAACTCGAAAGACCTGAAGATCGCGGCCAAACACTCGGCCTCTCAGGGGGAAGTTTGGGATAAGGTGGCGCAGTCTCAAGCCAAATTGAGCGCCGGAGTCGTCGCAGCGGATCCCGCCGTGGTGACTGAGTCGGCGCCGCCTGCGCAAGGTCAAGTGGCTGCGGGCGGAGGCGGAGGCGGGGGAACGGCGAGGGCCACGCCGGCAGCGGGGGCGAGCGGTTTTTCTGTCGCGTCGTCGCTCTCGTCTTCAAGCCTGCAACTCTCGCTCGAGAACGAAAACCTGAAACAGGTCGTCGACGATTACGTCAAGAAACTCTCGCCGATCATCGAAGGCAAGAACGACGTCATCGGCTACGTCTTCGCGATCAACGGCCAGATCAACAGCGCCGACGTCTATTCATCGAGCGCGCTCTTCAAAAAGCTATGGCCGAAGCTGATCGAGTCGAGCTCCACAGAAGCGGTCGGAGAATTCGAGAAAGGCAAGACCTATGGCCAGCCGCAGGCCGAAGCGGTCAAGGCTTTTCTGGTGGACTCGGAGAGCGGAAAGGCGGACGAGAAAGAAGTGACTTCGCGCGTTACTTCGGTCGAACGCGAGACCGAGAAGAACCTCTTCTTCGAGACTCGCGACCGCAACCGTAGTAAGACGTGGGTCCATCGGAACTACCTGGCGAAGTAGTTTGTAGTTCCGCCTTCAGGCGGTTGGCGTGATTAACAATGGCCGCCTGAAGGCGGAACTACAAACTCGCTCCCTTGAAATCCATGTCTCACAAGGAGGTAAAAATGAAGAGACGAGCTTTCACCACCGGGTTATTTTTGATCGCATTCTGCGTCGCGCTTGTCGCCGCGATGACAGCGCGAGGGCAGCGCAAACAATCACAGACCGCGCCTGTGGCTGAGTACACCCTAAGCGGGCCGTATACGCACAAGAACCTGACGATCTTTTTGCTGCACGGCGCGGGGATCTCGCAGGGGCGGACGCCGCTGACCTTGCAGGAGGCGATGAAGCGCAAACTGGTCGTCGTGCGCGAGACCGGCGACGTGAACAGATTGACCATCCAGAACCGCTCGAACCAGGACGTCTTTGTTCAGGCCGGCGACATCGTCAAAGGCGGCCAGCAGGATCGCGCCCTCGCGCTCGACCTGATCGTCCCGCCAAAATCGGGCAGAATCCCGATTGACGCGTTCTGCGTCGAGCAGGGCAGATGGAGTCGTCGCGGCAATGAAGCGGTGGCGGCTTTCAGCGCGTCGGACAATGCGTTGGCGTCGAAGGATTTGAAGATCGCGGCCAAGGCGAGGAGATCGCAGGGCGATGTGTGGGCGAACGTCAGCAAGACTCAGGAGAAACTGGCGATGAATATGACCGTCACTCCATCCGCGACGCCGGGGCCTGGAAGGGCCAGTCGCCGGGCGGGATCGGGGGGTGGAAGCGGCACTGGCACGGGCATTGGAGCGGGCAGAGGTGGTAACTTTGGCGGCGGCGATGTCGCAGGCGAGGCGCCCCAGGGAGCATTGTCATCTGCGCCAGTTCGTAGACTCCGAGTCGAAGATGTGAACGGGATTGCTTCCAACGGCCTTACCGTATCCGAGCAATTAGGCCTTACATCTCGCGTCTCGCCATCCAGCCTGCAATTGACGCTTGAAAATAAACTGGTCAAGGAGTCGGCCAACGATTACATCCAGAAACTCTCTTCGATCATCAACGGCAAGCGAGACGTGGTGGGATTCGTCTTTGCGATCAACGGCCAGATCAACAGCGCCGACGTCTATTCATCGAACGCGCTGTTCGCGAAGCTGTGGCCGAAGATGCTCGAAGCGAGCGCGATCGAGGCCATCGCCGAGTTGAAAGCCGAGGAGAAGTTCCAGCCGGTGGAGGCCGACGCGGTGAAGACCTTTCTGCGCGAATCTCAGGCCGGCAAGGCCGAAACGAAGAGAGTGACGGCGCGAACGAGTGTGGTCAAATGTGAAACCGAGAAGAACCTGTTTTTTGAAAGTCGTGATCACGCTCAGAATGGCAAGTGGGTTCATCGAAACTACATAACCAAATGAGCGGATCTGTCACAATCCGCGTCTTATGGCGAGTTTCATGTGGATGAATAGCCACCGCAGCACACAGGGCTCACAGAGAGTACAATGATTTCTCTGTGCGCTGCGGTGGCTAACAGTCTTCATAACATGTGAAAACCGGCATAAACGAAAGGGGCGCCCTATGAAAACTCCTTTGCGAATAACACTGGCGATTGTCGCCGCGCTAGCCGCATCTATATCGTCGGTTGCGCAGGTTAAACCTCAAAACACGCCACAGGATGAAGCGGCCGCCGAAAAAGCTTTCAAAGACGGCAACGATTTGATGAGTCAGCGCAAGTATAAGGAGGCGCTGGCGCGGTATCAGGAGGGGTTGGCGAAAACCCCCGACAATCCGGAGTTGCTCTTCAACGGCGGCCTCGCGGCTTTCATGAGCAAGGATTTCGCAACCGCGGAAAAGCTCTGGAAGAGTTTGACCGAGCTTGACCCCGACGATTGGCATGCGCGGGCGAAGCTGGTTCAGACGTATCAGGCGCTCGGCGATATGAAAGCGAGGGATGACCAGCGCCGGAAACTACTTGACCTGCGTAAGAGCGGCAAGTCGGAGGACCTGAAAAAGCAGGATTTTTACTGCCGGGAACAATTCGAGGCGGCGGGGAAGAAACTCATGGTCTTTGAGCATTTCGAGCTGAAAGGCGAGCGGGCGTTGCGCTATGTTTTCTCCGTTCTGGACGATTCGGGCGAGGGCGAAGCGTTTCGCATCTCACTCGGCTCTTACGATCTCACCAACGACGTCGCGGCTCGGACAGGCGGCCTGAAAAAAGGAGAGCGGCTGTTTCACCTCGACGGGTATTACAAATGGGGGCATGCGACTTACGGTTTTTTCACGCCGGAGCCGAGCTATGATGAGGTTAGGAAAATCGTGATCGGCATTCTCGAGGAGAAAACTCAACCGCAGTCGCAGTCACGGATCAACCCTTCCGCTAAAAAGCCGGATCAGGAAAAGAAACCTTGATCTTGAACGCCGATTTTCAGGCTTTCCGTCCAAAGAAGTCGGCGTTCAATCAAGCTAATCGCCGCTTGAAGTTCCGCCTTCGTTCAATGAGACGTGAGAAACCCTCATTTCAATTTTAGCGAACGCGCGATCAGGTCGGTGTGGCTGCGCAACGTGCCCAGGATGTTGCGCCTGCCGGTGAATTGCAGCACGTAGATCGTCTTCTCGTTCGCGCGCACATAATAGACGCGTCCGGTGAAGGGTTGTCCCGACGCGTTTTTATAATCGTAAGAGAGCAGCGCGCCGGTCTTGGTTCCGCCGAGCAGGAATTTTTCCAGAGAGATTTTGTCATAACTGGGCGCGAATCGGACGCGCTCCCGCTCGTCCTGGGCCGCGTAATCCATCGGCTCGGTGTCGGGGGCGACTTCGGCCACTCTGATTTTAAGCGCGCCGTTCTCGCGCACTTTGTAGACGATGTTGACCTCATTGCGGCCCAACCCGTCGGTGTTGACCACGCCCAGCCAGCCGGTAGGCAGATTCAGGGTATATTTGCCGTCCGGGTCATCAAAGACCTCGGATTGGGCGAAGGCGCTGGCGCCCCCCAAGAACACAAACAAAAACAGCAGCGAGCAAAAACGACACAGGCCCGTCACGATGCGTTTTCCTTCCAATTGATTTTTGTGCGCGATGCGGGATCGGTCATCGCGCGGAATTCTTTTCCGTCCAGTGTCTGAAAGATAAGTTCGCGCTGGATTGCGACCAGACGGTCGACGCCGATCGAGGCCGCTTCGATCATTGTGTTCATCATCTCGCGGTCGAAAGGCTCGGTCTCGGCGGTGCCCTGAATCTCGACGAAGCGCCCGTCGCCGGTCCTCACAACATTCATATCGACTTCGGCCGCCGAATCTTCGACGTAATCGAGATCGAGCAAGACGCGCTCTCCGACCACCCCCACGCTGACCGCCGCGACGTAATCGCGCAGCGGCGGACGCGCAATCTTCCCCGCCTCCACTAACCTGTTCAATGCCAGCGCGAGCGCGACGAAGCCGCCGGTGATAGAGGCCGTGCGCGTCCCCCCGTCGGCCTGGATCACGTCGCAATCAATGGTCACGGAGCGTTCGCCGAGGGCGGCCATGTCTACGACCGAGCGCAAGCTGCGCCCGATCAGGCGCTGGATTTCGTGCGTTCGCCCCGAAGGACCGCCCCGGCCTATCTCTCTCGGCATGCGGCTTTCGGTCGCGCGCGGCAGCATCGCATATTCCGCCGTGACCCATCCCACGCCCTTGTTTTTCAAGAACGACGGCACTTTCTCTTCGACCGTGGCCGTGCATAAGACGCGCGTTTCGCCCATCTCAATCAGCGCCGCCCCTTCGGCATGTTTTGTGTATCCGGTCAGTATTCGTACGGAGCGTAAATCCAGCGGCTGGCGTCCGTCCTTACGCGAGTCGTTATGGTTTGAGTTTGTCATTTCCCCACACTTCAACCGCCTCGAGATGATCTAGAGGCTCTTCCAAAATCCTTTCCGCAATTCGGTGGAACCTGCCCGCCGCGTCCGTCACGTAAAATCGGCTTGTGCCCGCGTTCGTCGATTCTGCCGTCGGCTTTAAAGGATGATTTAATAGTCCGTGTTTTTCCAGCAACTGCGCCGTCTCTTCCGCAGTGGCTTCGGCGGAATCGACCAGCGTGACGCTTCCTTCATCTGTCGCCCCGATTGTGGACTTGATCACTGATTTTAGCAAAGGATAATGCGTGCATCCGAGCACCAGGGTGTCAATCCGTTTCTCGCGCAGCGGGGCGAGATATTGCTCGGCGACCAGGCGTGCGATCTGCGAATCTGTCTCTCCCTCTTCGACCAGCGGCACGAACAGCGGACAGGCGCGCGAGAAAATCTCGACTTCCCGATCACGGCCGGCCTCGCGGATGGCGCGCTCGTAAGCCCCGCTTTCGACCGTGGCCTCTGTGGCGATAACGCCGATCCGCCCGTTTCGCGTCACGCGCGCGGCCATTCTCGCTCCCGGCCCCAGCACGCTCAGCAGCGGCAAATCGAACTCAGCCCTGAGGCGTTCGCGCGCCATCGCCGAGATCGTGTTGCAAGCGACGACCAGCATCTTCACGCCCTTGCGCGCCAGAAAGCCCGCGTCCTCGACCGCGTATCGCTCAATTGTCTTGCGCGATTTCATCCCGTAAGGGACGCGCGCCGTGTCGCCGAGGTAGATCACGTTTTCGTGCGGCAACCGCTTCCGCACCGCGCGTAAAACCGTCAGCCCACCAACGCCTGAATCGAAAATGCCGATCGGGAGAGAACTCATTTTGATTGATGGAGGTGACCGGAATTGAACCGGTGTCTGGCAGCCGTCATCGAAGGAATCTACATACTTAGCCGCTTCGCTTGAATTTTCATTCCGGCGCGGTAGCAGAAGCGGCGAAGAACCGCGCCGAAACTATGTCAGATTGATCTCACCCTTCGACTCTGACCTGCGCCGAAGAGCCAGCCTATAAAGTCGACGCTCGACATCGCGCCCATAGGCGAGGCGCGAGCGAACGGGCTGTGCCACTAGCGTTTAAACTAGGCAGCCATTGCGAGTTCAGTGTTCGCAATTAAAGTTTGCCTGCAGTTTACGGGTTACAAGCTTCCCGGTATGCATCCGTCGCCTCAGGTCTCCCATCGAAACCAATGCACCCCCGAAGGTTTACACATTTCAGCGTACATGAGAAAGTTTACCGAGCCGGTTCGAGTAGTGTCAAGAAGGTGATTTTGCAAAAAGATAGTTCATGTCGCGTTTGCAAAGGAATCGTTACGTCGCTATGAGCGACGCCTGAAAGAATGAAAGTAGACAGGATTGACGGGATTTTTCAGGATTTTGTGAGTTGAGCTGAATCCTGAATAATCCTGTCAATCCTGTCTACTTTCGGAAGGGGATCTTGATATCTACAAAGCGCGCATCCGCATTAAACGAGACGACAATGGAGATTGCCCTGAATTGAATGATGGACATGATATCTATCTCCTCCCTGATCTGCGCTCCGATCACCGAAGTCGGCCCTGACTTATTTCTTGCCACGATTCACGAGGCCGAGCAAATCGCCGACGCCATCGAACTCCGCTTCGACTATTTGCCAGCCGAATCTCTGCCGCAATTGATCGTTGATTTGTCTTCCAGCATCGCGCGCGTCAGCAAGCCCCTGATCTTCACCTTTCGCCCGCGCGAACAAGGCGGCAAACGCGATCTGAGTCTGCAAGACCGCCTCGATTTCTGGCGAGGGTTGCCGCCGGAGATCATTAACTCGATCGCCTACGCCGACTTCGAGTTCGACCTGGTCGAGAGCTTCGCCAACGACCGTCCTCCCGTACCCTGGGAGAAGGTCATTTGTTCGTGGCACAATTTTGCGGAAACTCCGCATGACCTGATCGCGCGCTACGACCGAATGGCCAGTACACCTGCCGCCGTGGTCAAAATCGCCACTCAAGCGAACCGCATCAGCGATTGCCTGCGCGTCTTTGAGTTTATCGAACACGCGAAGGGCAAGAAGCCGGTGATCGCGCTGGCGATGGGCTTGCCTGGGTTGATGACGCGTGTCTTGGCGCCAGCGCGCGGCGCTATGCTCACTTTCGGCTCGCTCCGTCGCGGGGCCGAGAGCGCCGCCGGGCAACCGACCGTCGCCGAACTGCGCGACCTTTACCGGGTCAAACAACTCTCGCGCGCGAGCGAGGTTCTCGGAGTCATCGGCAATCCGGTAGGCCATTCGCGCTCGCCGCTCATGCACAATGCGGCGCTCAAGGCTTTGAGCCGCGACGGGGTCTATCTGCCGTTCGAAGTCGATGACGTTGGATCGTTCGTGTGCGGCTTCGTTCATCCGAAGACCAGAAAACTCGACTGGAACTTGCGCGGATTGAGCGTGACGATTCCGCACAAACTCGCCGTCATTCCACATCTCGATTTCGTTGACGTGACGGCCCGTAGCGTTGGCGCGGTCAACACGGTCGTGGTCGAAGGCGACGAACTTCATGGATACAACACCGACGTCGCCGGCGCGATGAAGCCGCTGGACGAATTGATTGACGTGAAAGGCGCCCGCGTGGCTGTAATCGGCGCGGGCGGCTCGGCGCGGGCGA
>Ga0081455_10002578_pt1 | contig 21489 bp, 17 predicted proteins | sample TabmetS3T2R1_FD_70207 | JGI IMG/M metagenome (GOLD analysis project Ga0081455, IMG submission 70207) | Tabebuia heterophylla rhizosphere microbial communities from the University of Puerto Rico - S3T2R1 | ecosystem: Host-associated > Plants > Roots > Rhizosphere ...
GTCGGGCAGCGGGATGGCAGACAGCAGCGCCTGGGTGTAGGGGTGCCCGGGGTTCTCGTAGATCTGCTTGCGCTCGCCCGTCTCGACGATCTTGCCCAGGTACATCACGGACACCCTGTCGGAGATGTGGCGCACCACCGACAGGTCGTGGGCGATGAACACGTAGGCCAGGCCCAGCTCGTCCTGCAGCTTCTCCAGCAGGTTCACGACGCCGGCCTGGATCGACACGTCGAGCGCCGAGACCGGCTCGTCGAGCACGATCATCTCGGGCTCGAGCGCGAGGGCGCGGGCGATGCCGACGCGCTGCCGCTGGCCGCCGGAGAACTCGTGCGGGAACCGGTTGGTGTGCTCGGGCGCCAGGCCGACCGTGCGGAGCAGCTCGCGCACCCGCTCGTCGATCCGTTCCTTGGGCCAGCCGAAGTGGACCTTGAGGGGCTCGGCCAGCGCCGCGCCGACGGTCATGCGGGGGTTGAGCGAGGCGTACGGGTCCTGGAACACGATCTGGAACCGCCGGCGCATCTCCGACAGCCGCTTGCCCTTCATGCGGCTGATCTCCTGGCCATCGAACGTGACCATCCCCGACGTGGGCGTGATCAGGTTGAGCAGCAGGCGACCGGTGGTCGACTTGCCGCAGCCCGACTCGCCGACCAGCCCCAGCGTCTCGCCCCGGTCGACGGACAGGCTCACGTCGGCCACGGCCGAGACGAAGCCGACCGTGCGGCTGAACACGCCGCCGCGGATCGGAAAGTCCTTGACCAGGTTGTTGGCGACGAGCAGCGGACCGTCGGCGGTCGGTTCCGAGTCCGGGACGGCGTCGGCGGTCACCAGCGCGGTGTCCGCGATGTCGGTCATCAGCGCGCCTCCGGCGGCGGTTCCGCGTCCCGGCCCGCAAGATCGGGCCACGTCCCGGCACCCTCGTCGTCGAGGCCCCGGTCCGTCACACCCGGATGGGCGACGCCCTCCTCGACGAACACGTCGCTGGTCTCGACCTCCACCTCTTCCTCCTCCTGGGCCAGCACATCTGGCACCAGGAGGGTCGTGTCGAGCAGCTCGGCCTCCGCGGTCGCGTCGACCGAGGCGCGCAGCGACTCGACGGTGACATCGGCGAGCTCCTCGGAGTAGTGGCACGCGGCCATGTGGGCATCGCCCGCGACCAGGCGCAGCGCCGGCACCTCCGTGTCGCACAGGCCGGGCACCCGGGCGAAACGGCAGCGGGGGTGGAAGACGCAGCCCGACGGCTTGCGGATCAGGGACGGCGGCGACCCGGCGATGGGCAGCAGGGGTTCGTCGCCCACGTCGTCGAGGCGGGGCAGGCTCGCCAGCAGGCCCAGGGTGTACGGGTGGCGCGGCTCGTAGAACACCTCGTTGGTGGTGCCCAGCTCGACCGCCCGGCCTGCGTACATGACCATGATCCGATGGGCGAGGCCGGCGACCACCCCGAGGTCATGGGTGATCAGGATGATGGCGGAGTCGATCTCGTCCTTGATGTCGACCAGCACCTCGAGCACCTGGGCCTGGACGGTCACGTCGAGGGCCGTCGTGGGCTCGTCGGCGATGAGGAGGTCGGGGTTGCAGGCGATGGCCATGGCGATCATCGCCCGCTGTCGCATGCCGCCGGAGAACTCGTGGGGGTGCATCGCGGCGCGCTTGCGGGGCTCGGGGATGCCCACGAGGTCGAGCAGCTCGACAGCCCGCTCGAGGGCCTGCTTCTTGCCGGCGTCCTCGTGGATACGGACCATCTCACCGATCTGCTTGCCGACCGTGTGCACCGGGTTGAGCGCCGTGAGGGGGTCCTGGAAGATCATCGCGATCTCCTTGCCGCGGACCCGGCGGCGCTCCTCCTCGGGCAGCGTCAGCAGGTCGCGTCCCTTCCAGAGGATCTGGCCCTCGGTCACGTCGAGCGTCGGCTGCAACCCCAGGATCGACATCGCGGTCACCGACTTGCCCGAGCCCGACTCGCCGACGATCGCGAACACCTCGCCGCGGGCCACGTCGAACGACACGCCATCGATCGCCTGGACCCGCCCGTCGTCGGTGTCGAACCCGGCCCGGAGGTCCCGGATCGACAGCAGCACCTCCTTGCCGGCCACCGACCGGCTCACGACCTCGTCGATCACATCGGTCATGGCGTCACTTCAGCTTGGGGTCGAGCGCATCGCGCAGGCCGTCCCCGATCAGGATGAACGCCAGCACGGTCAGGACGATGGCGCCCGCAGGGAAGAACAGCAGGTGGGGTGCGTTGGTCAGGCTGCCCTTGGCCTCGGACACCATCAGCCCCCAGGCGGGCGTGGGCTCCTGCGGGCCAACGCCGAGGAACGACAGGGCCGCCTCGGCCAGGATGACGGCGCCGACCGAGATGGTCCCGTAGACGATGATCGGCTGGAGGGCGTTGGGCAGGACGTGGCGGAACATGATCCGCCAGCGCGAGAAGCCGAGCGCGGTCGCCGCCTCCACGTACTCCAGGCGTCTGAGCCCCAGGAAGCTGGAACGGACGATGCGGGCGATGAATAGCCAGCCCGTGATGCCGAGGATGACGATGATCGAGTTCTCGCTGCGGCCGAACACGGTGGCGACCGAGATCGCCAGCACGAAGTAGGGAATGGCGAGGAACACGTCGGTGATCCGCATGATGATCGTGTCGATCGAGCCACCGAAGAAGCCCGAGATCGCACCCAGGAGCAGGCCGAGGACCAGCGAGATGGCCGTCGCGAGGAAGCCGATCCGCAGCGACACCCGGGCCCCGTAGACGACCCGCGAGAAGACATCACGGCCGATGTCGTCGGTGCCGAACCAGTGGTCGACCGATGGCCCCTCGCGGAACTGGCCCGACGCCCGCTCGGTGATGCCGTAGGGCGCGATGAGGGGAGCGAACGCCGCCACGAGTGCCAGCAGCAGGATGAAGCCCAGCCCCACCATCGCCATGCGGTTGCGCTTGAAGCGCCGCCAGACGTCGGCGCGCAGCGGCCGGGCGGCTCCCAGATCGGCAACGTCCGCCGGCTCGGGCGCCTCGACGTGACCCGGCGGGGTGACCTGGTCAGTGAGGGTCATGCGTGCTCTCCCTTCCCGAGCCGGATGCGCGGGTCGAACCAGGCGTAGGACACGTCGACGACGATGTTCACGAAGGCATACGCGAGCACCACCACGAGCGTCAGCCCCAGGAGCACGGGAAGGTCACGGTCGCTCACCGACTGGGCGATCTGCGAGCCCAGGCCCGGCCACGTGAACGTTGTCTCGGTGAGCACGGCGGCGCCGATGGCGGTCCCGAAGTCGAGGCCGATGAGCGTCACCACCGGCAGCATGGCATTGCGGAGGCCGTGCCTGAGCACGACGTCGCGCTCGCGGAGTCCCTTGGCCCGGGCGGTGCGCATGTAGTCCGCCCGCAGCACCTCGAGCATCGAGCCCCGGGTCATGCGGGCGAGCAGGGCGGTCGTCACCGAGGCCAGGGCGATGGCGGGCAGGATCAGGTAGCGCCACTGTTCGCCCGTGGGGATGAAGAACAGCGCCCACGAATTGGGACCGATGCCCGACGTGCGCAGGCGTGCCCACTCCGGCCAGTCCCACTGGTTGGGTTTGACCGCGAACAGCCATTGCATGACGAAGCCGAGGACGAAGACGGGGATGGCGGACGCCAGGGCAGTGAAGATGGTGGTGAGCTTGTCGCTCAGGGAGTAGCGGCGGATCGCCGACAGCAGGCCGACGGCGATGCCCACCACGATCTCGATGATGATGGCCCAGATGGCCAGCCGCAGACTCGCCACCGCCTTCTCACCCAGGATCGAGTTGACGCTGCGGCGGCTCAGGTAGGACTCGCCCAGGTCCCACTGGACCGTGCGCTGCCAGTAGTCGGTGAACTGCTCGTAGAGCGGGTTGTCGAGGCCGTAACGCTCGTTGATCTGGTCGAGCGTCTGCTGGGGGATGTTGCGCTCGGCGCCGCCGGCGATGAGGTTCGCCGGGTCGCCGGGCAACGCGAAGAAGAGAACGAACAGGAACGACAGTGCGATGAAGACCGTCGGGATGATCAGTAACAGGCGGCGGATGATGTAGCTGGTCATGTCCTGTCCTGGCAGATGGGCCGGCCGCCAGCCGGGGGGCGTGCCCCCGACCGGCGGGCCGGCTCATTCGGCCAAACGTGAAATTACGTATTACGGGTTAGCCAGGGCGACCGTCTCCCACACGATGTGCAGGCTTGGCTGCTGCACGAGGTTGGCGACCACGTCCGGGTCGTAGGCGTACTGGCCGAGGTACCAGTTGATCGGGATGGTCCCGATGTCGTCGTTCAACAGGATCTGCTCGGCCTGATGGAACAGGTCGGCTGCCTGGTCCGCGTCGGTGGTCCGCTTGGCCTCTGCCAGCAGGTCATCGAAGTCGGAGTTCGAGTAGCCGTAGTTGTTGCCGCCCAGCGCCGTGGTGCTGAACAGGTCGAACATGAAGTTGTCGTACGTCGGGTAGTCGGCGATCCAGCCGGCGCGGCACATCACGCAGCCGCCGTCGGCCATCTGACCGAAGTACGTGTCCGACGGCTGCGGCTCAGCCGTGGCCGGGATCCCGATGGCGTCCAGGTTGTCGATGATGATCTGGACGACGGGCTCGTGGCCGGCGTCGGCGTTGAACTGGATGGGAATCGGCTCGTCGAGCGAGTTACCGGCGTCCTGCCACTCCTGGTACGCCTGCTGTGCGGCGTCGGGGTCGTAGGCGCAGTAGTCGCACAGGCCCTCCTGGAAGCCGGGGATGCCCGGCGGCGTGATGCCGGTGGCCGTGGTCCGCGTGCCCTCGTAGACCGCCTCGTTGATCTCGTCGCGGTCGATGGCCTGCGAGATCGCCTGGCGGAGGAGCTTGTTGTCCGGGCCGCCGATGCGCGGGTCTTCCTGGTTGATCTGGAAGTAGTAGATGCCGAGCACCGGGTCGTTCAGCGTGGTCGCGTAGTTGTCGACCGCCTCCTGGATGCGGCCCGAGGTGAGCTGCCCGATCTCGCCCTCGCCGGCGAGGAAGGAGTTCCACGCGGTGTCCTGGTCCTGCGACACGACGAACGTGATCTTCTCCACGTAGGGCTGGGCCGGCAGGCCGAGCTCCTCGGCGTACTTGGTGCCGTCCCACTCGGGGTTGGGCACGAGCACGACCTGCTGCTGGGTCGGCGCTGACTCCAGCATGAACGGGCCGTTGCCGATCATGTCGGCCGTCTGCTCCCACTCGACGCCCTGTCCCTCTGCCGACTCCGGCATCGGGGCGAACGTGTGGAAGCCGATCACCGCCGGGAAGTTGGCGTAGGGCTCGGCGAGCGTCGTGGTGAGGGTCATGGCGTCGTCGTCGGCGACCACGCCGCTGATCTCGTCGGCCTTGCCGTCGAGCTTGTCCTGGCCACCCTCGAAGAAGCTGAACAGGTACGAGTAGTCGCCGGCGAAGTCGGGATCGCTGGCGCGCTCGAACGACCGCTTGAACGAGCTGGGCAGGACCGGGGTGCCGTCGGAGAAGGACAGCCCGTCACGGATGGTGAACGTCCACTCGGTCGCGTCGTCGTTCGACTCCCATGACTCGGCGACCTCGCCCCGGACCTCGGGGTTGTCGATGTCGCTGTAGTCGACCTCCGTGAGGGTGTCGAATATCGAGTCGCCGATCTGGGACTCCGACACGGTCGTGCTGAGCGTGGGATCGAGGTGATCCCAGCCGCCCTGCGAGAACGTGCTCAGGTCGGTGAGCTCGCCACCCTGCTGCAGGTCTTGCTGGTCCTCGGATCCCCCACCCTGCTGTGCGCCCTCGTCGTCGTCATCATCGCCACCACAGGCGGCGGCTACGAGCGAGAGCCCGAGGATGAGAGCAAGGAGCTTTATGCCCCTGCGCTGTCGTCTCATTCTTGGCCTCCTAGTGTGGTCTGATTGCACCGCCGGGGTCTCGCAGGTCGCATTGCGCGGTTCGCGTCCTCGGACTCACGTCCACCCCAGGGGATGGGTGCACCGGCGCGAGGTGTGACCCATGGCACCGGTGAACGGGCCGAACTTAGCAGGATCGCCCGCCGAACTGCCGGTTCGGTGACCTGGGTGCGCGGCTGAACCGTACCCAAATGGGCATTCGCGTCAGTCTGTTGCGCCATCGTCACACAACCTGCACTTCGGCCGGAGCGGGCTGCTGTCGGTGCTCCGTTCCCGCCGCTTGTGTACCACTCTGCGACGGCCGTCACACCATCCTGGCGGAAGGTTGGGCCCGGTCGCGGTACCGGACGATGGCGGCAAAGGCCTCGCTGTCGAGGCTGGCACCCCCCACCAGGGCGCCGTCGATGTCAGGGCAGGCCATCAGGTCGGCGGCGTTCTCGGGCTTGACAGAGCCGCCGTACTGCACCCGCAAGGCGTCTGTGGCGGCGGCGCCGCTGATGTCACGCACGGTGGCCCGGATGGTGGCGCATACCGCCTGTGCGTCGTCGGGTGTCGCGGTCCGGCCGGTGCCGATGGCCCAGATGGGCTCGTAGGCGATCACCAGCGTGGCCACCTGCTCGGCGGACAGTCCGGCCAGGCCGGCCTCGACCTGACCCGTCACCTTGGCCTCGGTGATGCCGGCCTCGCGCTCGTCGAGCGTCTCGCCGACGCACAGGATCGGCGTCATGTCGCACCGGAAGATCGCCCTCACCTTGCGGTTGACGACGTCATCGGTCTCGCCGAACAGCTCGCGGCGCTCGGAGTGCCCGGCGATCACGTAGGCGACGTCGAGCTTGCGCAGCGCCGCGGGCGAGACCTCGCCGGTGTACGGCCCCTGGTCCTCCCAGTGGCAGTTCTGGGCGCCGATGGCCATGGGGACCGGGTCCTTCTCGGCCAGGAAGTAGGTCTGCACCGTCCGGATGTTGGTGAACGAGGGGTGGACCGACACGTCGACGGCGGCGTAGTCCTGCGGCGTGAGCTCGTAGACCAGCTTCTGCACCAGCGCCGTCGCCTCGAAGTGGTTGAGGTGCATTTTCCAGTTGCCACTGATGAGCGGCTTGCGAGCGGTGTCAGGCAACGGGTCCTCCGGCGTGAGGCAATGACGAACGTGGGCGGGGGGTCGAGGCAATGGCGAACGGGAACCGTAAGCGATTGCCTCCGGCTCGGCGGAAAGTCAGTTATTGCCTCGGGACTCAGCCCTTCCACTCGCCGCGGAGGGCGGCCAGGCCCGGCAGGTCACCCTCCTCGAGCAGCTCCAGCGAGGCGCCACCGCCGGTCGACACGTGGTCGACAGCGTCGGCCAGGCCGAACTGCGCCACCGCCGCGGCGCTGTCGCCACCGCCGACGACGGTGAACGCGCCGGCGTCGGCCATCGCCTGCGCGATCGCACGGGTGCCCGCCTCGAACCGGGGATCCTCGAAGACGCCCATCGGCCCGTTCCAGAACACGGTGCGGGCGTCGGCGATGCGGTCGCCGAAGTCGGCGGCGGTGCCGGGCCCGACGTCGACGCCGATCCATCCGTCCGGGAGGCGCGTGCCGAACTGGCGCACGTCGCCGCCGGCCGCGGGGTTCATGAGCTCACCGCCCGGCCCCAGCGCGGTGATGTCGGTCGGCAGGACCAGCCGGTCACCATGCTCATCGAGCAAGCGCCGGCAGTCGTCGACCATGTCCTCCTCGAACAGGCTGGCCCCGATCGGGTTGCCCTGCGCCGCCAGGAACGTGAAGCACATGCCGCCGCCGATCAGGAGCGTGTCGGCCACGTCGAGCAACGCCTCCACGACGGAGAGCTTGTCGCTCACCTTGGACCCGCCGAGCACGGCGACGAACGGCCGCCGGGGCGCGGTGCGCAGGCCAAGCAGCACATCGACTTCCTTGGACAGCAGCCGCCCCGCCGCCGACGGCAGGAACTGCGGCGGCCCCACGATGGAGGCGTGCGCACGGTGCGACGCCCCGAAGGCGTCGTTCACGTACGCGTCGAAGCCGTCGATCAGCTTGCGCACGAACGCCGGGTCGTTGGCCTCCTCGCCGGGATCGAAGCGGAGGTTCTCGAGCAGCCCGACCCCGGGCGCAAGCTCGGCAAGGCGCCCGCGCACGGGCTCGACCGAATAGCGGGGGTCCGGCTTCCCCTTGGGCCGCCCCAGGTGGGTGCACGCCACGACCTCGGCGCCCCGGTCCCGCAGCCACTCGACGGTGGGCAGCGCGGCGCGGATCCGCAGGTCGTCGGCGATCTCGCCGTCGCGGATCGGCACGTTGAAGTCGGCCCGGAGCAGCACCCGCCGGCCCTCGAGGTCGGGCAGGTCCTCCAGCGTGGGAACGCTGGCCACGCGGGGGCCTACTTCTGGTTGGCGGCGCCGATGATCAAGGCGAGGTCGACCAGGCGGTGGGAGTAGCCCCATTCGTTGTCGTACCAGCCGAACACCTTGACCAGGTTGCCGATGACCTGCGTGAGCGGGCTGTCGAATGTGCAGCTCGCCGGCGAACCGACGATGTCGCTCGACACCAGCGGCGCATCGGAGTAGTCCAGCACGGCGGCCAGCCGCCCCGTGCTGGCGGCGGCCCTGAACGCCTCGTTGACCTCGTCGACCGACGCCTCGCGGGCCAGCACGCCGGTGAAGTCTGTGAGCGAGCCGTCCGGCACCGGCACCCGGAGGGACTGGCCGTCGAGGCGGCCCTGCATGGCCTCGAGCACCAGCCCGGTCGCCCGGGCGGCACCCGTGCTGGTCGGGACGATGTTGATGGCGGCGGCGCGGGCGCGGCGCAGGTCGCGGTGGGGCCCGTCGACCAGCATCTGATCGCCCGTGTAGGCGTGGACCGTCGTCATCAGGCCTCGCTCGACCCCGAAGGCGTCGTCGAGCACCTTGACCATCGGCACGAAGCAGTTGGTGGTGCACGATGCGTTGGACACCACCTTGTGCGTGGCGGGATCGAACGTGTCCTCGTTGACGCCCGGCACGAACGTGGCGTCGGCGCCCTTGGACGGGGCCGAGACGATGACGTAGGGCGCCCCGGCGTCGAGGTGCATCGCCGCCTGGTCGCGGCTCGAGAAGATGCCGGTCGACTCGACGACGACGTCGACCCCGAGGTCACCCCATGGCAGCTCCTTGGGGTTGCGCTCCGCGAGCACCTTGAAGCTGTCGCCGCCGATCTTGATGCCGTCGTCGACCACCTGCACGTCGTCGTCGAGCCTCCCGAACACGGAGTCGTAGCGGAGCAGGTGGGCCATGGTGTCGACCGAGCCGATGTCGTTGACGGCGACGATGTCGATGTCGGCGCCCGTCTGCCGGGCCGCCCGGAAGAAGTTGCGGCCGATGCGGCCGAAGCCGTTGATCCCCACTCGGATGGACATCGGGACTTGACCTCTCTCGTCGTGTGTCGACTACGTCGTTGACGTCGTTCTCGCCGGCTCCGACCTTAGCGAGGATTCCCCCGACCCGAACTTGCGGTGATTAAGGACCCCATGAGGGCGCTAACTGCCGCAAGTTCGAGCTGCGAGGGCGCGATTCAGGCGTGCCATCTCCCTTTCGGGACGCAGCACGAGGTCGCCGTACCTGATCCTGACGACCTCGAACCCCTCGGCGGCCAGGCGGTCGTCACGCTCATCGTCGTACGCCCGATCCAGCGGACCGTCGTGCCAGGTGCCGTCGATCTCGACAACGACCCGTTGCGGTCGGTACAGGAAGTCAACCGTTCCGATGAACGTCGTGCCGCCCATCGGGACCTGGCGTTCGGGAACTGGCAGGTCGAAGACGTCGAGCAACTCGACGAACAGCGACTCGCCGTCGGACTTCGTCGGCTTGTACCGAGGTCCGAAACGCTTCAGGAGCTCGCGCACCAGGGCGGTGCCCGGACGGCCCCTGCCGCCCAGTGCGGCGAGCACCGCAACCTCGTTGATCATCGTCAGTCCGCGACGCCCGAGAGCGTCGTTGAACACCCGCGAGATGCGCCGCTCGTGGGCCTCATCCCTCCAGGGCTTGTCCCTCAGGTCCGGATCGGGATCGCCGGCTAGATCGAAGCAGGTCCTGGCCAGCGTGGTGGTCGGGAAGCCAGCCACGTACGTCACATGCGCCGCCGGCAGCAGTGTTGTCTCTCGCAGGCGTCCGAGCGTGACCCGGTGATCCCCGCCGCGCAGCCGCATGACCTCGATCGCGTCCGCCCTCTGGTAGTGCCAGACCTCCTGGAGCCGTGCAGCCGATCGCCGGGCAGCGACGGCGTCGGGCCCTGCGTCGAACAATGCGGCCTGCAGCTGCGACTCCCACGTAGCCGGGTGCCCCCGAAGTCGGTAGATCCCGCGCTTCAGCTGGAGTAGGCGACCCGTCGCCGCCTGATGCCGGAGCGCCTTGATCGTCACACCATCGCCGAGCGCCAGGGCGCTCGTCACCACGCCATGGTGCGCGGCCGCGATTGCGGACAGGGTTAGCTCAGCGTTCGCGGGGTCGAGCATGAATTTCAGTCTATTTCAGCTCACCCCTCCCCGAACTTGCGGCGGAAATCGCCCCCATGGGGGCTCTAATCGCCGCAAGTTCGGGTTAGGGCACCAGCTCAGCCAGAACCTCGGCGAGCTTGGCGCTGTCGTGGGCCAGGCCCGACGGGCGGGCCACGTCGGCCCGCACGACGTCGATGCCGGCGCCGATCGTGCCCAGGTCGCCCAGCGGGAGGCCGCCCGCCTGGGTCACCACGACGTCGGCCGCGATCCCGTGCCGACGCAGCGCCGCCACGTGGCCGGCGACGTCGTAGCCGAACGTCTCGGTGCCCTCGGCGCGCAGGTTGCACACGTAGACGACGCGGCCCCGGCTGTCCGCGATGCCCCGCCGCACCTCGTCCACCACCGCCGCCGCCAGGACGGACGTGAACAGCGACCCCGGGCCCAGCACGATCTGGTCGGCATCGACCAGCGCCTCGACGGCGGCGGCAGGCGCGGCGGCCCTGCGGGGCTCCACGGCGACCCGCTCGATGCCGCCCGCCCGCGAGATTGCCACCTGGCCCGTCAGCTCGCTGCCCGGATCGCCGGCCAGGTTGGCCCGCAGGACCACCGGCTCCGCGGTAGCCGGCAACACCCGCGCCACCTCGGGGTCGAGTCCCACGAGCCGCGACGCCTCGTCCACGGCGGCGACGAAGTCGCCGGTCACCGCGGTCAACCCCGCCAGCAGGAGGTTGCCCAGCGCGTGGCCCGCGACGTCGGTCCCCTCGAACCGGAACTCGAGCGCGTCGACGAGCGGCGCGACGCCGTCGCCGTCGGTGTCCGCCATGGCCACCAGGCAGTGGCGCACGTCGCCCGGCGCCGGCAACGCCATCGTGTCGCGCAGCCGACCCGTCGAGCCGCCGTCGTCGGCCGTCGCCACCACGGCGGTGGTGCGGCCGGCGTAGCGGCGCGCCGCCCGGATGGTCGCGGCCAGGCCGTGGCCGCCGCCCACCGCCACGACGTGCGGCTTCACCGCCCTACTTGCCGATGTCACGGTGCAGGACACCCGCCGGCATTCCGTGCTTGCGCAGCAGGCCCGCGACCTCCTCGGCGATGGTGACCGACCGGTGGCGACCCCCGGTGCACCCCAGCGCGATGGTCAGGTAGGCCTTCCCCTCCGCCACGTAGGCCGGCACCAGCTGGACCAGCATGGCCTCCAGGTTGGTCAGGAACTCCTGGGCCGCCGGCTGCCCCAGCACGTAGTCGCGCACCCGCTCGTCGAGGCCCGTGAGGGGACGCAGCTCGTCGACCCAGTGGGGGTTGGGCAGGAACCGGCAGTCGATGACCATGTCTGCGTCCAGCGGCAGCCCGTGCTTGTAGCCGAACGACAGCACGGTCGTCTGCATCGTGGGCTCCGCCGCCTCGGCGGAGAACAGCCCCTGCATGCGCCGGCGCAGCTCGTGGACGTTGAGGTCGCTGGTGTCGACCACCACGTCCGCCTCGGCCCGGACCGGGTCGAGCAGCTCGCGCTCGCGCTCGATCGCCGCCGCCAGGTGCTCCTGCGTTCCGCCGCCCGAGAGCGGATGCCGGCGCCGCGTGCTCTCGTACCGGCGCACGAGGGTGTCGGTGGCGGCATCGAGGAAGAGGATGCGCACGCGGGCGCCCGCCGACCGGAGCCACGCCAGCATCGGCAGGACCTCGTCCTGGTAGGCGCCCGTGACGACCACCAGGGCGATCCGCTGGACCTGGGACCCCGGGGCCTGCACCAGTTCCGCAACCTTCGGCGCGAGCTGGGGCGGCAGGTTGTCGATGACGAACCAGCCGAGGTCCTCGATGGCGTCGGCCGCGAGGCTGCGGCCGGCGCCAGACAGTCCCGTGATCACGACGAACTCGCTCATCCGAGGATGAAGGATATTGGCGGTTGGCGATGCATCCGGCCTGACAGCATGCGGCGCATGGCCGCCAGAGCGCTCACCACGGCCGACCACATCGAGCTCCTCGGAGCCGAGGCCGACCGGTTCGCCGCCTCCCTGTCCGACGCCGACCTCGGCGCCACGGTGGTGACCTGCCCCGACTGGTGCGTGCGCGACCTCGTGTCCCACGTCGGCGGGCTGCACCGCTGGTCGGCCGAGCTCGTGGCCCGCGGGATCGTCGCCGAGACGTGGCGGTCGTCGTTGCCGCTGAACTACCCGGACCAGGAGGCGCCCCTGGACACCTGGCGGGACTGGCTGGTGGCAGGCGCCGGGCAGGCGTGCCAAACCTTCGCCTCCGCCGAGCCCGCCGCCCCCGTGTGGGCATGGGGCGCCGACCAGCACGCCCGCTTCTGGCCGCGGCGCATGCTCTTCGAGACCGGGGTCCATCGCCTGGACCTCGACCTCACCCTCGGGCGGGCCGCGAACCTGCCCGTCCACGTGGCGGTCGAGGGGGTCGACGAGCTACTGGAGAACCTGCCCTTCGTGGCCCGCTGGAACGCCGAGGTGGGGAGGCTCCGCGGCCAGGGCGAGACGCTCGGCTTCGCGGCCACCGATGCCGACGCGTCCTGGCGCGTGCGCCTGGAGCCGGACGGCTGGTGGTGGGATCGGGGATCGGGCACCGGGCCGGCCTCGCCCGCGGGCGCCGCCGACGACGCCGAAGACGTCGTGACCGAGGCCACCGCCCTGGGCCTGCTGTTGCTCATGGTGGGCCGGCCCGCCCCCGACCCTGCGGTCCGCGGCGACCGGGCCCTGCTCGACCGCTGGCTGGCGGCGACCGCGTTCTAGGGGCGGCACCCCTCCGCGCGGAGCAGCAGCAGGCGCGGGATGGTGGCGGCGCCTGCGTACTCCGGTGCCCGCTCGATGAACCCGGGCGGTGGCGACGGCTCGGCCATGTGGGTCACGAGCAGGCCGCGGTCGGCCAACCCGTTCACGTAGCGGCCGAGGGGACGGTGCACGAAGGGCAGCTCCACGCCGGCCTCGACCTCCTCCAGCGACACGTCCTCGTGCAGGTACGGGCCGACGCGCCAGTACTGCTCCGGTGGGTCGAGCACCCGGTCGTCGATCCACCCGCTCCCGGGCGTCTGGAACAGCGGGTGGTTGAGGAAGAGCACCAGCCGGCCCCGCGGGCACAGCACGCGGGCGATCTCGTCGAGCGTGCCGTCCAGGTCGACCACGTGCTCGAGCACGAGGCAGACGACGACCGCGTCGAACGCGCCGGACGTGAACGGCAGCGCGGCGCCGAGGCCGCGGGTGTAGGCCACTTCCCCGCCCCTTCGGACCGCCTCGGCCAGTTGGGCGGCCGCCGGATCCAGGCCCACGACCCGGCCGGCCCCACCGGCCACCGCCAAGCGCGCGACCTGGCCCTCGCCGCAGCCGAGGTCGAGCACGCGCTCCGCGCCGGCCAGGTGTTCGGCCGCCAGCGGCAGGATCTGCTCCTCGTACTCGACGTCGGCGCCGTCCGTGAACTCACGCTGCCACCAGGCCGCGTGCCGCTCCCAGACCGCGATGCCTTGTTCCGGACTTTGAAGGTCTTCCGGGGTCATGGCCCGTTTTTCCTTCAAAGACGTGCGGGGGCCCGCGGCGAGGGCCGATGGATCTTGTCGTAGACGGCGTCGGCCACGTCGTCCGGCAGCCACGACAGCGCCCGCAGGTCCTCCCGCGACGCCCGCTTCACGGCGTTGACGCCGCCCAGCTCCCTGGTCAGGCGCTTGCGCCGGGCCGGGCCCAGGCCCTTGATGTCATCGAGGACCGACCGCGTCATGCGCTTGCCGCGGAGCTGGCGGTGGTAGGTGATGGCGAAGCGGTGGGCCTCGTCCCGGATGCGCTGGAGCAGGTACAGCGCCTCGGAGCCCCGCGGCACCCGCACCGCGTCCGGCGAGCCCGGCAGGTACACCTCCTCGAAGCGCTTGGCCAGCGCCGCCGCCGGGATCTCCTCGTCGAGCCCCAGGTCCTCGAGGACCCGCACCGCCACGTTCAGCTGGCCCTTCCCGCCGTCGACCAGCAGCAGCTGGGGCGGGTAGCTGAACTTTCCCGTGCGTTCGCTCGCCGGCAGCGCCCGCTCGTCGATGTACGCGGACAGGCGGCGCGTGAGCACCTCCTCCATGGCGGCGAAGTCGTCGTTGCCGGGCACGCTGCGCACCCGGAAGCGCCGGTAGTCGGACTTCTTGGGCAGCCCGTCCTCCATCACCACCATCGAGCCGACGTAGTCGGTGCCCTGGATGTGGCTCATGTCGTAGCACTCGATCCGGAGGGGGGCGTCGGGCAGGCCCAGCGCGTCCTGGAGCTCGTTCAATGCCCGCGCCCGGGCGTTGTGGTCGCTGGCCCGGCGCAGCCGGTGGCGGGCGAACTCCTCGGCGGCGTTCCGGGTGACCGTCGCCTGCAGCTCCCGTTTGGCGCCGCGCCGCGGCACCCGGACCTCGACCCGGGAGCCCCGGAGCTGCGCCAGCCAGTCCTCGTAGAGCTGCGGATCGTCCGGCGCGGTGGGCACGAGCACCGCTCGGGGCACGCCCAGGGGCGGGTCGTCGTAGAGGTGGGCGAGGATGTCGCCGACCATCTCCCCCGGGCTGACGTCCTCGACCTTGTCCAGCACGAAGCCCTTGCGGCCCAGCACCCGGCCGCGGCGCACGAAGAACGCCTGGACCGCCGCCTCGAGGTCGTCCTCGGCGATGCCGATCACGTCGAGGTCCTCGTTGCGGTCGGCCACCATCTGCTGGCGTTCGATGGCCTTGCGGACGCTCGCCAGCCGGTCGCGCACCCGGGCGGCGCGCTCGTACTCGAGGTTGTCCGCCGCCGTCCGCATCTGGTCCTCGAGCCGACGCACGATCGTGTCGGTCTCGCCGTCGAGGAAGTCGAGCAGCTCCTCGACCAGCCGGTCGTAGGTCTCGTGATCCACCTCGCCGACGCACGGCCCGCTGCACTTCTCGATGTGGAACAGCAGGCACGGCCGGCCGAGCCGGTGGTGGCGGTTGAACTTGTTGTCGCTGCAGGTGCGCAGCGGGAAGGTGCGGAGCAGCAGGTCGAGCGTCTCGCGTATGGCGTAGGCGTGGCCGTAGGGGCCGAAGTACCGCACGCCCTTGCGCTTGCGGCCCCGCATCACGGTGGGCCGCGGCCATTCGTCGGAGACCGTCACCGCCAGGAACGGGTAGCTCTTGTCGTCGCGCAGGCGGATGTTGAAGCGGGGCTTGTGCTGCTTGATGAGGCTGTTCTCGAGCAGCAGCGCGTCGACCTCGTTGCGGACCTGGATCCACTCGACGGTCTCGGCGCTGGCCACCATGGCGGCGGTGCGCGGGGGCAGGCTGCGGGGGTCGCCGAAGTAGTTGGACAACCGGGAACGGAGCGACGCCGCCTTGCCGACGTAGATGACGCGGCCCTCCCGGTCCTTGAACTGGTAGGACCCGGGCGCATCGGGAATCGTGCCGGCGGGCGGACGCTGGACCACCCAAGAGAGGGTACGAGGTCGGCCTCGGATGGCGGTGGCCGGCGCCCGTTCCGGCCGGCAGCTCGTAAACTGCGGTTCAAGCCGGCCCGGAATTCCGGCTGCATATCGACTCCGGGGACGACATCCCCGTGGGTGAGGCGACCGGGCTGTCCCCACCGTCCGCCAACCGGAGTCACCTCGACGGAGGTTCCACAACATGCTTCGGCTCCAGACCCCGCTCTCCGAGCGGTACACGGCGGCATCGTCGGACGACCTCGCCGGTAGGATCAGCGCCGCCCGGGTCGCCCTGGGCGAGCGACTCTTCATCCTCGGGCACCACTACCAGCGCGACGAGATCATCCGCTGGGCCGACGCCCGGGGTGACTCGTATCGGCTCTCGGTGCTGGCGCAGCAACGGCCACAGGCGGACTACATCGTCTTCTGCGGCGTTCACTTCATGGCGGAGTCGGCCGACATCCTGACGGCCGACCACCAGACGGTGGTCCTGCCCGACCTCAATGCCGGCTGCTCGATGGCCGACATGGCCGACATCGACGACGTGGAGGAGGCCTGGGAGGCACTGTCAGGCATCGTCGACGTCGATCGGCTGGTGCCGATCACGTACATGAACAGCTCGGCCGCCATCAAGGCATTCGTCGGCCGGCACGGCGGTGCGGTGTGCACGTCCACGAACGCCCGGGCCGTGCTGGAATGGGCCCTCGGGGCCACCCGCGGGGCGGGCAGGGGTGACCAGGTGCTGTTCTTCCCCGATCAGCACCTCGGCCGCAACACGGGCATCGCCATGGGGTACGGGCTCGATGAGATGCGGGTCTGGGATCCGCGGCGCGACCTCGGTGGGCTCACCGAGGCGGAGTGCAAGGAGTCGACCTTCCTGTTGTGGCGGGGCCACTGCTCCATCCACCAGCGGTTCCGCCCCGAGCACATCGAGGCGTTCCGGGCCGAGCACCCCGACGGCATCGTGGTCGTGCACCCCGAGTGCCCCCACGAGACCGTGACGCTGGCCGACCAAGTGGGGTCGACCGACTACATCATCCGTGCCCTGGCCGAGGCGCCCGCCGGGTCGACCATCGCCGTGGGCACCGAGGTCCACCTGACCAACCGGCTGGCGCACGAGCATCCGGACAAGACCGTGGTGTCGCTCGATCCCATCGTCTGCCCGTGCTCGACCATGAACCGCATCGACGAGCCCCACCTGGCCTGGGTGCTCGAGGAGCTGGTCGAGGGCCGCGTGGTCAACCCGATCCACGTGCACGCCGAGACGGCCGAGTGGGCCAGGGTGGCGCTCCAGCGCATGCTCGAGATCACCTGAGCCCGACCAACCACTGACATACTCGCTGGCGTGCGGCGCCGCGTCGGATTCGTCGTGAGCGCGGCGCTCCTCTTGGCGTCGTGCGGCAGCGGAGGCAGCGACGCCGCGCCCGGGCAGGGGGCCGACGAGCGGGCCGAGGCGTCGCCGTCCCAGGACCACGAGCACCATCACGAGCACGGTGCCGCGAGCGCAGGGGGGCCCGCCGACGCCGGCGGCCCGGGACCGGCGGCCGACGCCGACTGTCCCGAGCGGGGGCACGGTCCCCGTCCCGAGGCGCCGCCCGTGCGTCCGGCCGAGATCACGCCGGCGTCGCAACAGGCCCTGCGGGCCCTGGCCTGGGAGAGCGAGCGCCTGCCCTGCGGCGCTATCGCCGAGTGGGCGTCACACGTCCGCAACCACGCCCACGGTGTCGCGCCCCCCGAACGGCCGCTGGCGGGCGCAGACGCGGACGCCTTCTCCCGCCAGTGGGCCGCAGCTGTCGCCGCCAGCGCCCGCCTGGCCACCCCGGAGCAGGCCGCGGCGGCCGGCTACGCGCGGTCCTCGTCGCAGGTGCCGGGCGTGGGCACCCACTGGATCAACTGGACACTGGTGGACGCGCCGTTCGACCCTGCCCGGCCCTCGATGCTGCTGTTCGACGAGACTGCGAGCGGGCCGGCTCGCCTGGTCGGCTTCTCCTACTGGGTTCGCAGCGGGAGCGAACCGGAGGGCTTCGCCGGGGCCAACGATGCCTGGCACTCCCATCTCGGCCTGTGCTTCGTGCGGGGCCGCCTGTATGTGGAGGGCGTCCCGGCGGCGCTGGCGTGCCCCGGCACCTGGCTGAACGGCAGCGACCTGTGGATGCTGCACGCCTGGGTCGTCCCCGACCGTCCCAACCCCGACGGCCGGTTCGCGCCCACCAACCGCGCCGTCCCGTAGACGCCCGCGCGATGCGGACGCGCCGGAGGCGCCGGGCGCCCTCAGGCCCGATCGGCGTGTTCGGGGGACACGACCCGGGGCCGCGGCGCCCGCCCGGCCGGCTGCTTGGGTCGGGGCAGCCGGGGTGCCGGCGGGACCGCGCGGCGCACGGGCTTCTCGGCCAGCTCGAAGGCGTCCGAGTGGTGCTCGATCGTGATCGGGTCGCCGTCGCGGAGCTCGTACGTCGCCTCCTCGTGATCGACCGTGACGGCGATGCGGCGGCTGCGGTAGCGGACCCGGAACGCAAGGCGGCTGATTGCGCTGGGGAGGCGCGGCGCGAAGCAGAGCCGGCCACCGCCCGCCCGCATGCCGCCGAAACCCTCGACCAGCCCGGTCCAGGCGCCGGCCAGCGACGCCATGTGGAGGCCGTCGGCGGTGTTCTGCGCCAGGTCGGCAAGGTCGACGAGCGCGGCCTCGCCCAGGTAGTCGTACGCGAGCTCGAGGTGGCCGATCTCGGCGGCCATCACCGCCTGGGTGGCGGCCGACAACGACGAGTCCCGGACGGTCAGCGCTTCGTAGTAGGCGAAGTCGCGCTGCTTCTCCTCCGCCGTGAACGCATCGCCGCGAAGATGCAGCGCCAACACCAGGTCGGCCTGCTTCACCACCTGCTTGCGGTAGAGGTCGAAGTACGGGAAGTGCAGGAGCAGCGGGTACTGGTCGGGACGGGTGGCCTCGAAGTCCCAGATGGCATGGCAGGTGAACCCCTCGCTCTGCGGGTGCACCCCGAGCCGGTCGTCGTAGGGGATCATGACGGCGGCCGCCGCATCCCGCCACGACGCCGCCTCCTCGGGGGTGACGCCCAGGCGCGGGCAGATGTCGGTATGCCGGGCCACCGCGTCCGCGGCCGCCAGCAAGTTGTGTCGCGCCATGAGGTTGGTGAAGACGTTGTTGTCGGCGATGGCGCTGTACTCGTCGGGCCCGGTCACGCCGTCGATGCGGAACCGACCGTCCATGTCGTGGTGGCCGAGGCTGCGCCAGAGCCGCGCGGTCTCGACCAGCAGCTCCACGCCCACGTCGTGCTCGAAGGCCTCGTCCTGGGTGGCGTCGACGTACCGCACCACGGCGTCGGCGATGTCTGCGTTGATGTGAAACGCGGCGGTGCCCGCGGGCCAGTAGCCCGACGACTCCCAGCCCCGGAGCGTGCGCCACGGGAAGGCGGCGCCGTCGAGGCCCAGCTCGCCGGCGCGCTCCTTGGCGATGGGCAGGGTGAGCTGCCGCCAGCGCAGGACGTCGGCCGCGGGTGCCGGCTGCGTGTACGTGAGCACGGGCAGCACGAACGTCTCGGTGTCCCAGAACGTGTGGCCGTCGTAGCCGGGGCCGGTCAGGCCCTTGGCCGGGATCGGGCGCTGCTCGGACCGGGCGCCGGCCTGCAGGATGTGGAAGAGCCCGAACCGCACGGCCTGCTGCACCTCGGCGTCGCCGTCGATCTCGACGTCGGCACCGGCCCAGAACTCGTCGAGATAGGCACGCTGCTCGGCAAGGAGCCCCTCCCAGCCGCTGAGCCGCGCGCCCGCACACGCAGCGACCACCTGGTCGTGCAGCGCCGGGCGTGTCCGCTGGCTCGACCAGCCGTAGGCGAGGAACTTCACGACCCGCAACCGCTCGCCCGGGCGCAGCACCGTGGCGATCGTCAGCCGGCCCACGTCGGGCGAGCTCATGATCTCGACGCTGGACTGCTCGGGCCCCTCCACGATGTGGTCCATGCCGGCGGCGAGCCGCAGCCCGCTGCGCCGCGTGCGGTGCACGAGCAGGGCCTGGTGGTTGTGGGTGCCGTGCTCCTCGCTCACCAGCGGGTTCTCGAGCGCGCTTGCGGCACGGGGGTCCTTGCTCTGCGGCGGCAGCTCCTCGTTCGCGACCAGCTCCGACTGAAGGACGATGCGCAAGGGCTCGTCGTCCACCGGCTCGACCTCGTACGCGATGGCGACGACGGCGCGCTGCGTCAGCGACACGAGGCGGGTCGACGAGATCCGCATGGTGTCGCGCGCCGGCGACGTCCACTGGACGTGCCGGCTGAGGGTGCCCGCCCGCATGTCGAGGATGCGCTCGTGGCTGTCGAGCGTGCCGTAGCGCACGTCGAACGGCTCGTCGTCGACCAGCAGGCGGATCAGCTTGCCGTTGGTGACGTTGATGACCGTCTGTCCGGACTGCGGATAGCCGTAGCCGGCCTCGGCGTAGGGCAGCGGCCGCAGCTCGTAGAAGGAGTTCAGGTAGGTGCCGGGCAGCCCGTGGGGATCGCCCTCGTCGAGGTTGCCCCGCAGCCCGATGTGCCCGTTCGACAGGGCGAAGACGGACTCGCTCCGCGCCAGCATGTCGAGGTCCAGGCCGCGCTCCGTCACGCACCAGGGTTCCACCAGGTAGCCGTGGGTCACCGGTCCTCCAGGAGCTCGCTCAGGTCGCGCACGACCACGTCCGCGCCATGGCGCTGCAGCTCGTCCGCCTGTCCGACACGGTCGACGCCGACCACCAGCGCGAAGGCCCCCGCGCGACCGGCCTCGACCCCGGCGAGCGCGTCCTCGAACACCGCCGCGCCGTCGGCGCCGACCCCCAGGGCAGCGGCGCCGGCCAGGAAGGTGTCGGGCGCGGGCTTGCCGGCCAGGTGACGCTCGGCGGCGACGATGCCGTCGATCCGGGCGTCGAACAGCTGGCTGATCCCTGCGGACTCGAGCACATCCGCGGCGTTGGCGCTGGCCGAGACGACGGCCGTGCGGACGCCGGCGTCCCGCACGGCCTGGACGTAGCGCACCGAGCCCTCGTACACGTCGACGCCGCCCTCGCGCAGCAGGCGCAACACCAGGTCGTTCTTCTGGTTGCTCAGCCCGTGCAGGGTCGGCGCTCCGGGGGGATCATCGGGCGAGCCGTCGGGAAGGTCGATGCCGCGGGACAGCAGGAAGGTGCGCGTCCCCTCGAGCCTTGGCCGGCCGTCCACGTACTTCTCGTAGTCGGCGCCCGCGTCGAACGGCACGAACTCCTGGCCCCTGCTGGTCGACCACTCCCGCAGGAACCCGTCGAACATCTGCTTCCACGCGGCGGCGTGGACGATGGCGGTGCGGGTCAGCACGCCGTCGAGGTCGAACAGGCAGGCGGTCACGCCGGGCGGAAGGCCGAGCACTCGGCCTGTCTCTTACCCCGAATCGGAGGTCGTCAGCAACGGTGCGAGGTATTGACCGGTCCAACTCGCGGGCTCGGTGGCGACGGCCTCGGGCGGTCCGGCGGCGACCACGGTGCCACCGCCGCTGCCGCCCTCCGGGCCGAGGTCGACGATCCAGTCGGCGGTCTTGATCACGTCGAGGTTGTGCTCGATCACCAGCACCGTGTTGCCCTGGTCGACGAGCCGCGACAGCACGGCGAGGAGCTTGCGGATGTCCTCGAAATGCAGGCCGGTCGTGGGCTCGTCGAGGATGTAGATCGTGTGGCCGGTCGAGCGCTTGGCCAGCTCGCTCGACAGCTTCACCCGCTGGGCCTCTCCCCCCGACAGGGTGGTGGCCGGCTGGCCGAGGCGCACGTAGCCGAGG
>Ga0081455_10002579_pt1 | contig 21484 bp, 20 predicted proteins | sample TabmetS3T2R1_FD_70207 | JGI IMG/M metagenome (GOLD analysis project Ga0081455, IMG submission 70207) | Tabebuia heterophylla rhizosphere microbial communities from the University of Puerto Rico - S3T2R1 | ecosystem: Host-associated > Plants > Roots > Rhizosphere ...
GGCCGAGCTGATACGGCAGCCGCCGCTGAAAATCGTCGTAGCTGCGCAGTCCGGACTCGGACCACACGGCCTCCGCGAACGCGAGCAACCGCGGATACAGCATGTATTCCGCGTATTCGGGCGTCGCGATGTACTCGCCCCACAGGTTCGCCTGCGCGCCCAGGATGAACTTGTGGTCGTCCGCCGTGAGCTGCGTGGGGATCGGCTCGTACGCGTAGGCCTTCTCGAGCGGAATGAAGCCGCCGATGCTCGGCGGCTCGCGCCGTGCATCACCCTGGTTGTAGTCGAAGTAGCAGAAGTCGGTCGGCGACATGATCGCCTCGTGCCGCTGGCGCACGGCCTCGATGCCGCCCGCCTCGCCGCGCCACGACATCACGATCGTGCGCGGCGCGAGTCCGCCCTGCAGCACTTCGTCCCAGCCGATCATGCGTTTGCCGTGAGCGGTGAGGAACCGTTCGATCCGCCGCGCGAAGAAACTCTGCAGCTCGTCCTCGTCGCGCAGCTTCTCGCGCGCGATGATCGCCTGCGCCTCGGCGCTCCTGCGCCAGCCTTCCTTTTCCACCTCGTCGCTGCCGATGTGCACGTACTGGCCGGGGAACAGCGCGATGACCTCGGTGAGTACGTTCTCGAGGAACGCGAACGTCTCCTCCTTCGGACAAAACGCGATGGCCTGGTCATACGGCGCGCAACCGAGCTCCGGATACGCCGCGAGCGCTGCGCCCGAGTGACCCGGCATCTCGATCTCGGGAATCACCGTGATGTAGCGGGCCTGCGCGTACGCGACGATGTCCTTGATCTGTTCCTGCGTGTAGTAGCCCGCGAACGGCGCGTCGGCACGGGCCGCGGGCCCGCCCGCGCCCGTGAGCTTCGGGTACTTCCTGATCTCGATGCGCCAGCCCTGGTCGTCGGTGAGATGCCACTGGAAGCGGTTGATCTTGTACTGCGCCGCGAGGTCGAGGAACTTCTTGATGAATTCGACCGAGAAGAAATGCCGCCCGACATCGAGCAGCACGCCGCGGTAACCGAAACGCGGCTGGTCCTCGACGTCGACCGCCGGGATCTCGAGCTTCGAATCGGGACGCAGCGGCAGGAGCTGCGTGAGCGTCTGCAACGCGTAGAAGAGACCGGGCGCGTCGCCCGCGATGCGGATGCGGTCGGGCCGGACCGTGAGGCGATAACCCTCGGGCGGCAGCTGTTCCGCGCTCGCGGGCTCCAGGCTCAGGTAGTTAGCATCGCGCGGGCGCCGCGACACGATCGTGAGCCGCAAGCCGTGCTGCTCGAGCAGGAAATCGTCGAAGAGCTCCGCGATGCGTCGCGATTCGCGGTCCGGGGCCACGATCTGCGTCGCGGCGTCGAGCACGAACGCGCCTTCGAGCCGTTCGACCTTCGCGGGCCGCGGCACGATATTCAGGTCCTGCGGGCTCGCCGCATGTAGCGGCGCCACCGCAACGATCGCGAGCAGCGAGAGGGTCAAGGCTCGGGGGGCGAACATGGGCCGGAGTCTATCGCCTTGCCTGCGAGTGCGGCACTTGGCTACTCTCCCGGCGACGCGCAGCGGGCGAGGCACGAGGAGTCGAACGTGGCCGGACAAGGTTTTCAGCGTCGCGAAATCCTGCGCATCCTGGGCGCGGCCGCGGTTGCGTCGCACTTCCCGGGGTTTTCCCGCTGGGCCTACGCCGAAGCGCACGCGCACGCGGCCGGAGAGGGTCCGCGACCCGCGGTCTACGAGCCCCTCTTCTTCTCGGCAGCCGAATACGCGGTCATCGCGCGGCTCACGGAGCTCATCATCCCGAGCGACGAGACGCCCGGCGCGCGCGAGGCCGGCGCCGTGGAGTTCGTCGACTTCATGACCGCACACGACGCGGAGCAGCAGCCGAAGATGGGCGCCGGATTGCAATGGCTCGAGGCGCGCTGCCGCCGCGATCATGCGCATTCCTTCCTCGAGCTCACCGAAGCGCAACAGACCGCGCTGCTCGAGCCGCTCGCGTACACGGCGAAACATCGCAAGGGCGACGAGACCGGGCAGGACTTCTTCCGTCGCGTGCGCGATCTCACCGTCATGGGTTTCTATTCGAGCAAGATCGGCTACGAAGAGCTCGACAATCCGGCGCTGCGTTACTACAACGCGTCGCCCGCCTGCCCGCACGTGAACGATCCGGCGCACGCGCACCTGCCGCCGGCGAAGTGGTGACGCGATGAAAGCCAAGATGTACGACGTGGCCGTCATCGGCACGGGTGCGGGCGGCGGCATGGCCATCCGCACGCTCTGCGAAGCGGGCCTCAAGGTGTGCGCGATCAATGGCGGTCGCCGGCTCGATCCGCAGAAGGATTTCCGCCATCACCGCATGCCCTGGGACATGAAGTTCCGCGGCTTCGACGATCCCGCGACGCGAGGCAAGTCGATCGGCTACATGGACAGCGAGTGGGTCTCGGGCGTGTGGGAGCGCGACCTCGCCTACACCACCGCGCCCGGCACCGAGTGGACGTGGCCGCGCTGCTTCGCGGTCGGCGGCAAGACCAACTTCTGGGGCCGCTCCTCGGCGCGGTTCGGCGACATCGACTTCAAGGCGCACTCGATCGCGGGCGTCGGCACCGACTGGCCGGTGGATTACAAGGAGATCGCGCCCTTCTACAGCCGCGTCGAGCGCATGATCGGCGTCTCGAGCACCGTGCAGAACCGGCCGAGCAATCCCGACGGCGAATACCTGCCCGCGTTCAACTTCCGCTGCATGGACCACATCCTGCAGACGGGCGCGAACAAGATCGGCATACCCTATCTACCCGACCGTGTCGCGCAGCTCACGCGCGATCATGCGGGCAGTCCCGCGTGCCATTTCTGCGGCGCGTGCACGTTCGGCTGCGACACGGGCTCGTTCTTCTCGACGCCCTGGCGCTTCCTGCCGAAGGCCGAAGCCAGCGGCAACCTCGACCTGCGCACGAACGCGCTCGCGAAGAACGTGCTCGTCGATGCCGAAGGCATGGCGAGCGGCGTCGCGTACATCGATCGCGACACGGGGCAGGAAGTGGAAGTGAAGGCGCGCGCCGTCGTGGTCGCAGCGTCGTGCGTGGAATCCGCGCGCATCCTGCTGAACTCGAAGTCGAGCCGCTGGCCGACGGGCATCGCGAATTCGAGCGGCCAGCTCGGCCGCAATCTCTGCGACCATCTCTACGGCGAATCGGCGACCGGACACCTGCCGCAGCTCGCGGGCCAGCCACCGTTTCCCGACAACGTCGGCGACAACCAGATCGCGTGGATGCCGCGCTGGCAGAACCTCGAGAAGCCGCACCAGGAAAAATTCGCGCACGGCTACTCGGTTTATCCCTGGGGCGGCTGCACGGAGTACCCGTGGTACGCGACGCAGGTCGAGGGCTTCGGCTCGTCGTTGAAGCGCGCCGTGAAGCGCCGCTATCCGACGCCCGTGAGCTTTTCGATCCAGGCGCCGTCGCTGCCGTCAGCCACGAACTTCGTCGACATCGATCCCAAGGTGCGCGACAAGTACGGCATCCCCGTCGCGCGCCTGCACTTCAAATGGGACGACAACGTGCTCGCGATGTGGCGGCACTCGAAGGAAGCCTGCAAGGAGCTGATCCACGCCGCGGGCGGCGTGCACGAGACGGGCGACGACGCCGAGCCGCATTCGCCGGGCTGGAGCCTGCACGAGACGGGCACGTGCCGCATGGGCAACGACCCGAAACATTTCGTGACGAACCGCTTCGGTCAGACCCACGACGTGCCGAATCTCTACGTGTGCGACGCGAGCGTGTTTCCGAACTCGACCGACAAGACGACGACGATCAGCATCCTCACGTTCAGCCTGCGCACTTCCGAATACCTGCTCGACAACTTCAACAAGAGAGTCCACACCCGTGCGTGACATCACCCGCTTTCTTTGGGCCCTCGCGCTGCTGTCGTTGCCTTTCGCCGCCGCGCACGCGGACCCCATTCCCGCCGCGTGGCTCGGCCGCTGGGACGTCACGTTGCACACGCCCGAGCGCGATCTGCCGACGTGGCTCGAGATCACGCAGCTCGACGGCAAGCTCGGCGTTCGCATGGTGGGCCGCTGGGGCCACGCACGCAGGCTGCCGACCGCGGAATTCGCGGGCGGCAAGCTGCATCTCGTGTCGCCGAAGGAAGAGGAAGGCCGCAAGGACGACATGATGTTCGACGCAATGCTCGTGAATGGCGCGATCGTCGGCGAGACCCACGGCCCCGACGGCGCCCTGTGGAAATTCCGCGGCGAGCGCGCGCCCGCGCTCGCACGCAAGGGCACGCCGACCTGGGGCAAGCCCGTCACGTTGTTCAATGGCCGCGACCTCGCGGGCTGGCACGCGAGCGATTCCATGGCGCCCGCCACGTGGGTCGTCGAGAACGGCACGCTCGTGAGCCAGGGCAACGGGCCCGAGCTCATCACCGATGGGAAGTTCGAGGACTTCAAGCTGCATCTGGAATTCAACGTGGCGCCGGGCGCGAACAGCGGCGTCTATCTACGCGGCCGCTACGAAGTGCAGGTCGAGCACGACTCGCATCCGGAGGCAGCCGAACGCAGCCTCGGCGGCGTCTATGGATTCCTCGCGCCCTCGCCCATGCCGGCACACACGCCCGGCGTCTGGCGCGTGTATGACATCACGCTCATCGGCCGCCGCGTGACGGTGGTGCTCGACGGCAAGACGCTCATCGACAACCAGGAAATCCCCGGACCGACGGGGGGCGCGCTCGACACGCACGAAGGCGAGCCGGGACCGCTCTATCTACAGGGAAGCGAGAACGGCCGCGTCGCGTTCCGCAACGTCATCATCACGCCCGCGTTGAAGAAGTAGCAGCGGCGTCACCGCCGCTGCGGCGTCGCCAGCGCGTCGTTGAGCAGGCGCGCGAGGCGCATGGCAGCGCGCGCAACGCGCTGCTCCGCGAGCGGCCGCATCGCCTGTAGATAGCCCGCGTCGAGCTCGTGCCCGGCCGGATAGAGATGCCGTGGCGCGATGAGCTTGCAGGACTCCGTCGCCCACTTCGCCGGGCCGCGCTGTGGCGTCGACGGCGGCGAGAGCTTCGCGAGGCGTTCCGCATACGCGTCCCGATCGAGACCCGCCGACGCGAGCACGTAGTAATCCCACACGGAGTGCAGGTTCGTGTCCATCACGCCGTCCTTGTAGCGCTCGCGCGCGTATTCCTCCGGCGGGATCGGCGGCCCGGGGCCGAGCGAGGCGACGTAGGCCGCGAGCGCCTCGATCTCCTCGTCGTTGTAGATGACCTTCTTCTGCTCGGCCTGCGGCCCGACCAGGGCCATCGGCATCCGACCGGTGCCGACCTGGAAGTCGACCGCGGCGGCGCCGACGCCGACCAGTGGCGGGCCGTAGTTGCGGCTGGTGTTGCCGGCCAGCACGCCTTCGCCGTTGAGCCCGTGGCACGACGAGCAGCCGACCAGGAAGAGCCGCCGGCCCTCGTCGACGAGGTCGCTCTGGCTATTGTCGGCCTCGGCCGTCTGCGGGGAGAGGGAGGCGTAGGCTCCGCCGATGGCCGTCAGCGCGACCAGGACGACCGCCACGCCCGCCAATCGGTGCCGCCGCCACGCCGAGACGCGACGGAGGGCGCCGCGCCGGATATGGGGGAGATGCACGGTCCCGCCTCTCTCGTTGGATCGGGGTCTCGGTCGTAGTCGGTCGTACTACCTACTGTAGTAGGTAGATAGTAGCGAAGAGTGCGATCCACACGATGTCGACGAAGTGCCAGTAGTACGACACGACGATGCAGGTCACGGCCTGCTCGTGAGTGAACCGGCGGGCGACGAACGTGCGGCCGAGGACGAAGAGGAAGGCGATCAGCCCGCCGGTGACATGGATCCCGTGGAAGCCGGTCGTGAGATAGAACATCGACCCGTACGGCGACGACGAGATCGTCGTGCCCTCGCTGACCAGCTGGGCGTACTCCAGGGCCTGACCGCCGATGAAGAACGTGCCCATGAAGAAGGTCAGGATGAACCACTCGCGCATGCCCCAGCCGCCGACGTTGAGCACGCTGCCGGTGCGGCCCACTCGCCCCCGCTCGGCCGCGAAGACACCGAGCTGGCAGGTCACGCTGGACAGCACCAGGACGGTGGTGTTGATGGTCGCGAAGCCCACGGTGAGCTTGGCGGTCTCCTGGTCCCACAGATCGGGTTCGAGCCCCCGAATCGTGAAGTAGGCGGCGAACAGCGCCGCGAAGAACATCAGCTCGCTGGACAGCCAGACGACGGTGCCGACACTGACCATGCTCGGCCGGTCGGGGGGCCCGTGCAGTCGAGGCGCCGGAATCGCAGTTGTGCTCGCCACGGACGCCATTATGGCGGTGACCATGTCGCCTGTCGCGGCTGGGGCCGCGCGCCCGCATGTCACCGGATACGATCGGGCCCGTGACTGAGGCCACCGACAGCGCGCCCCTGCGGATTTGCGTCTACAGCGACGACCGGCACACGCGCGAGAAGGTGATGCTCGCCCTCGGCAAGCGGCCGCATCCGGACCTGCCCGCGATCGAGTACGTCGAGTGCGCCACCGAGCCGGTTGTCGTCGCCACCATGGACCGCGGCGACATCGATCTGGCGATCCTCGACGGCGAGGCGGTTCCGGCCGGCGGACTGGGCATCGCGCGGCAGCTGAAGGACGAGATCTTCCGCTGCCCGCCGCTCCTGGTCCTCACCGGACGCCAAGACGACGCGTGGCTCGCGGCCTGGTCCCGCGCCGATGCCGCCGTCCCGCACCCGATCGACCCGGTGCGGCTGGCCGAGGCCGTGACGAGGCTCGTGGAGCAGCGCGGCCGCGCCACCGCCGTGACGCGTTAGGCCGGGCGATGAGCGACTGGCCGCACATCCTGACCGCCCTGGTGAGCGGGCAGGACCTGGACGCCGAGCAGACCGCCTGGGCGATGCGCGAGATCTTGTCCGGCGAGGCCACCGAGGCACAGATCGCCGGATTCGCCGTCGCGCTCCGGGCCAAGGGCGAGACCGTCGACGAGGTCGAGGGACTCGTCCGCACGATGTACGCCCACGCGGTGCCGCTGACCGTGCCGGGCCGCGTGGTCGACCTCGTGGGGACAGGCGGCGACCGCTCCCGTACGGTCAACATCTCCACGATGGCCGCGGTCGTTACCGCCGGGGCCGGAGTCCCGGTCGTCAAGCACGGCAACCGGGCGGCGTCGTCGGCCAGCGGATCCGCCGACGTGCTCGAATCGCTCGGTGTCCGGCTCGACGTGCCGAGCGACCAGATCGCCGACATCGCCGCCGAGGTGGGCATCACGTTCTGCTTCGCGCCGGTGTTCCACTCGTCCCTGCGGCACTCGATCCCGGTGCGCCGCCAGCTCGGCATCGCGACGACGTTCAACTTCCTCGGCCCGTTGACCAACCCGGCTCGGCCGGCCGCCCAGGCTCTCGGCGTGGCGGACCGGCGAATGGCCCCGATCATGGCCGGGGTGCTGGCCGGCCGTGGGGCCGATGCGCTGGTCTTCCGCGGCGACGACGGACTCGACGAGCTCACCACGACGACGACGTCCTCGGTCTGGGTGGTGGCCGGTGATCAGGGGTCGGTGACCGAGGAGTCGTTCGACCCGGCGGTGCTCGGTATCGCTCGCGCCACGGCGGAGGACCTGCGCGGCGCCGACCCGGATCACAACGCCAAGGTGTTCACCCAGGTGCTCGCCGGCGAACCCGGTCCGGTCCGCGACGCCGTGTTGCTGAACGCCGCGGCGGGGCTCGCCGCGTATGCCGGCGCGGAGGGTGCGCTGGCCGAGCGGCTCGAGGCAGGGCTCGCCCAGGCCCGCGAGTCGATCGACTCCGGCGCCGCCAGTGACAAGCTGGCCCGCTGGATCGAGGTGACCCGGCGACACGCGCCGGCGTCCTGAGCCGGTCGCCCGCTGATTCGGAGCCCGCCTCACGCGGTCAGCCCGCGCTCCTCGAGGACGACGCGAAGCGCCCGGAGCGCGTAGTAGACCCGGGACTTGACGGTGCCGACCGGGATGTCCAGCGTTTCGGCGGCCTGGTTCACCGTCCGGTCCTGCAGGACCGTCGCGGTCAGCACCTCCCGATGGGCCGGTGTGAGCGCGCGCATCGCATCGGCGACCGCCACGCTGTACAGGATCCGGTCGGTCTGCTCGGGTGAGGCCTGGTTCTCCAGCGCGGTCTCGCCCACCTCGGGCGGCCGGGAGTCCCGGCGTCGCCACTGGTCGATGACGATCCGCCGCGCCACGGTGGCCAGCCACGGCATCGCGGACTCTGATCGGGGCGACAGCGTGTCGGCGCTGCGCCAGGCCCGAACCATGGTCTCCTGCACGACGTCCTCGGCCTGCTGGCGATCTCCGCCGGTCAACCGGAGTACGAACATGAGCAGCGGTCGGTGGTAGTCGCGATAGAGCGTTGCGAACAGCTGCTCGTCATCGGCACGCCCGGACCGCCGTACGGCGTCGATCTCGCCGTCCGAGCGATCTGGAGAAGTGTGCGGTGCCATGCCGCGAACCACCCTGAACGGCCGTCCTGATCGCAACCTGGAGGCAACCTATAGTCGATGACCGAAGCGGAGGTCAGGTCGGGATCGACAGCAGCGTCTGGCCGTGGGAGGTCCGTACGTCGAATCTGGTGATGTCGTCGGGCGTGACCGCGACACCGCCCTCGATGGTCAGCGGATCCGGTGAGCCGGCGACGCCATAGCCGCGCCCGGGCACCGACCAGCCGGAGACGGTCTGTTCGCCGGACCTCGTGACCGCGACGAGCTCACACTCAAGCGGGCCGCGGACGTTGGCCAGCTCGAGACCGATGCGGGTGCCCCAGCTCGTCGACTCCATCGTGATCGTGCCGTCGGCGCCGCTCAACGGGTCGGTGCCGGAGAGCACCAACTGGGGAGCGGCCTGGACGGCGGTGCCGTCGGCGTCGTCGACGGCACTCTCGGCAGTGTCGCTGGCCGAGTCGTCGCCCCCGACGACGCCGGCTCCGACTGCGAGGCCACCGGCAAGCACCACGACTCCGGCCGCAGCGGCGAGCAGGACGTCACGGCGTCGCCGGCGCCGGTCGGCGGTGGCCCGGCGGCGTACGAGATCGACCACCTGCCGAGGCGGTGGCTCCGCAGCGGCAGCGGCGCCGGTCCACAGGCCCATGGTGGCGGCGGCGATGTCGGGCGGGACGGCTCGGACGGCCGCCGCGATCCCGGACAGCTCCGGCAGCTCCGCGCGGCATCGCGGACAGTGCGCCAGGTGTGCCTCGACTCGGCGCCGATCGTCCGGTTCGAGCAGCCCGAGCGCGTACGCCCCGACGTCGGTGTGCTGGACGTCCGAGCTCATGCGTCAGCCTCTTCGCTCGCCATGACGGCAGGCGGTACGCAGCGACACCCCGTCCCGGTTCAAACCCGGTCGGACCGGTTCACTCGACCGTGTCGGCTCCGAGGCTGAAGGCGGCCTCCAGGTCGTGGTGCGAGTACGTACGGAACGCGATGTGCGTCTCGGTCGACTCGACACCGTTCACCTTGTTGAGCCGGTCGGCGACCACGGCGGCGATGTCGTCGTGCCGGTGCACGCGGACCATGACGATCAGGTCGATGTGGCCGGTCACGGAGTAGACCTCGCTGACGCCGTCGAGACCGGCGATCTCCTCGGCGACCTCGGGGATGCTGGCCACGTCGGCCCTGACGAAGACGATCGCGGTGATCACGGCACCACCCTAGGGGATCAGGGCTGGTGGACCGTGGCCAGCACGCTTCGCTCGTCGAACGGGATGACGCGCTCGCGAGACGTCTCGGCGGCCGATATCGACTCGATCCGGCCGCCGGCGCCGCCGAGTGGACAGGTCCAGACGCCGTCGATGTCGAACAGCCGGATGCCGGGCGACTCGAGCCAGCGGAGCACGCATTCGGTCTCCGACGCGGAGGCCGCGGGTGTCGGCCCGGGACCGGGGACGACCGTCTCGGCACTCGCGACCAGGCTTGCGGCGAAGGCCCGGCCGCTCTCCCCGGGGCGAAGCACTCCGGCCGCCGCCAGCCGGCCGTAGCGGACGACGTGCATCTCCCAGCGGCCGTTGTCGAGCCGGCGGGCCGCGACGACCTCGGGGCAGCCGGTCAGGGCCGACAGCCGCTGGGTCCGGGCGCTGCCGCGCAGGAAGGCGCTCAGCCGATCCCGATGCACCCCGGCGTCCTCGTAGCGGGCCTGCGACGACAGGGTCGCCATCTTGCGCATCACGGCGGCGACGACCGCCTCGGGATTGGCGATCAGCGCCTCGCGTACCGACGACACGATCGCGGCATAGGCGTCGACCGAGGCCGACCCGTCGCACGGCGACAGGCAGCGGCCCATCTCGGCGAGCACGCACGGCGACCGGGAGGGCTTGCGGGGGAGCCGGCCACTGCACTGCCGCAATGGGAACGCCTCGTGCAGGGCTGCCATCGCCCGCTCGGCAGTGCGCCGCGAGTTGTAAGGCCCGACATAGACGGCGTCGTCCTCCAGCACGCGGCGTACGAGCGAGAGCCGCGGCCAGGGCTCGTCGGTCAGCTTGAGCCAGACCACCCGCTCGGGATGGCGCGACCGGCGGTTGTAGGACGGCTTGTGCTCGGCGATCAGGCGAAGCTCGCGCACCTCGGCCTCGAGCGACGTCTCGCAGCGGATGCCCTCGACGGACTCGGCGAGGCGCACCATCTCGCCCATCCGGGTGCGGGTCTCACTGGCCGTGAAGTAGTTGCGGACCCGGGCCCGGAGGTCCTTGGACTTGCCGACGTAGAGCACCCGGCCGCGCTCGTCGCGGAACAGGTAGACGCCCGGGGCATGCGGCAGCGGATCGGCCAGATGCCGCTTGCGGCGCTGCTCCGGATGCACCCGCGAGGTGAACGTCTGAAGCTCCTCGAGCGTGTTGACGCCGAGGTTGCCGAGCCGCGCGATCAGCCCGTGGAGGACGTCGACGGTCGCCCGGGCATCCTCGAGGGCCCGGTGGTTGGGCGTCGTCGACGACTGGAACAGCCGGGCCAGGCTGGAGAGCTTGCAGTTGGGCGCCTCGTCGCGGGTCACGACGTGGCGGGCCAGCCGGACCGTGTCGAGCACCTCGAACCGGGGCCACCGGTAGTCGCCCTCGGTGGCGAAGTGGCGGAGGAATCCGACGTCGAACGGTGCGTTGTGGGCGACGAGGACACACCCCGACGCGAACTCGAGGAACGCGGGCAGCGCGGACTCGATCGTCGGCGCGGTCGCGACCATGGCGTCGGTGATGCCGGTGAGCACGGCGATGAACGGAGGAATCGGCGCCTGCGGGTTGACCAAGGTCTGGAACTCGCCGAGCACCTGGCCGCCCTCGACCTTGACGGCACCGATCTCGGTGATCATCGCTCCGTCGGAGGCGGATCCACCGGTGGTCTCCAGGTCGACGACGACGAAGGTGATCTCGTGCAGTCGGCGACCCAGCTCGTCGAACGTCGCCTGGATCGCCCGAGGCTTGGCGTCGACGCTCGGACCAGCCATGTCCGCACGGTAGGACGGCGCACCGACGAAACCGGTCCCGACGCGCCCGGCATCGCGAAGGTGCGAGGCTGGAGGCGTACGACCACGAGAGGAGCGGGATGTCCGACGCGAGTACGCGGCTGCGACTCCCGGACGCCACCGAGCGGCTGCGGTGCGCCGGCTGCGGCAACCTGACGCGTTTCGACGTGACACGCACGAGACGTACGCACGAGTTCTGGCACGTGGCGCTCAGTGGCGACGTCCGCGTCGAGGACGACGCAGTGCTCGACGAGCTCGTCGAGTCGGTTCGGTGCCGTTGGTGCGGCCGCAGTGACGCGATCGAGATCGTCGCGAGGGCCGATGCCGACCCGGCGGCCGATCCGGCGGCGGAGCGCGCGTGAGCGAGCTTGCGAGCGAACCATTCAACGCCGCGAGCCTTCACGTGGTCGACGAGCGCAGCGAGGAGGACGCGTGAGCGAGGCTGCCGCTGAGGACGGACCGGCGATCCTGCTGCCCGAGGCGGTACGGCAGCGGCTGGTCGCGATGACGCTCGAGGTCCTCGGCTCGCTCGGCGATCTGCCGGCCAGTCTGCGACCGGTGATGGGATTCGCCCCGCAACGCCGGGCCCGGCTGGCCGCCGGCCCGATCGCGGTCGCCCTGCAGGACGACGACTTCCGCTCCAGGGTGGCGGGCCAGGTACGACCCGGCCGGGCCGACCTGGTCGCCGCCCTCGAGAGCGGCGAACCGGTGGCCGCGGACCCGGTCGAGGCCGCGGCGGTGGCCTACCTGGTTCGGCCGGACGGCTGGCAGCGGACGCTCACGCAGGCGGTGTCTCGACTCGACGAGTCGGCACCGGCGACCGCATCGCGGGAGGAGGAGCTGGCTCGCCTCCGGCAGCAGGTCGAAGACGCCAGAGCGGAGTTCGCCGACGTCCGCGAGCGGCTCCGGCAACAGGTGACCCAGCTGAAGGCCGACAACGCCGATCTGCGCCGCAAGCTCGGAGCCGAGCGATCGCGGGCGAAGCAGGCCGCCGAGGCCGCCGCCGCGGCGCAGGAGGCCGAGCGGGCCGTGCGGGAGGACGCCGCCCGGCAGGTGTCGGCTGCCCAGATCGAGGCGCGGCGGCTTCAGACCCGGGTCGAGGAGCTGGCCGCCGAGGCGACCCGGGTCCGGCGGTCCGGCCGGGCCGAGCGCGGTGGCGAGGCCATGCGGGCCCGACTGCTGCTCGACGCGTTGCTGGCGGCCGCCCAGGGGCTCCGTCGCGAGCTGGCACTGCCACCGGTGGAAACCCTGCCGGCGGACACCCTGGCCGACGCGGACGAGCGCCCGGTCGCCGCGGCCAGTGGGCGCGCCATGAGCCCGGCCGACCCGGCGCTGCTCGAGCAGCTCCTGGCGGTGCCGCGGATCCATCTGCTGGTGGACGGCTACAACGTGACCAAGCACGAGTGGGCCGGTTCGTCTCTGGAAGAGCAGCGATCGCGGCTGCTCCGGCAGCTGGCGCCGGTGGCGGCTCGCAGCGGGGCCGAGGTGACGGTGGTGTTCGACGGAGCCGATCTGCGGCACCGCCCGGCGGTGTCGGCGCCGAGGGGAGTGCGGGTCCGGTTCAGCCCGGCCGGTATCACTGCCGACGAGGTCCTCCGGGACCTGGTGCGGGCCGAGCCCGAAGGCCGCGCCATCGTGGTCGTCTCGTCCGATCGGGAGGTCGCCGCGAGCGCCACCAAGGCCGGTGCCCGGGCGATCCCCGCGGTCGCTCTGGTGCGACTGCTCGACCGCGGCTAACGGCGGACGCGACACGCCGACGCCCCCGGATTGTCAGTGCCCCGCCGTAGCGTCCCTGGTGTCCGATAGCGACCGAGGAGGACGTATGGCACCGAGCGCGGACGCGACCGAGCCCACCGGCGCCGACTCTCTCATCATCGACTGTGACACCTGCCTGGTGCGTGGCGCCGCCTGCTCCGACTGCGTCGTGAGCTGCCTGCTGGGCGGTCCGCCGGAGCCGATCCAGCTGTCCGACGACGAAGCCGGCGCGCTGGACGCGCTCGCGGAGTCTGGTCTCGTGCCCCCACTACGACTCGTGACTGCCACCGACGTACCGTCACCGGATAATTCCGACGAATAAGACGTAACCGCCGCGACGCTACGCTCCTTTCCACTGCATGGTCCGTGGAGATTGATCTTGGCTCGGATCGTCACTAGGGTCCCTTTCTCAGGTGCCCGTACGGAGTCGGTTCGCCGCAGATCGGCCCGGGTGCCTCGCCGAATTCGGCGGTCCTAGGGGCTGGGCCGGCGGAGCCGGGGACCCAAGTGATTGGGGTGAATCGATGGGCCATCCTGGATGGCTCGTCGACGGGCGTTAGCCGGCCCGAACCCGACAGCTCACCTGGTAGGCGTCGAGAGCTAGGAGACCGACCGAGCGTGCTTACCGCCCGGAAAACTTCACTTGTCCGTGCCACCGTCGCGACCGGCGCAGCCCTGGTCACAGGCATGGTGGTGCTTCCGTCATCGGGATACGCGACCCCCGATCCCAGCATCGAGGACGTCCAGCGGCGCGCCCATCGGCTCTATGAACAGGCCGAGCAGGCCCAGGAGCGGCTCAACACGATCCAGGTCGACCTCAAGGACGCCCGCAAGAACCTCAAGGCGCTGCGTGCTGACGTCAAGGCCCAGGAGCACACCCTCGAGGCTGCCTCCGAGCGGGTGGGCGACATGGTCGCCTTCCAGGCCCAGCAGTCGCCAATGGGTCTGACCAGCCAGCTGCTCGCCTCGGGCAACCCGGACGACTTCATCGACGGCCTCGCGGCCATGCAGTCCTACAGCTCCACCCAGGCCAGCCTGATGGCCGGCTACGAGGCCGCCTCGGCCGAGCTCGACCTGCGCAAGCAGCAACTCGCCGAGCAGGTCGACGCGATCGCGAAGGCCAAGGATCAGGCGGCCAAGGAATACCAGACGGTCGACGAGAAGGCCGACAAGGCCCAGGCTCTGCTCGACGAGCTCGAGGCGGAGCAGGCGGCCGAGGCCAGCCGAGACCAGCCGGTGGCTCCGTCCACCACCATCGAGGCCAGCTCCGGGCAGGCCCAGATCGCGGTGGACTACGCGCTCGCCCAGGTCGGCGACGCCTACGTCTACGGTGCCGCCGGACCGGACTCCTACGACTGCTCCGGGCTCACGATGGCCGCCTGGGCGCAGGCCGGGGTGTCGCTGTCGCACTCGTCGAGCGTGCAGGCCACCCAGGGCACGTCGATCTCGCTGTCCGAGGCGGTCCCGGGCGACCTGCTCTTCTACTACAGCCCGATCAGCCACGTCGGCATGTACATCGGCAACGGTCAGATCGTCCATGCCGCCAACCCCGAGACCGGGGTGGAGGTTGCTCCGGCGACCGGCTACATGCCGCTCGCCGACGTACGCCACGTCGGCTGATCCTCCGTCGTCGCCGAAACGCGACGACACCGCTCCGCCCTCGGCCCCGGCATCCCTAGGATCGAGGGGTGACCGACGCGGCTCGACCCTCCGGAGCGCCGGGCCCCGCCCGAGAGCTCGCCCGCGGCGTCGTGGGCGCCGTCGTCGTCTTCGCCGTCGTCCTCGGAGCGGTCTGGTGGTCCACCTCGACCGACAGCACCGACTCGGGATCCAGTGACCCTCCGCCGTCGGCCGGGCCACCGATCGGCGAGACCGAGCGGGACGCGCTCGCCACCGATCTGCTGCACAGCCTCAACCGGTCGTGGATGCGTCGGGACGTGTCCGGATTCGTTGCCGCGGCGGGCGATTCGGACGCCGCCCGGCGCTGGGCCGGCCAGGTCTTCGACACCCTCGACGCCCTCGGTGTGCGGTGGATCGACCTGCGCTACGTCGCGGCCGACTCCGAGTCGGTCGCCGACCCGTTCGGGTTCACGGCCGACGTCGAGGTGCGATGGGAGATCGCGGCCGGACCGGAGCACCAGACGTACCGGACGGTGCCCGTGCTCGTGCCGCTGCGGTTCTCCTACGAGGACGACGGGCTCGCCCTGGTGGGTCTCGACAGCCCGGCCGACGACCCCGTCCCGGTCTGGCTGACCGGGCCGGTCGGCATCGAGTCGGCGCCGGGCGGCACGTGTGTCGGCGTGCCCGACAGCGTCGATCTCGACACCTGCACCCGGCTGATCGACGTGGCGATCAAGGATCTGACCCGGGTCGTGCCGGCCGACGACGTCGCCGCGCGGCCGGTGGTCATCATGGTCCCGGACTCCGACAACACCGCGGCGTTGTTGCTCGGACAAGACACCGACGAGCTCGGGCAGATCGCCGCCGTGACCACAACCCTCGACGGCAGCAGCTCGAACCGGGCACCAGCGCAGGTCGTCCTCAATCCCGACGTCTTCGACGACCTCAGTCGCAAGGCCGCTCAGCTCGTCGTCAGCCACGAGGTGACGCATGCCGCGACCGGCGTCACGGTGGCGCCGATCGAGTTGTGGGTCGCCGAAGGCTTCGCGGACTACGTGGCACTGGCGAGCGACCGGATCCCGGTCGAGCGGGCCGCCAGCCAGATCCTGTCCTACGTACGCAAGCACGAGGCGCCGGCGCATCTCCCGCGCGCGCTGCAGTTCGCGTCCGATCGGCACGGGCTCGGGCGTACGTACGAGTCGGCCTGGTTGATATTCCGGATGCTCGGCGACTACTACGGCGACGATGCGGTGGTCGACTTCTACGACGAGGTACGGACCGGTACGCCGGTCGAGGCCGCGCTGGTCGACACGGTCGGGCTGGATCTCGAGGGACTGACCACCGCGTGGCAGGACTACCTCACGACGCTGGCCTCCGGAAACTCCTGAGCCATGACACTCTCGGACCGCCGGCTGGCCTGGGCCTGGCTCGCCGTCGTCAGCGTCGCCTTGGCGATCGTCGTGATCATCACGACCCCGTGGGACTGGCTGCCCGGCGGTTCGCTGGCGCCGATCGACCAGACCGGCGGGCTTCCGTCGGCCACGTTGGAGCGGATCGACTCCTACCGGGACCAGATCGTTCCGGTTGGCCTCGCCAGCACCGGCGTCTCGCTGGTCGTGGCGATCGTCCTCGGTCTGACGCCCTGGGGTGCCCGGTTGGTCCGGCGCCTGCCGGGGTCGCGCTGGTGGCCGCTCCAGGTCCCCCTCGCGGTCGCCGCGTTGCTCGCGGTGGGCCGCATCGTGACGCTGCCGCTGGCGATCCGGGCCCAGTCGGTGCAGAAGGACTTCGACCTGGCGACCAACTCGTGGCCGGAGTGGGCGACCGACCTGCTCACCTCGTGGGCCGTGTCGGTGGTCTTCGCGGCGGTACCGCTCGTGGTCGTCATCGCGATGGCGCGACGCTGGCGGCGCTGGTGGCTGCCGGCCTCGCTCGCGGCGGGCGGACTCGTGATCATCGGCTCGTTCGGCTATCCGCTCGTCGTCGAGCCGTTGTTCAACAACTTCGAGGAGATGCCGGACGGTCCACTGCGTACGTCTCTGATCCAGCTCGCGGAGTCCGACGGCATCCACGTCGACGATGTCCTCGTCGCCGACGCCTCCCGGCGCACCAACTCGCTCAACGCGTACGTCTCGGGGTTCGGCGCCACCAAGCGGATCGTGGTCTACGACACGCTGCTGCGCGACGCCACCCCGGACGAGGTGCGGCTCGTAGTCGCTCACGAGCTCGGACACGCCAAGAACGACGACGTGCTCTACGGCACGCTGGTCGGCGCCCTCGGGGCGATCGCCGGGGTGACCCTGCTCGCGCTGCTGGTCACGTCGCGACGGCTCGCCGATCGGGCCGGCTATCCCGCGGGCCCGCCACGCGACGCTCGGGTCGTCCCGGCGATCATGGCGCTGGTGGCGTGTGGCACGTTCCTGATCAGCCCGGTGCAGAACCTGCTCAGTCGGGCGATCGAGGCCCGGGCCGACGTGCATTCCCTCGATCTGACCCACGATCCCGAGACGTTCGAGGCGACCCAGCGGCGGCTGGCGACGGCGAACCTGTCGGATCCGTGGCCGCCACGGCTGCTTTACGCGTGGTACGCATCCCATCCGACGCTGGCGCAGCGCATCGCGATCGCACAGGGCTGGCAGCAGCGGGAGTCGGACGGCGGCTGAGCCGGTCCGTCAGCCGTGTCGGTCAGCTGTAGAGTGCCTCGACCTCAGCGGCGAAGTCCCTCATCACCACGCTGCGGCGCAGCTTCAGCGACGGCGTCAGATGGCCGGACTCCTCGGTCCAGTCGATCGGCAGGATGCGGAACTTCCGGATCGACTCGGCCTGCGACACCTTGGCGTTGGCCTCGTCCACGGCCTTCTGGATCGCCGTTCGAACGTCCGGGTGCTGGGTGAGCCGATCCGACTCCGGATCGAGGTCGTTCTGCTCGGCCCAGATGTGCAGTGCCTCGGGGTCGAGAGTGATCAAGGCTCCGATGAACGGTTTGCCCTCGCCGACGACCATGCACTGGCTGACGAGGGGATGGGCTCGGATCGGGTCCTCCAGGGCGGCCGGAGCGACGTTCTTGCCGCCCGCGGTGACGATGATCTCCCGCATCCGGCCGGTGATCCGCACGAAGCCCTCGTCGTCGATCTCGCCGACGTCGCCGCTGCGGAACCACCCATCGGTGTCCAGCGCGGCCTTCGTCGCCTGCTCGTTGTTCCAGTAGCCCCGGAAGACCTGGCCGCCGCGGAACAGCAGCTCGCCGTTGTCGTCGACCCGCACCTCGGTGCCCGGAAGCGGTCGGCCGACGGTGCCGATCCGTTGGGCGTCGGGCAGGTTGACCGTGAGCGCGGCCGTGGTCTCGGTCAGGCCGTAGCCCTCCAGGACCGGCACCCCGATGCCGCGGAAGAAGTGCGCCAGCCGGTCGCCGAGCGGAGCACCACCGGAGATCGCGTACGTCGTCCGGCCGCCCAGCGCGGCCCGGAGCCTCGCGTAGACGAGCTTGTCGAACAAGGCGTGCCGGACCCGGCGCATCAGGTTGGGTCCAGATCCGTCCTGCGCCTCGCTGTAGCGGATGGCACTCTCGGCGGCGGCATCGAAGATGCGACCCTTCCCCTCGGCATGCGCCCGTTGGCTCGCGGTGTTGAAGACCTTCTCGAACACGCGGGGAACGGCCAGGAGGAAGGTGGGCTGGAACTCGGCGAGGTTGGTCGTCAGCTCCTTGATGTTCGACGAGTGACCGAGCTGGGCGCCGGCCCGAACGCAGCCGATCTGGATGATGCGGGCGAACACGTGCGCGAGCGGTAGGAACAACAGGGTCGAGGAGTCCTCGTCGAGGAAGAGCCGGTCCAGCTCGACCGTGGCCACGCCGAGCTCGAACATGAAGTTGCCGTGGGTGAGTACGCAGCCCTTCGGCGGGCCGGTCGTACCCGAGGTGTAGATAACCGTCGCCATGTCGTCGGGTGTCACCGCCGACCGCCGGGACTCGACCTCGTCATCGGACACATCGGCGCCGAGCTCCGTGAGAGTCTCGATCCCTTGGGCCTCGAGGACCCAGATCTGCTTCAGCTCCGGAGTCCGATCCTGGGCCTGGCGGACCCGGCCGAGCTGCTCGTCGGTTTCGATGACGCACGCGATCGCACCCGAGTCCGCGAGGATCCAGGCGATCTGGTCGGGTGACGACGTCTCGTAGACGGGTACGGTCGCGGCGCCGGCCCACCAGATGGCGTAGTCGACGAGCGTCCACTCGTACCTCGTCCTCGACAGCAGGCCGACCCGGTCGCCGGGGCGTACTCCGGCGGCGACGAGTCCCTTCGCGACCGCGACGACCTCGTCTCGGAACTGCGCGTAGGTGACGTCGTCCCACCTGCCGCCGAGCTTGCGCCGGAAGGCGACAGCGTCCGGTCGCGTCTCGACCTGGTTGAGCACGTCGTCGGTGAGGTTCCCGACGGCGGGCGTCTGGTAGGTGGCGGGATTGGCGAAGGCGCGCATCTTCCTCCCCTCCGAGATCGACGTGGACCGCTGCGCCCACGTTCCGGCGAGGCCTCGCCGGGCAGGCTACAGTCAGAACGCTAACCGGTGGTAGGAGACCAGACCGTGCCGCTGCTCGACATCGTCGACGAAACCTACGTCGTGGCGTCGCCGAGCGCCCTTCGCAAGCTGTGGTGCGACGACGCCGCCTGGGACCGGCACTTCGCCGATCTCACCCTGCGCTGCTACGAGGACCGTGGCCCGCTCGGCAAGCGCTGGTACATCACCGGCACGCTGGTCGGGTCCGCCGAGGTATGGCTCGAGGAGTTCGCCGACGGGGTCGTCGTCCATGTCTACGTCCGGGCCGATCCGGCACCGACCTTCGGGGGAGCCCCGTTGCGGCCCCGCCAGGCCCGTCGCCTGCGGCGCCAGCTGTGGAAGCGCTACGCGCGTCCGCTGAAGCGATGGGGGTTCGCCATCAAGGACACCGCGGAGGGGTCACGGCGACCGGGCGTGCCGTCGATCGCAGCCGAACCGCAGGGGGTAGGGTCCGCTGCCAAGAGCGACACCACCTCCCGGGAGAGCAGCGATGGGCGAGCAGACGACCGGTGACATCGCGATCGCCGCGGGGTCGGCCGACATCATGGCCGTCATCGCGGACTTCGACGCCTACCCGGAGTGGGCCACCGGCGTCAAGGAGACCGAGGTCGTGGCCGACGGCGGCGACGGACGGGCCGACCGCGTACGGTTCGTGCTCGACGCCACGCCGATCCGCGACGAGTACGTGCTCGCGTACGACTGGAACGGCGACGAGTCGGTCACGTGGACGCTCGCCGAGGGCCGGATGATCAAGGCGATGGACGGCGCGTACGAGCTGCGCGACAACGGTGACGGCACGACGCAGGTGACGTACAAGCTCGCCGTCGACGTCGCGATCCCGCTGATCGGGCTGCTCAAGCGCAAGGCGGAGAAGGTCATCATCGACACCGCGCTGAAGGGCCTCAAGAAGCGCGTCGAGTCCGCCTGACCCCCCTTTTCGACGATCCGTCACTCGGACAGTCACCATCCGTCAGTTAGACAGGACCTCAGTGACGGATGGTCGCTGTCCGAGTGACGGATCGTCACTGTCTGAGTGGCGGATCGTCGCACCTACTAGTCTCCGGCATGTGCGAGTGCTCCTTTTCACCGGCAAGGGCGGGGTCGGCAAGACCACCGCGGCGGCCGGGAGCGCGATCCGGGCCGGCCGGAGTGGACTGCGAACCCTCGTGGTCTCCACCGACGCGGCCCACTCGCTCGCGGACGCCTTCGACACGGTGATCGGGCCGGAACCGACTGCCGTCGACGACCACGTCTGGGTGCAGCAGGTCGACACCCAGCGCCGGTTCGAACGATCATGGGCCGAGCTCCAGGGATACCTGCTGTCGGTGCTCGACGCCAGCGGGGTCGATCCGATCGCGGCGGAGGAGCTGACCGTCCTCCCCGGGGCGGATGAGGTGCTCGCCCTTCTCGAGGTGCGCGACCAGGTCGCGACGGGGGAGTGGGACCTCGTCATCGTCGACTGCGCACCGACCGCGGAGACACTGCGGCTGCTCGCCCTCCCCGAGGCGCTGACGTGGTACATGGAACGGGTCTTCCCGGTCGAGCGCCGGGTGATGAAGACGCTGCGGCCGATGCTGGCGCGGGCCGCCGGAGTGCCGATGCCGCACGACTCGGTGTTCGACGCGGTCGAGCGGCTGCATCGTGATCTGGGTGAGGTACGCGACCTGCTGACCGGTTCGGACGCGTCGGTACGGCTGGTGCTGACACCCGAGTCGGTCGTCGTCGCCGAGGCCCGACGCGCATTGACGACCCTGTCCCTTTACGGCTATCGCGTCGACGGCGTCGTGGCGAATCGCATCTTCCCGGCCGCCGGGTCCGATCCGTGGCGGGAGCAGTGGGTCGCCGCGCAACGGGAGGTGCTCGCCGACGTGGAGCGTTCGTTCGCGCCGCTGCCGATCTGGCGGTCGGCCTATCGCGCCGGTGAACCCGTGGGCCAAGACGAGCTGGCCGCGTTCGGCGCCGAGCTCTACGGCAGCGACGACGCGTTCGCCCCGGTGGCCGGCGACGAACCGCTGCGGCTGGAGCGGAAGGGGGACGATGTACGTATGAGCCTGGCACTGCCGTTCGCGGATCGACCCGACGTCGATCTCGCCC
>Ga0081455_10002580_pt1 | contig 21483 bp, 18 predicted proteins | sample TabmetS3T2R1_FD_70207 | JGI IMG/M metagenome (GOLD analysis project Ga0081455, IMG submission 70207) | Tabebuia heterophylla rhizosphere microbial communities from the University of Puerto Rico - S3T2R1 | ecosystem: Host-associated > Plants > Roots > Rhizosphere ...
AAGCGTGGTATGCCCGGCAGGATTTGAACCTGCGACCTACGGATTAGAAATCCGTTGCTCTATCCAACTGAGCTACGGGCACGACTATTTCAATTTACATGAGCCCTGTGGCTCACTGAGCGGAGTTTATCCTGAGCCTGTCGAAGGGGGCACATATCTAACAAAACATTATATCAATAAATTCAAAAAAATCATTAAATTTAACTTGTTATAGGGATAAAAAGTTTAATAAATTCAGCGGTGATCCCATGGACTTGTTTATGTAGTTCTTCTGAGATGTCTTGTGTTTGTTTAATTGCATTATACACATCTGGATGTACTGATTTTATATAACTGACACATTGCAGTGCAAATGGATTAACTTGTTTAAGTGCGAGACTATCAAGAAAACCTTCTTTTAAAAAGAATAACATGAGCGCTTGATCAACAAATGAAAATGTTACATATTGTGGTTGCTTGAGCAGTTCAATGGCGCGTCTACCACGTTCAAGTTGACGATGTGATACTTCATCAAGCTCAGCTCCAAATTGCGCGAATGCAAGAAGTTCTTGATATTGGGCAAGTTCTAATCGTAAAGCACGGGTCATTTTTTTCACCGCTTTTGTTTGTGCAGCTCCACCAACACGAGAAACGGAAAGTTCTGCACTGACTGCCGGTCTAATTCCTTGATTAAAAAGATTTGTGTCTAAAAATATTTGTCCGTCGGTGATAGAAATAAGGTTGGTCGGGATATATGCGGTAATGTCATCGCCTTGAATTTGCACTATTGGTAGCGCGGTTATAGAACCACCTTTGGCAAGTTTTCCTGCGCGTTCAAGTAAGCGAGAATGAAGATAAAAAACGTCACCAGGATAAGCTTCTCTGCCCGGAGATCGTCGTAATAATAATGACATTTCACGAAATGCAATAGCATGATTACTCAAATCGTCATACACAATGAGTACATCTTTTCCTTGATCGCGGAAATATTCAGCAATCGTGCATCCAACATAGGGAGCAAGATATTGGCTTAACACTGCTTGACCAGAATCGGCATTAATAATAACGGAATATTCAAGAGCACCATTTTTTTCTAGCAATGAAACTAAGCGCGCTAAATTTGCTTGGCGCTGTCCGATGGAAACATAAATACAAATGACATCTTTACCCTTTTGATGTAAAATTGTATCAATGACCATTGATGATTTACCGGTATTTCTATTGCCAACAATAAGTTCTCGTTGACCTTTTCCAATAGGAACCAATACATCAATTGCTAAAATTCCTGTTTCAAGTGATTCATTGACCGGAGATCGTTCCATAATGCCGGGAATTTCTGTTTCAATAGGGCGAAGTTCTTTAATATCAAGGTCACCAGCACCGTCACATGCAATTCCTTCAGCGGTGATAACTCGGCCAAGCAATTCCATACCTACCGGTGTTTTAAAGACAGAATGTGTTCGTTTTGCTGTTTCAAGTTCTGCTACAGGAATTGCTCTATCAATTAAAAAAATTGCGACAGAATTTTCATTTAATTGAAACACAATACCGCTATTACCACCTTCAAAGGTAATGAGTTCGCCAAGTATAGCATTTGAGAGACCATAGACGGTGCAAATGTTATCGCCTACTCGAATAACGGTACCTATTTCTTCTAATTGTTCTTCCGGTAAATTTCGTAAAGATCGTTCAAAAAGGGAGATAAGATCGGTATTTTTCATTTATTTTTTCCTATTTTTCTAACGCTTGTAAATTTTTAAGGTGTTTGCGTATTGAATATTCCCATAAATAATCATTACTTTGTAAGCGAATGCCTGCAATTAATGAATTGTCTATACATGGTGTTGTTATAATATTTTTATCAAGCAATCGTCCAAGAAAATGTTTAATTGATTCAATGTGTTGGTCATTAAGGTGGTGTGTGCTTTGAACAGAAAATTCAATACTATTAGTTTGTTCTTTATAAAGTTGAGTGATAGCTAATAATACGGCAGGAATATAAAATGAACGATTGTGTGCAATAAGAAGAAGAATGATTGTTGAAAAATGATCTGGTAGTGAAAAATGGCTGATCAGATCAGCAACCATTGATTTTTTTCGTTCTTGATTAAATTGGGGTAATTGTAAAAAAAGAAGTATTTGTTTGTGTGTTTGTAAAAATTTTTGTGCTATTTCTATTTTTTTAACATCACTAAAAGTGATTGATTTAGGAAAAACAGCCATAAAAGCTTTGGCATATTTTTTTGCAGTGTTTTTACTAATAGGGGTATGATTCATGATGCTCTCTCATTCATAAAATTAAAAATTGAGTTAAGATAGGCAATATTTTGTTTTTTATCTTTAAAATGAAGAGAAAGAGAGTTTTTTAAGTCAGTGATAACGGCATGAGTAACAATTTTTTGAATACGCGTATACTCACGTTGTTGAGCAATAATATTAGCACGTTTGTTGTATGCAATGATTGTTTTGTTTTTTTCTGTTTCATGCAATGTAGATTCAAGAATGACCGCTGCTTTCCATGTATCAATTTTTGATCTAAATTCTGCGCAGAGTAATATGTCTTCTTTTAAAAAAGTATCAAGGGCTAATTGTTGTTTTTCAAGGGCAACTTGTTGTGCGGATAAAGAATCTTGATGTTCTTTTTTCCTTATGATACTTGCCAATAAATCGGGCATAATATGTTTTTTAAACAGAAAAAATCCAATGCTACATAAGGCAATAAAATTAATGAGTCTAAAAAGGATAACTACGATATCTAGATTAGTGAACATGTTTTAGTTTGTCCTCTATAACGCTGGAAGTTGCAGCAATTATATGAGCAAGGTTTTCCAGTGATAATTTATCAAAATGTTCGATAGTGTGTTTTGTATCATCTGTAGAGGAAATTTCTTGAGGAAGATAGGGTTGATGTGTGTTGAAGTATTCTTGACAAATATACCAATGGCGCTGTCGTTCTTTTTCTTGGATTTCGAGACTTTTTTTCTGTTGATCAATAATATCAAGCTTGGCGATTTCTTGTGCTTTTTCATGCTCAATGATCGTAATGACTGGTTTAAATAAAAAAAGTCGTAACATCCAATACGTGATAAAAAAATTAAAGGCCTGGACAAAAACTGTCGCATTTATATTCATGGAAATTATCCAATGCGAGTACCAAATATTAATAATGCGCCAGAAATAAGAAGGCAATAGATTGCAGAGGATTCTACAACGGTGAGGGCAATAATCATTGTTGTCCGAATTTTATTTGCACTCTCGGGATACTTACCAATGTTTTCACAAGCTTTCATTCCAATGATGCCCTGACCAAGCGCTGGTCCAAGACTTCCAAAACCCATAGTTATTGCTGCACCAATAAAAGCTGCTGCTTTTGCATAAAAGATTCCATCCATGGAAAGACCCTTTATTCATAATGATTTATGTTATAATATCCTATTTCTTAGTGTAACGCAGTTTTTTATTTTTTCACAAGAACAATGTTGACAAAAGGCTTTTTTTTAGTGAAAAACATGTAAAAATTTTCTGCAGTTAGGGGGGCAGTATCATTTTTTTTAAAATTTTGCAATAATTGTTGATATAACTATCGCTATAATCAGATGATTTATTCTACTATTTTTAAAAAAAACTGAATTTTAACTAAAGAAATATAAAAAATTATGACATTTTATTCATTGAGATTATTCTTTCTTAATCTATTGCTGTGTGCTGTCTGCACGGGTATTTTTTCTGATTATCTGTGTGCATCTGATGATAATCAGATGACTATTTCAAGGGATTTTGATTTTGATACGGTTTCTTTTGATGAAGAAGATGATTATCAATTTACGGAATATCTTGATACTGCTGGGGTTGATCATATATCCCGTGCAATCAATCCTGTTACCATTATGACTATTCTTAATCATCTTAATGTACCAGCAATTTTACAGGAGCCTCTTTTTTTGCATACAAATATACTCAATAAGCGTAGTTTGCTTGATGAGCCTATTTTTGAACCGGATAGAGCGGAATTTCCTGGTAAATTTGTTATTGGAACGAGTGCTTTTATACGTAAAACAGATCGTTCCAATTTCACTAAAAATAGTACTAAATTAGAATCATATATTGCACTTTCTCAAGCTTCATTAATTGCTAAGCTTGAAGATACTATTCAGCGGGCAAATGCATTTTCTCCTGGTATTGATATTGATATTGCCAAGATTTTTTCACTTTTTGAAAATATGACGGTTGAAGAGCGTCAGGTAGGATTTATGTTTCATGTCATGAAAAGTTGGCGATATACTACGCTACGCGTTATGATGCCCATTTATTATCTTGAAAGTAATTTTTCTTTGACGAAACAAGAACAAGATGCCGTGGCGGTGCAATTGGGATCTCTTGATCCAGAAGAAGAGGAACGGTTTAGAAAAGCTCATTTTATTAGTGATAAAATAGGATTTGGTGATACACGGATTGAAGTTGATCGTAAAGTATTAAAGCGACCATCGTTTACATTACGATGTGGTGCGCTTGCAACAATACCAACCGCATGGATATGGGGAGGAGGTTTTTTAGGGTCTTCTTTTGCTGAGCCCTCGACCTTGCCTAATTTTGAATTAGAAGCTCTTTTTAATGCAATTGAAAATCCTAGTACAGACACCGAAGCAGCAGCTATTAGTGTAATAAGAGAATTTCTTCTGGATGCTTTTGATCGTGTGGCGGCTGATTTAATTGATGTGCCTTTAGGAAATAATAGACATCTCGGGCTTGGTTTTTATTTTAGAGGAAAAACGCCGTTGTCTGCTTATATGAATAATTCATTTGCGCAAAAAATTCGTCTTGCGAATCGTATTTCTGTGGAGCTCTTTTTACCAGCAACAGAAAAGAGATTTTATATTAATAAAATTGATGAAGTTGGGTTTGGAAATCATAATTTTCAAGATAATGATTTAGCTGCTGAAAATGTGCAGTTTCTTAAAGAACAAGCTATTTCACGTCTTTTTTTACGTGCGTTTGATACACGAGTTATTCCTGGAGTTATTTTTCGTTGGTCGAGTGGTATGTACTATAAAGGTGAACGTTTTGGATTTAATTTAGGAACGGATTTTTGGTTACAGAATAAGCCAACGTTTTCATCGATAGCTGTTTCTCAAAAGATCTTACATCAAATTGATATTCCCAAAGCAAAACCACCGGTAGCCCAACAGGGTAAGGTTTTTGGTGGTATTATTTGTAAGCATAAAAGTGATAGAAATACATGGATTTTTTCGTTAAATGCTGATGCTTCAGTAAGTGGTAAAGGGCTTGGTCAGGATTACACTCTTTCCTTTAATTTTGAATCAAGCTTTTAATAGAGCTCTATAATGTGGTAAGAAAAAGTAAAGGGAAGAAAGATAGTAGGTTTATTGTTGTAAAGGGAGAGTGCATGAAGAAAATAATATTTATAGTACCATTACTCATCAATATACTTATGTTATATCCTGTAGAAAAAACTATTACATTAGAATCATCCGTTATAAAAGTAGCTGATGGGACATTTATTAATGCGGATAGAATAGAATTTATTAGAAAGTATATTCGAACATTATTTGGTTTTTTGCTTGGAGATCAGCTTCCTGATCATCAACGTAAAGGTAAATATTTGTTTGATAATAAGTGGCATAGTGTACAATCTTTAGCATGTATTGAACAAGAAATAAATAATTCATGTGATAAAAAATATCAAGTAATGAGTGCAGCGTTACAAGAAGTTTTAACACGCGCTAAAGCAGATTTTATTGTTCAATCTGCTGAATTTATAGAAAGTGGGCGTGGAGCAAAAAATATTATGATCGTACTTATTGAAGAAGATTGTCAAAAGCATGGTCGTCCCGAAAGTTTATTATTAGAATGGGCTCGCACCAAAGAAGGTCAAGAATCAACGATGTTTGAACGTCATATTAAAACATTTGGCCATTATTATCATTTTTTGACAGATTTGGTAAATTTTTTACTAGATCTTGTGCATAGTTGCCCAAAAGCAGAAGCACAATTTAAAGATCGTGTTGCAAAATGGAGTGCGATAAAAGAAATGTTGCCAGCTATTTTTAAAAAAGCTCATATAAAAAGTGATCAGGTTAATGAAATTGAATTTCTTAAATATCTTAAAGAACGCTATCTTGATTCCATTATGATGGATGAAATTACACCACAAGTAATCGTTCCTTTGTTAACAGAATATATAAAGCACGCAAATACATATGTCCGAAATTGAATCGCTCCAAGGTATTGTCGATCGTGTTATTTATCAAAATCCAGAAAACGGTTTTGCTGTTTTTATCGTTCAATTGAATGCAAAAAATAGTATTACGGTAAAAGGATGTGTTCCTACTATGATAGCAGGAGAACATGTCCTTATACGTGGTGTTTGGAATATGCATCAAAAATTTGGTAAACAATTTGATGTCCATACGTGTGAAAAACAAGTACCTACTTCTATTCTTGGTCTTAAAAAATATTTGAGCTCCGGGCTTATTAAAGGTATTGGTCCGGTGTATGGAGAGAAGCTTGTTGCTGCTTTTGGCGAAAAAGTACTTGAAGTAATTGATAAATACCCTGAACGTCTTATGTCTGTTCCGGGTATTGGTGCGAAACGTGTTGAAAAAATTATTACCGCATGGAAAGATCAAAAAGAAATTTCTAATATCATGGTGTTTTTACAAAATAAAGGCATTTCTTCTACGTATGCAGTAAAAATTTATAAACAGTATAAAGAACAATCAATTGCTATTATTGAAGAAAATCCTTATCGTTTAGCACAAGATATTTGGGGAATTGGTTTTAAAACTGCTGATCAGATAGCGCAAAAAAGTGGTATTGCAGCTGATTGTAAACGGCGTATTACGGCTGCAATTTTACATGTTATTCAAACAACAGCTAGTGATGGAAATTTATATATTCCACTTGAAGATCTTAAAAAAGAGATGGCAGAATTGCTTGAATTGGATCCTGAAAATATTAAACAAACAACTAAATGTGCGCTCCATGATTTATATAATGCCGATAAAATAAAGTTGTTAACCTATAATGAAATTCATTATATTACATTACCATCTTTTTACTTTTCTGAAAAAGGAGTTGCACATAAAATTTCTACGATGATTTCATCACCACCGCATCATACTTTTAATGGTGCTGAGATACAGAAATCATTGCAAGAAGAAAGTGCTGTGATGCTTAATGAACAACAGCAACAAGGAGTACTTGCGTGTTTGCAGCAGAAAGTTACTATTATTACCGGTGGTCCTGGTACCGGTAAAACAACATTGATTAAGAAATTATTGATGCAGTTAGAAGTTCATCGAGTGAAATATGCATTGGCAGCTCCTACCGGAAGAGCTGCAAAGCGCATTACAGAAGGAACTGGTCGTCCTGCAATGACAATCCATCGGCTCCTTGATTTTGATGTAAGTACTATGGCTTTCAGGTATAATGAATCACATCCGTTGGCTATTGATTTTCTTATTATTGATGAAGCATCAATGATTGATATATTTTTGGGCAATGCTTTAATTAAGGCATTGCCGGCATCAGCTCATCTTGTTTTGATTGGAGATATTGATCAATTACCATCAGTTGGTGCGGGGAATTTTTTACGTGATATGATTGCGAGTAAAAAGATTATGACGATAAGCTTGAAATATATTTTTAGACAAGCGCAAAACAGTCTTATTGTTGTTAATGCCCATCGCATTAATAAGGGAGAATTTCCGGTATTTGAACATGAAAATGCACGTAAAGATTTTATTTTTATTAAAGAAGATAATCTAGAAAATATCCCTATGCATTTGGAAGCTATTTATTCTAAAGCATTGCGTTATTATGGCATACATAAAGATGAAGTAATGGTATTAACACCAATGCATCGTGGTGCTGCAGGAACGCAAAAGTTAAATCATGATTTACAGCAGATGCTGAATGGTAATAAGCATGAATCTTTTATTATGCATGCAGGAGCTCAATTTCAGATTGGTGATCGTGTTATGCAGTTGCGTAATAATTATGATAAGCATGTTTATAATGGTGATATTGGTGTTATTGAGACTATTAATAGTGAAGATAAAGTAATTCAGGTGAGGTTTTTTGAAAATCTTGTTGAATATGAATCATCAGATCTTAATGAATTGGTACACGCCTATGCAATTTCTATCCATAAAAGCCAAGGGTCAGAATTTGCAGCTGTTATCATTGTGGTATGTATGCAGCATTTTATGATGTTACAAAGAAATTTGCTCTATACGGCCGTTACGCGTGCTAAAAAATTATGTATAATTATTGGACAGTCGCGTGCTGTTGCAATAGGAATTAAAAATAATAAAAGTAGTGAACGTATTACATTTTTACAACAATTTTTGACGACAGATTTAGCCTGCAGATGAAATATTATAGTTTTTTATTTTTTGTTGTTATTACAATAACCTATCCATTCTCTGTACAAGAAAAATATTATTATACACAGCGAATTGTAGTAATTGATCCTGCTGGGGACGCCAAACGAACGGGAAGGCGTATTGGTGATAGTTTTGAGCGTGGATTAACATTACAATGTGCAGAGCGTATAAAAGAAATTGTTGAAGAGCGTACTCATCATATTAAAGTTATTATTACGCGTATGCCTGGTGATAATGTATATGATTTGCAAAATGCAACATTAGCAAATCGTATTGCAGATTGTTTTATAAATCTTAATTTTTATTATACGCAAGAAATTAAGCCAACTATTTTTTTATATCAATTTTCTTATGGCAATGATTTTGCCTCTCATCAGTCAGGCATTGTATTACATAGTTATGATCAAGCTTATAAAATTAATAAAAATGTGATTGATCATATATGTCTTTTATTTAAAAAAGAACTTTCACAACAAAAATATCATGCATTATGTACTGTTGCAGGGCCTTATAGTTTACCAATAAAACCGTTGATTGGTATTGTTGCGCCAAGTATCACGTGTGAGGTGGGATTAAAAAGTAAAGAATCATGGTCTTATTGTAGTGAGCCGCTTGCGCAAGCAATTATTGCGGTGATGGAAGAATTGGAATGAATGTTCGTTTATATATACTTATTTCAAGCATAACTTTTTTATCAGCGATTATTTTTTTTGCTTTATATAATCAGTGGATAGTATTTCGTTCACCGTTTATTGTTCATCATATAATGCCACAATCATCCGTCATACAAAAAAAACAGATAACCTTGTATTATTTTCATGGAGATAAGTGGAAAACAGAAAAGCAAGACATTTTGTGGTCAGAATGTAGAGAAAAAAATATTTTTCAATTGATTAATGCATGGCTTGCGGTTTTAGATGAAGAGCATATTACAACAAAAAAAGTTATGTTGCAATCAGCTCTTATTTCGGTTTCAGGATGTGCATATCTTTCGTTTGATCATAATATTTTGAATAAAGAAGAAACTATTTTTAATAAGTGGATGATGATTGAAGGATTACTTAAGACAATTCTTTTAAATGATATTGCGATTTCTCAGGTACAATTTTTAATACAACATCACCAGATGCATGATGCGCATTTAGATTTTTCGCTTCCTTGGTCAATTCATGGTTTTATGAAGTAAGAGAGTCTTTATTTTGAATTTTGTATAATTCAAGTAAATTTTTTATTGTTTCATAATTTTCTTCTCCTAAATCTTCTATATTGTGTATTAATGCGCTGAATTCTTGGAAAGCATATGTTGTATCATCTATTCTTGAGGTATTAAAACAATTTGGTAATGCAAGATTAAATTTTTTTATAGCAACATATGTACAATATTGATCATATGAAGGAGTTAATTTTTTTTCTCTTGTTTTATTATATTTTTTTATCAACAAATAGATAAGTGTAATATAATCTTTTGTTGAGATTTCAAAGAAAAAAAAGTCGCTAAAATAACTGAACTGATTTTCTAAAGTATTGGGGTCAAAAGTGGCAAGGCGTACAAAATTTTCATTGGGATTTTGATTTAATTTTTTTAAACTATGGTTTACTATGGAAACAAGAGTAAAAATATTTTCAATCTGGTTTCTGGGGTATTCATACAGTTCTCTTTTACGAACACCATTGAAATCTGTGTATATTTCATATGCTTGTTTATAAAAATCATTGAAATTTTTTGTCATATATGATGAATCTTTATTAGATTTATCGGTATTATTGTATAAATAGTGAACAATGGGATTTAGGCTTTCATCATTAGATTTTTTAATTTGAAAGATATTTTTTTTTAAATTGGAATATGCAGGATAAGGATCATTATTTTCAATTTTAAGATCTAAAATTTGAGCAAGTTTTGTATAGCATAAAAGATCATCTGATTTTGAAGGGATTTTTTCTTGTGTTTTTGTAAGATCAATGAAATATTGTTTTAAACAAAATAGCGTAAGAATTGTTTTGTTTTTGTCATAAATATCAAGCCAGGAGTAGTTATTGTATACATGTTGTCCTATAGCATCTAGAGAAGTAGATTTTTGTATCAATTGCATGTCATTAAGTAAATCAATAATTTGATGATTTTCTGAGGACATTATTGCTTTATATATTTTATTAGGTAAATAATTACTTGTAATTTGATTTGATTGATCAGATTGCAAATTTTTTGTTGTTGTAGTGAATTGATTTTTTGCGTGATACACAGGAAGAAGTAATTCTGTATCCATACATAAAATGGGCATATTATTGATCAGCGTCATAATGCAGATGTATGTGTAGATTTTCATTAAATTTCCTTTTTTTATAATTCTGGTCTACTCATACTATTTTATATAATACGGAATAAAAATATACTAGTTTTTTTAATTACACCAATAATCCAAATAATAGTATTTCTTACACTATCAAATATTTACTGATAAAATAAATATTAAAATTAATGATAATCGTTTTTAGTGGGGGATGGATTTTTGTATGTGTAAAAGAATGAACAAGTATATTGTTATTATTGTGTTGTATACAACAACGGGATTTGTTTGTGGCATGGAAGAATATAAAATGGAAAATTTATTAAAAAAAGGATTTATTTCTTCTGTGGCTGTTAATGATTATATTGTTCCTGTTTCAACATTTTCGCAGGCTTTGAAAAAAGAAGCATCCTTGACGCGCACGTGTTTAATGAATATGAAAAAAATGTGGTCTGATCAGATTTTATCGCAGAATTTAGATTGCAGATTAATGATGTATAGAAGTGAGAAATATGTAATTACCGTAGATGATGTGAGACATGGCAATGAGACGTATGAGTATTTAAAAAATTTTCATTCAAAAAATATATGTATTTCTTATTATGGTAACAATGTTCGTATAAAAATATTACCGATGCTATATCTAGTATCTTCACGATGTTTTGCTGGTAAAAAGCTTAAGCCTATCGATTTTACAATAAATCATTTAAGTGATGCATTGCAAAAAAAATGGGATAAGATATGCGATCAAAGATCAGTTCGGGTAATTGAATTATCATCTGACGGAAATATGTCTTCTTGGATCAGAGTTGAAAGAATTGAAAAAAATGATTATTTAAAAGATTGACTAGAGTTATTGTGTCACTATATGGTTAAAGTAAATATTTTTTAAAATAAAAGGAGAGAGATATGTTTAATCGATTTACCCGTTGGCCAGAACCTTTACAAGGTATAGTATACATAGTTGCAGGATTAACTATATTGTTATATGCATTTGGCATTATGGAAAAGGGGTTTACGGTTATTATAGTATTATGTGCACTAGCTTTAGTTGGTATTGGTAGTGTTAAAGTAGGATTGTTGGAAAAATTGATGAGAATGTCTCATAAAAGATAAAACGATATTAAAGGGAATAGCATTAAGCTATTCCTTTCTTATTTTACCATCATCAGGAATAATGTGATGTGGTTCAGGGTTATGTTTTGTTAATTTTGTTTCAAAATAATTACCTTGGTCATCAATTTTATACATAGGTATTGCAAATTCAATGCTATTTTCTCGAAATGCTTTTGCAATGAGTAAGCGAATATCACTGCCTATATCCCACATTTCTAATGTATATGCTGAGCTGATAAAGCAGCGTACCATAAATTCATAACCACATTCTGAAAAATTAGTTAAACGTACAATAGGACGTGGATTTTTTAAAACATTAGGATGTTCTTCTGTTGCAGAATGCAAAAGAGCTTTTATTTTTTGGGCATCTTCTTTAAAGTAAACAAATAACATAATATCGTTTATAGCAATAAAATTACGAACATAATTCCAATTTTCAATTGATTTGCTAACGATATAGGTATTGGGCACAATAATGGTTGTGCTATTTTTTCTTCGTAAAATGACTGATCGTGGCGTAATTTTACGTACAACACCCATTGTTTCTTCATCAATTTTTATGTAGTCACCAATTTTTATTGGTCGTTGAACTAAGATAATAAAATAAGAGATGAAATCGCTGATAGGATCTTTGAGATACAAACCAATACTTAATGCCAATGCAATAAACACATTTCCAATTAATGATCCAAGGCCTACGCTATTAAAAGCAAAAAATACGGCAATAATAATAACAATATATTGCGTAATGCTTGTAACGGTATGTTGTACTCCTGATTCAACTAATAATAAATCAAAAATACGTGCAAGAACGTATTGTTTTAGTGCATACGCAACAGCAAGCCCCCCAATAACGAAGGCGAGAATTTTTAATAAAGACATTATAGTAATAGGATGTATAGTTCCTTCAAGAATGAGTGGAACTTGTAACCATTGTCGTAAATCAGTAAGGGCCACATCCCATCCCCATATTTTTGCAGCACCAATAAAACCAATAAATCCTAGTACGACAAATGATCCAATAATGACTAAACCAAAATAGGTTTTTGCATATGAAAAACGTTCTCGAACAATAGTATCTTCTTGCGCAAAAAATATTAATGATGTTGCTTTTTTTACAAAATCATGAAGGAGCGATAATAGTTTGATAAGGATCGCCATATAAATAGAGCCTGAAAGAAGGTAGAGTACTAATCTACCAAATCCAACATAAGGATTGCTCATAATAATAATGGCAATAACAAAAAATAATATCAGGTAATAATAATGATCAACGTGAGCGCGAATCCATTGCCAAAAATCAGAATAATCAGGAATAATACCCATAATCTGTTCTTTGGTAATTAAAAAGATAAGTGAGATTTGTAAAATAATAAAATTGATAGCAAGCAATATATTGGATAATTCTGATCGTAAATAAACGGGAGAAAGCATAAATGCTTGACGGAAAAAAAACACAATGATCGTTACATAAACTAAGGTAGAAAATATCAGTTCAAATCGACGTTGAAAATCTTCTGATAAAAAAACATAGTTGTATTGATTATTCATTGACATGAGCATTTTTATGAAGCGCTGTGATAAATACAAAAGATATGGAATAGAAAAAAGATAAAATAACATAAAAAGATAGCTATCAGGAATAATACAACAAAGCAACCATAATGTTGTCCATACAAAAATTCCACGACTAAATGTACAAATAAATGTTATTAAAGTGCCAAGAATAAAACCGCCCATGCTTATTAAAATTCCATAATTATTACTGCGTATAAGCATAAGATTGATAAGTTCGGTACAATATTTTTTGATGAAAAAGAGAGCGGTGATAAGCAGGCTTAATGTTGTTATTAAAAATAAGACATTAAGAAAGCGAGAAAAGGCTTCATAAAGATGAATAAAAAATATTTTACTATTAAATTTAGCAATATAGATACGAATATCATTGAGAAAGCTTTTGGTATCAGTAATAATGTTTTTTACCCCTTCAAGAGTGATTGCATAGGCAGGGCGATACCAGATGGTACTTGCTTGTAGTTCAGTGCTGATAAAATCTATAAGCCTTACCGTACTACTGATTTCAGAGATTATTCCTGAATATATTCCTGTTAATTTTCCGAGAATATCAATTTGTTTTTTAATTGCTTTATCAGCTCGCATGAGATAAGAAATGAATGTATTATATTCTTTAATTTTATTTTTAAAGATGAGATCGCTTTGTTTTTCTGTATCCTCACGAAAGCTATTTATTCTATCAAGTACCTTTTTGATTTGATTAAGTGAATTTGTGATAGCATTTATTTTGGTTTGATAGAGCTTGCTATTTTCTTCGGTAATCTTCTTTTTTGCTTCATATTCTGTATGTTCCTTAATAATTTCTTCTTCAGTGAGAAAGCCACGTGTAGAAATTTTATGATATGTTTCTTTTGCTTCTGTTTTTATTTTTTTATAGTTAAATTTTTCTTCTTCAAGAGCAAGGTGGGCATCGATTAAATCTTTTTCTTTGGTATATAAAAGAATTTCTGCGTTTAATGCTCCAATTTGTACCATACCTACATAAGAATCAGATGTTTGTTTTGGTTTTTTACTCCACTCATCTATTTCGCTTCCCAAAGGAATAGAAAGTTTTTTACTGAGTTCATTGAGCTCTTTTTCTTGATTTTTTTGTAGAAGAATGATTTTTTCCCGATCTTGACGTAAGGTGTCTTTATGTGAAAAATAAATTTTTTGTTCTTTTGCTAGTTCTTCTTCAGCAAGCGTTATATCTGCTTCACTGACATGAATTGCTGATTTAACGATACGTAATTGTTTTTTAAAAAGATCAAGATGAGCTTTTGTTATAAAAAGCTGAAATTCTAATAATTTAGTTTGATAATTAATTTCTTTAAATCGTATATCGGTAAGTTGTTTTTTATATTTATAAAGATTGTTTTCAAGATTAATAATTTCTTTTTCGCGTTCATAATCGGCGCCAAAAGTGCTACTTGCTGCAATAGCTTCAGTATACAATTTAATATCTTGTTGGCGCCTGTCGTATTCTTCTTGAAGGGTAGCTATGGCACGTTTTCTACTTTCTTTTTCAGCGCGAAGACTTTTGTCTTGATCAGTTAATTGTGTTACACGTTGTTCATAATCCAAAATATGATCATGTAATGATTGTAAATCATCAAAAGAATAATAAAGACGTTCATTAAGTTTGTTCTTTTTTTTGAATGATTCAAATTGAGGGTCTTCAATAAAAGATTCCAATTGTGTAATAAATTCAGCAACAAGAGAATTATTGTCTTCCAGTGTTCGTTGTGTATCTTTTAATGTTTGTTCTGCTTCTTTTAAAATGAGTTGCTGTTTAATAAAAAAATCATCATCGGGGTTTTTTTGTAATTCATTTTCTGTATTGATGAGAACCGTTTTGACTTTACTCATTTGTCGTAAAATTTTTTCATTAAGCGTTGTGGTAAAGGTTGTCAGTTCAGTTTGTTCTTTTTTTGTTTCTTCTAATATTTTTTGTTTTTCTTCAATAGCGCCAACAAAAAATTTTTGAGTTGTATCAGGTTTTACAAATTGTTTGAGAAAATCTCCGCCATAAGAAGGTAGAAAGATAAAAGAAAGGAATATAAGATATTTTTGTCCTATTATTTTCATAATGTCCTGTTTCTTGATAAAAAATGAACTGTTTTAAATTCATTAACATATGGATGTTGCCAAACGCAATACCATAACCATCTATCTAATTCTTTTTCATGTGTTGCATTAATTGTTATTGCGTGAAGCTGTCGTATATTCATGGAGTTAAGTTGGGTGATAGAGGGAGTGCGTGTTTCATTATGTTCTGGTATGCTGCCCATACTGGTAAGTAGTTTTAATAAAAATAGTTTTTTGAATTGATTAGTTATCGTGTTTAGTGAAGTTGCGTATAAAAATGCTAATAGATCAAAGACCTCTTTTGCGCAGCTGCCCATAGGACTAAAATAATAAATTAGTTCAAGTACATGGTGAAAAAAAAGTATATCAATCTGCGCTAAAGAAAGTGGCATATAAATGAGTGTGCTATCATTAATAAAGGGAATGGACCTCTGTTGGCCAATATTATACGTTATCAGTGAACCAGTTGAAAATGAAGGTGTGTTTGTGATACATTCAATTTTTCCCTGAATTTTATCTAAAATTACGATTTTATTGTTTGATGAACTACTTTTTCTTAAAATAATTCCCACAGAATCCAAAAACACGGTCTTTGCTCCTTAACATATGCATATATTAATCCTAACGTACAAGAAATAATCACGCTAGTATTACTTTAAAAAATATAAATATCTTTTTTTATAGTCAAATAATATGTTAAGTTGATTTTGTGAAAAAAAACAATTGCTATTTTTTATTATTAGAGAATCAAGGGGTGGGGTATGAAAAGAAATATGGTAATAGCATCATGTCTTTTGTTTATTGGAATTTTTGTAATACATTCAACAATAGTAGGATATAATAATCGACCACCGCGATTAATCGTTGTTTTAGTAGTAGATCAGTTTGCTTATTCTTATTTTAATAAGTTGATGTCGCAATTAAAATATGGCCTTAAATATTTAATGGAGCATGGCGTTGTGTATACTAATGCATACATGCCGCATGGCCAGCCGGGAACTGCAATGGGACATGCAGGTCTTAATACAGGAGTGCGGGCTAATTATCATGGCTTTGTGAGTAACACATGGTATGAAAATGGCAAAAAAGTTGCGTGTGATGATGATAGATCAGAAGGTGCGCGCGTTATTAACCCTCATGGTGGTACGTATGATTATGGTAAATCAGCCCATAAATTGATGGTAGATGGATTGTCTGATCAGTGTGTTTTACAGTCTCAGCCAAGCAAACAATTTTTTGCCTATAGTATCTCAGGCAAAAGTCGTTCAGCTATTGCAACAGCTGGTAAGCTTGGAAAACCATTATGGTTTGATAATGCAAGTGGAATGTTTACGTCAAGTAAAGCTTATTTTGATGAATTACCTGATTGGGTACAAGATTTTAATATGGAAAATGATGTGAGCAATGTCGGGTCAGTTGTATGGAGACGTATGTATCCACAAAGCCCTTATGCATATAATTTTTTTGATATTAATGCCTATGAATGTACACGAGCACAAAAAACTATGCTTAATCAAGCATTGCCGGCGCCTGATGTAACTAATCCTGACAACAAATATCATCTTTTTGAAAAAACTCCTTTTGCTAATCAACTTATTTTAGATTGTGCACGAGCATGTATTGAAGCACATGTGAGTAGAAAACATAGAGATAATTTATTGTTATGGGTTTGTCTGAGCCCTCTTGATAAAGTTGCGCATCAATATGGTCCTAATAGTATGGAAGCCATTGATATGATTTATCATCTTGATAAACAGATAGAACGTTTTATGCGCCAAACATTGAGAATAATAGGTAAACATGAAGTAATATTTGCTCTTACGGCAGATCATGCGGTGATGCCAATTCCTGAATTGTTGTATGAAAAGGGGTTAACACAAGCGGGCAGAATACAGCGTTCTGCATTGATTGAATCTATTAATAAAAAAATTGAGGATGAATATTCTGTTAAAAATGCGGTGTTGGCGTATAAAGGACAAGAATTTATTTTAAATCCAGCAGTAATGCAACCATTGAGTCCTGAAAAACGTGAAAATATTCTCCATGCTATAAAAGAGAGAGTTCTAGAAGAACCTGGCATTAAAAATGCATGGACATATGATGAGTTATCGCATTTGCCTACTCAACTTCATACATTAGAAGACAATATAAAAGGTCAATTATTTAAAGGAAGAAGTGGTTGTGTGGTTGTGCAAACTAATCCGTATGCAGTTATCACCAATTGGCCAGAAGGCGCATCGCATAAAACACCGTATAATTATGATACGCATGTACCTCTTATTATTTTTCATCCTGGTAAATTTGAACGACGATATGTTCGTCAACGGGTGGTTGCATTGCAGTTAGCTAACACACTTGCAGAAATACTTAATGTTCCAAAACCATCTGCGTCGGTATGTGAAATATTACCAGAATTATTTGATCCCGAGTATCAGTAGAATTAACTAGATCCCCATGTCCTCTAAAAATGCTTGCGCATTAGGTTCTCTGCCCAAGAAGTTATAGAGCAATTCATTTGGGTCTTGTGCGCCACCTTTGCTAAGAACTTCTTTGATGTATTTTTGTCCAATTTCAGGATTCAGTAGGCCATATTTTTTGATGGTTGCAAAAAGATCAAGAGAAAATACTTTAGACCATAAATACCCATAATATTTTGCACCATAACCAGTTAAATGCCCAAAAGATGTATAAAAATGATTATCTTCAACATATGCCATTTGTGGTAACATAGAAGTAAATAAACTTTTCATAATAGCATGAGGATTTTTATTGTTATCTGGGCCAAAATATGAAAGGGCTATAGAAGAAAGATATGTTTGTCTTGTTACAAAATAGCCTGTTGTTAATTTTTTCAGTTGAATTATGGTATCAATAATATCGTCAGGTAGCGGTTGTCCAGTAAGATAATGTCCGCTTACTTTTTGTAAAATTTCTTTATCAGTTAACCACTCTTCAAGCATTTGTGATGGCAATTCTACAAAATCTGTTTTGGTATGAGTTCCTGATAATGTTGCAATTTCTGTTGCTCCTAAAATTGCATGTAATGCGTGTCCAAATTCATGAAAAAATGTTTGTACTTCAGAGCGTTTAAGTAATGATGGTTGTTTTGCTGTTGCCCTGGTAAAGTTGGCAAGGACAATTGAAACATCAGGAATACGCGTACCATTGACATATGTTGCAGGAATAATAGTTGTGTGGGCTGCATGATTGTATTTATTAGGACGTGGATAAAGATCTAGTATAAGAGTACCAAGCAATTCATCGTTTTGATTGTATACTTGTACAATTGTTGCATCTTCATGCCATAAACCATTACTTGGAACTTCTTTAAAATTGATGCTGAAGAATTGATGATAAATATCAAGAAGTTCATCAATGGTTTTTTTCATCGGAAAATATTCAGCTATTTTTTGTTCATCAATATTAAAATGTGTTTTTTTATAATTGTTTTCAATGTATGCAAAATCCCATGGTTGAATTTTACCATCTTTGGTGAGAATAACTGATTTTGGCAATTCTTGTGTAAACATTGTCATTTCTGCTTGCAGTTTTTGCGATGATTTTTGTGCAAGATCAGTAATAAAAGTGTGTGCTCTTTCTGGTGTATGAGCCATTTGATCATCAATATCACAATGAGCAAAATCAATATATCCAAGCAATTGTGCCATTTCATTACGTTTTTCCATAATAGAAATTAACAATGCATCATTTACTGGATATGCACGATTATTAAATGCAAGGTAAAGTTTTTGACGTGTTGAGGCAACGGAGCAATTTTCCATTACTCTAAAATAGGTGGGATAATCTACACCAAGAATATAAAGACCATTAGCCGTTTGAGAAAGTGTAGCAATAAAATCATCTTCAAGACCTTCAAGCTCTTCACGTGTTACGCTGATTGAACGGTTATCTTGTGCAATATTACGATCAAAATCTGCACAAAGGCTTGCCAATTCTTTACGTAATGCGTTAACTAATACTAACGTTTCATCAGATAATGATAATCCTGCTCGTTTGAATCCATCAATCGTGTGGTTAAGGGCATAGCGTTGTTGTGCTGAAAGTTGTTCGTCACCTTTGGTTGCATACGCTGTTAATGCATTAAATAAATTTTTATTGCTCGTTACATAATCAACCCAAAACGCTTGTATAGTGATAGATGCATCATGTGCTGCATTGCGAATAGCATCGTTTGGGCTGAGTAATTCAAGAGCTTCATAGACACGTTGTGCAATGGCAACATTAGATAATGCGCATACTGCATCAAGAGGTCTTACGGTATTTTCAAAAGTTCTTTGTTCATCGGGTATCGCGATAATAGAATCAATGATTTTTTTTGCTTCATCAATATAAAGTGGTGTTTTGGAAGTAATATCATCAATAGTGATTGCAAAAAGAGAAATAATATCGGCGGGGTTATGTGCTTTAGTAATCATTTTTTTATCCAAATCATTTGTTTTTGTGCAGTAACTTAACGTAATCAACATTATAACTATGAGGCTGCAACACATTACAGCGATACTGTTTTTCATATGCGTTTCACTTTCTTAGTTTTTTTATAATTGTCTTTCTGTTTAAAATACATGGATTTTGTTTTTATTACTATAATTTTGCTTTAGATTCATTGGGTATATCTGTTACCGGATTGTCACTTGTTGTATGAATGATTGATTGCTTTTTAATATTTGTCATCACGTTATTTATTTCTACAGATAGATTTTTAGGTTTATGTTCTATTTGAACACGTTTATCCATAACAGCTTTTTTAATGTATAGGTACATATCACATTCTTTAAATGTTTTATTTTCAATATGTTTGGATAATTCAGTGGCTTCTGTTGATAGAAATCCGTTATCGCGAAAGATTCTATATAAAATGTCTGATTTAGGGAGAGTGATAATTGTTGTGATATGGTTATCCATGGCCGATAATGTAGAACTTATAATTAATGCGGTAATAATGATATATTTTTTCATGAGATTATTCCTTGATTTTTTTATCAAGAATGACATAGTTTTAGTTTTTTTGCTATTAATACAAACAAAGTTATTTTAATGTTTGTAACAAGGATTTTAACGGTCTAGTAATTTTTTTTGATTTGATATTGTTATATGTACATTGTATCTCATATACAAATGCTGCTCCAAAAGTAACAAGTACAGTGGGAATAGTCATGCATTTTGTCATATATTTTAAATAGTTAAATATAGTTTGTTTATCAATATAATTAAAACCATATCTAAAAGGAAGAGCTAATAATGTTAGTAAACAAATTTCTGTATTATAGTATATGCTAAAATCCTTTAGATTTTTTAAAAATCTATTTGGATCATTATCTAATGCTTTATATGAACTTACTAGCAATGCGCTAAGTTTGTTTTCATATTCATATAGAGTTATATTAGGAGTGTGCTGTTGTATGTTGTTTAAAATATCTGAAGCTTTCGCTAAGGATTTTTTAAGATATGTTATTTCATTTGTGGATATTGTATCTTCCGTATATATTTTTGTTAAAATTTTTTGTTCTTTTGTTGTTAATCTAAATATTTCACTTTGTGTCAATGTATGTTTTGATTGCAATAAAGTTAAATTATTTTCTTGTAGTTTATTGTATTTTGTGAGAGCAATTTCTAAGGGTATAGAGAGAAAATATAGAGCAGCTTGTTGGCATTGGTTTTCAAATAGAGGTGCGATAGCTTCTATTTGAGAATCTTTTTTTAATTGAATAAGTCCAATTAATGGATTTATTTTAGTAAGTTGATCTTCAACTATTGCAGATTGACGAATTATTTCACGTTGTACAGCAGAAGATTGATTATCAAATATTTCAGAGTTATCAAATACAGAATGGAGCATAAAACATTTTAAAAAGTCATTGGCTACTTTTTGATTAATTTGTTGTTTTGTATATTTTTGTTTACTAAATTTTGCTTGATTTGGATTGATAAGCATACAAAAACTGTTATGCATGGCAATTGATAAAAAAACTAAAATAATGATTTTTGTATTCATGATGATTTTGAGTCTTTCTTGTAGAAATATTAATAAA